>Ga0105237_10001995_pt1 | contig 25967 bp, 16 predicted proteins | sample KBSC24metaG_FD_81520 | JGI IMG/M metagenome (GOLD analysis project Ga0105237, IMG submission 81520) | Corn rhizosphere microbial communities from Kellogg Biological Station, Michigan, USA - KBS C2-4 metaG | ecosystem: Host-associated > Plants > Roots > Rhizosphere > Soil | place: Michigan, USA...
GAACTTGAACATGTTAAAACCGTTGACCCATTAGGGTATTTACAGTTTAACTATTTGGTGCAGCATGCAAAGGGGGTTATAACTGATTCTGGAGGAATAACAGAAGAAACAACAGTAATGGGCATCCCTTGCCTTACCCTGCGTGATTCAACAGAGCGCCCTGAAACCTGCACTATAGGTACCAATGTATTAATAGGAACCCAAGCAAGCGCCCTGGATGAAAAGCTGAAAGACCTGATGGCAGGTAACTGGAGAAAAGGCGGTATTCCCCCGCTTTGGGATGGCATGGCTGCAGAAAGAATTGTGAAGAAGTTAATTGAATTATATAATTTATAAATGCTACATGGCGCAAATGGTAAAGTTGCTTATCGTCTATAATAAAGTTTGGTCATATCGGGAACGGATCTTTGATTTAATTAATGAACATTTTGACCTTACAGTTGCGTTTACTGATCCCCAGTTTTTAAACAAAGAATTCTCATTTAAAACAATTTATACCCCTGGCAAATGGCGGGGCCCGTTTTTCATTCACGATAAATCCTTAAAATCATTATGTGCAGGTTATGATGCGGTTTTGGCGTTATATGAAGTGAGGTGTATTTCAATAATGAGGCTTGGCTTGATTTTTAATCGTAAGTATAGCTTAACTTATTGGGGAATTGGAGTATCCGCTTCTTATGCGAACAGGTTTGATGAGAATAAGCGGTGGGATAAGTTGAGGTATTTTTTCGGTAAAAAAGCAGAATCAATAGTTTTCTACAGCGATTACCCTGTGGAGAAATATGTGAAGGCCGGTTTTGAACGGAATATGTTATTTGTTGCCAATAACACTACTAATGTAAGCACCCCACTAAACAATGATGTAAAGAAGGAATCATTTTTATTTGTAGGTACTTTATACAAACAAAAGGGAATAGAAATATTACTAAGCGCCTATGGGGCTTTAAAAGATATTCCGCGGGAAGATCTGCCTGTTCTTAATATAGTTGGTGAGGGGCCCGAGCGTCAGTTTATCGAACAATGGATACATGAAAATAAAATGGAAAACAAGGTTTATCTTCATGGTGCAATTTATGATGTTGATGTTTTAAAGTCTTTTTATGAGAAATCAATTGTCTGCATCTCTCCCAATCAGGCCGGTTTATCGGTTTTGACCACTATGGGATATGCTACAGCGTTCGTTACAGAAAAGAATGCTATAACGGGAGGCGAGATTTTTAATATTAAGGACATGTACAATGGTATTATTTATGAAGGTGGAGTAGATGAATTGAAAGAAAAATTGACCTGGATTATTAATAATAAGCAAAAAGTGATTGATATGGGCCGGGCGGCGAAAGAACATTATGATCAAAACCGTACTCCACAACTTATGGCCGATTCCTTAATGGAAGCGGTTAATTATGCTTTAAAAATAAAAAATAATGCATAGTCTAATTTCCAACTATTTTACGTTAAACAGGCTTAAAGCACAAATCAAAAACCGCCACTTGTCCTGGTTAATGTTTTATGACGGAGCCACTAAAATTTCATTGAAATCCACTATTCAACGATTGGTGCGGATAAGAGAAAGCAGTATTGGTGAATTTACTTACATTGGTCATAATTCGAATATTTTATGCACTACAATAGGTAAGTTTTGCTCTATCTCCAGGCAAGTCAACATAGGATTATCTTCTCATCCAAGTAATTTTATGTCCACCTCGCCTGTGTTTTTTAGCGCAAATAATGAAACCGGATATAAATGGGTTGACGAAGATGTATATGATGGTAGACCAAAGCCGGTTTCAATTGGCAATGATGTATGGATCGGAATGAACGCTACTATTACCGGCGGAGTTACAGTAGGGAACGGGGCAATAATCGCTGCTCATTCCGTAGTTACTAAAGACGTTCCTCCCTATGCTATAGTTGGTGGTGTACCAGCCAAAATTATAAAATACAGGTTTGATGATACGCTTATCAATAAATTAGAAGAATTACGCTGGTGGGATCTCCCCGAAGATTTCTTAAAAAAGAATATTCTCCTTTTTCAGGGCGAAATTTCCTTAGATAAACTCAATGATCTGAGTAAAAACATTACGTCAGATATTGTATGACAACCTTAGATTTAAAGCCAACAGTTTCAATTATCACGGTATGTTACAATAGCGAAACTACCATTGAGAGTACGATAAGGTCTGTTATTTCGCAAGATTATCCTTTAATAGAATATATTATTGTAGACGGCGATTCAAAAGATAAAACATTAGAGATCATATCAAAATATAGCACAAATATTTCAAAGCAGGTTTCAGAGCACGATAAAGGAATTTATGATGCCATGAACAAGGGCATTGCCATGGCAACAGGCGATATAATTGGCATTTTAAATTCAGATGATATTTTTGCCTCTGATACAATTATATCTGAAGTGGTAAATGCATTTGTCAGCGATCCTTCAATTGATGCTGTTTACGGTAATATAACTTATTTTAGAGACCAGTTTCCGGACAAGGTGGTTCGTACCTGGATCACCAAACCATATTACGCTAAGTTTTTTGATAATGGCGAAGTGGCTCCGCATCCATCTCTATTTGTAAAAAAAACCGTCTATAATAGCATAGGAGTGTATTTCCCTGATTTTAAAATCACATCCGATTATGAATTCATGTTGCGCGCTTTCAAGATACATGGATATAAACCTCACTACCTGGATAAATTTATAGTTAATATGCGGATGGGGGGTGAGAGTACAAGGAGTTTTAAAAATATTCTTATCGGAAATAAGGAAATAATAAGCGCATGGAAAATGAACAATTTGAGGCCGCCGGTATATTTTTGGTTTTTACGTTTCACAAAGAAAATACTGCAATATATAAGTAAATAAATATGCTTAAAAAAGCTTTAGTAACAGGTGCATCAGGCTTTTTAGGCTCAATCATTTCTGATTCATTGGCCAGATCCAATTACCAGGTGAAAACACTTGGAAAAGGATTTAAGAATGATTTTAAAATGGACCTGGGAAATAATGATTCACAACTGGGAATTGATGAAACTTTTGACGTAGTGATCCATGCGGCAGGAAAAGCGCATATGGTTCCAAAAACGCAAAGTGAAAAACAAGCTTTCTATGATGTGAATTTCGAAGGGACCAAAAGGCTGTGCAGTATGTTTGAAGCCTCAAATAATACCCCAAAATCATTCATTTTTATTAGTACAGTAGCAGTTTATGGAACCGATACCGGCGAACTTATTTCGGAAGATCATTTATTAAATGGTAATAGTCCTTATGCTCAATCCAAAATCTTTGCCGAGGAATGGCTGCAGCAATGGTCAAAAGCCAATGAAGTAATTTTGTCGATTTTAAGGTTACCTTTAGTTGTCGGCCCTAACCCCCCTGGTAATTTAGGGGCGATGATCAGTGGTATTCGCTCAGGGAAATATTTGAGTATAGGCGATGCAAGCGCAAAGAAAAGCATGGTTTTAGCAGAAGATATTGCGGAAATTATACCAGTGCTTGAAACCACGGGAGGAACTTATAACTTGACAGATGGCTATCATCCGAGTTTTGGCGAATTAGAAAATGTGATTGCATCAGCGATGGGCAAAAATCCGCCTTTAAAAATCCCTATAGCTATAGCAAAAGTAATTGCATTAATTGGGAATATATTGGGGCCCCAATTCCCGATCAATACGGATAAGTTAAAAAAGATTACTTCCGGCTTAACCTTTGATGATTCAAAGGCCCGAAAAATGTTGGGGTGGCAATCACACCCAGTTATTAAAAAAATACCTTATATATTATGATATATGGCATAATTACAATTTCTCTTATTGCATTTATATTGCTTTATTTTCGCGTTGCCGATTATTATAATATTATTGATCATCCAAACGAAAGAAGTTCACATAGTGAAATTACAATCAGGGGAGGAGGAGTAGTTTTTCTGTTTGCGGCCATAATAGCTCTAATTATGCACCCGGGTTATAGACTGCCGATATTGGGTATTTTAATTATTGGAATCATAAGCTTTCTGGATGATAGGCTCACGCTTTCGAGCAGACTACGCCTGTTGTTTCATTTAATAGCTGTAACCATTATGTTTCTTTACCTGGATGTTTTCCATCTTGAGCCAGCATATGGTTGTATACTGTTATATATAATGGTGATCGGTGTTATCAATATGTATAATTTTATGGATGGTATCAATGGTATTACCGGGGTGTATAGCCTGGTAATCCTGGGCGGATTGCAATATGTTAATTTACACCAAATAGCTTTTGTGCAAGCAGATATGATCTGGTTTCCAATGATCTCCTGCGGGGTATTTCTGTATTTCAATTTTCGTAAGAAGGCCAAATGTTTTGCCGGAGATGTAGGAAGTGTCACTATCGCATTTTGGATCATCATGCTATTAATGCAACTGATACTGATCAGTGACAATTGGGCTTATATACTTTTTCTTGTAGTTTACGGCATCGATTCTGTTTTGACAATTGTTCACCGTCTTATACTTAAACAAAATATATTACAGGCCCATCGTCTACACTTTTATCAGATACTGGCTAACGAACGCAAGGTCCCTCATTTATGGGTGGCGACAGGTTATGCATTGTTGCAGGGTATGGTTATTCTTCTTGTTATCAGTGATTTGAAATTATCAACAATTAACTTATTTTTGATTACTATACTCCCGTTGATGGCAATCTATATATCAGTAAAACCAATTCTTATGAAAAAACCACAACTGTAACTTTCCTGTTACAGAAAAATCATTTGAATCCTGAACAATCGAATTTTGCTCTGCTTGTTGTTTTTTATCCCTTCAATTCAATTAATCAATAATTAAATCATTATCGACAATAAATCAATTAAATATACATGTTAATTAAATATGATGTAGTATTAATTAATAAAAAGACGGGTTTTAAATGAAAAAAATCAAAACCTTTCCTACAACAAAATGTTTATGAATAACTGATTTTATTATGAGCAATCAAGGTGATTTTATAATATGATAACTATAACTTAAAAAAGCCGTTAAAGGTAACAATTTAGAAAAAACAGCATTGTAATAAGGGTTTTCGGACACGCAGATTTATTTTATTTTTGTTTATTAAAAATATATTAACTTTACTTATCTCATCTACTAGTACTTTATGAAAAAATACCTACTATTTACCAGGGTTGTTCCAAGATGGTTAATAATGCTGATTGATCTTTTTATTGTAACCTGGTCTTTCTCCACCTCTTATTTTATTGTACAGCGATTTGAATTTGTAAATATCCTACGGGGCTATTTTTTTATCTATACCGGTTTATATTGTGCGATTGCAGCGATCGTTATGTATGCTATGCGCATACACACCGGGCTTATCCGCTATTCTAATACTCGGGACGTATTGCGCATTTTCAGCTCAGTATTTTTGAGCAGCATGATTTATTTACTGTTTGTAAATATTTGGGTGATGCCAGTACTGCATGTTAATTCGGTTACCATTAATCTGGTATTGCTGATTAATTTTTCTGTTTCAAGTACAATGTTGATCTTATTGCGCACCACCGTAAAAAGTGTATATTTTTATATAAACAACAATTCAACAGCTCAAAAGACAGTAGTGCTGATCTATGGATCTGATAATAATGCTGTGCTGGTAAAGCAGGCTCTCGAGGCAAGTGCCAAAACCAATTTTTCCGTAGCTGGTTTTGTAGATGATGATGGTAAAAAAATCGATAAGGAAATCCAACAAGTAAGGGTGTATCATATTGATAAATTATCCAAACTGAAGGAAAAACATAAGGTAGACAAGCTGATCATTATGAACCATAATCTTGATGAGCAAGCTAAAAAAGTAGCACTTGAAAAATGCCTCGCTTTGGGTATACAGGTACTTACAGTTCCACCATCTGACCAGTGGATATATGGTAAGCTTAATCTTCAGCAAATCAAAGATCTTAAAATTGAGGATTTGCTTCAACGTAAGCCCATCCAAATCGACAACACTCGTATTTCGGAAGATTTACAGGGAAAACGTGTATTGATTACAGGCGCTGCCGGTTCAATCGGATCTGAAATTGTGAACCAGGTGCTCACTTACAAGCCTGCTATGGTTATTTTATGTGATCAGGCTGAATCTCCTTTGCATGAAATGCAACTGGAAGTAGAAGAGAAATTCCCTGGCGTACCTACAAAAATATTTATTGCTGATATCAGGAATTATCAGCGCATGCATAAATTATTCTCTGATTGTCGCCCCGAGGTGGTATTTCATGCCGCGGCCTACAAGCATGTGCCAATGATGGAAGAAAACCCATCAGAAGCAGTACGTGCTAATGTATTGGGTACCAAAAATGTTGCTGATCTTTCTGTAGCATTTGGTACACGTAAATTTGTGATGGTATCAACAGACAAAGCAGTTAACCCGTCTAATATTATGGGTACTACTAAAAGAATAGCAGAAATATATATTCAGTCGTTGAAGAATAGCCCCGCTAATAATAGGAATGGGTCTCCGTCAACGCGTTTTGTTACAACGCGCTTTGGTAATGTTTTAGGTTCAAACGGCTCTGTGATTCCTCGTTTTAGGGCTCAGATACAGAAAGGCGGGCCGATTACTGTTACACACCCTGATATCACGCGTTATTTCATGACCATCCCTGAAGCCGTACAATTAGTATTGGAGGCAGGCACAATGGGCGTAGGCGGCGAAATATTTATTTTTGATATGGGTGAACCTGTAAGAATTACAGATCTTGCATTGAAAATGGTCAAACTAGCGGGCTTGCAACCTGATAAGGATATCAAGATTGTATATACAGGTTTAAGGCCGGGTGAAAAACTTTATGAAGAACTATTGAACCAGGGTGAGCATACCATGCCAACGCATCACCCTAAAATTAAGATAGCTCAGGTAATAACCTACCCGTATAAAGAAGTTAGTTCAGATATTACCGAGTTACTCACCTTAAATGAGCAACATGATGATGTGGCACTGGTTAATAAAATGAAAGAGATTGTACCTGAATTTATTAGTAAGAATTCTCACTTTGAATTCCTTGATAATATTAATGGCAATGAGGAAGAAATAGAAGTTTTGCTTAATTGAGGCAGGCCAAATTGATTACTCTGCATTAAAGCTTTCCAAATCAGAAAAGCGGTTATCGATAAGATATCCGCTTTTTTAATTGAGATTTAATTAATAATCGGTTTTGGATCCCGAGATTTCCCAAAGTTTAAACGCTGACAATGCTTCAGTTGACAATAACTGAATGATCTGCAATTTGCGTTTATGAATAGGGAGTTCCAGTTCCTGGTAAATAAAATGATCGTCAAATCCTATTGCGGCAGCATCAGCTTTGGTGTTGCCATAATAAACAGCATCTATGCGCGCCCAATAAATAGCTCCAAGACACATTGGACAGGGTTCACAACTGGTATAAATTACACATCCCTGCAAATCATGGGTGCCTAATTCCTGGCAAGCAAGCCTGATGGCAGATATTTCGGCATGTGCTGTAGGGTCGTTTTGCAAAACCACCTTATTTGCACTTCGCGCTACAACCATTCCGTCTTTAACGATGACCGCCCCGAAAGGGCCGCCTGCGCCTTGTTTTACATTATATTCAGATAGCTCAATGGCCATCCGCATAAATTTTTCATGTTCCTGCATTTCCATATCGCACCAAATTAAAAACCCCGGCTCTAAAACCAGGGCTGTTTATTTCAATTACAGATGTCTGTAATCGACCTTATTTCTTCTCTTTCGCGTAAGCATCGTTTAGCCTTTTTATAACATCGGCTGTTACATCCAGGCTGGCATCACCATACAATACAGTAGCATTCCCTTTTTGATAGGTTAATACTAATTTATACCCTTTTTCCTTGGCGTATTGCTTTACAAAGTCTGATACTTTTTCAAAAAATTTAGTTTGTTCTGCGGTTACATCACTTTGAAGCTGCGCACCTGCATTTTGTTTATATGCCTGGAAATCTTGTCCTTCCCTGCTCAAACGTTGTTCTGTAGACGAGCGCTGGTCGGCGCTCAGAGTATTTGCGCTTCTTTGATACTCTGCAATCTCACGTTGAATGGCTTGCTGTCTTGAACCCACATCATTTTGAGCAGCCTTGTTTTTATCGTCTAGACGCTTGGTCATATCCTTGAAATAGTCATATTTAGCTAATAGGGTGTCCTGGTTGATAAATACTGTTGCACCGCTTTCTGCCGAAGCACCTGTTGAAGAGGCGGCTTTATCGCCAGTTTTATTTTGATTACATGCCGCTATGCTTCCGGCAACCAGCAGGCCTAATGTTAGTTTAGTTAAAAAAGAAGCTTTGATTTTCATTCTCTAAAGTTAAAAAATTTTGACAAAGATAAACTTTCGGCTCAAGTATCCTAATCCGAAAATTCGAGGTCGTTCCGGCAGCCAATGATGTTATATTTTATTGTAAATATCCTGATTAACGCTGTATTTACTGAGGGGATTTTTTATACTTATTCACATTCAGAATAGCACCATCTTTTTATCCACAAAACCGCTGATATCCGAGCTTAAATTCGTATTTTTGAAGGTTACTTTTTAACATAAATATGAGCGAAGAAAATAAAGACAAATCCAATTATTCAGCAGATAACATACAGGTTTTAGAAGGTTTAGAAGCGGTGCGTAAGCGCCCTTCGATGTATATAGGCGATACCGGAGCCAAAGGCTTGCATCACCTGGTATATGAAGTTGTCGATAACTCGATAGATGAGGCTCTGGCCGGTTATTGCGATAATATTAAGGTAACTATTCTAAAGGATAATGGCATTAAAGTTGAAGATAATGGCCGTGGTATCCCAACCGGTATTACTACAAAAGAAAAGCGGTCGGCATTAGAAATTGTAATGACCGTATTACACGCCGGTGGTAAGTTTGATAAAGACACTTACAAGGTGTCGGGTGGTTTGCACGGGGTAGGTGTAAGTTGCGTAAACGCGCTATCAACGCATTTAACTGCTTTAGTTTACAGGGAAGATAAGGTATGGACACAGGAATACGAAAAGGGTAAACCGATGTATGATGTGAAAACTATTGGTAGTACAGAAAAAAGAGGTACCACCATTATTTTCCACCCCGATCCTGAGATATTTACATTAACTACCGAATATAAATACGATACGCTCGCAGGCCGTTTACGTGAGCTGGCATACTTGAACAAGGGCATCCATTTATCATTATCTGATGAGCGTTATCCTAATGAGGATGGTACTTTCGTTGTAGAAGATTTTTACTCAGAAGGCGGCTTAAAGGAGTTTGTAAAATACCTGGACGGCACACGTACATCTATTATCCCTGAACCAATATATGTGGATGGTAATAAACAGGGCATCCCGGTTGAACTGGCGCTGCAGTACAATGATACTTATACCGAGAACGTACACTCGTATGTAAACAACATTAACACCATTGAAGGCGGAACACACGTAGCCGGTTTCCGCAGGGGATTGACCCGTACGTTAAAAGCTTATGCCGATAAATCGGGACTGCTTAAAAACATGAAGGTTGAGATCACCGGTGATGACTTTCGCGAGGGATTAACTGCAGTTATATCCGTAAAAGTAGCCGAACCCCAATTTGAAGGGCAAACCAAAACCAAATTGGGTAACAATGAAGTAATGGGCGCTGTAGATATGGCGGTAGGCGAGATTCTGGGAAATTACCTGGAGGAAAACCCACGCGAAGCCAAGATGATCGTCAATAAAGTGATCCTTGCCGCAACCGCACGTGCAGCAGCACGCAAAGCCCGCGAAATGGTTCAACGTAAGAACGTAATGGGCGGCTCCGGCTTGCCGGGTAAACTGGCCGATTGCGCAAACAGCGATCCAACGCTGTGCGAATTATTCCTTGTCGAAGGTGACTCGGCGGGTGGCACAGCCAAACAGGGCCGTAACCGCGAGTACCAGGCTATTTTGCCTTTAAGGGGTAAGATTCTTAACGTGGAAAAAGCCATGGAGCATAAGATCTATGAGAATGAAGAAATAAAAAATATGTTTACCGCATTGGGCGTAAGCATAGGCACAGCGGAGGATGATAAGGAATTGAATATCACCAAACTTCGGTACCACAAGATAGTGATCATGACAGATGCTGACGTGGACGGATCGCACATTACTACGCTGATCCTTACTTTCTTCTTCCGTTATATGAAAGAGTTGGTGGAATTCGGCTATGTATACATTGCTACTCCACCATTGTACCAGGTTAAAAAGGGAAAAGAAATGGAATATTGCTGGAACGACGTACAGCGTGATGCTGCCATACAGCGCCTTAAAGGAGCAGGTAAGGAAGATAGTGTTCACGTGCAGCGTTACAAGGGTTTAGGTGAAATGAACGCCGAGCAATTATGGGAAACCACTATGAACCCGGACACACGTACTTTGCGTAAGGCAGGTATCGAAAACGCCGCTGAATGTGATCACACTTTCTCGATGCTGATGGGCGATGAAGTTGCACCACGCCGCGAGTTTATTGAAAAGAACGCGAAGTACGCACGCATTGATATTTAAGCTTTATAAGCAAAATTTTAAGGCCCGGCTCAAACACCGGGCTTTTTTTTATTTCAATTTTGGGGATTTGTTATGTTGTTGTTAATAAATCTCTATATTTAGTCGCCTGAATTAAATCACACAATATGAAATCTTTTTACAAAGTATTATTAGCAGCAACTCTTTTATCCCCCATTTTCTCATTTGCGCAAGGCAATTACAGGCAAGGGTTTGTCATTACTCAAAAAGGCGATACGGTAAAAGGATATATCGATCTAAAAGAATGGAGCAGTAATCCAACGGATATCAATTTCAAAGCAGCCTTAGATAAATCACCTGCCCGCGTTTTTACCTTAAATGATATCGATTACTTTGAGATTCCTAATGTAACAGCCTATAGGCGGTTCACAACCTCTATTAGCCTGGATGAAACTAATATCCAAAGACTTCAACATGAGCGGGATATAAGTAAAAAAATTGCGACTGTTTTATTAAAACAAGAACAAAGGGGTAAGAATGTTACGCTGTATTCCTACCAAGACAATTTAAAAGAGAGATTTTATATATCGGATAATCAGGCGGGCAATGTAACTGAATTAACTTACCGGATTTATTTCGTGGCTAATAACGCAAATAATGTAAGCACCACTAGTCAAAATGCTTATAAACAGCAATTATTATTGCTCGCGCAAAGGTTTGATACTTATAATGATAACATCAGATCATTGATAGAAGAGGCGGAGTATCAAAGATCAGATTTGAAAGCTATATGTGGCAGGATAAATAATAGCAAGGAGATACAAAACAGCAATAAGAAGAATTTTGTAGGTTTTTTCGCATCCATAGGCGGGAGTTATGACAAAGTGGATATGAAAGGGAGCTTCCCGCTATATAATCTTGATAAAAAATCAAAAAGTTCTTTTTCGCCCAGGATATCTGCCGGGATTAATCTTTATCCTGTTCCCGATGTTCGCAGATCAGTTATAAAGATAGAGTTTGCTTATTTTTCGGATAGCTTTGAAACCACAGGCGAGCCTTATTTTAATAACTCACAAGCCAAATCAACCTATTCTTTTCAGCAGCATACGTTTTCAATAATTCCGCAATTTCAATATGATGTTTACCATAGCGACCCCTTAAAAGTGTACCTTGATGCTGGGTTGGCAATAAATCTTTCCAGTTACAGCGGAGATAGTTATGTTAATACCGTTACTAATGAAACAGAATCAGATTTTGGATTAAGTAAAAAATGGTTCTCTTTCCCGTTTAAAGCAGGGATAATTTTGAATAAGAAACTGGACGTATCACTAACTTATATTTACCAGCAATCAATTTCTGATAATGTCTCCGGCACTCACCAGAACTATAATTATTCTTTTAATTTACAAAGTGTGCAGTTTGGGATAGGTTATATATTCTAAGTCTGGCAGAAATTGCAGCTCATTGAAATGGATTGCCCTTTATTTTCAGGGAAAGTATTTTTTTTCCATAATCAATCACCGCTTTATATTTCATCAATATATCACCCCCCAAAACACCCAATACTTCGGGATGGCTCAATTGCCGGTAAGCAATGTTAATAGCGGATAGGTCCAGTACGGCTACCTCGAATTCGGGTACCCGGAAGGCGCCGATGTGCAGATCGCTGATCATAGTTGTTGATGAGATCATCGTATTGGTACCCAAGCCGGTTGACAGCCTGTCGCTCGATTTTAATAAAGCCTTATCACCCGCTTCTAAAAGCATGGTTTGATCAAAGGCTGTTTTTGAGGCGCCGGTATCCAGTACAAGGATGAATGGTTTACCATAGACAGTTACTTCGAGCAATGGGTGATAACCATCATCATGCAGGTCGATTATTTGAAGCGGGATTTTTATGGTCATAAAGCAATAATACGTTAATAACCATTTGATAAAAAATCGATAATTCAGTAATTCATTAATTCGATCATTAAAATGGATACCCAATTGCCAGGTTAAATACTGAATTCCTAAAACTTAACTGGTTGAATACGTTACGTTGTCCCGCAGGTAACGACGGATCGATTAGCGGGAAGCCTAAATCCGTGCGCAATATCAGTACTGAAAGATTAAAACGTAAACCAAAACCGGCATCTAAAGCCATCTGGTTAATAAAGTTTTTACCAAATGCTGCGCCGGGCAGATCATTATGCGGACGCATTAACCATATATTCCCGGCATCGGCAAAGAGCGCGCCTTCGACTATACTAAACAGTTTTGGCCGGTACTCCACGTTTGCTTCAATTTTTATATCGCCTGACTCATCGGGTAAAAACTGGCTTTTATTAGCTGCCAAAGGACGGAAATTATATGACCCCGGCCCCAATGACCGTGCCTGGAAACCCCGTAAACTGTTTGGACCACCTATGAAGAATTGCTGGGTATAGGGTAAAATAGTTGAGTTGCCGTAGGGTAGACCTACATCCACCATTAAACGAGTTGCTATTTTACTGTTGGGTGTTACCTTATGAAAAAACCTTATTTCATTCTCCAACTTGAGGTACTGGTTAAAGGGTGTCCCGAAAACTTTGCCCACTTTTCCGGCAAGTGTATCCGCACCGGTTAACAGTCCGTAAAGATTTGCCGAAGAGCTGATCTTACCCTGGTAATAGAAACTATTGGTTCTAAAAGTTTCGGTAGTGTTATCATATACGTAAGCATAGCTGGGGCCGAAAGTAAGCTGATTATCTATCACATGCTTTAATGTTGGATTACCGCTATTGATAATGCTGTCGCGGTAGCGCTTGGAAACATGCTCGGCGTCAACGAAGGTCAGGTCAAGCAGATCTAAGGTATTTTGCCGGTGCAGGTTTGGCTTCCAGTTATAACCCCAGGAGAAATTATAAGAGTTCAACCTGTATAACAAGTGGCGATCTATCAGGGTGTAACCTGTTGCTAAAACGGTATGAGGGATAAAAGCATTATCCGTTTTAAAATCAAAAGGGCTGATGAACCGCGGCCAGGAAATGGATGGCTGGACACCAAATTGATAAACATTCAGGCCATTATTTAAACTGCCAAATTGTTTATCGGTGCTCACAAAAAAGTTAAGCGTGAATAACTCGGCGCCTTTAAAGGTGTTTTTATTTCTGAAAGTGAGGTTAAACTGCGTTCCACTATAGTTTGCAGAGGTTTGCCGCCCAATGATCTCTGCGGTTAATGATTTGCGCTTGGCCTGGGTTAAAAAGTAATACACATCTAAAAAGGCGGAATCAGGGGTGACATCCTCAAACCTATTTTTCACATAGGTAAAAGGGCCCAGTTCGATAAACCTGTTGAGTGAGTTATTATGTTCCGTACGGTTGTAAATATCACCAGGATGCAGCAATACGGTGTTTTTAAAAGTAAAGGGCCTTACTGTTTTTCTGCCGCCAACAACGTTATACCAACGATACTTTACTGCCGAATCCAATTTTAAAGAGGTGTCCCTTAACGTATAATGGGGGTAAACGTAAATATTCCTGATCTTATAAATCCAGCGAGCTTCGTCAGGTGTCGTTTCCTTAACTTTTACAAACATATCCACCTGGTGGTTACCCGAGCTCGAACTGTCATATTTCATGATCAGGTCTTCGGGAGAGAAATAATAAAAGCCTTCTTCTTTTAACCTGGCGTCAATTCTTATCCGTTCACCTTTAATTACGTCCAGGTTGTATTTATCGCCAACTTTCAGAAAGGTTTCCTTAGCAGTACCGGCTACTGCCGTATCAAGGTCATTCCTATCCTGCGGGAATTCTATTTTTCGGTAATGGTAAGATGGGCCAATCTTAGCTGTATATACCGCTTTTGCTGTTCTGTTTTTACTTATAGTATCACCGCTTACCTGTGCAATAAAATAGCTTTCGTTTTGCAGCCTGTTTTGCAGTATCGTGCTGTTTTTTACCAAGTCAACCGAACTTACTAAAACGGGCGGCTCACCTAAATGTGTATTGATGTAATGCCTTAACCCTCTCACTTTTTTCGTCCTGGTTTTTTCGTATATCCATAGTTTATATCTCAATCCTAATATTTTGGTGTTGGTTTTTGGCCTTAGCAAGGCGTCCAGTTCTTCCTTTAACGCCTTGACCTCACTCTTTTTTGAAACAGAATCAACAATTTTCACCTCACCGCCGGTGTAGAGCTTTTGTCCGGGGTCCAAAAACTTGGTCGTACTACAGGCGCTTGTAAAAAGAGCAATTAATATAAACAGGTATCTATGTTTGGCCATATCTTAGTTTGATGTTTGTTTGTTCTGCGGCGGCTGGTCAGCCGGCTGAGCATCGGTTACCTCGGCATCATGTTTCTTTTCCGCATCCTTCTTTTCTTTTTTCTCCTGCTTCTGCTTTTTATCGTATTCCTTTTGCATTTCCTTCTGTTGCTTAGATTTTTTGGTAAACAACTCCTTAAAACGATTATACTGATACGTTAACGAGAAGGCTAAGCCGGTTTCAACAACCTGACCCTCGACCACAATAAACTCATCCTTGCGGTAAGCGCGCACCATGTAGCGGCCATCCTGTGTGAGTTTATAATTAACAGATATATCTCCAGCAATATCAGTTGTTTTTTGTCCCGGCTGATTTTGTCCTTCCAGGTTGAAATTATTGCCTATGGTTACAGTGATCCTGTCGTTTAAGAATTGCTTGGATAGCCCCACATTCAGATCAGTCCGGTTTTGTTGTACACCTGTTGAATAATCCGCGCCCGACGTCAACCCAAAGCTTAACTGCACGCCTCCGATCAGGTCGCCGGCAAGCTTATTTAACTGATCTGATAGCAAACTACTCACGCTGTTGCGAATCGCGCCGTTAATGCCGGTACTGCCGCCCTGGCTTTGCAAAGGATTATCGCCAATGAAGTGGCCTAATACCAATACTCCCAAAACCTGCTTGTTCATTTCATTCGGGTCCTGGCGTACCTGGGCCAGCCTGTCATTTACGGTGCTTACAACATCAGGAGATACGGTGTAATTACTTTCAGGCAATACGATGTCAAAGCTGATGTCCGGTTTAAGCAGTTGGTTCTTTAAGTTAAGGTTGACATTAAACGGCAGCTTTTGCTTGTACTGGGTAGCATTTTGTGAAGTATTGTCGCCGCCCAGTTGTTGTTGTACTAAGTCAATAGGAGGCACATTGGCTACATAAATGGCAGTCAGGTTAATATCAGCGCTTGTTGGGTCGCCGGTCCAGGTAATAGTACTTCCTTTTTTAAATTTGAATGTGCGTTTTACAGTTGCGTAGGCCAGGTTGTATGAACCGCTTTCGACAACGTAGGTTCCCGTTAGATTCGTCTTTCCACTGGCGTCGATACCTCCATTCAGATGTGCTTCTCCGCTCAGGTGCACAATATCTCCATTAGCCTGGTCGACCACAATGGTGAATTTCGCCGCTTTGTTGATGTTGATTGTAGCGGTTACATCAAGGCCTTTTAAGCTCGTTTTCTTTAGCGAGTCTAACTGTTTTGCCATTAACAAGGAGTCCATTTTTGGCGCCTTCTCATTGATCACTTCTACCACGCCCTTTCGGTCTTCAACACCGGGATCATCCTCCGGTAAGACGATGGTGAGGTCGGTTTTATCATTAACAGTCAGGTTGGCATCTACCACCGGGGTGTTCATATCCCCGCGTATCTTGACATTGGTGTTGACAAACAATTTTCCATAGTAAACCTTATTGTCGGCTTGTGTGGAATTGATCACCCGGAAGTTATCGGCTTTGATATCCACCCCGAATTTATAGTCGGTATAATTACTGGTATAAACTGTACCGGACACGACAGCTTTGTTGCCTGTCGAGTCGACCAGGGTAAAATCATTGAACCTTATACCATCATTGTTAAATGTGATGCTTTCCTTCGGCATGGTGAAGTAGGAGTTGAGCATGGAAACATTAAAGCCTACCTTGTTAAAATTGACATCACCCCTTACTGAGGGCGCTGTGGTTGTTCCTGATATTTTTAACTGCCCGGTAATATCGCCGCTGGCATTCCTGATACTGCCGAAGCTGAAACCTTCAATGCTCTTCATGTTCAGTTTTACAATGGCCAGGTTGAGGTCGAAGCGGCTCTCGGGTGCAGTGTAATACATACCGTCCATATCAACCTGGTTACCTTTCCCAGTGATGCTAACCTTGGCAGCAAAGGCATTCTCGGTTTGGTTATTTACCTTTAGCGAGATGTTACCTACGGTATCACCCTTAAAACTGAAATCGTTGATGTTCAAAGCAGAAGTAAATACGGGAGATTTTTGGAAATTACTCACCTGCGCATTGCCGTTAATGACACCACCAACTTGTAGCGAGTCCTGTTGAGCGGCCCTGGTCAGTGTTTCGATGCGGAAATTCCTGAAATCAATATTCATCGGCGAATTCATTTCGCGTGAAGAGCTATTAAAGCTCAACACCTGGTTGTTATTGGTTAAGGTGAAGTCCTTCGCCAATATGCCTTTGCCGCCAAACTGAAGGGCGTTATCCGCATTAACGGCCCATTCGGTGTAGTCCAGCAACAGTCCGTTCTGGAGGAAGCTGAACTGGTATTCATCCGGTAAAATGCTGAACACACCAGCAACGCGGTAGCGTTCTTTTTTAGCAGCATCGCGCACCTGTAAACTAATATTGAAGTTGTCTTCCAACACCGAGCCGGATAGGCTGGTATTTAAAATATCAAGAGAGGAGCCGACTTTTATTTCATCTACAGAAAGGTTGTAATTCAAGGCATCTTGTTTGGTGTTGAGCGTATTGATCGCCAGCTTCATGTTATTAACCACATTGGTGCCGTATACGACTTTGGGCATGGAGCCGTTCACTACCAGGTCGCCGGTTTCACTATTGAAATACCCTTTTATCACCACCGGGTCGAGTTGTTTGAGGTCGGGGGCAAACTTGGCTACCAGCGGGGTTTTTACAATACGTGCGTCAAAAATAAATTGCTGCGGCGAATATTTTGGTTTGGTAACCACAGTTTTTGTTGCAACGGAGCGGTCAAAATATTGGTTAAGCACGTCCTGCATCGCGATACCCACTTCACTCAGCTTATATCGCCCGGCCATGTGAGCCGTCAGCATGGGCAGCGTTAGCCTTAAGGTGCTGCTATCGGCATTGGCGGTTGATATCAGGCTTACTGTATCCAATTGAATACGCTGCGCTTTGTTAATTACCAACAGATCCGTAGCCTGTATATTGGCATTTAGGTAATCAGGATCAGCGGTTGGTACATCCGCGACTATCTTGCCATGAAAGCGCATCGCATCGGTAACAAAATTTAATTTTTGCAGGTTGATGCTGTCCACCAACAGCGTAGCCTTAACCGAAGGATACTTTTTATTCATGTTGGCTTTAGCATCCAGGCTGAAATTGATGTTCGGATCTTTCATACGAACGGTAGCCACATAGCTCCCATTGGTAGCAGTGCCTTTTAGTTGCAGGTTCTGATAAGTATATCCCTTTACATAAACACTGGTTACATTGCCATTAAACTGCAAGCTGGCTTTTTTAGGGTCAAGGCTAACGCCTTTGATATTGGCAGCCAGGGTTATTTTACCCACCATTTGCGGCTGCTTGGTTAATACTCCAACATTGAGATCTTTTACCTTAATATTTGCCGAATAGGTTTCATGACCTTTGTGAGCGCCATTCATATTGGCAACGAGGTCGGCACTGCCGAGGCTTGAACGCAGCACAAGATTAGTAGTGAATGTTGTCATGCTGCCCTTGAATTTTCCTTTAAGGTTGATATTTTCAGGGATGGTAACATTGGCCGGGATAGAACCCGCAGGCGCCAGTTTAGCGATATCGTTCCGGCTGGTGTTAAAGTCAACAATGTTGATATCGAAATGTGATTTGTTGACATCAGGCAGACCCTTCATAGTAGCCGAAGCTTTGATGTGGGTATTGCTCATCCCGGTTATTTCTAATGACGGTATGCTCAAGTCATTAACCTTACCAACCACCTTTCCATTTATCCTAAACACAGAATTAGGTGAACTTTTAAATGGCTCCATCGATGACATGGTGGGCATTAATAACAACACATCCTTTAACCCAAGGTGACTTCCATCCAGGTCAGCATTAATGCGGATCTGTCCTAAGTCTTTACTGATGTTATCCAGTGAGGGGTAGCCTACCTCTATGCGCTTTTGCAAAACAGTTTGCGGGGTTTCAACATACAGGTCGTTGAGGTAGGATTTGTGCGCGCCGTAAAAAAACGAGGTATGGAATTTCTTAATGTTCAATCCGCTCTTTTCAGTGAAGCTCACATTGTTGATCTTGCCCGAAATGGTGTCAGGAGTGTAGGATAAGTTTTCGAGGTCAGCATTAAGATTACAGATGTTCATGTGGGCAAAATCCATCCCTTTGGCAATGGGTTTTTGCGCATTATTCTCAAACTGAATATTGTCGTTACTAAATGTGATCTTCCTTAAAACGGCAGCCCAGCCTTTGGAGCTTTGAGGTTTTGCTACCAGGGTATCCAGTTTTTTAACCGCTTGCACCACGGCTTTTTTAACGGTTTGAGGTTTGGCAAATGTGAGCGCCGCTTTTGTATCATCCAGTGAAATGCTGCCGATATCCACTTTTTGATTTTTCAGGTCGATCTTATTGATGTTTACCAAAAATTTTCCGAGATCGACATTCGCAGTCATCTCGTTGGTGCGGTAATCAACCTTGACTTTTGAAACATCAATGGTTCCCACATTAAGTGTCATATTGATTGGCTGCGTAGCTGTATCCACCGAAGCGGCCTGCGCTACGGATGACCCCGCAGGGGTTTGGATAATTTTTGCATCGACTCCGGATATGGCGATCTTCGGTATGGTAAATTTCATTTTATCCATATCAAAATCCTTGATACGCGTATCAAAATGGCCTAAAATGAATTTTACATCGTTGCCTGTGGTCAGATCCTTATAACCAACGTTGATATGGTCGAGAATGATTTTATCCAGAGAGATCTTCATGGCACCGGCAGTATCTGCAGGCTTTACAGGTTCTTTAGGGCCGCTGTTAAAGGCCTTGATAATATAATCGAAATTGAACACACTATCCTTGCCGCGGTTTACATTAGCCGTAATCCCTTGCAGGTTGATCTCGTTTACTTCCAGTTTGTGATGCAGCAATTGCAGCATGCTTATGTCGACCTTTAACTGGTCGCCTGCAATCAGGGTATCCTTTTTCTGATCCTCAAAATAAACACTGTCAAGTATGATGAGTTTAGGTATCCCCAGGCTGATGTGGCCTATCTTAACTTTGGTGTGTATTTTATTTTGTAAAAAAGTTACCGCCTTATCCTTAGCGAAGTTTTGGACAGCAGGGACTTGTATTAAAATAATGACAAGCAGTACTAAGAATAGGATACTGCCGATGATCCAGAGTGCAGTTTTTAGGGCTATTCGGCCAATTCGTTTCAATTGTATATGTTTTTCAAATGGTTATCATATTACCGGGTATCAATGCAAATAATATGCTAAGTGTTTTTAAATAGTTCATTTACTCCGTTTGGGAGTAATTATTAAGTCTTTGTAAATCTTAGTGGACTACTTACTCGTCAACAATAATAAATGCAAACTTGTTTGGTAAGCAATGGCTGATTTATGTGCTATAGGGCATACTTTTAAGGTTAAATAATATAATTCCTGATCTATTTTAATATCCAGCCTTTGTTTCTTAAAAATGATTTACAGGATTGGCAAAAATCCACTTCTTCATCCAGGTGATTACCGCCTTCGGCATCGCGCATAAAGCAGGTTTTGTTTTTGCAATGAGGTAAGCCTTGTGTATGGCCCAACTCATGCAGGGCAACCTTGTAAAGCTGCCCGGATATGTTTGCTTTGGAAAGCCGGAATGATGATACGACGCAGGCATTTCCGGGTTCAAATCCGAGGCCCATCACACCCCAATCCGCGATGTTGCCTTTCCTGGTGCTGATATCTTTGCCGGTTAAGCCAATGATCACTGTATCCTTTTTTGCTGAATGATTAAAATAATTGATAATTGAATCAGCCCGATAACGGTTCCTTTGCCGATAAAAAGCCGTTGCCGGTAAAGAGACAGGGCTTTTTAGCATCGCATTTGGATTGATCCTTTTCAGGACATCGTAAACTGCTTTTACCTGCAAGGCAGGAAGATCAACAAAAGGCTGTACAACAATTACCCTGTGCGCAGGAGTCTGGGTAGGGTTGCAGGCGGTGAACAGCAAGATAAATATTGATAAAACAGCCCTCGTTTTTATTAATGGCTTGAATGTTAACATCGTGCAAAGTGTGTATAAATCTATCTCTTAATTTTAAGAAAAATACCCGTGTTTTTATAGATTTGTAGTCTACAGAATCCCGATAGCTATTGGGAGTGATCCAGATTAGTTATGCCAGATTTTTCACACTTACACGTACATACCCAGTTCTCATTATTAGACGGAGCGGCTGATATCTCCAAGCTATATAAAAAGGCTGCCAGCGATGGTATGAAAGCGTTGGCGATTACCGATCATGGTAATATGTTTGGCGTATTTAAATTTGTTGCTGAAGCCGGGAAGCACAATATTAAACCGATAGTGGGTTGTGAGTTCTATGTGGTAGAAGACCGGCACAAAAAGCAGTTTACTAAAGATAAGAAAGATATCCGGCATCACCAACTTTTATTGGCAAAAAATGCCGAAGGATATAAGAATTTAGTGAAGTTATGTTCCCTCGGATATATGGAGGGTTTATATAGCAAATGGCCGCGTATTGATAAGGAACTTATACTAAAATATCATAAAGGACTGATCGCTACTACCTGCTGTATTGGGGCATCCGTACCACAGGCTATCCTGAAAAAAGGGGAAGACGAAGCTGAAACCGAGTTTAAATGGTGGCTTGATCTTTTTGGCGAAGATTACTATATCGAGCTACAGCGACATGATATCCCGGAGCAAAACACGGTGAATAAAGTTTTGCTGGATTTTGCCAAAAAGCACCAGGTAAAAGTGATCTGTTCCAATGATTCGCACTATGTGGATCAGCAGGACTCGAATGCGCACGATATTTTGCTGTGCGTAAACACCGGCGATATGCAAAGCACGCCAATAGCTACCGATGAAGAAGGTGGTAAAGGTTATAGGTTTGGTTTCCCCAACGACCAGTTTTATTTTAAGACGCAGGCCGAAATGGGCAAGCTGTTTGCCGATCTGCCTGAATCGCTGGACAATACCAACGAGATAGTTGATAAGGTAGAAGTGCTTAAACTTAAGCGCGATATCATGCTGCCCAACTTCGTTATCCCGCCTGAATTTAAGATACATAATACGCCTGATGCCGATACACTGAACCAGTGGGAATACTTAAAGCACCTAACTTTTATGGGTGCGAAGGAGCGTTACAAGGATATTAGCCCGGAAGCAGAAGAACGCATCAATTTTGAGCTCTTTACTATCCGTACGATGGGTTTTGCCGGGTACTTTTTGATCGTGGCCGACTTTATCAAAGAAGGCCGCAATATGGGCGTATTTATTGGCCCTGGCCGTGGCTCGGCAGCGGGATCTGTGGTGGCTTACTGCACGGGGATCACCAACATCGACCCATTAAAGTATAATTTACTGTTCGAGAGATTTTTGAACCCTGACCGTAAATCAATGCCCGATATTGATACAGACTTTGATGACGCGGGGCGGCAAAAGGTTATCGACTACGTGGTTGAGAAATACGGCAAGAACCAGGTGGCGCAGATCATCACTTACGGCTCCATGGCTGCCCGCACCAGCATACAGGATGTGGGTAGGGTATTGGATATGCCTTTGTCCGAAGTGAATGCGCTGAAGAAACTGGTGCCTGAAACTTTGGGTATTACGCTTAGGGGCGCTATAGACCAGGTGCCTGAATTGCAGGAGATCTATAAGTCGGCCGATCTGAAAGGAATTGTATTACGCGAAGCGGAAAAGCTGGAAGGCTCGGTTCGTAACACAGGTGTGCATGCGGCAGGTATTATCATCGCGCCATCAGATTTAACGGACATTGTGCCGGTAGCTACTGCGAAAGACTCCGATCTGCTGGTCACCCAGTTTGACGGGCGGGTTATCGAGGATGCGGGCGTAATCAAGATGGACTTTTTGGGTTTGAAAACCTTAACCATCCTGAAGGATGCCTTAAGACTGATCAAGCAAAACCACGACGTAACGATCGATATTGATTATATACCGCTGGATGACCAAAAAACCTTTGAACTGTACCAGCGGGGCGATACCAACGGCACGTTCCAGTTTGAAAGTGACGGGATGCAAATGTACCTGCGCGACCTGAAGCCGGATAAGTTTGAGGATCTGATCGCCATGAATGCGCTATACCGACCGGGCCCGATAGAGTATATTCCCAATTTTATCAAGCGTAAGCACGGCAGTGAGCCGATCACCTTCGATTTGGCTGATATGGAGGAATACCTGGGCGAAACCTATGGGATTACAGTCTACCAGGAACAGGTGATGCTTTTATCACAGAAACTGGCTGGCTTTAGCAAGGGCGATGCTGACGTATTGCGTAAGGCAATGGGTAAAAAGCAGATCGATGTGCTGAACAAGATGGAGGCGCAGTTTATGGACGGGGCTGCCGCTAAAGGGCATCCTAAAGCTCAACTGACCAAAATTTGGAACGACTGGAAGGCATTTGCGCAGTACGCATTCAATAAATCGCACTCTACCTGTTATGCTTTTGTGGCCTATCAAACAGCTTATTTAAAGGCCCATTACCCGGCAGAGTATATGGCAGCGGTTTTAAATAACCAGAATAACATGGAGAAGATCACCTTCTTTATGGAGGAGTGCCGCCGTATGGGTGTGGAGGTTTTGGGCCCGGATATTAATGAAAGCGATATGGCCTTTACCGCTAATAAAAAAGGCGTTATCCGTTTTGGACTAACGGGCGTTAAGGGAGTAGGCGAAAAAGCAGTTGAAAGCATTATTGAAGAACGCATAGCAAACGGACCTTACGTGTCGGTATATGATTTTGCGCAGCGATCGAACGTTCGGTCGATGACTAAGAAATCGTATGAGAACCTGGTTTATGGCGGTGCTTTTGACGAATTTAAATTGAACAGGGCGAGATTTTTCGCCAAGACGGAAAATGGCCTTTTGACAGGGATAGAACGCCTGGTAAAATATGCCAACGATTACCAGAATACCAAAAGCAGTTCCCAATCTTCCTTATTTGGCGGTTCGGTTGCATCTTATATTCCTGAGCCATCTTTGCCGGAAGCAGAGGAATGGCCGCTGATAGAAAAATTAAAATACGAGAAGGAAGCAATTGGAATTTACCTTACCGGGCACCCGCTGGATAACTATAAGGTGGAACTGGAAAGATATTGCAACGCCAATGTTTCTGATCTGAAGACCATACAAAAAGCAAAATCGGGAGAAGGCGGCGACGATGTAATCGCGGCGTTTGCCAATCTTCGTAAAAAAGGCGAACTATCTATTGGTGGACTGGTTGGTAATGTTCAACATAAAATGACCAAAACCGGCAAGCCATTCGGGACCTTTGTTTTGGAGGATTACAATGAATCCTACGAATTTGCCTTATTTGGTGACGACTATGTGAAATTCCGTAACCTGTTGATGGATGGATACTTTTTGCATATCAAAGGCAATATTGAAGAGAAATTCAAGCAAAAAGATAACTGGGACCTGCGCATAACAACCATGGGGCTGCTTTCTGAAATGAGAGATAAACTGACCAAATCGATTACCGTTTGCCTGGAGCTGAAAGCACTTAGCACAAAATTGATGGATGATATCCAAAACATGATTGAAAGCAACAATCAGAAATACCCGGTAAAAAATTGCACCCTGCGGTTTATGGTGAAGGATATTGAAGAGGCTTTATTAATAGAACTACCATCAAAAACATTTAAGGTAAACCCAAGCGACGACCTGATGGCGGAGATACAGAGTTTGACGAATGCGGAACCGGTGTTGAAATAGAGGAGTTGAGATTTGACAACTTTCAAAAAGTTCTCAAATCTTCTTTCGATAAAAATCTCTGCTAATTACATATCCACAACTTTGGTTTTTTCTGTTATGTCCCCGATTACTTCATCCAATTCAGTTGCGGAGGTGAAAAGATAAGCCAGCATTTTGCCCCTTTCAGCAGGGCTTTCTTTTACATCATTTATAAGTGGGATGAGCCCTATGATCTTTGCAAGCGGTGCCCTGATCACATGGGACTGCATCCACGATATTTCCTTTAGTTTTTTATTCTGCTCTTCAAGGGCATCCGCGCTTTTTTTACGGTACATAGAAAGCTCGGCTTCTTTTAATAGTTCCGTCATTTGTATGGTTTGACGGATATGCATTTCATTATATTTTTTTAACTGGTACGCCCACAATCCGCAAATAAAAAATAACATGGCCGCCAACAAAACATGGATTATAAAGGCCTGTAAGGTAAAATAGTCCAGCTGTGTAAAATAAATCTTAGAAATTCCGCTGTTCTGCAAGTAACCCAGCGAGGCGTGATGAATAACCACAGCTATTGTTAGCGGGATCTGGAGCTTCCATTTTTGGTAAGTAATGAGTACCGCGCTTCCAATAAAAGCAAAAAAGTGCATTTCAAATAACCCATGCATCTGGTAAATAAACTGGGCCATAAAAACGCCCAGTACCACGCTTAAGACATATTGATATAAGGACGAATCTGGTAATGCTATCTTTACAGAATAATAGGCCAGCAGCGAAAGTCCGCCTACACCAATTGCAATCAGCCATGTATCATAGAAAAAAGCAAATACCAGGCCGACCAAAAAGAAACCGATCAGGAAATAATTCATTAACCTGTCTGATCTTTTTTTTACTTCAGATTTGAAGGCAAGGGTTTGGTCTTCATATTTTATGAACTCACTTTCTAACATGTTCCTTTTATTATCTGTTACAATTTGGCAAGCTGCAGCCATAGGCCCTTAATGCCAGTTGATTGAAAATTATTTTCTTATGATCATTCAATAAACCCGCTAGAGCTATTTTTGCATAGCTGGTTTTTTCGTCTGTACAATAACGGCTGCTGTTATAGTTTCCCCTGTAATATAATTTGTGTTCCGAATCAAGCAGGACGGCTTGCGGTGTAGAATAAACCCCGCAGGTGGTAGCGATGGACGCATCAAATAAAACAGGCACATCTAAATCAAACTTAGCCTGTACCTCTTTAGCAGTGTAGAAGTGATTATTCATAACAATGATAACGAAATTCACATGGTTGCCATATTGCTTTACAAGCGATTTGAAATTCGAAATATTAAAGCGTGAACACGGGCAATCAGGGTTAAAAAAATGCAGAAAAAGGGGTTTGCTATGGTCTGCTTCTAATGCCCCGTTTAATTTAATAAGCTTGCCCTGGCTGACAGGTTTGTAATTCTCGGGAACCGGGGTTGGTAAATGATACACCCATTCGTTATACCAGAATAAGGCCCCAACTGCAGAAAAAAGAAGCATCAGCCAAAGCACCACCA
>Ga0105237_10002000_pt1 | contig 25943 bp, 19 predicted proteins | sample KBSC24metaG_FD_81520 | JGI IMG/M metagenome (GOLD analysis project Ga0105237, IMG submission 81520) | Corn rhizosphere microbial communities from Kellogg Biological Station, Michigan, USA - KBS C2-4 metaG | ecosystem: Host-associated > Plants > Roots > Rhizosphere > Soil | place: Michigan, USA...
CGCCCGGGACGTTCACTCCGCTGCGCCGCCACTGGTAGGCGTAGCGGATCGGCGCCGCCCCCGTCCATGAGCCTGCTTCGGCGGTGAGCGCCTGTCCCTGCACGGGCGCGCCGGAGACGGTCGGCGCCGTGACGTTCGCGGGCGGGGCTTCGGCCGGGCGGCGGGACGAGGTTTTCGTTGAGCCGGCGCTCGAGCCCGGCTTGGCGCTGCTCAGCCGTGAGGCGGCTGAGCACCTCGCGTGCTGGCGATGGCGGGCGTGGCGGGCATGGCGGGCATGTGGGGCGCAGCGGACGCGCGCTTGATGACCGTGGACGTGGCGGACCGGGCTCGGGCTGTGGGCGCCCGCGTCGCCGGCGGACCCCATCAACACGCAGGCGCACAGCAGTAGCAACGAAGCGTAGCGGCGGCGAATCGGATGCACTAAATCCCTCCTTGGACGCGGCGCACACCGATTCGTTCCTTCGGCAGCCCGGCTGGCTCTCGCGGAGCTCCGTGACTTTGCGACCCCGCCTCGCGACGGGTGTGCCTTTATCGGGATGGCACCGAGATGAAATCTCGCACTGCTGGATTCGGACACGCGCCGGCGCAGCTTGAAGAGCACAGCCGGCCGTGGACGCCCGTTCGATCCGTGCGTGCACTAAGCAGCACGGTCAGATGGGCTATTCGATGGTCGTGCCCGGCGCTACGCCGCCACCACTGACGCCCTCGCCGGCGTGGGCGGCGTCCTCATAGACGGCGATTGAGCGGGCCGTGAAGGTGCGTGTTCCGGAGGAGAACCCCGGGTAGGGGTTCGGACCGCTCGTTGGGGTTTTGTCGCGGAGCGCGTTCGTCAGCAACAGGCTCATCGAGACCTTGTTGAAGTAGGGCGGCGCAGGCGCCACGCCGTTGACACCGACCCACCTCTGAAGCTGGCCATCGATGTACTCGCTCCACCTGTTGTCTGGGTAGATCACGGTCGTGTAGCGATGAAAGCCAGCCGACGGATCGAACAGGCTGTAGAGCGCCAGGTATGACTCCTCGACCGTCACAGGGCTCGTGTCGTAGACCCAAACGACGCCAGTAAGACAGGACGTCAGCAGCGACAGCTGACATCCGGCGCCCCAGCCCCACTCCTCGAAGAAGTCGATCTCGTTGGTCCATTTGGGGTCAGTCGACCACCAGCCGGGATCAACCCCGGCGAACGGTGAGTTGGCGGGAAGCCTGCAGTTGCATTCGAACGCCCATGTCTTGCCTTCGCCCGGCTTCCACGAGAAGGGATGCCAGCCACCGGCGGCGTATTGGCTTTGGGTGGAGATGGTCCCACTCACGTAGTTGCGCACCGGATAGGAGCCTTCGGCTGGAGCGCGCTTCGGCGAGTACTTGTCGATCAGTTCGAGACCTTCGCCGCCCACCCGAACCTGGCTGCCGTTATAGACCTGCAGCTCGTTGGTGTTGTTGCCGTGATGGTCTGCGAACGGGTTGCAGCACGCGTTCTGGTTCGGGTAGACAAAGTTGTCCTGCCCCGGTTGCGTGCCGAGCGGAGCCCCGAACCCGTCGGCAAAGGCGACGTGCCAGCCCCCTTCGGGCGTGCGTGGCCCCGTCGGCGCCCGGTGGACGATCGCCGCGCGGTCGGTGCCCGTCGCTTCTTCTTCCGGCGCTTCCTCTTCGGGCGCTTCTTCTTGCGGTGCTTCCGGTTCGGCGTAGTTGACAGACGCTTCCGGAGACCAATAGCCACTCAGAACACCCTTCACGCGATAGCCGACGATTGTGTTCGCGACCGCCGGCGGGCGGGCGTGGGTCGATTTGATGAGCGCGTATTCAGCTTCTCGGCCGGGAATCATGCGCTTGAGCAGGTAGGCGCCGGTCGGATCGCTCGCTTCCCAGTTGAGCGCTTCGCCGGACGCGAACAGCGCCGACCTTTCTCCGCCCCGTTCAAAAAAGTCGCTTTCGGTCAGACCGCCCAGCAGCGTCGGTTCGAGCGGCACGGGTTCGTAGGCGATCGACACTTCCGGCGACCAGGACTTTTCCAGCAGTCCCCTCACGCGGTAGCCGACGGTGGCGCCGGCGATTGCAGGAGGCCGGGCATGCGCAGCCCTGACCAGCGCGTATTCCATTTCGCGCCCTGGGACCGTCCGCCTGAGCAGGTACGCTCCGGTGGGGTCTTCTGCGTCCCAGCGAAGGACTTCGCCACTTTCCGACAGAGCGGGTTGTCCTTCGTTTTTTTCGCCGAACGATTCGTCTGACAGCGTGGCCCATGAGCTTCCGCCACCAGTCGTGAGTGCGACGGCCGCGGTGACGGCGAGCAGGAATGCCCTGGTTTTCCAGGCGCTGCGCTTCATCGAGATCGCGTGCGCGATCGGCGAAGACCCCGTGCATCCATGCCGGCGTAGCGTAACCACGAGGAGGGCTCTACCCGCCTCTCGCAAAAACATGCACAGAGCTGCGCGAGCCTCTCCAGAGCTGCGCAACTGTTCCCGACTCCGCCGGACGCGCCGCAGGAGCCCGTCTAGCTACTGCAGCGACGGGGCGTGGACTGCACGAGCGCGAGCGTGCAGGGCCTCCGACGGCGTGTCGAGCCCCGTGAGCGAGACGAGGGAAGCGAGGGGGAGCTCGTGCCGAATCATCCCGAGGAGCATGCCGGTGCCGTGGGCGAAGTGCATGACAGCGAGCACGCCCGGCACGAGCAGCGCGTCTGACCTCGGCTCGGCCTTGGCGAGCGCGCCTGCGCCGGCGGCGCCGAGGCCGGCCAGGTAGAGAACGAGCCCCAGGCGCGCGGTAAAACGGACCCGCCGCGGCCCGCAGCGTGCGAGCACGGCGGTCAGCACGATCCCCGGCGGAAGCAGCTGAGAGGCCCTCAGCGTCTGCGGATGGCGCGCCGCTGTCTTCGTGCGGTACTCGCCGTAGCCGAGATACTGCTGCCACAGACTCCGAAAGGAGTCGCGGGGAACGTAGTCGGCGCCCATAGCGGCCACGCACACGAGCCTCTCGCCGCGAGCGAAGAACCGGGCTGCCATCTCGGAATCCTCGTTGCGCGGCCAGCGCTCGTCCCAGCCGCCGTATTCGAGCAGCGTCTCACGTTCCCAGACGCCGTCGAACACGCCGGTGTCCAGCTCCCACTCGGCGGCCGACGCGCTCGTGTGCTCACCCCACTTGCGCGATCCGCCGCGACCGAGGCGCGATGCGAGCGCAAGCGACACGGCTCTCGACACCCTGCCGACCCCCTTGGGCACCTGCGGCCCGCTGACCCAGCGCGTGTCCCCGGCGCGCAGGCGATCTACGCCCAACGCGACGTAGTCCTCGGGAAACTCCGTGTGCGCGTCCATGCGCACCACCCACCGCCCGCGCGCGTGACGGAGCGCGACGTTCAACCCGCTCGAGACGCTGCGGTTCGGATTGTCGAACACCCGAATCCGGGAATCTTCGGCAGCGAGTGCGGTGAGTATCTCGCGTGTGCGGTCGGTGGAGCCGCCATCGGCGAACACGAACTCGAGCTGCCCGGGGAAGCGTTGCCGGCGCATCGCCGCCACGCTTCGCTCGATGTAGCGCTCCTCGTTGTACACGGGCACGAGGATCGATGCGTCGATTGCCGGCATCGCCCCGGGGGTGCTTGCGGCTTCGGTCATCGACTAAGCGTACGCAGCCGCGCGACGGCTCGCCCGAGCGTCCGCGTCAACGCACCCGGCGCCGGAAGGCGACGCTTCAGCCGGCGCCGGGGCCAAAACAGCCCTGTACAAGCGGCAGTTGGATGTTTAGGATTGTCGGTGAACGGATTCGGCGGATGTGGGCGCAATGATGTCGCCTGGCGTATTTCGCTTGGACTCCTCGCACGGCCATCGTCTGATGCAAACGTCTGCAAGCGATCTTCGCCTCTTGCTCGTCCGCCAGCGCGACGCCGTCGGCCGGCGCTCACAGTTGGTCGCGGCCCTCGCACGAAGCGTGGACCTCGTCGACGTCGTGTACCCCGAGCTTTCCCGGCTGCAGCGCAACATGGTTCTCGCCCGCACGTTTCACCCGCACGTTGGGCGGTGGAAGGGGCGCGTCGGTTTCAACGAACGCCTCGCCAGGCTGCAGACGGAGTCGGTGCAGCGCAGCTTGCTCGCCCATCGAGGCGACCACGATGTGATCATGCAGTTCCAAACGCTGTGCACCCCGGGCTTCGACCGCGCGGGTGTTCCGTACACGATCTACACCGACAACACGATGGCGCTGACCTGGCGTCACTATCCCAAGTGGGCGCAGATCTCGCCGCAGGCCGCACGGCGGTGGCTGGCCTACGAGGCGAGGATCTTTCGCGAAGCGAAGGCGGTCTTCACGTACAGCGAGTTTGCGCGACGCTCGGTGATAGAGGACTATGGCTGCTCTTCCGAGTCGGTGCTCGTCGCCGGAGCGGGCGCAAACCAGATGCTGCACCGGCCGCCCGAGAAGCAGGTGGGCACGCCGCGCGCGCTGTTCGTCGGCTTCGAGCTCGAGCGCAAGGGCGGCTTGGTCCTGCTCGATGCCTGGCCGCAGGTGCGCCGGCGCGTCCCCGACGCCGAGCTCGTCGTCGCCGGCCCGCGCCGCCGCCCGAAGCGGACCCTTCCCGCCGGGGTCAGATGGGTAGGGCGCCGCGATCGCGAGGCGCTCGGCGAGCTCTACCGATCGGCGTCTGTGTTCGTGATGCCGTCGCAGTTCGAGCCATGGGGTCACGCCTTCCTCGAGGCCATGGGGCACGCGCTGCCGTGCATCGGCGCGCGCTGCTGTGCGATGCCCGAGATCATCGACGACGGAGTGACGGGGCGCCTTGTGGCGGCCGGGGAGCCTGAGCCCCTGGCCGACGCTCTTGTCGAACTGCTGGGCGATCCGGTGAAGATGGCGCAGATGGGGCGTGCGGGATATGAGAGGGTGCGGCGCGAGCGCCTGTGGAGCCACGTCGCCGATCGAGTGGTGACCCATCTCGCTGAGCGGCCCGTCCTGAGCGTCACCTGAATGCGGGCTTCACCGGCCAGCCGCTGAGCCCGGCGAGGAGCTCTCACGCGACTGACCGGCGAGAAAGCTCGCCAGGCGACGGCACTCTGCCGTGAGCGTGTGCTCCCGCACACGCGCTGACGCTCTGTCCAGGAGCTGGGCGCGCAACGTATCGTCGATCACCAGTTCCTCGAGCGCCGCCGCCGCCGCCTGGGCGTCATCTGGCGCGACGAGCAGGCCGCAATCCTCGACCAGCGCGGGAACCCCGCCGACGGAGGTGGCGACGACGGGCAGCCGCGCGGCGAAGGCCTCCAGCAGCACCTGCGGCACGCCCTCGGTGAACGATATGTGCACGAGCGCGTGGGCCTGGCGGTAGAGGTTCCACAGTCCTCCGTCGATCGGCACGTGTCCGTGCAGGACCGCGCGATCGTCGACACCGAGCTCGCGCAGGCGTTCGGCGAGCTGGTCGATCAGCGTGCCGTCTCCGCACACGTCCAGCCGCCAGCGCGAGTCCAGCCGGGCGGCGTGAGCCAGCACGTCGGCCAGCAGCAGCGGGTTCTTCTCGGGGTCCAGCCTGCCCACGCTGAGCATCCGCAGCTCCTGCGAGTCGTAATCGCGATCGCCCTGTGCGGCAGAGAGGATCCGCTCCTCGCCGAGCAGCGACACGTAGACCACGTGCACCTCCCGCGCGCTTCGATAGCGGCAGGCGAGGTCGGGGCCGACGACGGCGACGGGCGCCCATCGTGAGAGCAGGCGAAACGCCGCCTCGAGCGCAAGCGCCGCCAGCCACAGATGGACCTTGCCGGGATGGCGGTGACGAATCAGCCGTGGCAGATCCTGGCGCACGCCGAGCACGAGCCTGCGGCGGCGCAGCAGGCTGAGCAGCGCGAACACGAACGCCTGGGGCGGGTTGGGGCCCAGCACCCACACGACGTCGATATCGCCTAGCGTCCGCCAGAAGCGTGCGATCCCGCTGGGCATCGCCCGCATCACCCCCCGCAGGTGAGCTCCGCTGGAGTAGTGCGGCAGCGGCGCATACTCGACGCCATCCATCAGGTATGGGTAGCGCCCGGGCGTCGGGTCCAGCCGACCGGTCAGCACGAGTCGCTCGCAGTCGCGGGCGAGCTGCTTCAAGAACAGGGCGAAGGGCAGCTCGGCGTAGAGCTTGCCGTCCTCCATCCGATAGGAGTAGTCACAGAAAACCGCCAGGCGCACGACGCGGAGGGTGCCACAGCGTTCGGACTCCGCCCGAGCTGGCGCTGCGCCCGCGACCGCGGCGCCCAGGCGAACCGATATCTGTCGTGGCGGCCGGGCGAACCGACATCTGTCCGTCGCCGCGACCGCCCTCGTCTTCGCTCTGGTGGCTGTCCTAGTATGCCTGTGATGCGCGACGACCCGAGGGGACCAGGGGGGCATGGCGACTGGCTGCGCCCCCGAACCGACACCCAAGGCGCCGTCCGCTATCTCGACACCATCCGCGAACGCTGGCCACTGATCGCCGGCATCACACTGCTCGCGGTGCTCGTCGCGTTCGTGTATGTGGCGACGGCGCCCAAGCGCTACCGCGCCGAGGCCGACATTCTCGTCACGCCGATCTCGGGCAACGAAACCGCAGACGCGGGCCTGGGACTGATCACGGCGTCCAACGATCCCACCCAGACGGTCTCGACTTCGGCACGACTGATCTCGACGACAACGGTGGCGCAGCTCGCAATGGCGCAACTTCGACTTTCCGGCTCTCCGCACACGCTGCTTCAAGACGTCTCGGTCGAACCGATCGCGCAGAGCAGCCTCGTGGCGGTCCAGGCGGAACGCGGCTCGGCCACCGAAGCCGCGCGCCTGGCCAACGTGTTCGCGAAGTCGGCCATCGAACTCGCGACGATCACGCTTCGCACCACGATCAACGCCCAGCTGCCCTCGCTGGAACGGCAGGTGCAGAGCCTGCCGGAAGCCGAACGCACCGGCCCCGGCACGCTTGGAGAGCGGATAGCGACCTTGCGATCGCTGAAGAGCGCCGGCGATCCGACGCTGCGCGTCGCCAGCGCCGCCACCGCGCCGGTCTCGCCAGCGTCTCCGCAGAAGAAGCTCGCGCTCGTCGCGGGCCTGCTCGGAGGTTTGATCGTGGGGCTCGGCGCGGCGTTCGCGTCGCAGGCGCTCGACCCTCGCCTTCGCCGCGAAGAGCAGCTGCGCGGGCTCTTCCGGCTCCCGATCCTCACGCATGTGCCACGCGTGGACGGCGGCCCCCACGCGCGCGGCCCGCACGCGCCGCTGCCTCCCTCTCGGCTGACGCCCGCGGCTGCCGAGGCGTATCGCACGTTGCGGGCAACCGTTGCGGCGACCGTCGGCGAAAGCCACCGCTCGGTGCTGATCACGAGCTCCTCCGAAGGCGAGGGAAAGTCGACTACCGCGCTCAACTACGCGGTTTCACTAGCGATGGCCAACCGCCGAGTGATCCTGATCGAGGGCGATCTGCGTCGCCCTGCGCTGGGTGGTGTGCTCGGGCTCGGACCTGTGACGACCGGCGTGGGCGCGGTCCTGATCAACCAGGTCAGCATGGAGGATGCGATCCTGACCTCCGATCTGTACGAGAACCTCGGCTTCCTGCTGGTCGAACGTACGGCGGTCTCGCTGGTGGACCGGCTGTCGCTGCCGACCGCGAGGGAGCTCGTGGAGGAGGCGAAGTCACTCGCCGACTACGTGGTCATAGACTCGCCGCCGCTGACGGAGATCAGCGACGCCCTGCCGCTGGCACAGGAGGTCGACGCCGTTCTGATCGTGGCGCGGATGGGAGTCAGCCGCCTGAACCGCCTGGCAAACCTCGGCGAGATCCTCGACCAGGGCGGCGTCACGCCGGCAGGGGTGGTCGTCCTCGGGCGCGAGCGCGCGACACACAGCTCCTACTACGCCAGCAACGGGCCGATGATCATTGACGAACGGGTCGCCTGAGGCGTGCCGACCTGGCCTCAGCGCCTTCGCTCTCCTCTAACCCCGCTGGTCGCCGCGAGCGCGGTCATCACGATCGCCGTAGGCGCGCTCAGCGGAAAAGATCCCCAACTCGGCATCTTGAGCGCGGTCGGCGTGGTCTTCGTCGCGCTCGTTCTGACCAACCTGCAGGCGGGTTTCGCCGTGATGGTCATGTTCGCCTACCTGGAGGTGCTGTCGGTTCTCGGCGGCGTGAGCCTTGCGAAGGTGGCCGGCGTGCTGATCGCGATCGCCTGGCTGGCGACGGTGAGCACGAGCACGCGCAAGCACCGCAACCTGTTCGCGGTGCATCCGGGGTTCAGCTATCTGGTGCTCGCGTTCGTCGGCTGGAGCGCGATCTCGGTCTCCTGGTCTGAGAGCTCCTCGGGGGCGCTGACCAGCGTCATGCGCTACGCGCTCGATGCGCTGCTGCTCCCGATCGCCTTCACCGCGATCCGAAATCGGCGCGATGCGACTCACATCTTCGCCGCAATCGTGGTCGGCGCGGGCGTCGCAGCCGTCTCGGCGATCATCTCGCCGCCGCCTCCCGAATCGGCGATCTCCGGACGCGCCGCCGGAACCGTGGGCGACCCGAACGAACTCGCCGCCGCGCTGCTCGTCGGCCTGGCGATCGCGACCGCCTTCTTCGTCAATCGCCACATCAGGACGCGGTTGCGTGCGCTGTCTGCGATCGCGGCCGTGCTCTGCCTCGTCGGCATCCTGATATCGCTGTCTCGCGGCGGCCTGATCGGCGGCGCCTGCGCACTGTTGATAGCGATCGTGGTGGGCGGGCGCTGGCGCGGACGCGTCCTGGCGCTGTGCGGCGTTCTTGCGGTGCTTGCCGTGGGCTATTTCGCCTTCCTCGCGTCGCTGCCGGCGAAAGAACGCGTGCTGGACGTAAGCGCGCAGGGCGGGACGGGCCGGCTGGATCTATGGACGGTGGCGCTGCGCATGATCCAAGCGCACCCCTTCAATGGGATCGGCAGCGGTCAATTTCCGATCTCATCGGTCCATTACCTGCTTCGGCCCGGGCTGATCCAGAACGGCGCGTTCATCCTCTCGACCCCGAAGGTCGCGCACAACACCTATCTCAACGTGCTCGCCGAGCTCGGTGTGTTCGGCGGAAGCCTGTTCATCGCGATGATCGTCTTCAGCGTCGGCTGCGCGGTCATCGCGGTTCGTCGGCTGACGCGGGCGAAAGACGAGTGCATGGAGATCCTCGCGCGCGGCTTCGTCGTCGCGCTGGGCGGCTATCTGGCCACGCTGATGTTCCTCTCTGAGAGCACCGAGAAGCTCTTCTGGATCCTGATGGCGATCGGGCCGGCGCTGCTGGCTGTCGCCACAGCCGCCGAGCGAGACGCCCAGCGAAGCTCGCCGGCGGGAGCGCCTCCGTAAGGTTCGCTCGCCCTTCAGGCGACGCTTCGTCGAGAGATCAGGCGCCGGACCACCGCGACGTCCGCTCGCCCAAGCTCCCCCAGAAGGACGAGTGCGGCCACGTACACCGACGAGCCCGCCACCGCCCCCAGCAGCATCACGGGGATCGTGACTCGCCCCGTTCCCAGCAGCGCAAGGACGCCGACCGTGGCGCCCCCGGCGATAATGCTTCGCGCCAACGTCAACACGAACGGACGGACCAGCAGGCCGCCCCGCTTGCGCAGTATCCACACGTGTGCCGGCACCCAGATTGCGTAGGCGACGCTGGTGCCGACCGCGCCGGCGACGATGCCGATCTTGGGCAGCAGAATGACGTCGACGATCACGTTCGCGGCGAGCATCACGACCGCGATCGGGACACGCCGCCAGGCCTCGCCGAGGTAGTTGACGCTGAGCGTCGTCAGCTGCGCGATGCCGGAGAGCAGCACGAACGGCGCCAGCGCGCGGAGCACGCCGGTGGCTTCCGGGTACTTGTCGCCGAACAGGAGGCTCATGATCGCTTCCGGCCAGATCAGCAGGGGCGCGGTGACGAGCATCTGAACGATCGTCAGATAGCGAATGCTGTCGCCAAGCAACGCGACGTCGTCCTCGCTGCGCCGCTTCGTCAGCCGCGGGGCGACCGCCGAGGCGACCGCGGCCGCCGGGTACTCGAGAAACACCGTCAGGCGCAGCGGCAGGCCGAATGCGGCGATCCGCGCGCCGCCGCCGATGATCGCGGCGATCAACAGCACGTCGATGCTGACGAACAGCCGGAAGGCTGCGTCGACGAGCAGCAGCGGACCGGCATAGCCCATCAGCCGGCGTGAGGACACGGCCGGAAGGTCCAGCTCCGTGGGCAGGTCGGGACCACGGCGCGCGTCAAGCGTTCTGCGGGCGAAGGCCGCGGCGACTATCACGCCGATCGAGAATCCGGCTGCGCGTCCGAACGCCGCTGCTGCAGCCGTCCCGCCGATGATCACCAGCGGCACGCTCGCGCTGACTTCGGCGACGCTCTCCACTGTCGCGAGGAGGACGTTGTAACGAAGTTTGCCCAGCGCGATGAACGCGCCGAGGAATAGGTTGAACAGCGTCTGTGCGAATAGGGCGATCGCACTGGCGCGCAGCGCCCAGACGGCGTCGCCCGTGCCGAAGGTGTCACAGATCGGCTTTGCCAGGAGAAAGAGCGCGACCGTCGCTGGAAGACCTGTCAGCAGCTTGAGCCGCAGGGCCGTGGCAAAGACCGCCGCGGCGGCGCTCGGCTGGTCGCGCCGCTCGGCCATGAAGCGACCCGTCGCGCTGCCGATGCCAACGTCGGCGAACAAGGTTGCGATCGCGATCACGCTGAGCGCGAACGTAAACGCGCCGAACTGATCGGGAGACAGTTCGCGTCCGAGGAAAATGGTGAGAATCGCCGTGAGCACCCCACCGACGAGTTGCGCGATGAGGGCGAATGTGGCGCTGCGGCTGACCCGTTCGTCACTCATCTGATCACCGCGGCGGCCCACCGCGGCCCCGGCGTCGAGTGTGGGCGCAGCATTTCGCGTACCCTACGGCGTCGCTGTGACGAACGATCTTTTGATCCTCTGCTATCACGCGGTGGATCCCGCGTGGCCGGCGGACCTGTGCGTCTCGCCGGACGCACTGGAGCGCCAGCTCGCCGAGCTCGCGCGCGCGGGCTACGCGGGGGCGCGCTTCAGCGACGCGCTCGAGGAGAGGCGCGGCGGGCGCGTTGTCGCGATCACCTTCGACGACAGCTACCGCTCGGTGCTCGAGCTGGCAAAGCCGCTGCTCGACCGCCACGGCTTTCCGGGCACGGTCTTCGTCCCGACCGACTGGGCCGGCGAGCAGCGCCCCATGCGCTGGGACGGAATCGAGCAGTGGCTTGGCACGCCTCACGAGCACGCCCTGCGCGCGCTGGACTGGCAGGAGCTCGGCGAGTTGGCCGACGCCGGCTGGGAGATCGGCTCCCACACGTGCTCGCACCCACATCTCCCCGCGCTCGGCGACGATGAGCTGGCGCACGAGCTGGCGGCCTCGAAGGCGCTCATCGAGGAGCGGCTGAGCCGCCCCTGCACCGCGCTGGCGTATCCCTACGGCGAGGTCGACGCGCGGGTGCAAACCGCGACGCGACGCGCCGGCTATCGCTGGGCGGGGACGATTCCGCGTGTGCTGCCCCCCGTCCACTCGCTGCTGTGGCCGCGAGTGCCGATCTATCACGGCGATGACACGCGCCGTTTTCGGACGAAGATCTCACCGCCGCTTCGACGCCTGCGCGCGTCGCCGCCGGGCCGCGCGCTCGACCGGCTGCGGGTCTCACGGACGCGCGGCGGCGCCGACGGCAGCGGAACAGCCGCCTGATCCCGGCACCGCTTCGCACGCCCCTAGAGTGCGAGGGGTGATCGATCTTCACTGCCATGTCCTGCCGGGCATCGATGACGGGCCGGCGACGATCGAGGACGCAATCGAGCTGGCCCGCGAAGCAGCGTCCGCCGGCACGCGCGTGCTGGTGGCCACCCCCCACGTCAACCGGCGCTTCGCCAACGACGCGAACACGATCGCGGCGACGGTAGCCCAGCTGAACGCTCGGCTGATCGCCGAGGGGGTCGCGGTCGAGGTGCGACCGGGCGCCGAGATCGCTGTCTCCCGCGCCGTCGAGCTCCCGCCCGAGGAGCTGCGGCGCCTGACGCTCGGTGATGGTCCGTGGCTGTTGCTCGAGCCTCCGTTCACGCCGCAGGCCAGCGGCCTGGACATCCTGCTCAAGGACATCCAGCGGCGCGGCCATCGCATCGTTCTCGCCCACCCGGAGCGCTGTCCGGCGTTTCGGCGCGAGCCGCGCATGCTGCGCCTGCTCGTGGGCGAAGGAGTCCTCACGTCGATCACGGCAGGCTCGCTCGTCGGGCGGTTCGGAGCCGAGGTGCGGCGCTTCGCGATGAGCCTCGTAGCCGAGGGGATCGTTCACAACGTCGCTTCGGACGCCCACGACCGCCAGGCGCGTCCGCCGAGCATCGCCGCCGAGGTCGCACAGAGCGGGCTCGGCGTGTTCGCCGACTGGTGGACCTGCGATGTGCCGGAGGCGATCCTCAGCGGTGGCGAGATCCCCCGGCGCCCGTCGGCGCCGCTTCCCGAACCGACACGGCCACGGCGGTGGCGATGGCCGCGATTGGCGCGCACCGCGTGAAAGCGTGGCCGGTGACGGTGGCGAACCGCGGCGCTGCGAGGCCGCCGCCGCTCACCTCTACTCGCCGGCCTTGAACAGCGCCACCATCGTCAGCGCCAGGATCTTCACGTCGAGGCCCAGGGACCAGTTTGCGATGTAATAGTTGTCCCACTCGACGCGCTCGGCAAGCGAGGTCTGCCCGCGCAGCCCGTGCACCTGCGCCCAGCCGGTGATCCCGGCCTTGACGCGGTGGCGATCCCCGTAGCGGGTGACGTCGTCGTTGAACAGCTCGACGAACTCGGGACGCTCGGGACGCGGGCCGATCATGCTCATCTCGCCGCGAAGCACGTTGATCAGCTGGGGCAGCTCGTCCAGGGAGCAGCGGCGCAGGACGCGCCCGACCGGCGTGCGGCGGTCCTCTCCCTCGACCCCCCCGGGGGCCGTGTCTCGCGCCAGGAACGCCATTGATTTCGCGCCGCTGGACTCGCGCGGCGATGGGATGCGCATCGAGCGAAACTTGTACAGATCGAACGGCCTGCCGTCACGGCCGACCCTGCGCTGGCGGAACAGCACCGGACCACTGGAGGTGAGCTTCACGGCCAGCGCCGTGACCAGCATCAACGGCGCCAGCACGACCAGCAATGTCACGGCCATGACGCGATCGCAGGCGTGCTTGAGCGCGAACTGCCATCCCTTCGGGTTGACGGTGGTGAAGGACATCAGCGGGAGCCCTCCCACCGTGTCGTAGCCCACTCGGTTGTTGATCGTGTCGAACATCCTCGGCACCACGGAGACCTCCACGCCGAGTTCCTGGCAGTGTTGGACGAGCTGGCTCACGCGGCCATCGGCAACCGACGAGAACGCGACGATCAGGTGCCGCACGCCCGACTCGTGCACCACTTCATCCAGATTCTCGACCGTTCCCAGTACGGGCATGTCGCGACCGCCGACCTCGGCAATCGTGCGTGGGTCCGAGTCGAGGAAGCCCACGGGCACCAAGCCGTACTCCGGATGCGCCTCCAGGCGACGGGCCATCTGAGATCCGACCAAGCCCGCACCGAGGATCAGGACCGGCTTGCCGACCAGGCGATGCGCACGCGCCCAACGCTGCGCCACATAGAGGACGATCCGTCCCGCGCTCACGGCCACCAGCGCAAAAAACCACGCGCGTACCGCGTCACGCTGGTCGGGGGCCCGTCCGTTGGCCAACAGCCCTAGGGTGACCGCCGCCATCGTCGCGAAGGACACGGCGCTGACGATGGGTATCAGACCGTCCAGCACGAGCGCCCGCAGCCGCGTGCGGTAGAGCCCGCGCAGGTACAGAAAGAGCATCGCAAGCGGCGGCAGTGCGAGCAGCGGCACGCGCACGGCGGGAGCATGGAGCTCTGCGCTTACGCCGCCCAGCGCGACGAGGATCGCGACGTAGAGGAGGACGAAGTCCACCGCCGGCCGCATGATGTCCCAGCCCGGGCCCTCGAGAATCCACCGCAACGGCCCATGGAAGCTTCCGCGCAGCAGCGCGTTGGGGCCGGGAGCGTCGCGCCTCAACTCGCCTTGGAGCGGGAGCGTGGTCGACGTCTGTTGGGAGATCCTGTTTTGGTCCATTCGTGGGCGTCCCCTGCCGTGGGGTTCCGTCTATAGAGTCGGCAGTCGGATTCGAGTCAGTGAATTCGGGTCAGTCCTACCCGCTTGTTCGGTGCGTGGACGCCGTGGCTTTAGACGGCCGCGCCTTTGCATCGGTTCTTGCCGATCGGCGAGTCAGCAGGCCCACGAGGATGAGCGCACCAACGGCCACCACGATGCCGGTGAGAGCGCTCCGCGAGATGCCGAGAAGTGGCTGTGCAGCGGGGCGCGAGACGATATCGGCGCCGGAGGCATCCCCGGAGGCATCGCTTTTCACCCGATCACGGGCCGGCCGGCCAGCCCGGACGGCCGGCTGGCCGCGCGCTGAGCGGCGGCCGGTGGCGCTCTGCGCCGGGGTGGTGGGGCCGGCGCCGGCCGGGGCCGCGAGAGCCGCGGCGATCGACGTCACCGATCCGCCGGAACCGGTCGTCTGAGAACCGCCAGCCCCGCCGCCACCGCCGCCGGGGCCATTCACCAGCGCGGCGCCGAGGATCGCTTGGCTGCCCTGGCCAGGACCACCGTAGCCGCTGAGGATCGGATTGGCGCCGGCGGTCGCCGGAGAGGCGCCGCCGGCGATCGTTGCAGCCACAACCGCTGCGAAAACGCACCTACGCTGAATGATTCTTGCCTCCATGCGCCTGCTTTTCCCATTTCTGGCTTGAGCAACCGTGCCCGACCCTGCCGAGCGTGGCCCTGGCGCCTCGCGACTCCGCCGCTGCCGGCTTGTGCCGGCAACGAGCGTGCGTGCAAAGCGGCCACGCCCACAAGAGGCTAGCGAAGGCCAGCGACGCTGTCGAGTAAGAGCTGCGCTGCCGCTCACAGCAGTTGCCGTGCCCCGAGCAGGATCATCCTGTTCAACTCCCCGACATCGATGCGGCGGCCGCTGAGCGACACGCGCAGCGCCGCGGAGGCCAGCCGATCGCGAGGATTGAGCCGCACAGCCCGCCTCAGCAGCACGACGGCGCGCCGAGGTTGCCCCCGCGCGGACGCGATCGCGCCCAGCTCGAGTGTCGCATAGGAGTCTTTGGGGACCCGCTGCAAGGCGCGTGAGAACTCGCGGTCGGCGCGCTGGAGGTCGCCGAAGCGCAGCGCGATGCTGCCTGCAAGAAGGTACGCCTCGTCGCTCAGCGGGTCCAGCCGGGCGGCGTCGCCGAGGCGGCTGTAGGCGACGAGCGGCGCCGTCCTCCAGATCCGTGCGGCGCCCTCCAATTGCAGCCCGCTCAACCACGGGCCGATGAAGGACGCCGCACCAGCGAGGCTCGCGATGAGCGCCAGCGCAAGCGCAAACCAGGCGGGGCGCCGCTGGCGAACAGCGTCTGCCGGGGGCGCGCCACGGTGGCTCGGCTGCGCGGTCAAGGGATGAACCGGGCTGGCTCGCGGCGCCCTGCGTGGAGCGAGTGCGACGCTTAGCCCCAGCAGCGCGAAAGCCGGCGCACCGAGCCCGGCGAACTCGAAGAACCAGTCGAAGGAACCGTGGATCAGCCAATAGGCAAAGCCGCCGAGCGCGGCGACGGCGACCGAGCGGCCAAGCGCGCCACCCGCCGCGGTCGCACCCAGCAGGCCTGCGGCGCGTGCCGCGGCGAACAACGCCGCAGCGAGCCCGGCGAGCGCCAGTGCCGCGCCGGCCAGGCCCGACTGGGCAAGCGTTCGCAGCTCGACGCTGTGGGGATAACGTGGCGTCTCACCGCTGCGCCGGTGGCGCAGGTAGGACTGCTGGAAGTTGTCGGCGCCGATGCCGACGAGCGGGTGCGCCGTGAATTCGTCCAGCGCCACCCTGTAGAAGTCATAGCGCTGACTTCCCAAGCCGCTCGTCAGCCGGCTGCCGCTGGAGTTGGCGGCGTAGCCGCGGGGGCTCTTGAACGTGGCCCACGCATGTTCGAGGCGGGCCAGGGGGTTGCCGGCCGCCGCCCAGCCGAGCGCCAGCGCCGCGACGAGCGTCGCTGCTGCGAGCGCTCCGACGACACGCCGCATCCGGCCGACCACGTTCAGCGGCAGGGTGAGGCGCGCCTCGATCCAAGCTCCGCAGCCAACCACGACCGTCACGGCGGCCGAGACTATGAAGATCAGCGCGATGGCATGGTGCAACGTCGCAGGCACGACAGCGCCGTTCTGCAGATCGTCTCCCACGCGCAGCACCGCTGGAGCGCCAGCGGCGATGCCGGCGGCCACGGGCAAGAGCAGAACGAACGTTCGCGTCCGTGCTGGGAACAGCGCGAAGACGAGCAGGAGCATCGCCGGGGTGGCGTACAAGGAGCCGCGGCTCTGGCTGAGCAGGGCTACCTCGGCGAGCAGCACGGTCGCGCCGGCGAGCACGCCCCGCAGCGCCCACGGCAGCCGCACGCTGCGCGCGAGCAGCAGCGCCGGCCAGAACGCCATCAACCATTGGGCGGCGTTTGCGTTGGCATAGCTCGTCGGGTAGACGAGACGTCCGTCCGGGAGCATGCGCTGGAGATCGCCGGCACGCGCGGCGTCGATGTGCAGCATCACGAAAATCGCCACGCCGGTCAGCGCGAGGGTCCAGGCGCACAGGACCAGGAGCGCGCTGCGCCCGGTGTGGGGCCACCACGCGAACAGCGCGAAGACCAGCAGGTAGAGCAACGTCCGGTTGGCGCCGTCCCAGGCGTCGGCGGGCGAACCTGCCCAGGCGATCGACAGGAAGCTCAGCCCCGTGTAGGCGGCCAGGCACGCCAGCGCGAGCTTCACCGGCCAGGGCACCTCGCGCGGGCGGACGCCGAGCGCGCCGGCCGCGATGCCGAGCAGGGCCAGCACGATCAGCCCCCCCGGCGCCCAGTGCGTGACCGGATAGCCCCCCTGGTCAGTCGCCCAGACGACGAAGAGCGCCACCGCGCCCAACGCCGGCACCGTGGCCGGCGCCTCGCGGAGCACGGCGAAAACCCTGTTCGTCACCGGGCGCACAATAATCCCCGTCGTGCCTGAATCTTCGGAGATCGCGGCTTTCTACGAGGCGGCCTACTCACAAGAGCCCTCGCGCGCCGAGCGCTATTCGCGCTGGCGCGCGCTGGGCGCGGTTGGCAAGGCCGATCACGTGACGCGCCTGTGCGCGCGGGCGGGCCTGCGGCCGAGCAGCACGCTCGAGGTCGGCTGCGGCGACGGCGCGCTGCTGAGCGAGCTTCATCGCCGCGGCTTCGGCGGCCGGCTGTCGGGCGTGGAGATCAGCGAATCGGCCGTGGCGATCGCCGCACAACGCAAGGAGCTGGACTCGGTCGTGCTGTATGACGGCAAGCGTCTCGACGCCCCCGACGCCAGCTACGACCTGGGTGTGCTCTCGCACGTGCTCGAGCACGTGGACGATCCGGCGGCGCTGCTGCGCGAGGTCGCGCGCGCCTGCCGCGCGGTGCTCGTGGAGGTGCCGCTGGAGGCGAACCTGTCGGCGCGACGCGCGAGCAAGCGCACGCACGCGGCCGAGGTCGGGCACCTGCAGCGACTGGACCGCAAGGCGATTCGCGCGATCGTCGCAAGCGCGGGCCTTGCCATCCTGTACGAGCTGGAGGACCCGCTCCCGCTGAGCGTCCACCGCTTCTTCAAGGTGTCCATGCCCGCGCGAATCGCGGCCACGGTCAAGTGGTCCTTGAGAGCTTCGCTGCACCGCCTCGCGCCCGGCGCGGCGCGGCGCTCGTTCACCGTCCACTATGCCTGCCTCGCCTCGTCGCGCTTGGCGCGCTAAGCCATAGGCGCTCGCTGCCGCCGGTCAGCAGGTGCGCCGCGGCACGCACGGCATGATGACTCGCAGCCTGGAGACGGGAATCGGCACGCCGGCCACCGAACCATCTCCTCCCATCGCGCCGACGAAGCGGCTGAGCGGGCCGGGATAGCCGAACGCGGTGAACGAAAGATCGTCTTCGCTGATCAAGCTGAGCTCGGTGTCGCCCGGGGCGTTCGTGTCGACCACATACACGCCGTAGCGCGCCATCGCGGTCATCACGGCGCGCTGCCAGAACGGAGCATGCGTGGCGGCGATCTGCGTCTTGGACATGGCGAGCTGCAGAAGGCTGCCGAAATGAGGTCCGGAGCCTCCGCCCGGACAAAGCGCGTCTCCGTGGCCGCTGGCCGGCCATACGTCGCGCGCCTGCACGCACGCGACCGTCGTCACGAGCGCGTGGTCGATGCGGCCTCTCATCAGTTCGGCGCCGCGGATCAAGCCGCCCACGAGTCCGAGGTTGGCAGCCTCGCCCACCGCGCCGATGCCGGTCCCGATTCCCGCGCCTATGGGAATGCTGTTTCCGGCCGACACGGTGATCACGCCATGTTCGGGCCCGCTCGCGCGCCAGAAGTCGTACTCGCGTCCGAGCGCCTGGTCGATGATGGTCATGTGGGCGTCTGACTGTTGCTCGGGCCGCGCGCCGGGCGGAACATGCACGCGCATGTTGTGTTCGCAGGAGTAGCTGCCCGTGCAGCGGACGGTCACGACGGGATCGTTGCGGTTCGACCAGTACACCGGGCGGCTGCCCCGATCGTCGATCGTGAAGTTGCCGTGACGATCCGGGCTGAAGGCCCAGTGGTGGGTCGCGAAGTAGCTGACGATGGCGTCGGATTCCGGCGAGACGCGGGCATCGGAGGGAATTGGCGTGTTGAAGGGCGAGCGGCTCCCGTACGGACGCCAACACGCCGGCGGCCACCTGCCGACGCCGAATGAGCCGAAGAGCTGCGTGCAGCCGAGCTTTGCGGTGATCCGCTGCGCTCGTGGCGCATGCCTCGCCGCGGCGGCAGGCCGCACACCTGGCAGGGCGGCGCTCGAGCCGGCCAGCCCGAGCGCCATGCAGATCACAAGCGGGACCGCCATGCCCGTCAGACGCGCCCGAGTCATCGCCGCACCGCCGAACGATCGCACCGGCGCTCGAGGGCGCCTCCATCGTGTTCTGGACGCTGGACCGATCGGCGAAGTCAAACACACCGCTCGGAGGCAAACGCCGCTTCGTGATGTCCAGTCAGGCTCCCGCAGGAACCTGCGCCGCGCGCCCCACGCCACGCCACGCCCGGCGTCAACGGCGCCCGGCGCGCTGGGGCGGCGCGGCGTCAGCTCAGTCGCCGGCGGGCTGCGTGGCGGCGGCGAACAGCAGCGCGAGCACGCGGCCCATGAGGTCGTCGGGCACGGCGTCGGGGTCGGCGAGCTTCTGGCGCGCGATGCCGTCGGCGAGCGCGTCGACGGCGACGGCGAGCTGCTGCGCGGGCAGCGCGAGCTGCAGGTCGAACTCGCGCACGCTGTCTTCGATGAGCTTGGTCAGCAGCCGTCGCACCTGCGCGAAGCGCGCGGCGACCTTGGGGCGCACGTCGGCGTCGCGCACGCCGTAGGCCCAGAACTCCATGAACAGCAGCAGCAGCTCTGGCTCGCGCTCGATCATGGTCATCCAGCGCTGCGCGCCGCCGGTGGCGCGCTCGGCGACCGACGAGCGCTCGGCGACAGCCTTGGCGATCTCGCGCGAATGCTCCTCGATCTCGCGCTCCATGAGCACGAGGAACAGGTCCTCCTTGCCGTCGAAGTTGGAGTAGAGCGCGCCGGTGGAGAAGCCGGCGCGCGATGCGATGTCCTCGACGGAGGCGCCGTGAAAGCCGCTGGAGGCGAAGGCGCTGCGCGCGGCGGCGAGCAGCCGCTCGCGCGTGTTGGCCTTGCTCTGCTCGCGCGTCATGCGCGAGGGGATTGCCTGTGCGACGCCACCAGCGTCGGCTGCTCTCATACCGACATGCTACTTGACGGAGCGATCGCTATTGCGATAGCGTTCATTATCCGATGTCCCCCCTGGCACGACTGGATAGGAGCGGCTGATGGCGAGCACGACGACGGCTTCGAGCGCGACGGATGCGAACCTGGCGAGCCTGCCGACGGACGCGATCTCCTATGCGGATCTGTACGCGCGCTGGGAGCGCGGCAACTGGCAGGCGACGGAGCTGGACTTCACCGAGGACGCGCGCCAATGGCGCGAGGACTTCACGGAGTTCGAGCGCACGGCGGCGATGTGGAACTACTGCCTGTTCTTCTGGGGCGAGGACGCGGTCGCCGACAATCTCTCCCCGTACATCGACGCGGCGCCGCTGGAGGAGCAGAAGTACTTCCTGACGACGCAGCAGGTCGACGAGGCGCGCCATGCGGTGTTCTTCAAGCGCTTCATGCAGGAGGTGTGCGGGGTGGGCGACGGCTCGATGGCGAGCGGCCTTCAGGCGATCAAGCCGCAGCTGACGGTCGGCTTTCGCAAGATCTTCGACCGCCTGGACCGGATGGCCGACGAACTGCGCGCGGACCGCTCGCCGGCGAAACTGGCGGCGGCGATCACGCTCTATCACGTGGTCATCGAGGCCTCGCTGGCGCAGCCGGGCCAGCACTTCATCTGCAGCTATCTGGAGGAACGCGACCAGCTTCCGGCGTTTCGCGAGGGCATGCAGAACATCGCGGCGGACGAGCAGCGCCACATCGGCTTCGGCGTGAAGATCCTGTCGGACCTCAACCGCGAAGACCCGGTGCGCGTGCCCAAGGCGGTCGCGCGCATCCTGCGCGAGGTGACGCGCTACACGCAGCAGGTGCTGATGCCGCCGGGCTGGGACGAGCGCTATGTGACGGTGTTCAACTCGACGTTCGACAGCGTCGGCGTGGAGGGACTGACGTCGATGACGACGAAGCTGCGCTCGGCGGGAATGCCGATCGAGAGCCTGCCGGGCCCGCCGCTGCTGCCGGTCGGCCTGACGCCGCTGCAGACCTCAGAACGCGGCCGCGCGCTGGCCAAAGCGGGCGTGATCGGCGTGCGCGAAGGCCCGTCGCCGCGCGACGAGCAGACGCTTGAGCTGCTGTTCGACACGATTCGCCGCCAGGTCAACCCCAATCACGGCCTGACGCGGGCGACGACGTTTCAGTGGGAGTTCACCGACCCCGACGTGCCGACGTGGCACCTGACGGTGAACAACGGGTCGAGCACGGTCGCGCAGGGCGAGGCGAGCAAGCCGGACCTGCGCCTGCGCGTGTCCTACCAGGACTGGGTGGACATCGTCGGCGAGCGCCTGGACCCGCTGCGCCTTATCGCCACCGGGCGACTGCGCCCGCGCGGCAACCCGCTGGCGTTCAAACGCCTCACTCAGGTGTTCCCGCGCGGCTGAAGCGCACTCGTACGACTTCTATTAATTATTGATTGACGTTTTCGCCTGACGGCATGACGCGCGCCTGGACCGAGGCACGCACGCCCACGGCCCGCCGCCGGGCGACCGACGACGAGCGTAAAGCCTGCCAGAGCGCTTGGGGCCCCAGCGGCGCAGCCGCTCGAGCACATTCGGCTGAGCTCAGGCCCTAGAACGAACCAACCCGCCCAATTTGGGCGGGTTGAAAGCGGGGAGCTACCCCGGAACGGCTGATAACCAGGACCCAAGATACCAGGCTCCGCGGCTCGACGGCCAAACGGCGGAAACCTGCAAGGGCGGTTGCTACCCGCCAGGCGCATGATGATTGGCGCCCCTTTCCGTAGCCGCTTGGCCGCGCAAGTCACTGGCGGAAGGAGGAGGACTCGAACCCCATCCGACGGCTACGCCGAACTCCCGGTTATCAGCCGTTCATGGCACCTCGCGAATTCACCTTCCGTGCAATTCAGCCTAGCGACGAGTACAGATGTCTGAGACGGGACACGCTGAGAGCGCCTGCTATTGGGCGAGAGAGTTTCGCTAATCGCTCCTAGCCGGGGGAGAACTCGCGCTGGGCTGCGGGCACGCCGCCCGAGGACGACCCGCCTGCCGAGGAGCCGGTCGCTTGCCCTTCGGGCGACGGCGAGGCGGCGGCCGTAGGCGTGGCGCTGGCGGCCCGCGCGATTGAGTCAGACCGGCTGACCGAGCTCACCGCGCCAGCCGGCTGCTCCGGGCCGAACTCGCGGCTGGCCTGCGCGGGAGCCGCGACGTGCGAGCCGGCCGTCGTGTCCGGCACAGCGGCCGCGTGCGCGCTCACGGATGCCGAGCGCGAGCTGGCGAGCGACGCATCGAGGCCGTTCGACCAGCCGCGCGCGCCGGCCGCGCGATGGGCGCGCAAGCGATGCGCGTGCGGGCGGGCGTGACCGAGCCGGCCTTCCAGCGCCACGCAGCCCGCGCCGACTCCCAGCGCGAGCAGGCATCCGACCGCGAGCTTCGCGCCCAACGAGCCCGCGAGCCACCAGCTGCCGCCGGCGGCGCCGACGCCGGCGGCGCCGGACGCCGAGAGCGCACCGCCGCCGAGCGCGCCGAGCGAACCGGCGCCTGACGCACCGCTCGCGCCTGCTCCGGCTCCGGCTCCGGCTCCCACGGTGGCGCTGGAGCCCGCGCCGGCGCCAGCTCCCGCGCCTGCGGCGCCGCCGGCCGCGCCGGCGCCGAGCGCCCAGTGCAGCAGCGCTGGCGCGGGCGGGAGCACGGCGGCGAGGCCGCGCAGCGAGAGCACATATGCGCGACATGCCGGGCAGGACTGGCGGTGCAGTATCGCCAGGCGGTAGCGCTCGCCGTCGGGGTCGAGAACGCCGTAGGCCAGGCCGCGCATGAGCGAGCCCTGCTGCTCGCACCACTCGCCGGCGCCGATCGCCTGCACGAGCGCGCCGACCTTCGCAGCGACGCCGGGCGAGCCGGCGCCGCGGCCCTCCATGAGCTTGCGCATGCGCGACTCGCTGACGCCCATGCGCGCGGCTGCGTCGGCGCGCGAGAGGCCCTGCAGGTAGCACAGCGTCGCGGCCTGCCGCTCGCGCGCGCTCAGGCGCGCGCGCAGCGCCTCGAACAGCTGGCGCAGGCGCGCGCGGTCGTCGAGCTCGGCGGCGATGTCACGTTCGCGGGCGCGGTCGCCCGGCGACGCGGCATCGACCTGCGCGCCGGCGCCGGCGACCGCGCGGCGCTCCTGCAATGGCTCGGAGGCGGTGGCGCGGCGCGAGCGGTGCTCGTCGATCGCGCGCCGGTAGGTAACGAGCGTCAGCCAGGCGGCAGGATCGTCGATCGAAGCGCCGTCCAGCACGGTTGCGTAGAGGCCTTGCCAGGCCTGCGAGTAGCACGCGTCCAGATCGCCCGCGTCGAGCCGTATGCCGCAGGCGCGCAGTCGCCCGGCGACGGCGGCGAGGACCTTCCGGCGCAAGCCCTCGAACTCGTTGCGCAGCAGGCGTTCGGCACGGTAGCGACGAACTGGCAGAGGGCTCACGACCCGCAGAATACGCGAATACCGCCACCCAGACGAATTCTATCTGCTCGATTCCTTATTATCTGACGTCCACTGACACGGCCAACTGGAGAGAGGGACGTCAATGCAAAAGCACCGCTGGCTCCTACTCGCGCTCGTGGCGCTGGGCACAGCCGCCGGCCTGGGCGCGGCCCAGGCCACAGCGCTGGAATCCAGCATGGGCTCGACGCAGCAATGGAACGCCGCCGCGTTCTCGCTGACGTCCGAAGCGAGCTCGCCTCCGGAATTCGGCAGCTGCATCAAAGTCACCGGAGGCGCGTACACGGATGCGGGCTGCACGAAAACGACCGGCGAAACCGGCAAAGCGTTCGAATGGTATCCCGCGTTCGGCGGCGCCCATCCGCTGGAAAACGTCACCTTCACGATCGCTCTGAAAGAAGCGACGGTCGCGACGCTGGAAACCGTCGGCGGGCTGAGCATGCAGTGCGAAGGCGAGACCGGCACGGGCGAATACACGGGCAACAAGACGATCGGCAACATCGTCCTGAAATTCACCGGCTGCAAAGCGTCCGGCGTCTCGTGCCAAAGCGCGGGCGCTGCCGAAGGCACGATCGTGACGAACACGCTGGAAGGCGTGCTGGGCGTCGAAGAACTGGCGGCGGAACCCGTCAACTACAAGATCGGCCAGGACCTCTACCCGATCGGTCGCAGCGGCCCGATGGCCAGCTTCGCCTGCAGCGGCATCTCCACGTCGATCACCGGCTCGATCATCTCACCGCTGGTGTCCAACGCGATGAAATTCTCCACGCAGGTCAAAACGAAAGCGGCCGGCGGCAAACAGAAACCGGAAAGCTTCGTCGGCGAAACGCCGGAACCGTTGATGAGCAAACTCAACGAAGAACCGGCCGAACAGGCCGGCGAGACGATGACGACGATTCAGACGAGCGTGGAAAAGGTCGAGGTCAACTCGGTCGTCTAGCGCCGACCGAGTTGCGCACGGCCGCGCGCATCCAGGCAAGCGCGCGCATGGCCGCGATGAGCGGTCGCCGGCATGCGTGCTGCCGCCCGGGCGGCGGCGTCGGATGGGTATCTTCACGCGATCGCCGCGCCGCAAGCCGTAAACCCGCCGCCGACGCCGCCCACCGCGGAGATCCTGGGCATCCCGCTGGCGATCTCCGACTACGAGCAGGTGCTCGACTGGATGGAGGCGATGATCGCCGGCGACGCCCGCGGATACGTGACGGCCGCGGCAGTCAACCTGGTGATGTCGGCGCAGGAGCAGCCGGCGACGCGCGCGGCGACGCTGGGCGCCAGCCTGGCGGTGCCGGACGGCCAGCCGCTGGTGTGGGCGTTGCGCGCGCTCGGGCACCGGCGGGCGACGCGCATTTACGGCCCGGACCTGATGGCAGCGTTCTGCGCGCGCGCCGCGCGCAACGGCACGCCGATCTACCTGTACGGCGGGCGCGGGCCGGCCGAGCGAGAGCTGCTGGAGCGGCGCCTGCGCGAGCGCTTCCCCGGCCTGCTCGTCGCCGGCGGCTCCTCGCCGCCGTTTCGCGAGCTGACGGCGGCCGAGGACGAGCGCGAGATCGAGCTGATCAACTCCTCCGGCGCGGCCGTCGTGTGGGTGGGCACGGGACAGCCCAAGCAGGAGCAGTGGATGCACGACATGCGCTCGCGCCTGACGCCGCCGCTGCTGGTGGGCGTGGGCGCCGCCTTCGACTTCCACGCGGGCCTCGTCTCGCAGGCGCCGGCGTGGATGCAGCGCAGCGGCCTGGAGTGGCTGTACCGCCTGTCGCGCGAGCCACGCCGCCTGTGGCGGCGATACGCGCGCTACAACCCGCTGTTCGTGACCGGCTTCGCGCGCCAGTACGCACGCCATCTCCGCGAACGCCGGGCGCACGGCGGCCCGACGCACGGCCCGAGCTGACGCATGAGCCGCGTGCTGATCACCGGCGGCGCCGGCGCGATCGGCGCCGCCGTCGCCAAGCGCCTGCTCGCCGACCCCGCCTACGACGTGCGCGTAGCCGACGAGCGCGCCGCGCCGCAGTGGATGCGCGAAGGCTGCGAGATCCGCAGCTCAGACCTGCGTGTGGCCGCGCAGGCGCAGGCTGCCGTCGAAGGCTGCTCGCAGGTCATCCACCTGGCGAGCTTCCCCGGCGCCGGCGCCGGCGCCGCAGGCGCCACGTCGCCGCGCGACGGCCAAGCGACGCCTGCGCCGGCGAAGCCCGACGCGGCGCCGGCTCGCGCAGCGCCCGGCCAGCCGCCGGCGCACACGCTGATGGAGTACGAAAACGCGTTGCACGGCGCGGTCGTGCGCGCGGCGCTGGATGGCGAGGTCGAGCGCTTCGTGTACGTGTCCTCGTCGCTGGTGTTCGAGCGCGCCGAGCTGTTCCCCACGCCGGAGGCCCATCTGGCGCAATGCCCGGCGCCGCCGTCGGCGCGCGGCTACAGCCGGCTGGCGGGCGAGCGCCTTTGCCGCGCGGCGCACGAGCAGCACGGCCTTGCGTTGACGATCTGCCGCCCCTCTGCGACATACGGGCCGCACAGCGCTGCGGCGAACGAGCCGGGCGCGAGCAGGACGCTGAGCGACCTGTTCGCCGCTGCGCTGGCCGGCGAGCGCCCGCTGAAGGTGGCCGCGGCGGGCGAGCGGACGCTGACGCCGACGCACGTAGACGACGTGGCGCAGGCGATCGTGCTCGCGCTGGGCTCGCCGGCGGCGCTCAACGAGGACTTCAACGTCGCCGCCGCGCGCGA
>Ga0105237_10002001_pt1 | contig 25940 bp, 29 predicted proteins | sample KBSC24metaG_FD_81520 | JGI IMG/M metagenome (GOLD analysis project Ga0105237, IMG submission 81520) | Corn rhizosphere microbial communities from Kellogg Biological Station, Michigan, USA - KBS C2-4 metaG | ecosystem: Host-associated > Plants > Roots > Rhizosphere > Soil | place: Michigan, USA...
GGAGGCGATCGTCGGGACCGGCGATGCCGACATGATCGCGCTGGCCCGTGCCATCCTCTACGATCCGCGTTGGCCATGGCATGCCGCCGCCCATCTCGGTGCGTCCGTCCACGCGCCAGACCAATATCTTCGGTCGCAGCCTCGCCAATACCGGTCGCTTTTCGAACAGCGCGCCAAGGCAGGAGAATAAGTTTGGTCACGGTCCGCAATCCGAGTTGAAAGCGGCCACGACCGACTGCGGCGTCAGGTTGCATAGTAGAGGCGGATCGACCGCTTTCGGAATAGGCGCAATCCAGTCCGGATCACCACAAAGGGGCGCGTTGCTGGCGAGCCACTTCCAAAGCCGCTACAATGCTCAATCCGCGGAAGCACGGAAAGTCCGTCATCCGCTGAGCGATGCCGACACTGGCGAAGCCTGTGGTTCCAAGGCCGCTTCGCGCCCCAGCCAATTGCGGAACTCAGCGATCATCGGATCGTCGACGTCCTGCGGCCGCGAGACGACATGATAGGCAAGCGAGCAGTCAAGCTCCGGCCCAAACGGGCGGACCAGCCGGCCGTCCGCCAAATCCTGCTCGACCAGCGTGGTGCGCCCCATCGCCACGCCATTGCCGGAGATGGCCATCCGGTAAGCGGCGGCGGAATCGTTGATGCGCAGGCCGCGCTCGCTCCCCGAGACATCCAGGCCCGCCGCCGCATACCAGTCCCGCCATGTCCGGAATGCGGCGGTCGACGCCATCGACGTGTCGTGGATGAGCTGGTGATGCCGGAGGTCGGCAGGACCACGAAGCGGATGCTCGCCAGCCAGCAAGGCCGGGCTGCACACCGGGAAGAAGGCATCGCGCGCAAACGGCATGGCAACGAGCCCTGGCCACATCCCCGCCCCGTAGCGGATGCCGACATCGATCGCCTGCGTCCCGAAATCGACCAGCGCCGTGCTCGTGTCGATCAACAGTTCGCAGCCGGGATGAAGGCGCCGGAACGCGTCGAGGCGCGGCAACAGCCATTTATCGGCAAAGGCCATCGGCACCGTCACCGAGAGCCCGCGCCGCCCTCGCGCCGTGCGCAGCTGGTCCATCGCCACTGCCAGATGGGCGAAACCGGTGCGCAGATCGGGAATGGCGGCCTTCGCCGCCTCGGTCAGCACCAGCCGGGCAGGTCCGGCCTGCGAGCGGTGGAACAGCTCGATGCCGAGGCTTTCCTCCAGTCGCCGGACCAGCTGCCCGACCGCCGCCGCCGTCACGTTCAATTCCTCCGCGGCAATCGCGAAGCTTTGGTGACGAGCGGCCGCCTCCACCGCCCGCAGCGCATTGAGATGATCGGGCGCCCTCATCCGCCCAACATAATCTATTCCGGCGGGCGAGATCATCCCGTTTGTCGAACCTGCCCCGTTGGCGCCATATCCTGTTCCACGGAACGCGCGCTCCGGCTTCACCCTCACGGAAGTCAGGAGAAAGATCATGAAGCTCAACGGTAAAATCGCCGTCGTCACCGGCGGCACCTCCGGCATCGGCCTGGCCGCGGCGGAACTCTTCGCCCGGGAAGGCGCCACCGTCGTGGTCGCCGGCACCGATGCCGAGCGGCTGGCAGCCGCTAGCAGGACGCTCGGCGGCAACGGTGTCGCCATCCGTGCCGACGTGCGGCAGGCGGGCGATCTCGATCACCTGATCGATGAAGTGCGGGAACGTTTCGGCCGCATCGACATCCTCTACGCCAATGCCGGCGTCGGCCGCGCCGCGCCACTGGAAGCGATCACCGAGGTGCAGATCGACGAGCAGTTCGGCATCAACTTCAAGGGCCTGTTCCTCACCGTCCAGAAGGCGGTACCGCTGATGAGCAAGGGCGGCAGCATCGTGCTCACCACCTCCTTCCTCAGCAACAAGGGCGTCCCCGGCCTGTCGATCCTGTCGGCCACCAAGGCGGCGGTCCGCTCGCTGGCCCGCTCGCTGGGCGCCGAGCTCGCTCCGCGCGGCATCCGGATCAACGCGGTCAGCCCCGGCCCGATCAGCACGCCATTCGCCGGCAAGATGGGCCTGAGCGAGCAGGAGCTGAAGGATTTCGCCCAGGGTGTCGAGGGGCAGGTCCCGCTCCAGCGCTTCGGCGAGGCGGAGGAAGTGGCGCGCGCCGCGTTGTTCCTCGCCGGTCCGGACAGCGCCTTCGTGACCGGGACCGAGCTTGTCGTCGACGGCGGTCTCTCGCAATTCTGATCGCCCCCCGCCCTCTTCGGCCGCCGGCTGGAGGGGGCGAGCCCATTCGTGGAGACCGTAAATGAGCCGCACCCTGAAAAGCGCACTGGCCGAGTTTCCTCGCTTCTCCCTTCTCGAAGGACCGACGCCGATTCAGCGGCTGGCCCAATTGGACGCGGGGGGCGCGAGGCTCTGGGTCAAGCGGGACGACCTGATGGGCGTCGGCGGCGGCGGCAACAAACTCCGCAAGCTGGAATTTCTGGTCGGCGAGGCCCTCGCGCAGGGCTGCGACACCTTCATCACCACCGGTGGCCTGCAATCCAACCATGCCCGACAGAGCGCGGCTGCCGCGGCCCGCGCCGCGCTCGCCTGCGAGTTGATGCTGACCGACATCGTGCCGCGCCACGACGCCGACTATCGGGCGAACGGCAACCTGCTGCTGGACGATCTGTTCGGTGCCACGGTGCATCGCCTGCCGGGCCACGCCGATGCGCTGGCGGCGGGACGGGCGAAAGCGGAAGCGCTCGCACGAGACGGCCGCAAGGCCTATGTCGTCGGCAGCGGCGGCTCCTCTCCCCGCGGTTGCCTCGGATATGCCGACTGCGCCGCCGAGATCATCGATCAGGAGCGCGAGGCCGGCCTGCGCTTCGACACCATCATCGTCCCGAACGGCAGCTCCGGCACCCATGCCGGTCTCGCGGCGGGCATGGTCGCCGCCAACGATGATCCGCGCCGGCTGCTGTCCTTCACGGTGCTGGCGCCGCTCGACCGGGCGGCCAGCGAGACGCGCCGACTGACGACGGAAACGCTCCGGCTGATCCAGTCGAACGCGGCGCTGCCCCACGACGCCATCGCCGTGGACGGCTCCGAGCTCGGCGAGGCCTATGGCGTGCCCACCAACGCCATGCTCGACGCGCTGCGGACCATGGCGCGCAGCGCCGGGCTGCTGCTCGATCCCGTCTACAGCGGCAAGGCTTTCGCCGGCGCGCTCGCCCATATGCGGAGCGGCGCCTGGCGAGACCGCGACATCCTCTTCGTGATGACCGGCGGCGTGCCCGGCCTCTTCGCCTACCGCGAAGCCATCACGACCACCCATTGACCTTAACAAGGATCGCATGACCGAACGGTCGGCAATCCCTCGATGCCATTCCTTGTCAGGTATGAGCGCGATGCAGCATATCTGTCTATCGATTGAATAGCGCCGTTCGGTTTGACGCGACATTCCCATTCAGAGCGTGAAGCCCCCGTCGATCGTGAGGCTTGCTCCGGTCATGTACCCAGCCTCTTCACGAACAAGATAGGAGATCAGCCCTGCGACTTCCTCTGGCGCAGCGACGCGCTTGAGGGGGCTCATGCCGGACAGCATGTCGATCGCCCCGGCATTGATGTCCGTATCGGTGGGGCCGGGCTGGATATTGTTGACCGTGATGCGACGTGGCGCCAGATCAAGCGCGACGCCCTTGACCAACGCGGCGACCGCGGCCTTGGTCAGCTGGTACACGCTCGAACCGGCAAAGCCTGTCCGGATCGCGACATTGCTGCCGATCGTGACCACGCGACCACCCACGCTCATGTGCGGCACCGCCGCCTGGATCGACAGAAAAACGCCCCGCACGTTCACGGCAAGCATGAGATCGAGTTCATCGAGGCTGACGGCTTCGATCTCGTTCATGCGGAATACGCCCGCGTTGACGACGACCACCGCGATCGGCCCCAGGCGATCGACCGTCCGCTGAACAGCCGATCGGATCGCTGCGGGATCGGCGCTATCCGCTTCGATCGCGATCGCTTCTCCACCACCGGCGCCGATCGCCTCAGCCAGGTCTCGAGCTCGACCCGCGCTCGACACATAGGTGAAGGCGACCGCGAACCCGTCTTGCGCAAGCCGCCTGACCGCTGCGGCGCCGATGCCGCGCGAACCGCCGAAAACGAGGGCCACCTTGCGCCCGGCCATTGTCTCGATGCTCATGTCGTTTCCTTGTTCAATAGAGGGATCCCGCCGCTCCGCCGCAGGTGCGCGATCAGGGAGTCAGCAGCAGTTTTCCGGTGGTCGAACGGCTCTCCATGTCGCGGTGCGCCTGCGCCGCGTCGGCGAGCGAATAGGCGCCGCCGATCCGCACCTTGAGATCGCCGGCGGCGATCCAATCGAACAGCTGACCCGCGCGCTCGCGCAGGCGTTCGGGTGTCGGGACGTGATCGAAGAAGGTCGCGTAGCCGAGCTTGATGCTCCTCGGCAGGCTCATGATGTCGATCGGCCCGGGACCGCCGAGCACGGGTCCATACCAGCAGAATGTGCCGTTTCGTCGCAGGGCGTCGAGCGACCCCTGGAAGGTCGCCGGCCCCGAGCCGTCAAACACGACGTCGACGCCTTCGCCGCCCGTCAGTGCGAGCACCTGATCGGCGAACCGCCCGTCGGCATCGACGATGACGTGATCGGCGCCGGCCTCCCTTGCGATCGGCGTCTTGTCGGCATGCGAGACGCGGCCGATGACCTTGCCGCCGCGCAGCTTGACGATCTGTGTGAGCAGCAACCCGAGACCACCGGCAGCCGCGTGGACGAGGGCGATGTCGCCGGCCTGCACCGGATAGAAGTCGGTCGCGAAATGGCTCGCGGTGAGGCCCTGCATCATGACCGCAGCCGCCAGGCGGTCGTCGATCCCGTCGGGCACCGGCACGAGCGCGGCGGCGGGCATGACGATGGTCTCGGCATAGCTGCCTGGCGCGAAGACCCAGGCGACGCGTTGGCCCGGCCGGAGATCGACATTGGGCCCCACGGCACGCACGCGGCCGGCCCCCTCGACGCCCAGAATGTTGGGTTCAAGCCTCGGCGCGCCGAGCATCCCCCGGCGTGCGCCGATATCCATGAAGTTGACGCCAGCCGCTGCGATCTCGACCAGAACCTCACCCCCGCCCGGCACCGGATCCTGAACGTCGCGCAGAGCCAGCACCTCCGGCCCGCCGGGTCGCGCCATCACAACAGCTTTCATCACATTTCCTTTTTGAACGATCGTTCCATAATTGGATAAAAAAAAGGGGCTCGTTCTAATGTAACGCGCGCAACATCATCTCGCCCAGCGCATGGAGCTGGGCTTCGTCGGCGCCCCCTCGCGCGGCGATGCGGATGCCTGCGAAACTTGCCGTGACAAAGTCGGCAATGGTGTCCGGATCAAGATGTGGAGACATGTCGCCATCCGCCTGGGCGCGGCCTGCCGTCTCGATAACGACCGATCGCAGCGCGCGGTCCGCCGCCGTGGTGATTTCGACGAGCTCGGGCCGCGAGCGTCCGAATTCGCAAACCGAGCCCACGCCGAGGCAGGCATCATGGGCACCCGCGACGACGCGGTCGACCATGGCCCTGATCCCATCGATCGCGCGGGTTTCGCCGCGCAGCATGGCGATGTGGCTGCTTGTCTCGGCCGCCGTATAGCGGCGAAGCGCCGACTGGTAGAGTTGCCACTTGTCGCCGAACGTGTCGTAAAGGCTTTGTCGGCCGATCCCCATCGCCTCGACCAGCATTCCTGCGGACGTGCCCTCGAAGCCATGCTCGCGAAATACGCCGATCGCCGCATCGAGCGCCTGGTCCCGGTCGAATTCCTTGGGCCTTGCCATGACGTCCATCTAAGGATTTTGGAACGATTAGTCAAGAATATCATTCCGGGAAAAATACGCGCCATGACGGGCTGGCGCACGACGGCAGGCGATTGCGCAACCGGCTTGTTTTTAAGGGCCATAATTGGAAGGCTTCGGACGTACGCCTGCTCCCCTCTGGCGCGCTTCGGCGTCCTGCCTGCGGCGATTTCGAGGCCGCGCGCCGCTCATTCGATAAATTACGCTTCGTCAACGACGCGATCTTGATCGCCGTCGCCGACTTCGTGGCGACCTCAACCGAGGGCTTTCCCGGACGCTTGATCGACGCCCGGCCTAAAGCAGCTTGTCGAGCGTGATCGGCAGATCGCGGATCCGCTTGCCAGTCGCGTTGTGGATCGCGTTGGCCACCGCCGCCCCGGTGCCGGTAATGCCGATCTCGCCGATCCCGCGGGCGCCCATGGGGGTGTGCGGATCGGGAATATCGAGCCACATCACGTCGATCGCCGGCAGATCGAGATGGGCCGGCATATGATAGTCGGCGAGGCTCGGATTCATGATCCGCCCCGAGCGCTCGTCGAAGGCGGTCTCCTCCATGAGCGCAAGGCCGATCCCCATGATGATCCCGCCGCGAAACTGGCTGGCGGCGGTCTTGGCATTGAGGATGCGGCCGCAGTCGAAGGAGCCGAGAAAGCGCGCGATCCTCGCCTCGCCCGTCACGGCGTTGACGCGCGCCTCGCAAAATAGCGCGCTATAGGAATGCATCGACCAATGCTGGTTCTCGATCGGAGCGGGCGCCTCGGCCTCGACGCTGACCTCGTCGCGCCGGGCGCGCGCAAGGATGGACGCGTAGCTTTCCCGGCGCTCTGGTTCGTCGAGCTTGGCGAGACCACCGTCGAACCCGCCGACCTCCTCGGGCTTCAAGCCCGCGAGCGGGGAATCGTTGCCGGCAAGCTTGAGCAACTCCACAACCAGGGCCCGGTGCGCGGCGATCACGGCCGCGCCGATCGCCGCGGTCTGTTGCGAACCGCCGGCGAGGAACAGGCCCGGCAGCGTGGAATCCCCATATTCGATAGTGACCCGATCGAGTTCCAGCCCGAGGCGTTCGGCGACCACCTGGGTGTGCGCGGTGGAGGTTCCCATGCCCATCTCATGCGCCGCGACCGACGCGCGCGCATGGCCTTCACGATCTATGCTGAGCCGGGCCACGCCGCCCGGCATGCGATAGTAGGGATAGGTGCCGGTCGCGCAGCCAAGCCCGACGAGCCACTCCCCCTCGCGACGCGCGCCCGCAGGCTGGCGGGCCGACCAGCCAAACCGTTCGGCACCGGCGCGGTAGGCTTCGACGATGTTGCGCGACGAGAAGGGCGTCCCGACGGTCGGGTCCTTGTCGGGTTCGTTCCGGATCCGCAATTCGACGGGATCGATCCCGAGCCGCTCGGCCATCTCGTCGACCGCGCATTCGAGGGCGAAAGTCCCGACGGCCTCGCCCGGCGCGCGCATGAAGGTGTTGGCCACCATGTCGATCTTCGCCACCTGCACGTCCATCTTGAACGTCTCGGCCGCGTAGGCCCCGCGCGTGGCGACGATGAAGGGCTCCGGCATCGCGCTGTGCGGAGTCTGAATCGTCGTGCCGGTGTGGATGATCGCGGTGAATCGCCCATCCTTGTCCGCGCCGATCGCGAAACGCTGCTCTGTCAGGCTGCGCCCGCCGACGATGCGGAACACACCCTCGCGCGACAGAGCGATCCGGACGGGGCGACGGGCTAGCCTGGCGGCTGCTGCGCCCAGCACCTGATGCTGCCAGAGCGTCTTCGATCCGAAGCCGCCGCCGACATAAGGAGAGGTGACGTGCACCTGGTCCTGGGGAATGTCGAAGATATGGGCGAGCGACCAGGCGGTGTGCGTCACCGCCTGCGTCGCGTCATGGACGACGAGCCCGTCCCCCTCCCACGCGACGGTCGCGGCATGGGGCTCGATCGCCGCATGGCTGTGCCGGGGCGTCCGGTACACTTCGTCGACCTGGAAAGCCGCCGCCGCCAGCGCCGCCTCGGCGTCGCCGATCGACAGTTGCAGGGGCTCACCCTGGAACTCGGCCGGCTCCGTGCCCTTCGCTTTCGCCGTCTCGAACGCGGTTGTGGCCGGCTCGGCCTCATATGCGACGCGGATCAGCGACTGGGCATGATCCGCCTGCTCCTGCGTGTCCGCCAGCACCACGGCGACAGGCTGACCGTTCCAGTGGATCCGGTCGTCCTGAAGGATGGGAAGGTCGTCCCCACCCGCCGCCATGCCGTTGCTTCCGAACATCGGCATCGGCTTCATCCGCGGCGCGTTCCGGTGGGTCATCACGAGGACGACGCCCGCTGCGGCTTCCGCTTCTTTGGTATCGAGGAGCGATATCCGTCCCTTCGCGATCGTGGAGAAAGCGACGGCCGCAAAGACCATTCCGTCGGGCGCGAACTCGGCGGCGAAGCGGGCCGCGCCCTGGACCTTGAGCGGGCCATCGATCCGCGACACCGGGCGCCCGACATGGCCGTGCTGGTGCCGGATCAGGGGATCGGGCGTGCCGCCCGGCATCCAGCCGTCCGGCGCGACCTCGATCGCCTTCTTCATCGCGGACTGGACGAGACCCTTGGCGGCTTCCGCCGCATCGCCGACGATGCTCATGCGAGGTCTCCCGCCAATTCGGCAAGAACGGCCGCGATGGTGCGCTCCGCAAGTTCGACCTTGAACCCATTATGGCTGAGCGGCGCCGCATCGACCATCTCGGCGCGCGCGGCGACACGGAAGGCCGCCGCGGTCGGAGCCGCACCGCGCAACGCCTCCTCCGCCCTGACGGCGCGCCACGGCTTGTGGGCGACACCGCCAAGCGCGATGCGAACATCCTCAATGCGCCCGCCCCCGATCCTGAGAGCGGCGGCCACCGATACGAGCGCGAAGGCGTAGCTCGCCCGATCGCGGACCTTGCGATAGGTCGAGCGCGAGAGCCAGGGTGATGCGGGCAGTTCGACGGCGGTGATCAGTTCGCCCGGCTCGAGCATGGTTTCGATATCGGGCCGACCACCGGGCAGGCGATGCAGCTCCGTCAGCGGTATCCGGCGCTGTCCGGCGCTCCCTTCGAGGTGGACGATCGCATCGAACGCGGCGAGCGCGACGCACATGTCGGATGGATGGGTCGCCACGCACGATGGCGACGCGCCCAGGATGGCATGCATGCGGTTGAAGCCCTCGATGGCGTCACAGCCCTCGCCCGGCTTGCGCTTGTTGCAGCGCGATGCCGCATGGTCGTAAAAATAGGCGCACCGTGTTCGCTGGAGGATGTTGCCGCCGACCGTCGCCATGTTGCGGATCTGGCCCGAGGCACCCGAGAGGATCGCGCGGGCGAGCGCGGGATAGCGCGCGCGGACCGCCGGGTGTTCCGCCACCGCCGTGTTGCGGGTGGCGGCCCCGATCAGGAGGCTGCCATCGTCGCGCTCCTCGATATCGTTCGACAAGCTGGTCACGTCGACCAACGCGTCTGGCCGCTCCACGGTCTCGCGCATCAAATCGACCAGATTGGTGCCGCCGCCCAGATAGCGCGCGCCGGCGCCCGCACGGTGGATCGCATCGCCGGCATCGGTGGCGCGCGCGAAGCTGAACGGGGTCATGCCACCTTCTCCGGCGTCTCGGGAGAATAGGCTTGGGACCCCTCGCTTATTCCGTATATCTCGTCGATCGCATCGAGGATGCCGTTATGCGCCCCGCACCGGCAAAGATTGCCGCTCATCCGCTCGGCCAACTCCTCGCGGCTGGTCGTCATCGCCGTCGTGGTGAGATCGGCGGTCACATGGCTCGGCAGCCCCCTTCGAAGCTCCGCGGCCATCCCGACAGCCGAGCAGATCTGCCCCGGCGTGCAATAGCCGCACTGGAAGCCGTCATGCTCGATGAAAGCCTTCTGGAGCGGATGGAGACCGGACGCCGTGGCGAGACCCTCGATCGTCGTGACGGAACGATCCTCATACTGCGCCGCAAGCGCCAAACAGGAGACGATCCGCTCGCCATCGACCAGCACCGTGCAGGCCCCGCAGGCGCCCTGGTTGCAGCCCTTCTTGGTGCCGCAGAGTCCGAGATGATCCCGGAGCAGATCGAGCAGCGAGGTCCGTACGTCGATGTCGGCATCGACCGTTTCGTCGTTGATGATGAAACGCATCTGGCTCTCCCTCGCGGCAGGGAGGAAGAACGCCGGACCGGACATGCGGCTCCTCGCAGAATCTCCCGAGGCGGCGGAACGCGCTCGAAACGAGATCAGCGGTCAACGGGCGGTCGACCGCCGCAGGATCGGCCGTCGCCCGCTTCCTTCGATCATCGGTCAACCCGCTCGAGCTCGGCAATACGCGCGCGCAGCTGGGCGATCTCGTCGAGCAGGGGCTGGACGCCGCGCCGCACCTCCGCCTCGGTGAAGCGCGCGGTGATATGCTGGGGGCAATTCCAGTCGAAACCGACAATATCGATCACGAAGGCCCGCTCCGGCTCGGCCGCATAATCCGGCGGCATCAGTTGCGCGATGATCGCGGGATCCTCGCTGGCATGGGCATGACCGATGAGCTTGAGCCGGCGACGGTTGGGATAGTCCATCAGGAACAGCGCGACGCGATCGTCGGCGGCGAGATACGAGGCGGACAGATATTGCCGATTGCCCCGGTAGTCCGCGAAGCCGATCCGGTTGCCGGAGAGACGGCGCAGGAAGCCTGCCGGGCCACCGCGATGCTGCACATAGGGCCAGCCGTCCTCGCTGACGGTTGCGAGGTAAAAGCTGTCGCGCAGCACGATGAAGTCGCTTTCCCGGTCGGTCAGGCTGTCAACGGCGCCCGCCCCCTCCTCCATCCGCGCATAGGAGCTTCGCGATCCCGCCGCCTCCTGAAGCGCGCGAGCACCGGGACCGAACATCGTGTGAAGGAATGTCTGTGCCATCCCGCGAAGCTACTGCGTCGCCGCCGCCGCGATAATATGCAAAAGGCGGCAGACAGCATTTCGGCCCGCGCAATCCGTCTCTCGGGATCGGGGCTTCATGGCATGCGGGCTGGCGTCGTCCGCGCATCGGTTTAAGGGCGCGACGTGGCTCGGCTTGTTGAAGGAAGGTCTGATGTCGGTTTCCGCCCTGCTGGCGCTGCTGGGGTCCTCCACGGTGGGAGCCCCCGCTTTGCCCTTCGACCTGCCGGACAGGACGATGATCGCGCGTTTCCACGCCGAAGGTGCGCAAGTCTATGAATGCAAGGCCCTGACGGGCGGGAGCGCGCCCGTCTGGACCTTTCGCGAGCCCATCGCGACCCTGATGGAGGACGGAAAGACCGTCGGCCGTCATTTCGCCGGGCCGCACTGGGCGCTGGACGATGGAAGCCTCATCCAGGCGCGCGTCGCCCAGACCCTGCCCGGCGCTACGTCGGCGGACATCCCTTTGCTGAAACTCGATGTGAGCCAGAATGGCGGGCACGGGCGCCTCGGATCGGCGACCGAAGTCTATCGCCTGAACACCAAGTCGGGCGCCCTCGGGGGTGCCTGCGACACGCCCGGCGCGTTCCGCTCGATGCCCTATTCCGCCGACTATGTTTTCGCGCGATAGCGCTCGGGACGGGCAGCGGCGCCCCCGAACGACCCTCGACCGCCGAACCGCCCCGGTGACGTTCTTTCAGGAGTGCCTGGCGGCCCCAAAAGCGATTCCAGCTTTGCGGTGTGGGGGAAAGCCTGCGCGACAATGCGCGCGCGCGGCCCCCCCCCACCGCGCTCCGCGCCGATCAATCCTGATCGTTGGCCGATTGGCCGATGACCGAATACCAGCGTGGCCGCTCGAGAGGCTGCCCGTTATCGTCGAGCAGCGGCGCGATCGGCGGCGAAAGATCATCGTCATCCAGCCAGATCGGCCCTCCGCCGTAGAGGCGCAGCGAGACCGCCTTGCGCCGGACGCTTTCCATGACGCGATCAAAATCGAAACTTGGCTCCGTCGATGACTCGGCCCGAAGAAGCGCCGCCGCCGCCGCGGAAAGGGTGACTATCCAGAGCGCGGCCCCGACCCGAACGTTCAGCATGCGGGTCGAGGCTGGGATTGGCTCAGGGAGAGAAGGTGCGGTCGCCATACGGCGCTGAACGCCTTGAAAAGCCAAACGATCCAAGCTCATAGCACCGCCTGGACGATCCCGAGTTCGACCGCCTCGCTCGCCTCGATATACCAGTTTTCGGGCGCGCGGCGGATGAGGTCATCCAGATCGACGGACGAATCCCGTACGAGATTTTCGAAGCCCTCGTTCTGAATCGCGATCGATGCCTCGATCTCGTGGAGGGTCGCTTTGATGGTCGCGACGCAAGTCGTGAGCGGACCGGAGATTTGAAGTGTCTTGGTCAGAAGGCGTTCGTGGATCATGAGACGCGTTCCCCGGGTGAGGTAGCGGTTGGATCTCGCGAAAAAGCTCATGAACGTCGTGCCTGCCGAATAGATCGCAGCTTTTCCGAGGAACACGAAGCGACGCTCCGGTTCCAGTTCGGAATGAAAGCGGACATCCTCTCCCATCATGCGGGCGACCTCCGGATCGCCGCCAAGCGTCGACAATTCGATCGTCACCAGCCCTTCGGTCGGCGCTCCGGAGAGCTGGGTGCGGAAGGACTGGTACATTGCATAATCGACCGCTCCCTGGAGCAGGATGGCGGGATTGCGGAAGTCGATGGCAGAGAGGGGCTGGTCCTGCATGGCAATTCTCCGGTTGGTCGCGCCGAAACTCGAGGTTCGCCGCGACGTTCCCTGGCGCGAGCGCGAACAAGGCCAGGAAACGATCAACAGCGCGACACGTCCGGAAGGTTGGCATTCGAGTGCAGGCCTGGCCGGCACCCGCAGCAAGGTGTGAGGCGGGGCCGGGTGGCGGACCAGCCGGCCCTTGCCTGATGGTCAGATCTGAACCTGGCCACCATCGACGAACAGTTCGACGCCATTGACGAAGCTGGCTTCATCGGAGGCGAGGAACAGCACCGTCTTCGCGATCTCTCCGGGCTGGCCGACGCGACCGGCCGGGATCAGGCTGGCCAGATAGTCCTTGGCCCCTTGCGCCTGCGCACCACCGCCGAACAGCTCGTTCAGGCCGGCCGTCTCGGTGACGCCCGGGCTGACCGTGTTCACGCGGATGTGGCGATCCTTCAGGTCGAGGATCCAGCTGCGCGCGAAGTTGCGCACCGCCGCCTTGGTCGCCGAATAAACGCTGAAGGCCGGCGTGCCGGAGACGCTGGTGGTCGAACCGGTCAGGATCACCGAGGCGCCGTCCTTGAGCAGCGGCAGCGCCTTCTGCACGGTGAACAGCACGCCCTTCACGTTGGTGTCGAAGATGCGCTGGTAATGCTCCTCCGTGATGGCGCCGAGCGGCAGCATGTCCCCGCCTCCGGCATTGGCGAAGACCACATCGATCTGGGCATGCTGCTGCTGGACGGCATCGTAGAGCCGGTCGATGTCGGCGAGGCTGGCCATGTCGCCGCGCACACCCGTCACCGTGCCGCCGATCTTCTTCACCGCCGCGTCCAGCGCCTCCTGCCGCCGCCCGGTCACGAACACCGAGGCGCCTTCGGCCGCGAAGGCCTTCGCCGTGGCGAGGCCGATGCCGCTCGTGCCGCCGGTCACCACCACCACCTTGCCTGCGAATCTGTTGGTCATCGTCTGTCTCCTACGAGTGGCCGGCGAAACGCCGGTGCCCCGCATAGATGAGACGAGAACGATGATGCCTGTAGACGGCAAATGTGGCACTGAGCGTTCCACTGGAGGAACGATGATGCGGACCGACCTCAACGATTATGCCTATTTCGCCGAGGTGGTGGCGCATGGCGGCTTCGCGGCGGCGGGACGAGCGCTGCGCGAGCCCAAGTCCAAGCTCAGCCGGCGCATCGCGGGGCTGGAGCAGCGGCTGGGGCTGCGCCTGATCGAGCGGTCCAGCCGCCGCTTCCGCGTCACCGACACGGGCCAGGCCTTCTACGAACGCTGCCGGGCGATGCTGGCCGAGGCCGAGCAGGCCGAAGCGCTGGTCCTGCAGGCACAGGCCGAGCCGCATGGCCGCATCCGCTTCAGCTGCCCGACCGGCATGCTGCAGCCGCTCTCCCGCCTGATCGCCGCCTTCCTGCTGCGCTACCCCAAGGTCCGGCTCCAGGTCGTGGCGACCGATCGCGCAGTCGACCTGATCGAGGAAAGGATCGATCTCGCCCTGCGCGTCCGCGCCAGCCTCACCAGCGACGCCGCGCTGACGATGCGATCATTGGGCGTCTCGACCCGCATCCTCGTCGCCAGCCCGCGGATCGCCAGCCAGGTGGGCAGCATCGATCAACTGACCGCCCTGCCCGCCCTGGCGACGAACGACGCGGCCGATGATCTCGAATGGCATCTGGAAAGCGAGGACGGCCGCAAGCAGGTCCTCCGCGTCCAGCCGCGCATGGGCTGCGAGGACATGGCGACGGTGCGCGACGCCGCCATCGACGGCCTCGGGATCGCCATACTACCCGACCATGTCTGCCTCGACGCGATCGAGGCCGGCCGGCTGGTGCGGGTGCTGCCGGCGTGGCGCGGGGTACAGGGGATCGTGCATCTCGTCTTCACCACCCGGCGGGGGCTGCCGCCGGCGGTTCGCGCGCTGATCGACCATCTGGCTGCCGGCTTTCCCCGAGACATCCTCGGCAAGGACTCGCTCACATAGCGGGGTCCCGCCATATCGGGCACGACCTAGAGCGCATTCGATCGAGAAAAGAGAGATCTGCAATCCGAGGTTGCAAGATGACAAGACCATGAGCCAGTATGGCCACATTCGCTTTCAGTCCGCTTCAGAATAAAGCGACCCTCTCGCAAAAACGAATAGTCAATCGGATTTTGCCCGAAATACGAAAAACCATTCACGGACGCGCCGGCGAAACCGCCCTCCCATGATCGAATCCGGGCCTGCCGCCGTGCCCGATGCAAAGCGCGCCCGCCGCGACCACGAGACAGGCGATGATGCGATGGCCAGTCAGGCGTTCGCGCAGAAAGACGCGGCCGATGAGGGCCGCGAAGACCACGCTGGTCTCGCGAAGCGCGGAGACGGCACCCATCGCCCCCATCGACATGGCGACAATGATGATCCCATAGGCGATCAGCGAGACAATGCCGCCGCCCGCGGCGATCCAGGTTTCGCGCGGCCCCCGCACCAGGCTCCGCCAGTCGCGCAGCAGCACGTAGACCGGCGGCGCGAGGACGCCCCAGAGCAGGCACATCCAGACGGTGTAGCCGATGGCCGATCCGGACAATCGGGCGCCGATGCCGTCCGTGACGCTGTAGGCGCCGATGAAGCAGCCGGTCCCAAGCGCCGCGAGAAGGCCGTCCCGGCCGAGCGCCCGCCCCTGGAACGCCAGCGAGATGAGGCCGGCGGAGACCAGGGCGACACCCGCCATGCTGACGGGATCGGGCAGCTCATGGGCGAAGAACGCCGCGCCCAGGGTGACGAGCAGCGGCGAGGAGCCTCGCGCGATCGGATAGGTCTGGCCGAGATCGCCGCTGCGGTAGCTGCGCACGAGGAAGAGGTTGTAGCCGACATGGAGGAGCGCGGAGAGCGCGGCATAGGGCCAGCTCGCGCGCGCCGGCACGGGCACGACAAAGGCCAGCGCGGCGCATGACAGGGCGATCGCGATGCACATGATCGTCATCGACCAGAGCCGGTCGGCGCCCGCGCGCAGCAAGGCGTTCCAGCTTGCGTGCAGGATCGCCGCGAGCAGCACGATCAGAATGATTCCGCCGGACATTCAGCCCCTCATGCCCACATGACGCCTGGAGCCCCCATGCCCGCACGACACAGCGGCCCTGATGGTGGATGGTTCTTCGTCGACTGAGCCGCGCCCTCAATCGTCATCCGAGCATTCGCCCTTGCGCGCCTCGTCGGACGCGCGCCGATAGGCCGCCTTGTAGTCGGCATTGTCCGGGGCGAAGCGTGATTTGGCCCGGGCGTCGCCCAGCGCCTGCTCGATCTTCGCGCATCGCCGATGCAGCGCCCACGGGCTGTCGTCGTCCGCCACGATCACGAAGGTGCTCGGCGCGTGCTGGAGATAGCGCACCGTGAAGGCGTCGCCCTCGCCCGGATAATAGGTCCGGTTGTGCGAGGGATAGACGTTGAAATCGTCATCCTCGAACCCGGTCTCGACGACCTTGCCGTCGGCCGTGCGGATGAGGACAGTGTGCGCCTGCACGTCGTGGCTATTATACTGGATGCTCGTCGCCCGGCTCCCGGTGACGGTGGCGCCGCCTGAGACGCCGGCATGATAGACCAGCAGTGACGACAGCCATGTCCCGAACATGATGTTCAGGATGCCGATCGGGATGAGCAGCGCCGGCCAGGTGCCCAGCCGGCTCTTCGTCCCCGCCGTCTTCGCCCTGCTGCCCAGGACGGCCATCAGCACGATGGGGACCCCGATGAAGACCGGCATGAGGAAAAAGCGCCACGCCGCGAGGAAGGCGATCGCCGCCACGATCGGATCGACCAGCCAGGAGAGCGCGGGCGCCGGATGCGGCGGGGGCGTCCAATGCGCCGCCGAGGCCGGCGCTGCGCCTTCCTCCGTATCGGCCGCCGCGTCATCGACGGGCTTGGGCACCACGGGATCGGGCGGCGTGCCCGGCGTCGGCACGATGGTCGCGCCGGCGGCCTCGAACGCGAGGCGCTGCACGCGGTAGAGCCAGCCCGGCGCCGCCTTCGCCGCCGCCGTCTCATCCTCCACCTCGAGCGTGACATAGTTGGCGCCATGCACCGCCCAGACCTCGCCCGGCTGGCCCGCCGAGGTGACGAGGCGATCGGTCGGATCGGCGGTGTGGACGAGGGTGCTGACGGGCATGAAGGGCGTCTGGCTCTTCTGATAGGCCAGGGCGCCGGCGTGGGTGGCTTCGTCGTCGCGCCGGATCTGGACCTCGCCCCGGTTGTCGACCCAGTGCCCGATCCGCCCGCTGCCATCCTTGACCCGCAGGGTGCAGCGGGTGCCGTCCCGGCTCGCTTCGAGCGACGAGGGTTCGAGTGTCAGGATGCCGAGGACATGCTGCGGGTCGAGCGGCGTGCAGGCATCCTGCGTCGAGCGCACGTCCGCCGGCCCCTGCACGGTCGCGCCCGCCAGCCGCAGGGCGAAGGCCTCCAGCTTGTAGATGCGATCGGGCGCTTCCTGGAGCCCGTAATCCTGATTGTTCGCGCCCACGACGACGACGGTTCCGCCGTGCCGGATCGCGAAGGAGTGCGGTTGCGGCCGCGCGACGAGATCGCCGGCATCTCCGGTCCGCACCTGGCCCGGGACCAGGCTCTTGCGGAAATCGTGGGCGAAGTTGCTGGCCATCCAGGCGGGATCGTCCGACCGGTAGACCTCGACGGCCACGCTCGCGGCGGGCGGGGCGTCGGCCGTCAGCCCCGGATCGACGGCCTCCCAGGTGCAGATCCCGCGACCGGGACCGGCCTTCTGCGCCTTCGCGCGGATGGGAAAGGATCGCTGGGTGAGCACCGCGCGCACCGCGTCGGGGGAGGCCATGCCGCAGGCATCGACCAGCGCCGCCCTGTCGAGCGGTGTCGCCGAGGCCAGTCCCGGCAGGAGTGCGGCGATGAAGACCATGGCGAGAGGAAGAAACCAGGGCGAAATGCAGGCCGATCGATCCGTCATCATCCCTCGCTGCAACGCTACGACTTCTTCGTGACCGGGAAACACCGCTGCGATACCAAGTGTTTCATGCGATCGAACAGTAAGGAGCCCGCGCGAAGGATGCCAGATCGACTCGTCGGCGCTGCCCTGTTGCTCGCGGCCCTCGCTTCGGCCACGCCGACGACCGCCGCCGCGCCTGCCCCCATCCAGAGCTACGACAGCTACAAATCGTGGTTCGTCGCCTGCGACAATGGCCTGCACTGCATCGCCAAGGGCTTTTCCGAAGCCTATCAGGGGGCCGAGATCGACATCGATCGTGATGCCGGCCCGAACGGCAAGCTGATGGCGTCGATCAGCGCCGACCACCGCTTCTCGCTCGCCGACATCAGGATCGATGGCCAGCCCGCCGGCCTCTCCGGTCCGGCATGGCGGATCGACGCGTCGGACGATTCGACCACGGTATCGAGCGACGATCTGCCGGCGATCCGGCAATGGGTCGCCAGGCTGCGCAACGCATCCAAGGTCACGCTCGGCGGGGATGCCGAGGTCTCGCTCGACGGCTTCGCGGCGGCGATCCTCCGGCTCGACGACCGGCAAGGGCGCATCGGCGGCGTGACGGCCATCGCCAAAGCGGGTCCCCTACCCGCCGCCCGGGTGCCGGAGCCGCCGCCCCTGCCCCGCATCCCGGCCCATCCGATCGCCGCGACCCTGTCCGCGGGCGAGGAGAAGCGGCTGATCGCAGCGGTTCGCGCGGATCAGAAGGCCGTGTTCGAAAAGGAGGATTGCGAGGCCGACCTGACGGCGATGGAGCCCGAGGCCCATGCCCTCGATGGCAAGCGGGCGCTCGTTCTGATCCCCTGCATCATGGGCGCCTATCAGGGCTCCTCCCTGGGCTTCATCGCGCCGCGCGGCGGTGGCCGTTCGAGCCGGCTCGTCCTGCCATTGCCCTATGCCGGCAACGATCCCGAGCGAGCCGACGCCACCGACCTCACCAACGCCGATTTCGATCCGAAGACCGGACGGCTCAGCATGGCCGCCAAGGGGCGCGGCCTCGCCGACTGCGGCATGTCGGCAAGCTGGATCTGGAACGGCGCCGCCTTTACGTTGTCCGACATGGCGTTGCAGCAATCCTGCGGCGGCATCGAGCCCGGAGACTGGCCGACGCTCTTCCGGTCTGTGCAGAGATAGCGGTTGCCACTTCCTGTCCGCGCATCCCGGACGGTCTGGGCTCGATCAGGACCGCAACATTGCGGACACTGGCTCCATAGTGGAACACGAAAAGGAGAAGGACGGTCTCGTCGTGAGACCGCCCCCGTATTTCGGCCGGACGCCGCTTATTTGAAGCGGAAGCCGATGCCGCCCATCGCATGGTTGTCGGCCGTGTGATTGTCGAACTGCGAGCGCACATATTGCGCGCTGACATAAAGACCGCCCGGCACCGCCGAGAATTTGTCGTGCAGGGTGAACTCGACGCCGCCGCCATATTGATAGCCATCGGCATGGCCGCGGCTGTAGGCGGACGCGCCGTCATCGGCGACGACGAGCTTGCGCTGCGCCTCGTTGACATAGCCGCCCTTGCCGAAGACGAGGAAATCCGGCGTGACGAGATAGCCGACGCGGATGTCGCCGCCGATCTGGTCGCGCTGCTGATGCAGCACATAGCCGCCGTCAAAGCCGGTGGCGACGGTGTTGCCGCCATGATTTTCGTGCCAATAGTTGAACTCCGGGCCGATGACGATCCGGTTGGCGATCACGCCATCGAATCCGGCCGCGCCGCCGAAGCCGAACTTGCCGTTGTGATTGCCCTCGGAATGGGCCCAGTCGTAGCCGGCCTGCCCCTCGATGCGGAAACCACGGAACGACGTGTCCTGGGCGGAGGCGGCCGTGCCGCAGGCAGCCAGGGTCAGGGCCGCGATCGCGACCTTCTTGATATTGCGCATGATGATAAGCCTCTTGCGGTTGGGTTACTCCCGGCCAGAGAACGAGGACCCGCGATCCGCAGTTCCTCGCGATAATGCTAATCGGGTCCGGTGTTGCTGCGCCGCAACAGACCCGCAACGGCGCTCGCTGGTCGGAGCTGATGCCCGAAACGCCATTTCGATGGCCACGCCCGCACTCTCCGTGCTGGCTCGTCAGCGCGATCCGTGGCTCAGCCTTGCCTTGAGCGCCGCTCCTGGTCGGTCCGTCGCTCAGCCAATGTGGCTTGGTCCACGCCGGCCGCCCGGCTGGCAGAGTGTTCCGCCACGACATTCCTGATCCGAGGATCGAAAACCCCCGATGCAGACGCTCGGGCACCACGACCCTCACCAAAGTCTGGGAACAGCCGGCCAGACCCTGACCGCCAGACCGTTCGTCACCAATCCAGACGGCCAAAGGCGAATTTTGCGCACGCTCCGGCTCGTTCCTCGAGGTGGCCATGACTTGTGCGAACCAAACGGCGGAGGTCGAAATTGGCATCTCTACCTCCATGAAATTTCCGCGTTTTTTTCGATTCCGATCCCGCTGTCGAACATTCGTCATCGGCAAGCGTTGCCGCCGAAGTCCATGAAGGAGATCCCCCATGAAGGTACTGATGATGGGAGCGGCCGCCCTGGCGTTCGCGGCGACCGCGGCAACCGCGGAGACGCCCACCAAGGCGGAGTTCGTCGCAAAGGCCGGCGCATCCGACACCTTCGAGATCGACTCCGCTCGTCTGATGGCCACCTCGGAGAACCCGTCGATCAAGGCGTTCGCCATGCAGATGCTCACGGACCACACCAAGAGCACCAAGATGGTGCAGTCGGCCGCGAAGCTCGACCATGTCGCCCTCAAGAAACCGTCGATGACGGTCGGTCAGCGCACCGATCTCACCGCGCTCAAGGCCGTTCCCGCCGGCAAGACCAAGGATGACCTCTACGTGAAGCAGCAGAAGGCCGCCCATGACGATGCGCTCATGCTGATGCAGGACTATTCGGCGAACGGAAAGGCGCCCCATCTCAAGAGGGCTGCGGGGAAGATCGCCCCCGTTGTGCAGAAGCACCAGTCGATGCTCGCCAGCATGTGACCGACGACGCTCGCGGCCATGGTGGAGAACACGCACGAAGAGATCGCCGCGAGCGCCCGGCACCTTGATCGAAGTGCCGAGAAGCAGAGCGATAGCGCCGACCGTCGAACCGAACTCGCCGCCGACCGGACGGTGCTTGCCGCGGAACGCACTTATGCCGCGTGGGTCCGCACGGGCCTTGCATCGCTCGCGTCCGGGATTGGCGCGCATGCGCTCCTGGAAGGCGTCGTGCCGCACTGGATGGTTGGCGCGACGGGCAGCGTGCTCGTCCTCTTCAGCGCCTTCTGCTTCGTAGCTGCGGTCTGGCGCGAGATGGAACCCGGGGCGCCGCCACCGAAGCCGGATACACGACGCCTTCCGCCGGCCTTGCTGATCGTGGTCAACGGCTTCCTGATGATCGTCGCACTGGCCGCCCTGGTCGGCATCTGGTCGACTCACGTTGCCATGGCCCTTCGCCACTGAGAGGCCACGAATGGCCCCGACGAAGCCGAACTCTACGACGACGGTCTATAACGATGTCCATGACGTCCGCCCGGCCAAGCAGCCGCTGCGATCGATCGGATACTCAGACCGAAGCGTCCAGCAGGTGCTCAGCGTGTGCCGAGGTTTCCCCGGTTCGCGCGAGAGGCCGCCCCGGCCCCAGGTGGCTCCCAGCCGAAGACGCTCCGGCCGCCATATTCGGTGGAGCGATCGAGTTCTGCCGCGATATGGGATTCCACCGATGGGCCGTCCGCAGAGGCCTCCAGCCGTCGCGCCTGTTCGTCCAGCCTGCGGATCGCCGCGATCTCCTCGACATTTCCCAACCGGGCCTTCGCGACCGCCGACTTCATGACCGAGATGGTGTGGTCATAGACCTTCAGGGGAACGGGATAGGGATGGCGGTCCTTGCCTCCATGGGCGAGCGAGAAGCGGGCCGGGTCGCTGAAGCGGCACGGCGCACCGTGGACGACCTCGGCCACCATCGCCAGCGCCCGCACCGTACGCGCTCCGACACCGGGAACGAGCAGCAGTTCGGCGAAATCCTTGGGTCCCCGGTCGGCGGCCGCGGCGAGAGCACCATGCAGACGCCGTGCGACGATGTCCTGGGCGCGGACGTCATGATGGTCCGGCAAAATGAGATGGGGGAGCAGCGCTTGCGGCTTGTCCTCGGCCGCCACGGGTTCGAGACGGGCGATCTCGCGCGCGATGCCGTCCGGTCCCAGCGAAGCGAGCAGATCGAGCTGCCCGGATCGCGACGCCGCCGCACGGCGGTCGGCGAGATTGACGATCGTGCCGCTCGCCGCTCCTTCGATGGCGGCGTGCGGCGCGTCGACGAAGCTCTCGAGGCCCTCGGAGAGCCAATGGTACCGGCGCGCCTGCCGGCGATCATCGTTCATGCCCTGCTGGACGACGACCCACTTGCCGTCGTCGGTGACGATGAAGCCGTGAAGATAGAGGTCGAAGCCATCCTGGACTGCCGCGCTGTCGACCTTTGCGACCAACCGACTGGATTGCGCCAGCGCGATGCCGTCGATGCCGACGCGCTCTCCAACCGCGATCAGCTCCGATGGCGTCGCCCGGCTACGCTTGCCGCGGCCACCACAGACGTGGATGCCAAGCTCGGAGGAAAGTGGAGCAAGGCCTCGCTTCAGTGCACCGATCACGCTCGTCGTGATGCCCGAAGAGTGCCAGTCCATGCCCATCACGGCGCCGAACGACTGGAACCAGAAGGGATGCGACAGACGCCGCAGAAACTCGTCGCGGCCATATTCGATGACGATCGCCTGAGCGATCACCGCGCCCAGTCTCGTCATGCGCTGCCCGAGCCAGCCCGGCACGCGGCCGCCATGCAGCGGCAGGTCCGCCGCCCCTCCTCTCCGACCCATCAGACCACCACCTCGGATTGGACGAAAAGAGGAAGAGCGTCCTGTTCCGCCTGCCGCTCGAAGTTGGACACGGTGACGCCGACCAGGCGAATACCCTTCGGCGTCGGAAGGACCGATCGGATCAACGCGACGCTCGCTTCGCGGAGATCTGCCTGCGTGTCGACAATCCTCGAGTGACTTCGGCTTCGCGTGATGATCTGGAAGTCGGCATATTTCACCTTGACGGTGACGGTGCGACCGAACGCCTGCGAACGCTCGCACCAGAGCCAGACGTCGTCCGCCTGACCGAGCACGCCCGCCTCTATCTCATCCGCCTGCAGGAGGTCCCGGTCGAAGGTCGTCTCCGATCCCGAGGACTTCCGCTCGCGGTTCGGGTTCACCAGCCGATGGTCGATACCGCGCGCGATGTCGTGATACCATTCGGCGGAGCTGCCGAAATTGGCCTGGAGGAAGTCGAGAGGTTTTGCCCGAAGGTCGGCGCCGGTTTCGATACCCAGCCGCTTCATCTTGGCGGCGGTGACAGGACCCACCCCGTGAAAGCGCGAAACCGGCAGCGTTTCGACCCAGGCGGCCCCCATATCCGGGATCACGGCGAACTGGCCGTTCGGCTTGCGCTGGTCGGATGCGAGCTTGGCGAGAAACTTGTTGTAGGAAATGCCCGCCGACGCCGTAAGCCCGGTTTCCTCGAAAATGCGCGCACGGATCTCCTTCGCTGTCGCCCAGGCGGACGGAAGATTGCGGATGTTGGCGGTCACATCGAGATAGGCCTCATCGAGCGATAGCGGCTGGACGAGGTCGGTATAGTCCGCGAAGATTTTGTGGATCTGACGCGAAACCGACTTGTAGACGTCGAACCTGGGCGGCACGAAGATCAAATCCGGACAGCGTCGAAGCGCCGTCACCGACGGCAGCGCGGAGCGTACGCCGAATGCCCTCGCCTCGTAGCTGGCGGCCGCAACGACGCCGCGGGCCGCTGCATGACCCACTGCCACCGGCTTCCCCCTCAGCGCCGGATGATCGCGCTGCTCCACCGACGCGAAGAAGGCGTCCATGTCGACATGAATGATCTTCCGGTCGCCAGAGTCGGCCATGCGAGCAGGATAGCGACGGCCGAACGAAAAGGGAACGGGATAGGAGAGCAGATCCGGACGTTTCCATCGCGTGAGCGCCCCTTACGATCTCGACCGCTTCGTCCGCGCCCAGCAGCAGACCTACGATGTCGCCCTCGGCGAGGTGCGCGCCGGAGCGAAACGCAGCCACTGGATGTGGTTCGTCTTTCCGCAGATCGCCGGGCTAGGCCATAGTCCGATGGCCCGGCGCTATGCCATCGCGCATCTCGCCGAAGCCGAGGCGTTTCTCGCCCACCCCGTTCTGGGCGGTCGCCTCCGGGAGATCACCGGCGCGCTCCTGGAGCTTGCCCATGCCGATGCGGACCGGGTCTTCGGCGACATCGACTCCTTGAAACTCAGATCATCCCTCACACTCTTCGCTCGCGCCGACCCGGAGCCCGACAGCGTGTTCCGGCAAGCGCTCGATCGATGGTTCGGCGGCGATGTGGACAAGGCCACGGTCGAACGCCTGTGAGGATCGCGACCTACAATGTGAACGGTGTCAACGGACGCCTGCCAGTGCTGCTGCGGTGGCTGGAGGACACCCGACCCGACATCGCATGCCTGCAAGAACTCAAGGCACCGGACGAAAGATTTCCCGCAGCCGCGATCGAGGCTGCCGGCTACGACGCGATCTGGCACGGTCAGAAGAGTTGGAACGGCGTCGCCATCCTCAGCCGCGTAGGCCGGCCTGTCGAGACACGCCGTGGCCTGCCCGGCGATCCGGACGACGCGCAGAGCCGCTACATCGAGGCGGCGATAAACGGCATCCTGGTAGCTGGCCTCTATTTGCCCAACGGCAACCCGCGGCCGGGCTCCAAATTCGACTACAAGCTGGGCTGGTTCGAGCACCTGATCGATCACGCCGCCGATCTCATGGCGACCGGCCTGCCCGTCGTCATCGCCGGCGACTTCAACGTGATGCCGACGGCGCACGACGTCTACAAACCGGAACGCTGGCTGGACGACGCGCTCTTCGCGCCGGAGGTGCGACAATGCTATGCTCGCCTTCTCGCGCAGGGCTGGACCGACGCGCTGCGCGCGATGCACCCGGACGCCACGATCTACACCTTCTGGGATTATTTCCGGAACGCATATGCCCGCAACGCAGGTCTCAGGATCGATCACCTGCTGCTCAGTCCTGCGCTCGCGTCACGCCTCGCCGCCTCGGATGTCGATCGGGAGGTTCGCGGGTGGGAGAAGAGCAGCGACCACGCACCCGTGTGGATCGAGCTTTCGGACCGACCACGGCGGGGACGGTCGAGAAAAGCGGCCGCGCGATCGTCCATATGATGGGAGGAAACCAATGGAGAAGGATCTCAACACAGCGACGCAGGAGGAACTCGACTTGATTCCCGGGTTGGAGGGCCATGGCTTCGAGATCATTCGCTGCCGCGAAGAGCGGGGCGGCTTCACTGACCTTCGCGAATTGAACGAGGTGCCTGGTCTCGCCAATAAGGTGCCGGAGGGGCTGGACGCGTATCTCCGGATTGACTGACGGCACCAAGCAACTCAGAAAGCTGCAAAAAGCTGCCGCGTCCCCATATTCCATTCTCACGGGACTGGTGACGAGCATGGCCAACGGATGGGCGCGCGATGGCGCGGTGCAGGATCAGATCGACGATACGGTGACGGACGCCGTTCTCGCGGCGCGTGCGCGGATGCCATCGGGCGACAGCGCTGCGGACTGCGTGTCCTGCGGCGATCCGATTCCTGAGCGGCGACGTGCGGCCCTGCCCGGGGTGCAGACGTGCGTGCCCTGCCAGTCGGAGCGCGACCGCCGGCCAGCGCTTGCCGGCATCAATCGTCGTGGCAGCAAGGACAGCCAGCTGCGCTGACCCGAGCAGATGGTCTCGAAAACGGCTCGCAGGGGCCGTTTTCGCCCATTGATATCCTCAGAGCGCCCGACGGCGCGACATAAGCCAAAGGACCAGCACGACGATCAAGAGCAGGCCGATCCCTCCGTCGGGATAATATCCCCAATCGCCGCTATAGCCCCAGGTCGGCAACCCTCCGATCAGGGCTAGAATGAGCAGGATGATCAAGACGGGATAGAGCATGCCACTGGCTCCTTTTCGCTTCTCTCCAACAATTTTGCTCACGAAACGATCCCGCACCGCAGCGAGCGCTTCCACTGACCGTTCATCGTGGCCTCTCCCGCGCTGTCACCGCCACTTCCGCGCTGGCGCGCAGCGAGGCTCCCCACGCCAGCATTGAGAGCCTTTTGAAGGGCCGATAGGGGAAGCATCGCTGGATCGAAGCCTAGATAAACGAAGCAATTGTCGGCGCGTGCGCCGCCTGCGGACGCCTCGCAGTCGTCTGTAACGGCGGTCCCACGCATCCTCCGACGCCTCCTATGCCGACTAGCCCGCATTATGCATCGAGACATGGTTTTGGGTTGGCGATCGTAGCTTAAGTATCTGATTTGGTTTAGAGAAAGGGTGTTCAGATCATCCCTCTAGACCGGGCAGAAACGGCCACGATCGCCATGGCAGACGATAGCCTTCTCTCTTTCTCCTTTCCA
>Ga0105237_10002003_pt1 | contig 25933 bp, 16 predicted proteins | sample KBSC24metaG_FD_81520 | JGI IMG/M metagenome (GOLD analysis project Ga0105237, IMG submission 81520) | Corn rhizosphere microbial communities from Kellogg Biological Station, Michigan, USA - KBS C2-4 metaG | ecosystem: Host-associated > Plants > Roots > Rhizosphere > Soil | place: Michigan, USA...
CGGCGATCAACTCCCAATTCGCGTCACTGTCGGAGACGACAGTGATCGGCAGCGGCCAGCGGATGCCGAAATATGGGTCATCCCAACGCAATCCGTGTTTGGTCGCCCGCTCGGAAGTGCCGCAGGCGTGATAGATCACTTCTGTATCGTCGGCCATCGTCTGGAAGCCGAGCGCTATATAAGGCGCGACGAACAACGCCCGCCGATTCTCCGCCGTCAACTCCACTGGTACGTGGACTCCGAGCGTGCCGGACTGCGGACGGACATCGGCCGCGACGGCCAGAATCGCACCGCGCGTACAGCGCACGATCTGAGCCTGAGGGTAGGGCGTCGCCTGCCAATGCAGGCCGCGCAGGGTGCCCCGGCTGTGGTTGTAGACGAGGTTTGTTTCGGCCGAACTCGACGACAAGCCGTATTTGCCGCACTCGTCTGAACAGACCACGAGCGCAGAAAAGCCCCGCCTGTCATTGACGGGCTCGATGTCTATCACGCTCACGCCGACGATCTCGGTATCGGTGTACTTCACAGTCGCCCCCAGGCTTCTGGACGTCGGAGTCGGGCGAAAGGTAGCGGACCCTAGCCTCTTAGGCTGCCAAACGTATTACATACCGAAGTCTCGACGTGGCGTTGAGAAACGGACATCAAGTTGGTCGCGTTGTTCTGCAGTCGACGACCTCGGGCCGGCTGCAATCATCGGGCGCTGAAACCGCCTTCTACCACCGAACCGCTGCGGCGGATGGCAAGATCCTGCACACAGGGAAGCGATGGGTGCAGGCTGCCCGTGAGCGCCTTTCAGTTGCCGAGATGTGAGGCCCCAATGAGTCAGCCAGCAGATCGTCGCGCGGATTCCGCGCGTGCTCCGCTGGTGCGCGCCGCAGCGCAAGAGTTCGCGCGCAAGCCCTACAGTCTGGTCAACCTCGATGATGTCGTTGCCGCGGTCGAGGTCAGCAGGGGAGCGATGTATTTCCATTTCCCCTCGAAGCAGGCGCTTGCCCGAGCTGTCATCGAGGAATCCGACAAAGTGGGGCGCGCTGCCGCCTCCGAGGTTCTGGCCAACAGGCTTTCAGGGCTCGAAACACTCGTCACCCTCTCGTATGTGATGGCTGTCCTCGACATGGGCGAGGATTTGACGCGTGCCGGCATGAACTTGATCGAATCCATCGGTGGCGCTGACGGGCTCGAGGCCAGCATCCTATGTGAAGCGATCGATGCGATGGCCCGGATCACGGCAATGGCGGTCGCCGAAGGGGATATCGCCGAGGGACACGATCCGGTGGACATCTCACGCATCATGATCGGGACCTACATCGGGTTGCGGCACACCAGCGATCTAGACGATCCGCAGCGGTTTCTGGGGGACCTGGAAAAGGCGTGGAACCTCCTGCTGCCTGGCTTCGTCAGCACCGATCGGATCGGCTATCTTCGCGAGTTCGTCCGTCGCCGCACCGCAGTGGCGCAGAGAATGCTGCACACCCGACGGAACGCGACATAGCCGCGCCGGTCGAACATCCGACTGCCGGTTTGCTGCTGCCACCTCTCGCCGTCGAAGTCGGAGTGTCGACACGGTAGCTTCAGCTTCGTCAACTGGACCGAAAGGCATACGGATGGTGGAGCGTCAGGCCCGGTCTGCGGCCACCCGACGAAAGATCATCGACGCCGCCGTCGAGCTATTCGACTCCGCCGGCTACACCAACACCGGACTTGGCGACATCATGGAAACCGCCGGTGTGACGAAAGGCGCCCTCTACCACCATTTCACCTCGAAGGAAGCCCTTGCGGTGGCCATCATCGACGAGGGGGCCGGCATGGTGCTGAAGGCGTATCGAGGAATGGGTCGATCATCGGGTCCCGCACTGGAAGGCATGATCCACGCCATTCTGGTGGTCATTGAGCTGGCGAATACCGACAAGCTCGTTCGGACGAGCGCCATCCTGCTCAAGGCGTTCGGTAAGTATTCCGAGGCGAGCGCCCTGAATTACCGGGTCTGGCTTGACGAGATAGCAGTACAGGCCCGGCGTGCGCAGGAAGAGGGAGACTTGCGCGCCGAGCTCGACGCTCGCGTGGCCGCCGATTTCATCGTCTCCGCGATGCTCGGCACGGAGTTGATATCCAATGCCGTTTTCGGTGGTGAAGACCTCCTGCCGCGAGTCACTCGAACGTGGGAGCTAGTGCTATCGGCCATAGCCACCGAGCAAGCACTGCCCTACCTGCTGCAATTCCTCTCTCGGGAGTCGCTGCGCCGGGGCTCGATGCTGACGCGGTGAGCTGGCGGCCGGTTACCGCCCTTGTCCGCAATGGCTCGAATGAATCGTGGAATGTCGGCGGAAGTGCTAACTGACTCCGCTGATCGTTTCGCTCTCGTCGGGTGCTGCCTGGCCCGTCGTGAGGGCTCGGGCCGCCATCCACTGCTCGAACTCAGCGGCGGCAAGCGGTGCGCAGTGCACGTGGCCCTGTGTGATCGTGCATCCGTACTGACGCAACGCGAACAGCGTCGATTCGGTCTCGACGCCCTCGGCCACGAGTTCGGCTCCGAGGCTGTGAGCCAACGCCACCGTTGACCGCACAATCGCAATCGATCGAGGATCGCGTGCAAGTCGGGCGACGAAGACCCGATCGAGTTTGAGTTCGTCGGCAGACACATCCTGTAGCCGCGCCAAAGAGGACCAGCCGGTTCCGTAATCGTCGAGCGACAGGCGAGTGCCAAGACGGCGCAGCGCCGCCACCGTGCTGCGTGCCCGTTGTGTGTCTGTCGTCAAGGTGCTTTCGGTGATCTCCACGATCAACGCGTTGGCGGGCAGGCGATGTTTGCGCAGCAGAGAAGCGATCGTGCCGACCAACCCGAGGTCCAGCAGATTGGTCGTGGAGAGGTTCACGGCAACGGTCATCGTCACACCTTTGTCGTGCCACGACCGCAGCTGCGCCAACGCAAGATCCAGGACTTGGGTTGCGATCGGACGCATCAGCCCCGCGTGTTCGGCTGCGGGGAGGAATTGATCGGGCAGCAGCAATCCGCGAGCAGGGTGTTGCCAGCGCACGAGTGCCTCGACGCTGTGCACGCCGTCATCGACAGACCGGATCTTCGGCTGGTAGTGGCATATCAATCCCCCCGCGTCCGCTGCCCCCTCGCCGGGCGTCAGCATCCTGCGCAGATCGGTGATGAGCTGGCCGTCGTTGCTGACGTCGAGGCCCGATCCTGCGTTGTAAACGGCAATGTGGCTGCTGGTGTTCCTCGCCTGCGTTGTGGCTGTTTCGGCGCACGGCAACAGGTCCTGAGGATGAGCGCAATGGTCTGGCCATAGCGCGATACCGATGCTGGCGTCCACCTGCACGGCGATGTGATCGAGCTCGAACGGCGCACGCAGGAGGTCCATGAGCGCGCCGGCTTGCGCCCGCGTCACGGTCAGGTCGGCGTGGCTCAGCAGAACGGCGAACTGGTCATCACCGACACGCGCCACCAGATCTGCCTGTCGCACCGATGCGGACAACCGGTCTGCGATTCGATAGAGCAGTTCACCGCTGACGCTACGGCCGAGAGAATCCGCGATCCCGCCGAATTGATCCAACGCCACCAACACGATCGCAAGCCTCGCGCCACGACGATCCCATCTACTGGCACTGGGCTCATCGAAGGTAGCCGCGGTCAACGCGGTGGCCACCGCAAGTCGGTTGGCCAGTCCCGTCACTTTGTCCGTCATCGCATCGAGATGGCTCTCGGCGAGAGCACTGACGTCGCGGAACGTCACGGCCATCCGCACCGCGATCGCAGCCAGGCTCAGGGTGCCCAATATCACTGGCAGGAGATGGTCATGAGCCGCGATGATCACGCCGAGCGCCGCGACACCACAGGCGCCGGGTAGGTATGCCTCTACACGTGCAGTCCTCAGGCGTGGACTCGAGTCGGTGCGCGGAGTCCACGCGGCCACGGCGAACAGGAGGAAGGCACCTGGCCAGCATGCATCGAGCCAGGTCCCCTCGGAGTACCAGCCGTGGACGATCTCGACGAGGCGGACAGTGCTGGAGATGGCCACCATCGCGAAACCGGTGACGAGCAGCATCCACCGTTGGTCAGTCCGCCAGCCGAAGATTGCCATCGACCCAACCGACAGCGCCAGCAACAGCAAGCAACCCACCGGATAGGCGAGTCCGATGAGCGCGCCGGCCGAAAACCCGACCCTCCTAAGATCTAAGGGCCCCAATGCGAGTGCTGTGACCACGGTGGCAACGGTGAGGCCAACGACTGCCACGTCGAGCCGGATCAGACGAGATAGACGGCGCAGAAGCCGCCGAATCAGCAACACCAACCCGGCGAAGACCAGGGGATAGAACGCGAGAAACAACGGATCGGCCGCAGAGACGATCTGCCCTGCGGGCACCCAAAGGATGTAAACGACGCCACTGAGCCCGGCGGCTGCCATCCCAATCGCGATGCACAACCACGCCCAACGTTCGCTGGCAACCCGCCACGAACGTGCTGCCACGACGCAGGCTGCCGACAGCAGCAGCATCGACTCAAGCCAACTGCCAAGGAGCGCACTGCGATCCGGCCACGCATTGAACAAGCCGAGCAGCGTGACGAGCACGACGCCGGCCAAGTTGAACGCGAGCGCGACCCGGATGCCGACGGGCGGCCACCGCGACAGAGTCGCTCCCGTTTCTGCCGGCGGCACGGTTGGGAGGTCGACGGTTTCGTGTGCCGCATCGGTGTCCGCTGCCGCTCGCCCGTCGAGGACGACGGCGATCGATCGCGTTGGTAGTTCATATGGATTCGGCAAATCTGGGACGAAACTGCGTAAGCAGCCGCCACCGTCGCGCTTCGCGGCGTACATCGCGAGGTCGGCCCGCCGGAGGAGATTGTCCACGGTGGTCTGCGACATCTCGGCGGTGGCCAACGTCAACCCGATGCTCGGCCGCACTGCCAACGCCACGCCGTCGATCGTGATCGGGGTGGCGAACACTGCGATGATCCGATCGGCGACGGCCACCGTGTCTTCGATGGGGCCCACGATCAGGATCGCGAATTCGTCGCCGCCAAGGCGGGCGACAAGGTCGGTGGTGCGCACGGAGACAGAAAGGCGCTCGGCGACCCTGATCAGCAATTCATCGCCGGCGGGATGGCCAAGCTTGTCGTTGACTGCCTTGAAGTCATCGAGGTCAAGGCAGAGCACTGTCAGCGAGGTCGATTCGCGCCGCTGACGCATCACGGCATCGGCGACGCGATCAAAGAAGAACGCACGATTGGCCAGGCCGGTCAGCTGATCGGTAAACGCCAACCGCTCGACGTCTGACAGCCGTCGCTTGTCGTCGGCCAGTTCGAGGAACAGCCGCGTGACCACCAACATCGCCAGCACGCCCACCGCGATGGCGACTGGAACCGAATGAAGTGCCGGGAGGACGTTTGTTAGCGCGGCGACAGCAGCCGCCAGCAGCGGAACATACGGCAGCCACAGGCGGGACCGTGCCGCAGGGAGCGCACGCGTCTGCTCGTCCGGCGATTCGCCCACGCTACGCAGTGCCGCCACGCTAAGCAGACCGCACCCGGCCAACCAGCCGAGGTTCACCCAACTGTCGGTGACATCGGCGACCGCAGCAGCCGCCGCGGCGAACACACCGTCGGACGCGGCCACCACCACCAAGCCGGCGACCAGCAGACCCATGCTCGGGCGGTACGCGGCAACGGCACTCGACCAAGCGATCGTAATGATCACAACGTCTGCAATCGGATAAGCGAAGGAAACCGTGGCGGCGAATTGGGCGTTGCCGCCTAGCTGGTCCACCTGGCGTATCAGCACGATCCACGAGACGACTAGCATCGCCCCCGCCACCAGGGCGCTATCGAGTATCAGTCGGATCCGCCACCGGCCCCAGTGGCCAGGCGACAACAGCACTACCGCCACGCCAGTGGCGCATGCGGCGAATTCGAACGCGCTGGCCCAAACCAGCTTGGAAGCGTGGCCCTCTCCGAACAGCTCGTAGCTGTCCCAAACGAGATGGCCGGCGGACCGGGCGACTAGGCCAACAGCCATGGCCGACCAGCCGCGTCGCAGGCGTCCACGTGCGCATCGAGCCGCCCATGCCGCGCAACCGGCTGCAAACAGAGCCCCTATCAGCAAGCCGACGTCGCCGACGGCTTCCACCGTGCGATCGTCGCTCTATCTTTGCCACAGCCACACTGCGAGGAGTGCGACGGCGAGGACGTAGCCGCCGATGACACGCCACAGAGTGCGGTCGAGCAACTTTGAGCGACTACCCGTCGAAGCGACGTTCACCGAGTCCATGGCACCCCCCAGAACCGCGTACCACCTCAAGCTAGCAACCGAAGCTGGGCATGTGCTTGCTTTGGGCTGCGGCGACGAAGAACTGTGTTCGGGTGCAGCGAAGCGAGTGCCGCGTGACGCCGGCTTCCGCGCTCGCCTTTCGATGCGCAACGGGGTTCGGAGCCTTCATCGCGTGGCACTACGAAGGGATTTCGGCTAAAGCCGGAGGTGGGCTTTGTGAGAGCTGTCGAGCGCAATCAGTGGGAATGGATCTCCCCGGCACAGCAATGCCGAGTCACCGATGAAGGGGTGACTTGTTCATCTTTGTGACAACGGGGTGTTCGTCGTATTCCGTTTTCGCCTGCGGAGTCGCCGGCCGACGTTGCGTTGCAATTGTTTCATCTGAAAACGGCGCGGTGCGCCCTGGTTACGCTGGGGATCGTTGGTCCCACAGTGTGTCGGTGATGTCGGTGAGGCTGACCAGGAGCGCTGGGTCCGTGGCGCGAAGAAGTAGTGCGCGCGATGGCACGGTGTGAACGAGATATCCCTCGGTGTGGTGCCAGTCGACGATCGTGCCGGCGGCGGTTCGCATGACGTCGAAGCAATCGCGAGGCGGGGTATCGGCGTGCGCGGCCAACAGCGAGGGCAGTGGCCGTCCGACGAGTTTCACGGCGTCGGGGTAACCCAACATCGTGGCGCAGGCCCGGTTCGCGTATAAGACGCCAACGTAACTGACGGCGATCGTCGGGACAGGCGACCTCTCCAAAAGGACGTGAGCAGGAAGTTGCTCCAACAGAGCATCCAGGTTCGCCGGCGTGGGGCGCTGGCGGCGTTCGGTCGTCACGTCAACACCGACGAACGGAGCCGGTTCAGCGCACGAGCCGACGCGGGTCCGTGGCGCATGCTCGACATTCCTTCCATGCAGTCATTCCCTGATGGGTGGGCGTGAACGGGTGTTCGGTGAGAAAGCGGCCAAGGCGGCCAACCCACTTCGGCCCAGCTGTTATGTCAACCGTTGTTTATGCTAGCAACCGGGACCGATCGGCACCGATGCCATCGTTCATTGAAACTGGGCGGGGCCGCGTTCAATCGTTGAGCAAATGACGCCGACAAAGATGTATTGAGCGAAATTGACGCGGAGTCACCTATTTCTGGATGGTTGCTGAATGCAGCTGCTGGTTTTCCTTGGGCGGCGACGGTGCTCAACGACAGCGCCGCCACGATCCGCTTCAACGCGTTGCCCGACTCAACTTGGTTGGGACGGATGCTCGTCGTCACGCAGTTCATCGGCCGCTTTCACGATTTCATCGATGGCGTGAGCGGGCAGCCCGACCACCCGCGCCGCGATGCGGCGCACCCCAGGATCGCGCATGGCGGAGATGACCGTGAGATCGCGCTCGATCAATCGGTACTTCTCGGAGTCGGTGAAGTACGCGGGATCGATGCGGAAGAAGCTGGCAATGGCTTCGATCGTGCTGATGGAGGGGCGCGTGCGGTTGCCCGACCGTAGCTGCGATACATACGGTGCCGAGATCCGGAGATCGTTTGCGCTGAGCCAGTTGACCAGGTCTCTTGACGAGAAGTATCCCCGCCCGGGCGGCTTGATCGTGTCGAACAGACGGTTGAGTCGCTCGGCGAAGGTGGGAGCGGCTGTCGCTCTTGGGGTCGGCGGTGAGTCATCGCTTTCCAGTTGTGCGACAGGCGATTGCCTGATTGTCATCGAGAACTCCTCTTGAGTACGGCATCGTATGGGCTGCGGCGAGATGGGGGCCTTGGGCGAGCGGCGGCGAAACCCGGGGGCGTGTCTTCGGATGACGCGCCGCGGTCGGATCCGGCGCGGCGCCAATCGTTCTGGTGGCGCACGCCGCGGACCTACACTGACGGCGATGGTTGACAACGCGATTCCGTGTCGATGCGACCGTTATCGCCGCCGCCGCAGCCTGTTCGGCGTGCGACGACGTTGACCGCGCCTGCCCGTTCATGGCGTTAGCCCGGTGTCGCCGGGTCGTGTGCAGGGTCCGCCTGCGGGCGGTCTGCGGTGCGGATGAATTTGTACATCGTCGTGACGTCGCCGGCCCGGTAGAGCTGCCAATGCGGGTCGGCGCGCACCGCGTCTTGGAAGCGGCGGACCATCTCGGGTTTGAGAAGGCCGTAGTACTCCAGCCCATAGGTGGCTTGCTGATCGAACACGAAGTAGGTGTCGCCGTTGAATGAGGCTGCATCCTCGTCCAGCTCGTCGAGTTGAGTGGTTGATGCGAACTCGTTGGTGAGAATGCCGGGTATGCCGGGCAGGGTCTGATCGAAGCCCGGATCTACGGTCGAAAACCTGACGTAGTCGGCGGTGGAGCGGGTGGAGAAGCCCGCCGGATACAGCGTCATGACCTTCATTGGTGGGTGCTCGATCGCCATCAGCTCGTCGCCCCAGGTCACTTGGGACGGGTACTCGATCACCAATGACCACATCCCGTAGTAGCCCTGCAGGCCGGCAAAGGTGGCAAAACCCAACGAAACGGCCGCGCAGGCTACCGCGGTTGCCCGGCGCATCCGTGACATCGAAGCGCTCGAAAGTACCTGGACCACGAGCGGTGCGATGAGGATGGCGCACCCAGGCACTGCGAACAGGTACACCCGGAAGATTGCTTCGCCGCCGTAGCTCTGGCTGGCCAGCACCGCGAACGAACTGAACGCCAACGCGGCCGGTATCAGGCAGGGCTGGCGCCGACGCCACCACAGCACGGCGCAGACCACGGCGAGCAGAACAAGACCGGCCGACAGCGACCTGCAGATCAACGAGGTGAAGGTCTTGGCGAACGTACCGGCGAAGTCGGCGTTGCTCTGCGCATTGGCCACCGGATTGAACCCGGAGAAGATTCCGTAGGGTGCCACCACCGGCAGCCTTGGCACCAGGTAGGCGGCCAGTAGCCCGGCGTACGGGATCGGCAGCCACCATGGGCGAAGTCGCCGTGTGAGCGCCAGCACGATGGCCACCAGGCACAGCCAGTACGGGGTGAGTTGATGGAGCGGGACCAGTGAGGCGAATAGCGGGATCGATAGGTAGCCCGCGGCGGGAGCCGCCTTCGAGGCGATCACCAGTGCGACAATCCCCAACGCGAGGACCAGTGCGGCGGCCTGCGGCGAAAAGTAGTCCTGCCCAACCCAGTTCACCAGCTCGGCGACCATTGCGGCGGTCAGCGCTGTAGGCCGGTCAGATCCGACGAGACGACTGATCGCGCAGATCAGCACCGCGAGAAGAATGTGAACCAACGGAGTAACGATGTGCGCCAGCATGATTGGCGGCGCCGTCGTGATGCCGCTGAACCAGGCCATGGCCGTGAAGAAGCTCGGCCATTGGCCGTAGATGTCCAAGCCAGGCGGAAGCGACTCGAACTCGTGGATGTAGTCGACGACGCCGAGGTGCTTGTACGTCCATCCGTAGATCGGCGCTGCGGTAATCAGGGTCACGGTCAGCCGCTCAATGACGACGGCGACCCCGATCGCGGCGGCCGCGGTACGCAGGCGCCGTTCACCGATCGCCCAGAAGAACGCAACGACCGTGGCCAGCGTGCAGGCCACCAGTGCTGGTCCGGTGCCCGTGAACAGCAGACCGAACGGTGAGTACGGCGCGTCGTGCATGCCGGGTAGCGCGGCCGCCCAGCACAGCAAAACCGTTGCCAGCAGGATCAGTGGCCGGTTCGTGCTCAGCGCCCGCAGGACCGTGTACGTCTGTGCGTCCACTTGGGCTGCAGGCGTCGCGGAGCGCGAGATGCCATCCACTAAATCCCTTGGGCGCCATAGGATTGTCAGGGCGACGATGACCAGCAGCGCGACGAGAAGTTGTGTCTGGGGCCAGCGGTGAAACCAGAGCAGAACACTGGTGGTTCCGGCGATGGTCGCCAGACCGATGGTGGGCACCGCCGCGATCGCGGCCGGCACGGGCAGAGACAGCCGCCTGACCACGGCGATCCCCGGTCCGATCAGGACGAAGACACCCAGTGCCGTGGCTCGGAGGCCGGTGGGCAGGGGTGCCAATGCCAGCGCTCCGCACAGCACCGCGAACAGCCCGAGCAGCGCGGTTGCGGCCGTGGTGTCGATGACGAGACCAAAGTGGTTGGAGCCGGAGTCGGCGAGACGGTCCGGCGCTGGCTGGTTGAGCACTGCGGTCACGTGGGTGTCACCTCAACCGAGTCGACGAGCATTTCTGACGGCGACGGCGTCTGCGGGCTCGGTGGGCCGGCGTAGTCGCCGCCTACCGAGACGTTCAGCAACAGGTAGAACGGTTTGTCGAACACCCAGAGATGCTGTGCCCCAATGTTTTGCCGTGTGAACGTACACACGGAGGTCTCGTCGATGCCCATTTCGACTCTGCCGGGGCTGCGCTGAACCCAGTAGTCGTGGAAGTCGTCGGACAGCGGCCAGGGCCGACTGCGCCCCGCCTGCCAGCCGCTGCCGTCGGCGTTGGGCCCGTGCAACGTACAGTTGTACTCACTGGCCTCGTTGAGGGTCTCCACGACGTCGATCTCTCCGGAACGGGGCCACCCGACGGTGTCGATGTCGGTGCCCATCAACCAGAAACCCGAGTGCAAGCCGTCTCCTGCCGGGATCTTGATGCGGGCTTCGGCGCGGCCGGCGGTGAACGCGAGCTTCCCGCGGGTTGTCAGCCGCGCCGACGTCCAGCTCCCGCCCGTCGCGCGCACCGCGGCGATCACGAGGTGGCCATCACCGTCGAGTCGCGCGTTGGCCGTGGCGTCGGTGTAGGTCTGCATCTCGTCGTTGCCCCAGCCGCCGCCGCCGACATCGAAGGTCCAGCGGTCGCGATCCGGTGGCGTGCCCGCCGCGCCGCTGAAATCGTGGAATGTCGCGCCGCCGCGTGCGCACGGCGCGCCCACCAGACCGGCTCCGGTTGCGCTGACTGCGATGAGCACCGCAGCGGTCGAACGGCCGAACGCGGCGCGCACCCGCGCCGTACGTAATTGGGGTTGCATCACTCTCATGCGTTCACCGGATTCCTGCCGATGCGACGGGAACGGCGCGCCGACTGCCACTGATCGTCGTGATGGTCACGACGAATCCGAGGACCACCGAGTAGGCCGACACCCGCTCGATGCCGCCCGGGCCCAGCCCCAGCTGCCAGCTGTTGTCGTAGCAGAAGTAGCCGGCAACGGCGATGCCGCCGAGCAGTGCGCTGAGCGCCGACGCCACCTTGCGGTGACGGAATCCGTCGGTGAGTCCGTATGTCAGCGGAGCGCAGCCGCCGAAGATGAGAAGCAAGCTGGCCCCCGTCGAGTGCAGCGTCCAGTTGGTGTTGGCGTGAATGAGCCCCACGATGAGGGCCCCGGCACTGGCCAGCGCCAGGAACAACACGCCGACCCGCGGCAAGGGCGCATTGCGGTCGATCCACCAAGCACCGACGAGCAGCGCCGCTGCGAAAACGACGATGGAGACGTTCATCACCACCGCGCTTGAGCTGCACGGCATGTCGCCGTGCTCTCCGCAGTAGGGAACGCCGAGATCGCTGATGAAGTTGTGGGTGTAGCTGTAGTTCCCGCGCCAGCTGCCTGCGACGAGGAACTCGCACACGAAGAACTGCAGCGCACCGGCGACGAGAATCACTGGCAGGTAGGGGATGTCGGGTCTCTTGAGCAGCATGTGTTAGCTCCCTGCTCTGCGCGACGCGTGCGGTTGTGCTACGCCCAGCACGCGGTCGAGTGCAGCTTGAACGAGGGTGGGGTCGAAGACGTTCTCGTGGAACGTTGCGGTGACGTCAATGTCGTGCCCGCGGCGGGTAATGGTGAACACGATCGATTGCGGGTCGACGGGTTCGTTCAGCGCGTTGTAGAAACGGTCGCCCCGGTGCCCCGTCCACATGGGCGAGTTTGCGAAAACGTCACCGACGTCGGAGAACACGAGCTTGGCGCGTGGACGCCGCGGAACCCGCAGCGGGCCAACGTAACCGCGGTCACGGCGACACTGGCGGTGGAATACGTAACCGCCCACGGCCAGTACCGCCAGCGGGCGCCCGCCCACGGCCGCCTCGACGATCGCCGAGTGCATCCCCGACGGGTCGGCGGGGTCAGCCAGTGTCAGGTCCACTCCCGATGCGAAGTTTCCGAATATCGCGCTGGCGGTGGGCAGATAGCGGCGACAGTCGTACATCACGGTGACCGTGTCGGCTAGATCGATTCCCTGCGAGCGGATCTCACCGGCGAGGGAGGCAAAGAGAATCGAGGCCATCGACACCCGCGCCGGCAGTCGGTCTCGATACTGCCACAGCTCGCGTCCGGTCGATCCGGCGCAGCGAGCGGCCACGGCTACCGGGGCGCGCCGCCACGCGACGTGTTCGACCTCCTCGTTTGCATCGACTGATCCGACGCTCTCACGGGTGAGGGTGCGGGCCACCCGGGAATACACCAGCGCACTGAGCTGTGCGGGATGGCGCAAGAAGAAACGGGTGGCGACGGTGATCGGGTCGACTGCCAGGCGAGGGGCTGCCCATCTGGGAACGTGTTGCGGTGGAATGCGTTCACCGAGAATCTGGTTCAGCATCGTGATCAGCCGGGCGTCTCCGAGTCCGTGCGACATGTCGACGATCAGGTATCGCCCCGCTTGACCGATCCATAGCGGGACCGACGAGCACGTGGATCGGGCGCGTCGCGTCAGCACCTCGGGGAGTTCGTCGGCGCTACACGGGGGCAGATGGACGACCCCCTGGAGGAACGCATCAGGGTCATGACGCCACGTTCTCGATGCGGTCGACGGGATCAGTCCGAACCGACTGCCAAGTCCGCCGCAGGCCGCCAGCGCCTGGACGCGGGCCACGATCTCCTCGGGGGTTCCGGGGTCGACGGGTCCCAATGCGGTGATGATTCTGCTGCCCGCGAGCATCATGTCCAGTGAACTGGCGTTCATCGTTCTCATGCCACCCCCCTGACGTCCGCGCCAGAGCGATCGGATTCCGCTGTGGAGAGCCGTGTTTCGGCAACTAGCGGAGCTGGAGCAGCAGCCGTTTCGGTGACGAACGCACCCGGTCCAAGCGGATTCTCGACGGTCGCAGCGCCCAAGGAGGATTCGGTCGGGGTTTGAGAACCCCGCGAGAGCTCGCGCAGCCATAGAATCAGGGGCCCGATCAGGATCACCGTGACCAGCCCCTCGGCCAGCAGATAGGACAGTGCAACGCCGAACACGCCCATGGAACGCGCGGTGGCCAGCGCTCCACAGATCACCACCGCAGTAGCCAGCATCTGTGTCACGACTGCCAGCATCAGTCGGCGGAAGACACGGGCCAGCCCGGTATATACCGCGCCGACCACGGTGAGTGGCATGAAGAAGGCGGCCATGTGCAGCAGTGGCGTTCCCTGGGCGCGATACTCAGAACCGAGCAGGCCCAACAGCATCGGAGCGACGAACGCGAGTCCCAACCCGCCGAGCATTGCGACCACGCCGACCAGCTTTGAGAACTTCCCCAAGAGGCTGTGTATCTTTTCAGGATGGGCCGCACATTCGGCCACGAACGGGCCGATGAGCACTGAGAGCATCACGTACAGCGCGCTGACGATCGACCAGCTCATCGTGAAGTACGCAGTCGTCTTCGGCCCCAGCTGCGCGATTACTATCAACGGAACCACCAGCGGCGCAACGGCGGTCAGTGCGGTGATGCTGTAGGAGGCCGCGAAGTACTGTAACAGTTCCCGCCGCGGTGGCAGGCCCGGCGCCAGCGAATGATGCGCATCGGTGCGCAGCCGCCGAGCGATGGCCATGGCTAGCCAGCACGCCGCGATCAGGGCGGTCACCCCCCAGGAGCCGGCGATGGCCACCGTTCCGCCTGCGGTTGCAAACACGATCATTCCGATGATCTTGGCGCCGGCCTGAGCGGCGTTCTTCGCCGCACCCCAGCGAGCGACGCCGAGCCCGGCGGAGATGCTGTCCTGCAATGCAAACACGGTAAGCACCACCGCGAATGCCGGATACGCTGCCATCTCCCATCGCGACGCGAACAGGCTGTGACGCGGTCCCAGCACGATCAAACCCACCGCCAGCGTTGCGGCCACCACCGTCACCAGCAGGCAGCCGCGCAGCACCAGCGTGCCGGCGCGGTGCCCGGCCACGGACAGGAATCGTTCATACATCCCGCCCAGGCTCAGCGAAGCCAGGGTCGACAACATCATCGCCGATGACGTCGCCGCGGCGGCAATCCCGACCTCGTCGGCCGGGAACAGCTTGGCAGCAATCGCCCAAAATGCCAGTCCTAGAATACTTGTCAGAGCGCTCGAGGCGACTACAGCCATCGAGTTCAGCTGCAAGTTCTTGTCGGGCGAGGGCGGCGCGGTCATGTCAATGCCTCGAGTGACGGCGCAGATCGGCGACCCTCGCGGCGGGCGGCACGATATGCCAACGGCCCCTTCAGAATCCAGGCCAGCTCTAGGGCTCCCATATTGCCCGGTAGATCGTCCACCAGGGTGTCAGGCGGCGATGCGATCTTGGACAGCCGGTAGGAGAAGCGCAGGATGGTAGGCGCTTTGGTGATCACGGTGCGCAACGCGAGCTTTGCAGTCGAGGGATTGACGGCGATCTTGGTTAGCAAGGCGCCGAGGCCTAGGCCATAGGCCCGGGCCTGCTCGGCCAGTGCGTCGGGGTCGGACCGGTGCCGATGCCAGACCACCGCCGCGGGCTGGTAGGCAAGATGCCAACCGGCGCATAGCATCCGGAAGAACATGTCCAGGTCCTCGCCCCCGCGGGTTGGGGCGCCCGCGCCGAGCGCTTCGTCGAATCCGCCCAGTTCGACGATGACGCTGCGCCGTACCGCGAAATTGGCGCCGGTGCCGTACATCCCAACTTGAAACGGGAACAGCGGGACATCGGCGGGCGGAGCGTCGGTCCGATAGACCCGTGGTTCGCAGTTGCGTGCCCAGCCGACGCGCTGGTCGAAATAGGCTTGTGCCGGGGTACGGATCTCCCCGCTGGGCACGATGCCGCTTACGCAAGCTACGGCGGGTTCGGAGAATCCCTCTGCCAGGCCACGTAGCCAGTAGGCGTCGACGACCACATCGTCGTCGGTGAATGCGACGATCTCGGTCGTCGCCGCCCGTAGCCCGGCATTGCGCGCGCGGGCCAGGCCGGGGGCTGCTTCCACGACGAGGCGGACGCGCGGATCATCGAGATTGGCAACGTGTTGGCGGGTGTAGCCGGTTCGGGCGGCATTGTCGACGACGATGACCCTCAGGTGCTCGTCGTCGAGCGCGAGGATGGATGCCAGCGCTGTCTTGAGCATGTCGACGCGGTCGCGCGTGCATAGCACCACGGTGATGTCAGCGCCGACCGCGCCGGCTGCAGGGGTCGACGTGTCCGGCAGAGCCTGAAGTGCAGGCTTGAGCACGGCGGCGTCGACGTGTCCGGCGTCGATGGGAGCCTCGATGAAGCCAAACACCCGTGTGCCTCGCCTCACGAGCAGCCGAGCTTGCTGAAACCCAGACGACTCACGCAGCCGCAGTGGCCGTTTCATGTCGATCTGCCCGATGTCCACGCTGCCGATCCAGATCGCACCTGTGAAGGTGGGCGGCCCGCCGAGCGGCAGCGCAGGTGACAGTTCGGTGGATCCGATGTCTTCGGTACCGCTCGCGCCGCTCATCAGCGCACTCCGTTCGCGATGGCCAGCGCCCGACCATGGGCATATCCGGTAGCAGTCACTGCCAGCCCGGCGATCACCGCCGCACCGCGCTGGATTCCGCCGTTGCGGGGGTTCATCAGGCTTCTCAGCACGGCCGTGGGTAGCACCGTTCGGGTGTAGACGCGTTCGCTGCGCAGCCCATCGGCAGCGCCGACCAACCGCGACATCACCGCCTTCGATCGGCCTTCGTGATAGCAGCGCCGGTAGAAGTAGCGCGAGGTGATGCGCTCGAGTGCGACGTAGTGGTGCACTCGGATGCCGGGGTCGTACACGATCTGCGCGGTGGGGCAGTGCTGGCGAATCCGGATGCAGAGCTCGGTCTCTTCACAGCCGGTCGGGATCGAACCGATGCGACCTACCGCTCCATCGAAACCTCCCACGTCGTCGAGGACGTCACGCCTGATCGACATGTTGCAGCCCAGTGGATTTCGCACCAGCGCGACGGTTCTCGGCTGACCCCGGTAGCTACAACCCACGACCCAGTCGAACTCCTCGGGAAACCAGCTGGGCCGGGCCCCCGGCCAGCGCGGTTCGGCGTGGCCGCCGACGACCGCGACATCGGGGTCGTGATAGTGGCTGACCAAGGCGTGCGACCAGTCAGGCTCTGCGGCGGCATCGTCGTCGAGGAATGCCACGACGGTGCCGGTCGATGCCTGCACGCCAGTGTTGCGCGCCCCCGACAGCCCACGGGCAAACCTGTTCTGCAACACCGTGACCCTAGTTTCCTGGCCAAAGTAACGCAGCGCTTGACGATGAAGCTCGTCATTGTGATCGATAACCAGAAGGATCTGATCCAACGGATGGTCTTGGTGCAGAGCTGATTCCACTGATGAGCACAGCAGCTCCCACCGTTCGGTACTGTAGGCGCAGATCACGACGGTCACCGAGACTGCGCCCACGGCGCTCACATCGGGTGTGTGCGGGGCGACGTTCATGCCGTCCGTGTCAAGAGTCATGATTGTTCCCCCGGCCATGTCGGCGCGCGCGTTCCCGCCAGATCGTGCGCAGCACCCGCAGGCCGTCGGTAACGCTGTTGAGATTGCTTTCGCCGTGCACGCGGTCCCTCTCGAAACTGGGCACCTCCACGACCCGCAGTCCCGACGTGACGACGCGCATGGCGATCACCGTTTCGATCTCGAAGCCATCTCCCCATTGGGGATCATCGGCACCTACGTCGGGCAGCGCCAGCACGGGTAGGTGGCGTCGCCAGAAGGCCATGTAGCCGTAGCACAAGTCGGAGAATGAGGTTCGCGCTGCGCGATTGGCCAGCGCCGCCAGGGTTTTGCCGCCGATGCGGCGGGTGACGGTGATGTCCGAGCTTCCGCCGCCGGCCGCGAACCGGGTGCCCTTGGCGACGTCTGCGCCGCCCACCAGCGCATCGACGAAAGTGGTGATCTCGGCGGGGTCGGTGGACCCGTCGGCGTCGATCATCACCACGATGTCGCAGGTGGCAGCCCGGAATCCGCATGCTAGCGCGTTCCCCTTGCCTCGGCGGGTCTGGGTGATGATCTTGGCGTGCGGCCACAGTCGCCGAGCTACGGCAACGGTGTCATCGACCGAGTTGCCGTCGACGAAGACGATTTCGTCGACGGCGTTTGGCATCTGGCGCGCCACGATGGGCAGGTTCATGGCCTCGTTGAGCGCGGGGATGACGACGGTTACCGTGGGCCGCGGCGGGACGAACGCGGGGCGGGCGTTCCCCGGGATGTCCTGGATGCCGTCTGGTGCGTCAACGGTCATGGTGTCAACTCCCTGTGTCCGTGGAGATGTACCGATGTGGGTGCTGTGCGCGCAGCGTTGCCATGACGAGTTCGGTGAAATCCCCGGCGAACGTCTCGGACAGCAGCGAGTCGTGATCGCCGGGGGCGTGGTGGATATGGAGCGGCCCTCGGTGCACATCGGCCCAGCCGAGGCTTTCCGAGTGCGTTTGTCCGATGGTGTCGGTGGTGACGAATAGGTGCATCGGAACGTGATGCCCGTGGGGCGCACAGGCACGCATGATCTGCCAGGCGTGGCGGATGTCGATGTGTTCGCCGGGGCGGCGATCGAGGATTCCTGCGGTGATGAGCTTTTCGCGCGCCAGCCAGGAAGCGTGGCGGCTGTATTCAGCGATCAACTTGGTGCGCTGTGGCCTGCGAAGTCGGGCCATCCGCGCCTCGGGCGTCTTCCATTGGCGCATCAGGGCCTGTACCGCCGCCGGGGTCGGCGTGTCCAGGAGCCCCAGCCAGGAGACTTGGTCGCCCCCGTCGTCCAACAGCCGTGCCAGTTCGTAGGCCAGCAGACCGCCGAATGAGTAGCCGATCAGTCGGTAGGGTCCCGTCGGCTGGGTGGCGCGGATACTGCGCAGCAGCGGGGCCGCGACGTCTTCGACCGTCGTCGGGCGTCCGCGCCTGCGACGTACGGCGGGGGCGATCAGTGGACACAGGTGGTTCTCGCGGCCACACAGCACCGACAAGTGCCGCATGCTCATGGAGCTGGGCAGGTCGGGATAGACGAAGAAGAGGTTCGGCAGTTGCCCGCGCTGGCCCGGCAACGACGTTGCGCCTGCGTTGTCGATCAGCCGAGCCAGACCGGCCAGCGACGTTCCTTGGTCCAGGAAGTCGGCGACCGCGATCGTCACGCCGAACCGGCGTTCGACGTCGAGCAGAAGCCGGGTTGCCAGGACTGAATGGCCTCCTGCGTCAAAGAAGTCGGATTGCGGATGGGTGGCCCCGGGCAGGAGTTGTGTCCACAGTTCAGTCAGACGCAATTGGGTTGGCGTCTGCGGCGCTGGAGCCGAAACCTGCGGGGCCGGCGGGGCATCCGGCGCGGGCAGTGCAGCTCGATCGAGCTTGCCGCTGGAGGTGCGTGGCAGTGCAGGCAGCATGACGACAACTCCGGGCACCATGTGGGCGGGTAACCGTGAGCGTGTCCACCGGCGTATCGCGGGGGCGTCGGGGGCGTCGGCATCGGCTACGACGTAGGCGACGAGTTGGGTGCCGCTGACGGGATCGGTGTGGACGTTGACGGCCACTTCGCGCACTTGCGGATGTTCGATGAGCACTGATTCGACCTCACCGAGCTCCACGCGGAATCCGTGGAGCTTGACCTGGGCGTCGTAGCGTCCGAGGTGCTGCAAGCGGCCGTCCGGCAGCAGCCTGCCCCGGTCGCCTGTGCGATACATCCTGTCCCCGTTGACAAACGGATCCGGACGGAACCGTCGCTGAGTCTCCTCCTTGCGGTTCAAATAGCCGCGAGTGACGCCTCGGCCGGCGACCACGATCTCACCGGGCACACCGCAGGGCAGCAGACGACTGCGGTCGTCCATTACGTATACGCGCACACCGGGGAGCGGAGTGCCAACGCTGACGGGTTCGCCGTCGTGCACGAACGCGCCACCGTGGTACACCGTCGCTTCGGTCGGACCCGAGCCGTTCCACACTGCCCGGCACCGTCGGCGTAGCTCTTCGGCGAGATGGTCGGGCAGTTGCTCGCCAGCGCTGATGGCGAGCAGGCCGGCCTTGCCCGGCCAGCCGGCCCCGATCAGCATCGACCAGGTGGTCGGAGTCGCCGACACAACGGTGGCTTCGTTGCGCGTGATGAGCTCCTCCAACGCGCGTGGGTCCATGGCCTCGTCTCGTGCGGCAAGCACCACAGTGGCTCCGATGGCCAGGGTGCAGAAGATGTCGCCCACCGAGACGTCGAATGCAACTGACGCGACCGTGATCAAGGTGTCGGTCGCCGACATGCCCAGCGTTGCAGGCAATCCCGTCATAAGGTTGACCACGTTGCGGTGCTCGACCAGGACGCCCTTGGGTGTGCCTGTCGAGCCCGAGGTGTACATCACGTACGCAAGCGCCGTGGGATCCGAAGGCGCCGGAGTGAACGGCGTTGTCACACATGGTGACTGGTGGCCCGGCTCGATTGTGACGATCGTCATGCCGTCCGGCACCGGCGCTAGTGGGGTTGCGGTGTCGGTCAGCAGGATGCTCGCGCCGGCGTCACCAAGCATGAACAGCGAGCGGCTTGCGGGGTTGCGATGATCTAGCGGCAGGTACGCGGCACCGGTCAACATCACCGCGAGCAACGACGGCACCAGGTCGATCGACCGGTCGACCCGCGTCGCGACGATGGTGCCGGGCCCGGCGCCGGCGGCGGCCAGCGATGCAGCGATCTCGTGCGATCGGTTCTGCAATTCACGATAGGTGAGCTGCCGTTCGCCTGAGCGCACCGCCGGTGCATCGGGGGTGCGGGCAGCGGCTGCGGCGACCAGGTCGTGGATGCACGCGTCGACTGCATCCGGCGGTGCGGCCGCGTTGAATTCGTGCAGCTGTCGGTGGCGGTCGTTTTCGTCTGGCGCGGACAGCTCGGCCAGCGGTGTATCGGGCGCGGCGGCGGCGTTGCACATCAGCCGCTCCAAATGGGCGACCATCAACGTTGCGGTGTCTGTGTCGAAGAGGTCGGTGTTGAAGATCAGACGGCCTTCGATGGTCCCGTCGGCACGTTCGTCGAGTTCGACGCTGAGGTCGAACTTCGACCAGCCCATCAGCTCGCCAACCCGCGTCTCCATCTGGTGGATCGACCACGTGGGGTCCGGGGATTCCATCGGCGGCTCGAGCACCAGCGCGGTCTGAAACACCGGATTACGGCGTTGATCGCGGGGTGCGGCGAGTGCGGCGACCAGCATGTCGAATGGCACCGCAGCGCTGATCGCGTCGAGCACTTCGGTGCGCATCCGGTGCAGCAGACTGATGCATGTTGCCGACTCCGGCACGGTGACTCGCAACACCACGGGAGTGAGGCAGTAGCCAACCATCGATTGAAGTTCGGGGTGTGCGCGCAGGTCATGGGCGGTGCCGAACACGACGTCGTCGTGCTCGGTGTATCTGTGTAGCCAATAGCCGTAGATGGCTGCGAGTACATGAAAGAGGGTTGCGTCGTGCTTGGCGCCAATGTTCTTCAGCCGCGCAGTGGTGAGGGCATCGATACTCAGCGCCAGCATCGATCCGCGGAAGGTCTGGCGGGCTGGGCGCGCACGGTCCAAGGGGACGTCCGATGCTGCCAGGCCTGCGAGCCGGTCGCGCCGCTGGGCCAGTCGGCGTTGCACGTCTGCACCGGCGGCCCAGTCACGTTCCCAGATGGCGTAATCCGCGTATTGAATGGGTGGTTCGGGCAGCGGTGATGCGGCGCCGGAGCAGCCCGCGCGGTAGAGGGCCACCAGTTCGGGCAACACGATCCGGTACAGCGAGACGCCATCGAAGATGAGATGATGCATCGCCAGGTACAACCGATGGTGGGAGTCCGTCAGCTTGACCAACATGGGCCGCAACAGCGGACCTCGTGCCAAATCATATGAGATCGAGGCGATCTCGGCCGCGCCCGCTGCTGCAGCCGCTTCGGCGTCGTCAAAGGGTAGATGCGTCAGGTCCCACATGGGCAAGTCGATGCTTTGGTGGGGGTGCACGATCTGACAGGGCTCGTCACCGCGGGTGGCGAACGTGGTCCGCCATGCTTCGTGTCGGGTGACGAGTTCGTTGAATGCCCATGTGAAGGCTGCCACGTCGAAGGGGCCGTCCTTGCGGATGGTGACCAGTTCGTTGTAGGCGCCGGAGTCTGGCGCCAACCGGTGCAGATACCACAGCTGTCGTTGGGCTGCAGACAGTGGGGCGGGGCGGGTGTCGCCGCGTCGGGAGATGTGATGCCGTCGGTGCACGTCGGCCCCCGACGCCGTGAGTCGAGAGTGCACTAATTCTTTGCGCGCCAGCGCTATTCGGTCTACGTCGGCTGTCGTCATGCCGACCACCGAATCCTAAGCTCAGTAAGTCCCCGCAGGCCCAGGTTGGGGCGCCAGCGCAGCGGCGCGGTGTCCAATGCCAAGCCGGGCAGTCGCAGCAGTAGTGTGTCGAAGGCGATCTGGGCTTCCATGCGGGCAAGTGGGGCGCCGAAGCAGAAATGCGCTGCCCATCCGAATGCCAAGTGCCGGTTATCGGTTCGGGTGAGGTCCAACCGATCGGGATCGGGGAACCGCCGCGGATCCCGGTTTGCCGAACCCATGACGGCCACCACCGCTTGGCCTTCATCGATGTGTTGTCCACCGATGACGGTGCCTGCGGGCGCTAGACGAGCGGTGTGCTGACTGGGGCTTTCGAAGCGCAACAACTCTTCGACGGCTGCCGGTGTCCGGCCAGGGTCGCGCAGGCTGGCCATGGCGTCGGGATTGCGCAGCAGCGTGAGCAACCCGTTGCCGATTAGGTTGGTGGTCGTCTCCTGGCCGCCGACCATGGTGACGATGACGTTGGCGACCACTTCGTCATCGGTGAGCCGATCGCCGTCGACGGTGGCGGCGCTGAGCGTGGAGATCAGGCCGTCGCCGGGGTGAGCTTTCTGTCGGGCAAGCGCCTCGTGGAAGTAGGCGGTCATGTCCTCGACGGAGCGCAACACCCGCTCGGTACGCCCAGGGTTGTGCTGGAAGTTGCCTAGCATTTCGGCGAAATCGGCCGACCATGTCTTCAACAGGTCGTGGTCGGACGTGGGCACGCCAAGCAGCTCGGCCGTGACGATGGCCGGCAGCGGGTTGGCCAGGTCGGCCATCACGTCGGCGTGTCCGTCGGCGGCCACCTCGTCGATCAAGGTGTTGGTGATTTGTTGGATGTGGTCGCGCAGCCGTGCGATGCGACGGGGTGTGAACGCGGCGGCGGCCAGCCCGCGAACCCGAGCGTGCTGGGGGTTGTCCAGGAACAGCATCTGGCGGACCATGAGCTCGGCCACCGGCGAGAGATTCTGCATTCCCAACGCGGCCAACCGCTCCGGTGTGGGCGTACGGTCGGCCCTGCACTTCAGCAGCACTGCGGCGACGTCGGCGTATCGGGTGACGACCCACGCATGCAGGTAGGGATCCCAGTACACCGGCTGCTCGTCACGTAGTCGCGCATAGAGCGGATACGGGTTGGCCAGTACGTCGACATCCAGCAGTGAGGTCAGGCTGAGCGTGTCGGTGGCGGCGGTCACGACTCACCTCGCGACGGAGACAGCGCGGCATTCGCGCGTAGTAGCTCGTCGTCGCTCATGTCGGCGATCTCCTCGATGACGAGTCGTTCCACCTCCGCGGCCAGTGCAGCGACGGTCGGATGCTCAAACAGAGTGAGAAGCGTCATCTCCACGCCGTAAAGCTGGGCGATGCGCACGATCAGCTGCGCGCCGAGCATGGAGTGGCCGCCGAGCAGAAAGAAGTTGTCCTCGACGCCGACGTCGGAGCGCCTGAGCAGCGCGGCGACGATGCCGGCGAGTACCGACTCGACATCGGTTCGCGCTGCGGGCGAACCGATGTCGCCAGTGGGCGACGGCGATGTCGCGAATTCAGCCAGTGCGCCCTTGTCGATCTTGCCGTTGCCGGTGACGGGTAGCTCCGGCACGGTGACGATCGTTGCGGGCATCATCTGCTCGGGCATGCGTTGCCGCAGAAAGTCGCACAGCTGATCCTCTTGCAGCGTGTCGGGTTGGCGGGGGACCACGAACATCACCAGCCTGATCTCGTCGACGTCGCTGCGCGGGACCACTGCGCACGCGGCCACGTCGGGGTGGCAGTGGGTGGCGGCGACCAGCTCGCTGGTTTCGACTCGTACACCACGGATCTGAACTTGATCGTCCAGGCGGCCGAGAAACTCCACGGTCCCGTCGTCGGTGATGCGCACCCGATCTCCTGTTCGATAGGCGCGCACCGTTGGGTTGAGTGGGTCGGCGAAGAACTTCTGAGCGGTCAACACCGGACTGCCGAGATAACCGAGGGCAACCGAGCGCCCACAGATCAACAGTTCGCCGGCGGCGCCGGCAGGCAGTACGGTGCCCTGTTCGTCGACCACTCGCAGTGTCACGCCGTCGATCGGCGCGCCGATGTGGGGCGCCGATGTCGCATGTGTTGCCGCGCTGACGATCCCCGAGGTCGACACCACGCTGGCTTCGGAGACTCCGTAGTTGTTGACCAGTTGAAACGGCAGGCCGACGGGGGGCCGGTGATGCAGTACGTCACCGCCGGTCAACAGCCAGCGCAGTGGCGCCGACGACGGCCAACTGATCGAAATGAGCGTCTCGGCTAGTGGAGTGGGCACGAAGCACACCGTGATCCGCTCGGAAAGGAGCCAGTCGCGCAGCCGTATCGGGTCGGTTTTGACCTCGTCGGGCGGTATGTGCAGCGACGCTCCGGCGGTCAGTGACGGCCAGATCTCCCACGCGGCCGCATCGAAGCCGGGGTTCGCGATCAGTGTCGTCCGATCGGTGGCAATGAGGCCGAAAGTCGTTTGATGCCAATCGATGAGGTTGAGCAGCCCGGCGTGGGAGACGAGTACTGCCTTGGGAGCTCCTGTGGATCCCGAGGTGTACACAGCGTATGCAGCTGCGTCGGGTGGCGGGTCATCTGACGGGGGTGCAAGCGCCGAGCCTTGGTCAGTGCTCGGGCATACGATCGCCGCGCTCCACTGCAGACGGTCCGCAATATCGTTGTGGGCCAGGAGAACTGATGCGGAACAGTCCTCAAGCATGTAGCGCAGGCGCGCATCGGGTTGATCGGGGTCCAGGGCGACGTAGGCGGCCCCACTGAGCAGAATGCCCAGCGCACCAACGACGAAGTCCGCGGAACGCGGCACGCACAGTGCCACCAGATCACCGGGTCGAACTCCTGTGGCGCGTAACCGTGCACTGTGTTCGAGTGCTCGGGCGAACAATGCGCGATATGTCAGGGTCGTTCCTGGTGCGCTCACCGCGATTGCCTCGGGGTCTCTCCGCATGATCGCGGCAACGCGGGTCACGATCCCCGACTGGGACTGATCGGCTAACTTGGATCGTCGGTCGTCGCTCGATGAGGACGCCCTTTCTGAACTGCCTGGCAATGATCGGCGTTTCGCCCCAAGAGCATTGCCGCCCAGATTGGCAGGCATCGTAGTTAACCACTCTGAAGTAACCCGCATGTGAAGCCATCCTCCCGAAACTGCTGCTGCTTGTCGTCGCCTAGGGGTCTTGGAGACTGAGACTTCCACTGGCTCAAGGTGATTTAGCACCTCATTGCCAGTTCCGGCCTGCGTGGCCGGGTTCATGAGTCCGAACTCTAACCGGTTGTGCGCGCACCGCAACCTTTGCAAATTCACTGGAAATGGTTTGCGCTCAGTCGACTTGGTAAATGAACCGGACGTTTGCAAGCGCGGTTGTAAGGGTTTGCGGAGAAGCGATTGAGTTAAAGAATGCGATCGAGCATCGGTTCAGTCGCTGACCGTTCGCGCGAACTGACAGCGATCGACTTTGCGCAGAGTTCAGACAAGCACCGCAAAACACAGAAGAGGAACTAGCCATGGTGAATCGCGAACCCGATCGAGGCAAGACGACTGCCACTCCGATGAACGTGGACTACCGGGTGGGGCGCATCTCGAAATACTTGTCGGGACACTGGCTCGACTTCGGTTGCGCCGACGGGGGTTACGGCCAGGAAATGCTCAGCCGTGGGCTCGATGCGCTCAGCGGTGTCGATGTGGAGCCTTCGCGCATTGCCGCGGCACGAAAACGTAACCTACGCAACAGCTCTTACACCACTTTCGATGGTCATGCGCTCCCCTTCGGGGACTCGAGCTTTGACGGAGCGCTGATGAACGAGGTATTCGAGCACGTGGCCGATGAGCGCACGGCGCTGGCGGAGATCTTTCGCGTTCTCAAGCCGGGCGGCACCTTCGTGTTGATCAGTCCGAACCGCTGGTTCCCGATCGAGGGTCACAACGTAACCGTCGGCTCGAAGACGATTTGTCCGGCACCGCTCGTGCCGTGGCTGCCGGAGCGGCTAACGCACAACTGGACGGCGGCGCGCAACTACTGGCCTTCGCAGCTGCGCCGCCACGTGCGAGATTCTGGCTTCGCCATGCTGGAGACCAGCTTCATCTGGCCGGTGCTCGAGGTATACCCGTGGCTGCCCGCCAGGGGTATTGCGTTGTATCAGCGGCATTTTCGCAAGTTGGACCGATTGTGGGGAGTCCGCCGATTCGGCGTGTCCACCATGGTGGTC
>Ga0105237_10002008_pt1 | contig 25903 bp, 22 predicted proteins | sample KBSC24metaG_FD_81520 | JGI IMG/M metagenome (GOLD analysis project Ga0105237, IMG submission 81520) | Corn rhizosphere microbial communities from Kellogg Biological Station, Michigan, USA - KBS C2-4 metaG | ecosystem: Host-associated > Plants > Roots > Rhizosphere > Soil | place: Michigan, USA...
GAAGACGCTGCTGGATGTCCTGGTGCCTGTGCATGCTGTTCTCGCTGATGGCGGCGATGCCAGGGCGATCGCAGCCGAGGCTATCCAAGCGGCCGATCGCACCACGCCGATGCAGGCGATTCGCGGCCGCGCATCGTTCCTGGGCGAACGTTCTATCGGTCATATGGATCCGGGCTCGCGCTCGGCGTCCCTACTGATCGGCGCCGCAGTTGAGACACTGGAGTTCGAGGTCAATCCATGAGCAACGTCGGAATTGTCATCGTGTCGCATTCGCCGAAGATCGCGGAAGGCGCGGCGGATATGGTGCGCCAGATGGTCGGGGACGCAGTGCCGCTGGCCTGGACCGGCGGCGATGTCGATGGCGGGCTCGGGACAAACGTCGCAGGGATTCTCGAGGCGATTGAAACCGCCTGGTCATCTGCGGGTGTCGCGATCCTTGTCGATCTCGGTGGTGCCGAGACCAATTCAGAGATGGCGGTGGAGATGCTCCCTGAAGACCGGCGCGCGCGCGTCCTGGTTTGTAATGCCCCGGTGGTCGAGGGGGCTGTGATCGCCGCGACCGAATCTTCGGGCGGCTCATCGCTTGCCGCCGTCAAGCGCAGTGCGGAGGAATTCTATGCATGATGCCAACGCCAACCGGGCGGCCCACACGTTTGCGCCGCTGACCGCCTCGGCGGTCCTCGTCAATCCGGTCGGCCTGCACGCGCGGCCGTCGGTGAAGCTCACGCAATGCGCGAAAGGTTTTACCGCGAAGATCGAAATCGCGCTTGCGGCCGAGGGCCCATGGACAGATGCCAAGAGCCCGGTGAAGGTGATGCGTGTGAAGGCGCCGCAGGGTGCAACGCTGCATTTTCGTGTCGCCGGTTCCGATGGCGATGCGGCGCTCGCGGCCATGCTGGCGCTGGTGCATGACGGTTTCGGCGAGGCGTAAAATCGTGGGCGAGATCCATCTCACTGGTCATCCCGCCTCGCCAGGCCTCGCCATCGGCCCGGTCGCCGTGCTGACGACTGAAGTCGCCAGCAGGGCGACGAAGGGCGATCCGGCTCAGGAGGCGGCTGCGCTAAAGGCGGCGATCGAGGGAGCCGCAGTGGAGCTCGCCGAACTGATCGCGACGGTCCACGGCGAGGCCGCGGAGATCCTGGAGTTCCAGGTCGCGATGCTCGGTGACGATGCGCTTTCGGAAGGGGCTTACGAGGCTGTTGCGGACGGTGCTGCCGCCGATGAGGCCTGGCGCGCGGCGCTCGACGTGGAGATTTCAGGCTATCGCGCGGCGGACGAGGAATATTTCCGAGCGCGCGCCGCGGATCTCGTCGATATCCGCGATCGCGTGCTCGCAAGGCTCAATGGCGCGGATGCGGTCGCAAAGATCTCCGGCGATTCCGTTGTCATGGGTGACGATATCTCGCCGTCGACGTTCCTGGCCGTCGATTGGACCCGAGGCGGTGCCATTGCGCTCGCCAGCGGATCACCGTCGTCGCATGTCGCGATGCTGGCGCGATCGCGTGGTGCGCCCATGGTGGTTGGACTGGGTCCATTGCCATGGAACGGACAGCCGCCGTCGCTGGCGCTGGTCGACGGCGACACCGGCACCGTGATCTTCGATCCCAAGCCCGAAACGCGCCGCCTGTTCGAGGACCGCATGGCGGCTGCGAACGCCGCACAGATCGCTGCCGACGCGGGGCGCCTCAAGCCGGCTGTGACGGCCGACGGTCGGCGCATTACCGTCCTTGTCAACATCGCCGCGCCCGAAGACGTCGAAGGCCTCGATCCCGCCATCTGCGACGGCATCGGCCTGGTGCGGACGGAGTTTCTGTTCGAGGGGTCGAGGGGCCTGCCCGGCGAGGATGCGCAATATCAGGTCTATCGGCGCATTCTCGAATGGGCCGCGGGACGGCCGGTGACGATCCGCACCCTCGATGCAGGCGGCGACAAACCGATCGCCGGCTTGACTGATGATGGCGAGCGCAATCCCTTCCTGGGCCTCCGCGGTATCAGGCTCTCGCTGGCACGACCGGAGGTATTTCGTGTGCAGTTACGGGCGCTGTGTCGTGCGGCCGTCCACGGGACACTGAAGGTGATGCTGCCGATGGTCGCGGTCCCCTCCGAGCTCGACCGCGCCAACGCCATGCTCGACGCGGAGTTCGCGGCACTCAAGGCAGAGGGCATCGTCTGCGCCCGTCCTCCGCTCGGAATCATGGTCGAGGTCCCGGCCGCAGCGCTACGCGCGGAGGATTTTGATGCGGCGTTCTATTCCATCGGATCGAATGATTTGACCCAATACACAATGGCCGCGGCGCGCGACATCGGCGCTGTCGCCGACCTCAATGATGCCGGCGATCCGGCGGTGCTGGCGCTGATGGCGCGGACGGTCGAGGCCGGACGCAAGCGCGGCGTCGAGGTCTCCCTCTGCGGCGATGCTGCGGCGGACACGCGCTTGACGAACACCTTGCTGGCAACAGGCTTGACGACGCTCTCGGTCTCGCCGATTGCGGTGGCGCGGCTCAAGGCCGCCATCGCAGGGGTGACCGCATGAGTGACGACGCAGGCGAGGACACAAGCCGACCGGGCGACAGCAATGTCGCCGACTACAAGCTGATCCTGCGGCGAGCGCTCGACAACAGGCCATCCGGCACGCGGTTGAAGCTCGCGGCCGCGCTCGGCAAGAACCGCTCCTTCGTCAGCCAGATCACCAATCCGGCCTATCTTGTGCCGATCCCGGCGAAGCATGTCGCGATCATCTTCGAGGTCTGCCATCTCTCCGGGACTGAGCGTGCGGCATTCCTCGAAGCCTATGGTCGTGCGCATCCGGGACGGCTGCGCGGCGCCCATCGCGAGGCGCGCACCCGCGTTGTGACCGTGACGGTGCCAGATCTCGGCGACGACAAGAAGAACCGGGCACTGGAGCAGCTCATCGTTGATTTTGCCGCTCAGCTCGCGCGCTACGCCGAAAGCATCGGCTGACGAATTTCGAAACTGCAAAAAAGATAACCGGGAGGACGCCATGAAGAAGCTGATCAACAGCACTGATACGGTGCTCGAGGAGAGTCTCGACGGCTTGGCGGCAGCCCATGCCGATATCCTGCAGCTTGGCGCCGAGCGGAAGTTCGTGCGTCGCCGGACCTTGAAGCCGGGCAAAGTCGCGCTGATCTCGGGCGGGGGCTCCGGGCATGAACCGCTGCACGCGGGCTTTGTCGGCCACGGCATGCTCGATGCCGCCTGTCCGGGCCAGGTTTTCACCTCGCCCACGCCGGACCAGATGATCGAGGCGGCGGAGGCTGTCGACACCGGGGCAGGCGTGCTCTTCATCGTCAAGAATTACGAAGGCGATGTGATGAATTTCACCATGGCGGCTGAGATGGCCGGTCGCGACGTTGCGAGCGTGGTGACCAATGACGACGTCGCGGTCGAGAAATCGACCTATACGACCGGTCGTCGCGGTGTCGCGGGGACGCTGATCGTGGAAAGGATGGTCGGCGCCGCGGCCGAGAAGGGCATGCCGCTCGCCGCGCTCAAGACGCTCGGTGATGACGTTAACCGGCGGACCCGTTCGATGGGCGTGGCGCTGCTGCCGTGTACCGTTCCAGCAGCGGGCCGGCCGAACTTCACGCTGGCTGACAACGAAATGGAAATGGGTGTCGGCATTCATGGCGAGCCGGGGCGCCGCCGGGTGCCGCTGGCCTCTGCCGATGCTATCGCCGCCGACATACTTGGCGCGATCCTGGATGATCTCGAACCGAGCAGGGGCAGCGAAGTCCTGCTTCTGGTCAACGGGTTCGGCGCGACGCCGCTGATCGAGCTCTATCTGATGGTCAACAGCGCCAAGCGAATTCTCGATGGTGCCGGTATCACGGCGACGCGGTTCCTGACCGGCTCCTACGTGACGTCCCTCGACATGGCCGGCGCTTCGATCACGATCTCGGTGCTCGACGGCCAGGCAAAGGAATTGTGGGACGCGCCGGTGCATACCGCCGCGCTGCGCTGGGGGATGTGATCGGTTCCTGCTTACGTGCGGATCACAAAGCCCTTGGCGAGGTGATTTCGCACGAAATAGATCATCGCTACCCCCGGCACGAGCGCGAGCACGGTCATCGCCGTGACGAGGCCGAAATCGGTTCGGAAGCCGAACAGCGCGTTGATGGCCATGGTGATCGGCTTGCCGCCTGTCGTCGTCAGGATGCGGGCGAGCACCACCTCCACCCAGGAGAAGATGAAGCAGAAGAACGCGGTGACGCCGATACCCGGCGCGATCGCGGGAACGAGATGGCGGAAGAAGAAGCTCGGCAGCGAATGGCCGTCGAGGAACGCCGTCTCGTCGAACTCGCGCGGCACTGACGCAATAAAGCCCTCCAGGATCCAGATCGCGATCGGAATGTTGAAGACGCAGTGAACGAGGGCAATGCCAACGGGCGTGTTCTCCAGGCCGATTTGCGCGAACAGAACGAAGATCGGCAGCGACAGCACGACGGTCGGTGTGATGCGGAACACCAGCAGCAGGAAGAACAGCTGTCGGTCGCCGACGAAGCTGTAGCGCGCGAACGCGTAAGCCGCCGGCAATCCGACGCCAAGGCAGAGCACAACGTTCAGCACGACATAGATGATGGAGTTCAGAATCGCTTGCTTCAGAACGGCCGAATGGGAGATGTTCTGGTAATTGATCAGGCTGAAATGCCCTTCCACAATCCCGGATCGCGGCAAGGTCGAGACGAAGCTGGTCATGATCGTCTGCGCCAGCGGCACGAGAACGAAGGCGCCGATTGCAGCGAAGAGGATGATCCGACCAAGCGACTTCACTTGGCGGGCGCCATCGTGACAGGCGCCCGCATGCTCGTCGCTGCCTTGAAGCTCCACGCGATCGTCAGGACGATCAGGAAATAGACGATCGAGCGGGCGGCTGACGGTCCGTAATTGAAGGCCTGGATCTCTTCGCCAAGGTCGAGGCTGAGAAATGCTGTGGCGCTATCAGGGCCGCCGGCATTGATGCGAAAGGCCTCGATATAGATCATGAAGCTGTCCATGAAGCGAAGCAGCAGGGCCATCGACAGCACGGTCTTCATTTTCGGCAGCTGAATGAAGCGAAACACCTGCCATGGCGAGGCGGCATCGATGGCTGCGGCCTGGTAGTAGGCGGGCGGAATGCTGGAGATGCCGGCATAGGCCAGCACGACGACCAGTCCGAGCCAATGCCAGGTGTCCATCACGACAAGCACGATCCAGGTATGCAGGGCATTGAATTTGTAATCGAAGCCGACGCCCAGCCAGGCCAGCATCCGACCGGCGAGACCCATATTGGGATTGATGAAGTTGAGCCAGATCACCGGGATCATGTTCCAGGGTACCACCAGCGGCACGGTGATCAGGACGAGGACGGTGCTGACGATGAAACGATGCGATCGTTGCAGCAATAGCGCAATCCAGATGCCGAGGGGCAGCTGGATCGACAGCACGATGGCCGAGAACAGGAAGCTGCGCCCGAGGCTCGCGTAAAAGCGCTCCGAGGTGACGATGTTCCGGTACCAGTCGATGCCGACCCAATAGGGGTTGTTCAGGCTGAACAGGTCCTGGAATGAGTAGTTGGTGACGGCGACCAGAGGAAGGATTCCAACGAAGGTCACGATGACCAGGGCAGGAAGTACCAGGAACCAGGCGCTGTTGTCGTAGGGCTTCATCTTGAACGATTGCGACGAGGACACGTCCGGGCACGAAGAAGGCCTCGATTGACACCGAGGCCCTCCAGCATTCCGGATCGAGTTTGAATTAGCCCGTCAAACGGTCGAAATCCAAGAGACGGCAGCGCAGCCCAGTTCCGCGCGGTGGTCATGCGCCTTCAGTCAGCTCCGATACCAGCTCGCCAAATTCCACGTCGTGACATCCCACCCCGAGATGTCGGTCATCAGGCCATTGACGGCCCCGCCGACGATGTAACGCGAGAGCAGCGGCAGGAAGATGTTGGCCTCGCAGAAGATCTCATCGACCTTGATCAGCAGCGCGGCGCGCTTGACCGGGTCGAGCTCCTTCTGCGCGGCTCGGTAGGCCTTGTCGGCCTCCGGATCGGACCAGCGCGAGACGTTGCGGCCGAGCCATTTGTTGTCCTTGTTGGCGATCTCCCACGAGACGCATTGGTTCAGGAACCGCTCCGGATCGGGCTGCGGTTGCGTCGCATTGTACATCTCCATGTCGCAGTAGAATTTCGAGTAGGTATCGGGGTTGCCGACGTCGGACGAGAAGAACACCGATGCGGTGACCGATTTGAGCTCGATCTCGATTCCGGCCTTCTGGCAGGCCTGCTTGATGATGGCCTGCGCCTTCTGACGCGGCGCGTTGATCGACGTCTGGAAGACATAATTGAGCTTGGTGCCGCCCTTTTCGCGGATGCCGCCAGCGCCCGGCTTCCAGCCGGCCTCGTCGAGAATCTTGTTCGCCTTGTCGACGTTGAACTCGTATTTCAGCTTGCGCGATTTGAATTGTGGGGGCTGATTGACGAAGCTCGCCGTCGCGACCGCCGCACGTCCATAGATGAACTTCTGGATGCCGTCGCGATCGATCAGCAGATTGAGCGCCCGGCGCACGGCCGGATCGGACAGGCTCGGGTGCTTGGTCTTGGCGCTTGAACGTTCGCCGTCGACCTCGGTCCACGGGTCTGTCGTATTGAGGATGATGAACTCGATACCGCCGGCGGTCGTGTACTCCACCTTACCCTTGCCGCTGGTTTCCATGCGCTTGAGGATCTCGTCCTCGACGAGCAGGTTCCAGGCATAGTCGTATTCGCCGGTTTGCAGCACCGCGCGCGCCGCAGAGACCGCATCGCCGCCGCCCTTGATCTCGAACGTGTCGAAGAAAGGTTGGTTTTTGACATGATAGTCGGGGTTGCGTTCGGCCCGGAGCAGGTCGCCTGGCTTGAACTCGACGAATTTATAAGGGCCCGTGCCGACCGGCTTCAGATTGCCCGGCGCGTCGCGCGATTTCGCACCGGCATAGTCGCCGAAATGGTGCTTCGGCAGGATCTGGCCGATCGCGCCGATGAAGGGATCGGCCCAGAACGGCGTCGGGGCCTTGAAGATCACCTTGACGGTGTGATCGTCGATCTTCTCGACGGTAATGTCCTTGTACGATCCCGTGGTGTAGGCGGCGGTCGCGAGATCCGCGGCGTATTGCCAGGTGAAGACGACGTCGTCGGCGGTGAAGAGTTTGCCGTCGTGCCATTTCACGCCCTGCTTCAGCTTCCAGATGACGGTGGTGCCGTCGGCGGAGAGGCCGCCGTTCGCCTTGGTCGGGATCTCTGCGGCAAGGCAGGGGATGAGATTGCCGTCCTTGTCCCACCCGGCGAGCGGCTCGAAGAAGACACGCGAGGCGACCTGGTCCTTGGTGCCGAGCGCAAAATGCGGATTGAGCAGCGTCGGAGCCTGCCAGACCAGCATCTTGAGCGGACCGCCGCCACCGGCTTTCGTCGGCTTGTAGGGGAGCGTCGCGTCCGCCATCGCAACGTCGTTCCAGAGCAGGATCTGGCTCGCAACCGGTGCCGCGATCCCGACCGAGGCCATCCGCTGGATGAACGAGCGGCGCGTCAGGGTGCCGTCTTTCACCTCCGCGATGAACCCGCGGATGTCGTTTTCGTCCATCAGATGACCTCCACCACTCAAAGAACAGTCGTCACCGGCACTCCATCATGTTGCATCGGGAACAGGGCGGCAATGCCGGCAAAGGTCGAAGGCCCTGCGGCGAAATGGCGAGTGCCGACTGTGGGGGCTGCTTGCTCCGTCATTGCAATGACGGCGGTGAGTCAGGTGCCCCCCTCAGGGCCTGCGCCTTGTGAGACGCCGCCATGCACCCGGTTCCGGCTATCGGTAATCCGTTGCCCTCTACGCGCGGCCCTCATTATATTGGCGCGATGATTGCGACCGGAGTTGCCTGCACGGCGCTCCGCGATTGAGGGCCACGCGATGGACGATACGATTGGTTTCCCCGACCCCGGCCTCGATTTGTCTGACGGATTCAAACCTCACACCTCGCATTGGGGCGTTTTTTCCGCACGCAATGGTAAGGACGGGCTCGAGGTGAGGGCCTATGCGGGTGATCCCGATCCGAACGGCATCATCGACAATTTCCCCGGCGCCTTGCGCCACCAGGCACGCATCGCCCAGCCCGCCATCCGCCGCGGCTGGCTCGAGCGTGGGCCCGGTCCCGATGACAGGCGCGGCCGCGACGAATTCGTCTCGGTCAGCTGGGAGAAGGCGCTGGATCTGCTCGGCTACGAGTTGGCGCGCATCCGCGACACGCGTGGCCCCGGCGCCGTGTTCGGCGGCTCCTATGGCTGGTCGAGCGCGGGCCGGCTGCATCACGCGCAGAGCCAGGTGCATCGCTTCCTCAACATGGCGATGGGCGGCTATGTCCGCTCGGTGAATTCCTATTCCTCCGGCGCGTCCTCGGTGCTGCTGCCGCAGATCATGGCGGGCTACGAGGACATCACCAAGCGCAACGTCACCTGGGAGCAGATCGCTGATAAGACCGAGATCGTGCTCGCATTCGGCGGCATGGCGCTGAAGAACTCGATGGTGGCCGGCGGCTCGATCAGCAAGCATGTCGAGCGTGGCGCCATGGAAGCCGCGCGCAGGCGCGGCTGCGAATTCATCCTGATGAGCCCGTTGCGCGACGATCTGCCCGTCGAGGCCGGCGCAGAATGGATGAGCTGCACGCCCGGTACCGACACCGCGTTGATGCTCGGCATGGTCCACACGCTGGTTGCTGAAGGTCTGCACGACCAGGCCTTCCTTGATCGCTACACCGAAGGCTGGCCTGTCTTCCTGCGCTATCTCACCGGCGAGAGCGACGGGCAGGCCAAGGACGCAACCTGGGCCGCCGCGATCTGCGGGGTCGATACCGACACGATTCGCGCGCTGGCGCGGCGTCTTGCCGGCAAGCGTGCACTGATCACCGTCTCGCATTCGCTGCAGCGCGCCGAGCATGGCGAGCAGCCGGTGTGGATGGGCATGGTGCTGGCGGCCGCGCTCGGCCAGATCGGCCTTCCCGGCGGCGGCTACGCCTATTCGCTTGGCGCGATCGGCTATTATGGTCGCCGCGTCAACGATATTCCCGGGCCGACGCTGGGGCAGGGGCGCAATGGCGTCCGCGATTTCATTCCGGTGGCGCGTATTGCCGACATGCTGCTCAATCCCGGCAGCACCTATCGCTACAATGGCGAGACGCGCACCTATCCTGATATCCGTTTGGTCTATTGGGCCGGCGGCAATCCCTTCCATCACCACCAGGATATCAATCGCCTGCGCAAGGCGTTTGCGAAAGTCGACACGCTGGTCGTGCACGAGCTTGCCTGGACGGCGACCGCGCGCCACGCCGACATCGTGCTGCCCTCGACCATGACCCTTGAGCGCGAGGACATCGGTTATTCCACCAACGATCCGCTGATGGTCGCGATGCATCGCATCGCCGAGCCGTTTGGGCTCGCGCGCGACGATTACGAGATCTTCGCCGATCTCGCCGATCGCCTCGGCGCGCGCGAGCCATTCACCGAAGGGCGCACCTCGCGGCAATGGCTTGAGCATCTCTACGAGCCGACGCGGGCCTCACTCGCCAAGCGCGGCCTGGAAGCCCCGAGTTTCGAGGAGTTCTGGCAACGCGGCAGCCTGGTCGTGCCGCAACAACCGGACGATGGCGGGAGGCTGCGCAGTTTTCGCGAGGATCCTGTCGCACATGCGCTGCCGACGCCGAGCGGGCGTATCGAGATCTATTCCGCGAAGATCGCCGGCCACGGCGATGCGGATTGTCCGGGCCATCCGGTCTGGCTCGCGAAGAGCGACATGCCGAAGCCCGGTGCGCCGTGCGTCCTCGTCGCCAACCAGCCGGTAACGAGGCTGCACAGCCAGCTCGACTTCGGCGGACATTCGCTTGGCGCCAAGCATCGCGGCCGTGAGGTTGCGCGTATGAACCCATGCGATGCGAACGCGCGCGGCATTGTCGAGGGCGATATCATCCGCCTCTTCAATGAACGTGGCGCCTGCCTCGCCGCGGTGCATGTCACCGACGGCATCGCGCCCGGCGTCGTGCAATTGCCGACCGGTGCCTGGTACGACCCGATGGATCCGGAAGACGACGCCCCGCTCTGCGTGCACGGCAATCCGAACGTGCTGACCCGCGACATCGGCACCTCGTCCTTTGCGCAAGGCTGTACCGGCCAGCTCACCGCGGTGGAGGTGGAGAAGTTCGCCGGTAATCTGCCGCCGATCCGGGCGTTCGATCCGGCGTAGGTCAGCGTTCGTTCGCAATGGCAATTGCGGTCTCCACCGCGTTTTCCAGGATCTCATCGGACAATTGCTTGTCATTGACCGCGCGAGCCAATTGCAGCGCGCCGACCATGGTCGAATAGATCGTGATCGCCTTGCGCCGCCGCTCTGCTGCGCTGCCTTGCCTGATCTGCTCCGCCATCAGTGCGATGATGTCGGAGATCTTGCCGGTAAAGGCATCGCGCGTCGCCTTCGGATGTCGCGCGATCTCGGCGACCAGTGCGGCGGTGGGGCAACCAGTGTCGGCGCGGTCGCGGTGCCGTGTCGAGAGATAGTCGCGGATCACGGTTTCGACCGCGACGCCATTCTCGAGGTTGGCCTTGTGCCGCTCCTCGCGCCTTGTCAGCGCATCCATGAGCACCTCCCGTACCAGATCTTCCTTGGAGGCGAAGTGGGTGTAGAAGGCGCCGTTGGTGAGACCCGCCTCCGACATGATGCCGGCGAGGCCGATCGCGGCGATTCCGCTCTCGCGGAATTGGGCGGAGGCGACATCGAGGATGCGGCGGCGGGTTTCGTCCTTGTGTCCCTTGTCGTAGCGCATGGGCCTCAACTCCCTCCCGATGCCGCGCTTGAGAGGCAGGGCCACGGGATCGTGAGCGACTTGCTATTGCATTACGGTCATAATAATACATTATGAGCATAATGCAATGGCTGCCTGGTTGTGCGGCAGCCTCGGGAAAACAACGGGATCGCAGGAATGTCAGTCGAGGACGTTGTCGCACCGCCTTTGTCCGTCATAGACGCCCCGGCGCGCGACGCGGCCGTGCCTCGTCCCGCAGCGACATCAGCCGATCAGCGGCGCGCCGCGCTTCTCAGCGCGCCTATCCTGCCGGCCCTGCTCAAGCTAGCGGCACCGACTGTGACCGTGCTGGTGGCGCAGACGGCGGTGAATATCGCTGAAGCCTACTATGTCGGCTATCTCGGCACCGATGCGCTGGCCGGCGCCGCGCTGGTGTTCCCGATCTTCATGCTGATGACCATGATGTCGAATGGCGGCTTCGGCTCGGGCGTCGCTTCATCGGTGGCGCGCGCGGTCGGTGCGGGCCGTCGCGACGACGCAGATGCTGCGCTGTTCCACGCCATCGTGCTCGCGATCATCGCCGGCGCGCTGTTCACCCTCGCGGTGCACTTCGGCGGCCCGGCATTGTTCCGGGCGCTCGGCGGCCGCAATGGCGCGCTCGATGCCGCCGTTACCTATGCCAGCTATCTGTTCGCCGGGGCCATTCCCGTCTGGATCGTCAACCTTCAGGCGGCCGCGCTGCGCGGCTCCGGCAATGTCAAGGTCCCGGCGCTGGTGACCCTGATCGGCGCGATCGTGACCATTCCGGTTTCGCCACTGCTCATCTTCGGCTTCGGGCCGGTCCCGAGCCTCGGCATCGGCGGCGCCGGCATTGCCTTCGGCCTCTATTACAGTGCCGCGATGCTGTTCCTGCTGCGCTACATGTCCTCGGGTGCGGCCGGCCTGAGGCTGCACATCGCGCCATTGCGGGCCAAGATCTTCGGCGACATGTTGAAAGTCGGCATTCCGACCGCATTGAATGCCGTTCTGACCAACCTCACCGTCATCCTGGTCACTGGTGCCGTCGGCCTGTTCGGAACCTCGGCGCTTGCCGGCTACGGCATTGCCTCGCGGCTCGACTACATCATGATCCCGCTGCTGTTCGGCATCAGCACGGCGACCCTGACCATGGTCGGCGTCAACATGGGTGCGGGCCAGACTGCGCGCGCGCAGCGGATCGGCTGGGTGAGCGGTGCCGCCGGCATGATCATGACCGGCTCGATCGGCCTTCTGGTCGCGATCTTTCCGACCGCCTGGCTGCATCTCTTCAGCCACGACGCAGAGGTCGTGAACGAAGGCATGGCCTATTTGCGCATCGTCGCACCGGCCTATGCGGCACTTGGCTTCGGTTTCGTCACCTCGTTCGCCGCGCAGGGCACGGGCCGCGCGATGGGCCCGCTTGCCTCCGCGGTTGCGCGCATCCTGATCGCAGCCGGCGGTGGCTGGATTGCGGTGGCATATTTCGGCGCGGGAATGACGGGGCTCGCGACCATGGTCACGGTATCGCTGGCGGCCTACGCCGTGATCTGCGTGCTGATCATGGTCTCGCCATCGACCTGGCGCGCTGAGCCGCGCGCCTAGGAAGAGCTTGCGCGCGGCCTGCATCTGCCCCAATTTGCGTTCGTTTCCCGTTTGGCGGCGAACGGAGAAGCGTTGCCCGCTGCGGGCGGTCAAATATGGATTTTCATTTCATTGATTTCGGCCGGCGGAGAAGCGAATACGGTTCCAATCACTGCTGCTGAGTTATGGAGACCAACATGTCGTTTCGCCCCACTTTGATCCTCGCAACCGCGCTGGCTGCATGGTCGGCCGCCGCTGGCGCCGAGACCAGCAAGATCGGCGTGACGCCGGGTCCGCATGCGCAGATCTTCGAGGCCGTGAAGCCGGTCGCGGCCAAGCAGGGGCTCGACATCCAGCTCATCGAGTTCTCCGATTACGTCGTGCCGAACGCGGCGCTCGATGCCGGCGAGATCCAGGCCAATTCGTTCCAGAACCAGCCTTACCTCGACAACCAGAAAGCTGACCGCGGCTACAAGATCGAGTCGGTCGGCCTCACCGTGAATTTCCCGATCGGCGTCTATTCGAAGAAGCACAAGGCCTTCGCTGATATCCCCGAGGGCGGCAAGGTCTCGATTCCGAACGATCCGACCAATGGCGGCCGCGTGCTGCTGCTGCTGCGCGACAAGGGCGTGATCAAGCTGAAGGACGGCACAGGCTTCAAGCCGACGGTGCTCGATATCACCGAGAATCCCAAGAAGCTGAAGTTCATCGAGGTCGATGCGGCGCAGGCGCCGCGTGCACTCGACGATGTCGACGCGGCGGCGATCAATACCAATTATGCAACCCAGGCGGGCCTGGATCCCGTCAAGGACCCGATCCTGCGCGAGGACCCCAAGGGTCCTTACGTCAACCTGATCGCGGTGCGCACCGCCGACAAGGACAAGCCGTGGGTCAAGATCCTGGTTGACAGCTACCACACGCCCGAGGTCAAGGAATTCGTCCTCACCAAGTTCAAGGGCGCGGTGCTGCCGAGCTGGTAGGCAGCCTGCCTAGCCGAAGTTCTGCGCGCAAGACCGATCCCGGCGGGCAGCCTTGCGCATTGCCCGCTTGTCTCCGGCTTCAGCAACCGACATCATCGGGGACCATCCTCGCCCGACAGGGGTCGTATGAAACGCTTTGCAAACCTGAAACGCCTGGGATTTTTCACGCGGCTGCTCGACGAGGCGCCGCCCGCCGAGCGCTATCGCTTCGCCGCAGAGCAGATCGTGCGTGCCGAAAAGGCGGGCCTCGATTCCGCATGGATCGCGCAGCACCATTTCCACGAGCGCGAGGGTGGCCTGCCGTCGCCCTTCACCTTCCTCGGCTATGTCGCAGCCCAGACCTCGCGCATTCGCCTCGGCACCGGTATCGTCACCTTGCCGTTGGAGAGCGCGGTGCGGGTGGCGGAGGACGCCGCGGTGCTCGATCTTCTTTGCAATGGCCGTTTCGAGCTCGGCGTCGGCACCGGCGGCAATCCGTCCGCCTTTGCCGCCTTCGGTCTCGACGGTACCCAGCGCAACGAGATCTTCGCCCGTAATCTTGAAATCGTCCGCAAGGCGCTGACGGGAAAGCAGCTCGACGGTGGCGACACGCTCTATCCGCAGCGGCCGCAATTGGACAAGCGCATCTGGCAGGCGACGTTCTCGGTGGCGGGCGGCGCGCGTGCCGGCAAGGCCGGCGACGGCCTGCTGCTCTCGCGCACCCAGCCGCGGGCCAAGGATGCGCCCAACGCCACGCTCGCCGAAATCCAGAACCCGATCATCGATGCCTATCTCGCGGCGCTGCCGCCGGGCGCCGAGCCGCGGATCATGGCCTCGCGCAGCGTGTTCGTGGCCGACGATCACCGCGAGGCGATGCGGCTGGCTGATATCGGTCTGCGGCGTGCACTGCCGCAGTTCATGAAGAGCGGGCACCTTCCGCCGGGCGAGACGCTGGAGGAGATGATCACGGCGTTCGACACCCATGTCGGCGGCGCCGACGAGGTCATTGCTTCGCTGCGCACGGATGCGACGCTGGAGCGAGTGACTGATCTCGTCTTCCAGGTTCATTCGGTCGATGCGCCGCACCCCCACGTCTTGCGCTCGATCGAGCTGGTGGCGGAACTGGTTGCGCCGGCATTGGGTTGGACCCGAACTGCGCCCGAAGTGGCGCTGGCGGGTTAGGTTAGATTGCATGAGGCTTTATGATGAGTACGCCTGACATCATCGACACGCTCGCCGGGATCAAGCCGGGATCGGCGCTGGACGCCATTCGCGCAAAGCGCCTGCAGGCGCGCGACAATGCGCAGAAGAGCTATCTCTCGCTGTTCGAGCCGATCGACGCCGGCGATGTCTCGCTGCTCGAGCGTGCCGCGGTCGCGGCCTTCGTGACCGGGCTGCACGGCGAGTCGCCCGTTGCGACCTTCTATCGCGAGAAGCTTGCAGCGACTGCGGGTGGGGCGGCTCTGCTTGGAGCTGTTGATGCCGAGATCACGCGGGGCAAGACCTCGGGTCCCTACGGCTCGTTTCCAGCGGGTCCGCTGTCGATCGAGAATGCGGCAGGCCTGATCTATCGCGTGAGCGCGTCAAACAAATCCGCTCTTGGCGTCCCACTCGTTTCGGCCCTCGAGCATGCGCATCTCCTGGTGTTCCGGCCGCGCGATGCGGCATCGACGGACATGAAGGCGCTGCTGGCCGCCGGCTGGTCCAACACCGGCATCGTCACCTTCTCCCAACTCGTCGCGTTCCTGTCGTTTCAGGTGAGGGTCGTCAGCGGCTTGCGCACGCTCGCAGCCGCGACCGCATAAGAGGAGCCCGCATCATGAGCGCCACCGTCAATCCGCCCGTCGTCTTCACCCAGGATGAGCTCGGCTGGGTCTCCTGGATTGAGCCGCTGCCCGAGGCTGAGCTCACCGAGCGGCATTTCGCCGGCCTGGTCGATCGCGCCCGCGCCAAGTCTGAATATTTCCGCCTGTTGGTGCGCGATCCCGAAGTGCTGGAAGCCCGCACCAAGACCGACAAGGACATCTTCTACAACGTCGCAGATGGCCTGCCGCGAGCCGAGCGCGAACTCGCCGCGGCTGCGACGTCCCGCTACAATGGCTGCATCTATTGCGCCTCGGTGCATGCGCGCTTCGCCAGCACCTATTCCAAACGCCGCGAGGACGTGCAGAAGCTGCTCGACGAGGGCGTCAACGCCGATCTCGGCGAACGCTGGAATGCCGTGGTCAAGGCCTCCGTGGCGCTGGCGTCGACGCCGATCGCGTTCGGCCCCGACAATATCAAGGAGCTGCGCAGTGCGGGCCTCGACGACGCCGAGATCGTCGACGTCATCAACGGCGCCTCGTTCTTCAATTGGGCGAACCGGCTGATGCTGTCTCTCGGCGAGCCCTCGAAGTAATTTGTCTCAACACCTGACTGGATGGAGCCTTACATGAGCAACATCAATCGCCGAACCCTGGTCAAGGGCTCGCTGGCCGCCGCATTCGCGGGAACGTCACTCTCACGTGCTGCCTTCGCCGACGCCGATCCGATCCTGCTCGGTGTCAGCGGTCCGCTCACGGGACCAAACGCGCAATATGGCACGCAATGGAAGCAGGGCTTTGATCTCGCCCTCGACGAGATCACGGCTGCTGGCGGCATCAACGGCCGCAAGCTCGCCTATACTTTCGAGGACAGCCAGAGCGACCCGCGGCAATCGGTCGCGATCGCCCAGAAATTCGTCTCCGATCCCAAGATCGTTCTGGAGCTCGGCGATTTCTCCAGTCCGGCATCGATGGCGGCTTCGCCGATCTATCAGCGCGGCGGCCTCGTGCAGTTCGGCTTCACCAATTCGCATCCTGATTTCACCAAGGGCGGCGACTTCATGTGGAGCACGTCGGTCAGCCAGGCCGACGAGCAGCCGTTGTTGGCGGCCTATGCCGTGAAAAAGCTTGGCCTGAAGAAGCTCGCGGTGCTGCATCTCAACACCGATTGGGGCCGCACCAGCCGCGACTACTTCAACAACGCCGCGAAAGAATATGGCGCGGAGATCGTCGTCACCGAAGGCTATATTGCCGAGGAGCGCGACTTTCGTTCCACGCTGGTGCGCGTGCGCGATGCCAATCCTGATGGCCTCGTCCTGATCTCCTATTATTCCGACGGTGCGCTGATCGCACGCCAGGCCCGCCAGGTCGGGCTGAAGCAGGTGATCTGCGCAGCGAGCTCGGTCTATTCGCCGAAATTCCTGGAGCTCGGCGGCGACGCCGTCGAGGACGTCCATGTCGGCACGCGCTATTTTCCGGAAGATCCGCGACCCGAGGTGCAGAAGTTCATCGCCGGATTCAAGAAGAAGTACAACGGGCTCGAGCCCGACGCGTTCAACGCCTACGCCTATGACGCGATGAATATGGCGGCTGCCGTGGTGAAGATCGGCGGCACCGACCGCAAGGCGATCCGCGACGCCTTCACCAAGGTCAAGGACGTTCCGAGCATTATCTTCGGCACTGCGACGTTCGACGTCGCGACCCGTCGCGTCAAGGGCGCGATGAATGCCGAGCTCGTCGTGCGCAAGGGCCAGTTCGCACTTTGGGACGGCAAGCCGACCTGACATGATGGCCGGGGCGCCAGCCTCGGCTGCTTTTCTCTGATTGGGACTATCGCGTGTCTTCCTGGCTCGACTACACCATCAACGGGCTGATCGTCGGTAACGTCTATGCCCTGGTTGCGGTCGGGCTCGCGCTGATCTTCGGCGTCAGCCGGCTGATCAACTTCGCGCAAGGCTCGATCTATCTCGTCGGCGCCTATATCGGCTGGGTCGCGGTGGTGCAGCTGCACACGCCGTTGCCGCTCACCATCATCTTCGTCGCGGTGGTGGCGGCGCTGGTCGGGCTGATCATCGAGCGGTTCGGCCTGCGACCGCTGCAAAACTCGGTGCGGATCGCGCCGTTGCTGGCGACGATCGGCATCAGCTTTGTGCTCGATCAGCTGGTGATGCTAACCTTCTCGCCCAATCCGCGCGCGCTGCCGAGCCAATTACCGGATGTGCGCTTCCAGGTCGGCGGCGGCACCATCGGCCCGCTCGATCTTCTGATCGCCGGTGTCGGCCTCTCCAGCGCGCTCTTGTTGTTCGTGTTTCTCCGCTACACCAAGCTCGGCTGGGCGGTGCGCGCAGCCTCGCAAGACCGCGATGCGGCGATGCAGATGGGCGTCGACGTCAACCGCGTCAATCAGACGGTGTTCGGTATCGCGGCCGCGCTCGGCGGCGTCTCGGGCCTCTTGGTCGGCATGTACTACAACCAGATCGACACCGCGATGAGCCTGCAGGCGACGCTCAAAGGCGTCGTCGCAGAAGTCGTCGGCGGCGCCGGCAATGTGCCGGGCGCGGTGATCGGCAGCCTCCTGCTTGGCCTTGTCGAGAGTTACGGCGTCGCCGTGTTCGGCACCAGCTATCGCAATCTTTTCGCCTTCCTGCTGCTGGTCGTCGTGCTGGTGCTACGGCCTAATGGTTTGTTCGCAAGCGCGCGGCAGGCACCGCCGGAGCCGTTGACCGGAACCTTTATCGCGCCGAGCCGACCGGTGCGCATTCCGCGCTGGGCCCTGGCTGCCGCGGTCGCCGCGTTTGCGATCCTGCCGCTGCTGCCGGTATCGTTCTATGTACTGCAGACGCTGATCAACGCCTGGCTGCTCGGCATGCTCGCGCTCAGCTTGACGCTGGTCGCGGGCACGATCGGGCAGGTCTCGCTCGGTCACGCGGCGCTGCTCGCGATCGGGGCCTATACCTCGGCGCTTCTGTCGCTGACGCTCTTCGTGCCCGTCGGCCTCGCCATCATCGCCGGAGGCTTGATGAGCGCCGCGCTCGGAACGATCCTGATCTCGCCGTCGTTCCGACTGCGCGGCCATTACGTCTCGATCGCGACGCTCGCCATCGGAGAGATCGTGTCTCTGGTGATCCTCAACTGGGAGAGCGTCACGCGTGGGCCGATCGGCATCTCAGGCATCCCGCCGCTGTCGTTGTTCGGCTTCGACCTGATCAGCCCTACATCGGTGTACTGGTTCAGCTTCGCCGTGATGGTCGTGCTTGCGCTACTGCAGGCACGGCTACTCGGCTCGCATCTCGGCCGCAGCTTCCGCGCCATCCGCGACGACGATATCGCAGCGCGCGCTTATGGGCTCAGCCTGAACCGCTACAAATCGCTCGCCTTCATCTTCGGCGGATTCGCAGCCGGCGTCAGCGGCGGCATCGCCGCGCATCTCTATTCCTACATCAACCACGAGACCTTCAATACGCAGCAATCCATTCTGGCACTGACGGTCGTGATCCTCGGCGGCCTCGGCAATGTCGTGGGCGCCATCGTCGGCGCGGTCGCGCTGGTCGGGTTGCCCGAAATCTTCCGAGTCGCGGCGGAGTACCGTATCCTGATCTACGGCATCGTGCTGCTGCTGCTGGTGCGGTTCAGGCCGCAGGGCCTGTTGGGAACGATCTGATGGCGGAGGCGAACACACCGCTGTTGTCCCTGCGCGGCCTGACTCGCCGCTTCGGCGGCCTCACGGCCGTGGACGGCATGGACCTCGATCTGGCTAAGGGCGGGCTTGTCAGCATCATTGGCCCGAACGGCGCCGGCAAGACGACGTTGTTCAATCTCGTAACCGGTCTCGACCGACCGGATGCGGGCGAGGTTCGTTTCGAGGGGCAGGACATCACTGGCCTTTCCCCGGAACGGCTGGCCGGGCGCGGCATCGCGCGTACGTTCCAGCTCGGCCGCGTCTTCGGCAATCTCAGCGTCATGGACAATGTCCTGATCGGCGCGCACACGCGCTTGCGTGCCGTGAAGCCGGCCGTGCCGGTGATCGGCCCACTGCTTGAGCTTGGCCTCGCACTGTTGCGTCCGGCCAGCGTCAAGGCCGAGGAAGAGCGGCTGCGCGAGGACGTCAAAGCCATTCTTGCCCGCTTCGGTGAGCGGCTGTTACCGCGGATCGATCAGCCGGCTTACAGCCTCTCCTACGCCAACCGCCGCCGCGTCGAGATCGCGCGTGCACTCGCGCTGAAGCCGCGCCTGTTGCTGCTGGATGAGCCGACCGCCGGCATGAATCCGAGCGAGACTGCGGAGATGCAGGCGCTCGTCGCCGAACTGAAGGCGGAGGGGCTGACCATCCTCCTGATCGAGCACAAGCTCGAGATGGTGATGCGCCTTTCAGACCGCGTCATCGTGATGGACGAGGGCATGAAGATCGCCGAAGGACCGGGCGAAGAGGTGCGCAATGATCCCAAGGTGATCGAGGCGTATCTCGGCCACGGCCTGTCGGGCGGCGCCGAGCAGGAGAGCGCGGCATGACCACGAGCGCACCCGAGCCGCTGCTGACGCTGTCCAACGTCAACACGTTTTACGGCCAGGCGCAGGTGCATTTCGACCTGTCGATCACGGTCGGCCGAGGCCACATCGTCTGCCTGCTCGGCGGCAATGCCAGCGGCAAGTCGACAACCATGAAGATCATCCTGGGCCTGGTGAAGCCGCGCTCCGGCGAGGTCACGTTCGACGGTGCTTCGCTGATCGGGCTCACCACGCCGCAGATCGTTCGCCGCGGCATCGCCTCGGTACCGGAAGCGCGGCGGCTGTTCGCGGACATGAGCGTGCGCGAGAACATTTTGATGGGCGCCTTCGTGCGCAACGACCGCGATGCGGTCGCGCGGGATCTCGACAAGATGCTCACGCTGTTCCCGAAGCTTGGCCAGCGGCTGTCGCAGCGCGCGGGCTCGCTCTCCGGCGGTGAGCAGCAGATGGTGGCGATGGCGCGCGCGCTGATGAGCCGTCCCAGGCTGATCGTGATGGACGAGCCGACCATGGGCCTGTCGCCGCTCTATGTCGATCGCGTGCTGGAGCTGATCCGCGCCATCAACCAGGAAGGCGTCTCGGTGTTCATGGTCGAGCAGAACGCCAGCCTCGCGCTCGAGATCGCGCATGAGGCCTATGTGCTGCAGACCGGCAAGATCGTGCTCTCCGGCTCCGCCCGGACGCTGAAAGACGACCCCCGTGTGCGCGACGCCTATCTTGGCGGTTCGGAGGCGGCTTAGCTGGATCTATCAGCTCGTCATGGCCGGGCTTGACCCGGCCATCCACGTCTTGCCGCCACCACGAAGAACGTGGATGCCCGGGACAAGCCCGGGCATGACGACCTCCCGCAAATTCGCATAAGCGGTCGTCACAGGGCTGTCGGGGTCTGGTCAGTGTGATCATTTTCTGAAAAGATCATACCGTTGACGCAACGAGGCGCGCGGCGGGATGAATTTCGTGACGAGGTCTTTGCGGGCGATCGAGCCTGCCACCGTGCTGCTGTTCGGCGGGCTCGTCGCCGCCAACATCGCCGCATGGGCCTGGGCCTTCGCGCTGTTCAGTGATCGGCCGACGATCATGGCCACCGCGCTGCTCGCCTGGGTGTTCGGCCTGCGCCACGCCGTCGATGCCGACCACATCGCCGCCATCGACAACGTCGTGCGCAAGCTGATGCAGGCAGGAGATACACCGCGATCGGTCGGCCTCTATTTTGCGCTTGGCCATTCAAGCGTGGTCGTGGTCGCAACAATGCTGCTTGCGCTCGGCGTGGTCAGCCTTGGTGGCGACAGCCTGCTCAAGGACATCGGCAGCCTGGTCGGCACTTCGGTGTCGGCGCTGTTCCTGCTCGTGATCGCGGCCATCAATCTTGCCATCTTCGCTGGCCTGTGCCGGACCTTTCGCAGGGCGCGCGAGCAGGGCGTTCATGATGCGCGCCAGCTCGATGCACTACTCGCGAGCCGCGGCTTGCTCGCGCGCCTGCTGGGCCCGATGTTCCGCCTGGTGACAAAGCCCTGGCACATGTTCCCGCTTGGCCTCCTGTTCGGTCTCGGCTTCGACACCGCGACCGAAATCGGCCTGCTCAGTATCTCCGCCACCGAGGCCGCGCGCGGTGCCTCGCTCGCCGATATCCTGGTCTTCCCCGCGCTGTTCGCGTCGGGCATGGCGCTGGTCGACACGGCGGACTCGACGCTGATGGTGAGCGCCTATCGCTGGGCCTTCGTCGATCCCATGCGAAAGCTCTGGTACAACCTCACCATCACAGGCGCCTCCGTCGCTGTTGCGCTGTTTATCGGCGGCATCGAGGCGCTTGGCCTGATCTCGGACCGGCTTGGACTTAGCGGCGGCGTGTGGGCGCTCGTCGACGGCCTCAACGAGTCCCTTGCGAATGTCGGCTTCGCCGTGGTCGCACTGTTCGCGACCGCGTGGCTCGTTTCGATCGTGCTCTATCGTCGGATGTTCGCGGAGACACGCGACGCCACGCCGAATGGCCTCGATGTCACCGAGGTGGCCTGATCTCTGCCGTCGCCGCAGCGCGTTGATAGCGCTCTCGGCCCTCGCGCTTCTCGCCGACGGCGGAGCAGCTTTCGCGCAGAGTCCCACGCAACAACTGCCGCCCGTCGAGGTCAGCGGTGGAGAAGCAGTGCGTCACAAGAGACCATCAACGATGCGACGTGTGAGCAGATCCGCCAAGCCGGTAAAGCGGGTTGTCGCTCAGCCGGCGCCAGCCCAGGCAGATGGTACGAGCGCAGCGTCAGGCGCGCATAGTCCGCCCAGCATGGCGAGCGAGCTCACCATCTCCGGTGAGGCACTCAACGCGCGTACCTTCACCCGGCCGGGAGAGGCGCTCGAAGCCGTGCCGGGGCTGATCGTTACCCAGCATTCCGGCGAGGGCAAAGCTAACCAGTATTTTCTGCGTGGCTACAACCTCGACCACGGCACCGATCTTGCGATCACGGTCGACGAGGTCCCAGTCAACATGCGCACTCACGCGCACGGCCAGGGCTATGCCGACCTGAACTGGCTGATCCCCGAAACCATCGGCGCGATGGACGTGCGCAAGGGACCGTATTTCGCCGATGAGGGCGATTTCGCGTCCGTCGGCAGCATCCATATCGGCCTGATCGATCGCATGGAAAAAGGTCTCGCGCAGGTCACCGTCGGCAGTTTTGGCTACCGCCGCCTGTTGGGGATGGACTCCGCCAGGGTCGGTGACGGCTCGCTGCTCGTCGCCGGCGAGCTCGGCACCTATAACGGCCCGTGGGGCAATCCGGACAATGTCCGCAAGCTCAACGGTCTCATGCGCTACAGCCAGGGCACCGCGACGGACGGTGTCTCCGTCACCGGCATGGCCTATGCCAACAAATGGAATTCCACCGACCAGGTGCCACAGCGCGCGATTGCGGGCGGCTACCTCGATCGCTTCGGCTCGGAGGATCCGACCGACGGCGGCAACACAAATCGCTTCGCGCTGTCGGGCCGCATCGCGCAGAGCGACGATCTCGGTTCGTGGAAGGCAAACGCCTATGTCGTGAAGAGCCAGCTCGATCTCTTCAACAATTTCACCTATTTACTCGGCGATCCCGTGCTCGGTGACCAGTTTCACCAGCATGACGACCGCCTGATGGCGGGTGCCAACATCTCGCGCACGCTGAATGGCTCGTTTGCGGGCGTGCCGATGCAGACCAATTTCGGCCTGCAATCGCGCTATGATGCGATTGATCTCGCGCTCACCAAAACCTTCCAGCGTGGCTTCTTCTCGAACATCCGCAGCGACAAGGTCGGCGAGGGCAGCGTCGGCATCTATGCCGAGAACACCATGCGCTGGACCGACTGGCTGCGGACCACACTCGGCTGGCGCGGCGACTACTACGCCGCCGATGTCACCTCGCTGTTCAATGCCCGCAACTCCGGCAGCGTCAATGCCTCGCTCGGCAGCCCGAAGTTCAGGATGGTGCTCGGCCCGTTTAACCAGACCGAGTTCTTCCTCGGTGCCGGATACGGCATGCATTCGAACGACGCGCGCGGCGCGACGACGACGGAAGATCCGGCCGATCCCACGATAAAGCTATCGCCGTCGCCGCTACTGGTGCGCACCCGCGGCGGCGAGGTCGGCCTGCGCACCAAAATCATCCCCGGCCTGGATAGCTCATTCAGCGTCTTCATCCTCGATCAGGACTCCGAGATCCTGTTCTCGGGCGATGCCGGAGACACCGAGGCGACGCGCGCCAGCCGCCGTTACGGCTTTGAATGGACCAACCATTACCGCCCGCGCTCATGGATCGACATTGATGCCGATCTCGCGATGACGCATGCGCGCTTCCGTGGCACTGACGGTGACCAGGCCGCAGTCTATGCTTCGCTCGCCGGCTATCCCGAAGCGCAGATCGGCAACGCGCCCGGCAATCACATTCCGAATGCGCCGCCGATGGTGGCCTCCGCCGGCATCACGCTCGGCGAAAAGACCGGCTGGTTCAGCTCTCTGCGTTGGCGCTATCTGGCGGCGAGCCCGCTGACGGAAGACAATGCGTTCCGCTCGTCAGCGACAAGCATCTTCAACGGTCGGCTCGGCTATCGCGCCGACAATGGCTGGCGCATTCAGCTTGATGTGCTCAATCTCTTCAACACGCAAGCCAACCAGATCACGTATGCCTACGGTTCGCTGCTCAAGACCGACACTTTGTACAATCTCTGCACCGGCGGTGTCGCGCCGGCCGTGGTCTGCCAGAACGGGGTGATGGATTACGTGCTGCATCCCGTCGAGCCGCTGACGTTTCGCGTGACCGTCGCAGGAGCATTCTAGGCCGACGCCGCGCTCGCTGCCTGCTCGGCCGGCTGGTCGTCCCCATTGGGATCGCCCGGTGCGGTCGCCCAGGCCAATTCTACCAATGTCACGAACCTGCGGCCGCCGCCGTCGAGCTGGACCACGATCAGGCCCTGCTCCTCCATATAGCCGAGCAAACGCTGCGCCCGGCGCAGCGAGTGCGAACCGTAGGCGCGCGCGATCGCAGCGTCGCCGGGGCAGGGCCAGCCTTCTTTCGCCGCGCGCGCGATCATCATGAACACGCCCTGCATGTCGTCGGGCAGGATCGAGGCGCGCAGTGTCACCTCCTGCCAGGCGTCGTCGTCGGCAATGTCTGTGCCGAGCCCGGCCCGCGCATGCGTCAGCATGCGGCGGAATTCGCCGAGGTCGGGCACGGACGCACCGAGCCCTTCGATGCGACACCGGACCACGAATTCCTGGTAGAGCACGCCGATGGCGCGGAAGCCGGCATCGGGCGCAGCCAGCACAGCGCGCAGCGTGCGATCGACGCGTTCGCGGCGATCGGCGAGCTCTTCGGCGCTGATGGGAACCTCGACAACCTCCAGGCTGATCTCGGGTGCTGCCGCCTTCGCCGCGCGGAGCTGCTCGAGCAGATCCGGCGCCGGACGGCGCTGCGGTCGGCTGGCATCCGGCGGGGGTGCGGCCAGGATCACGGCTCGCATGTCCTCCGTCGTCGCGTCCGGCAGCGGCATCAGCCGCGGCGTCGAATTACGAGGGCTCGTGTCGGTTGGTCCGATGGTCAGCCGCAGTGGACGTCGTGACAGCGCGGGTCCCAGCGCCATGAACTGCCCGCGTTCGAGATCGCGGAAGGCTTCCGCCTGCCGCCGCTCCATGCCGAGCAGATCGGCCGCGCGCGCCATGTCGATGTCGAGGAAGGTGCGGCCCATCAGGAAGTTCGAAGCTTCGGCCGCGACGTTCTTGGCGAGCTTTGCCAAACGTTGCGTCGCGATGATGCCGGCAAGGCCGCGCTTGCGGCCGCGGCACATCAGATTGGTCATGGCGCTGAGCGAGAGCTTTCGTGCTTCGTCCGAGACTTCGCCCGCGACGGCCGGCGCAAACAGCTGTGCCTCGTCGACCACCACAAGCATCGGGTACCAATGGTCGCGTTCCACGTCGAACAGGCCACCGAGGAAGGCAGCCGCGCGCCGCATCTGGTTCTCGGCATCGAGCCCTTCGAGATTGAGCACGGTGGAGACGCGGTGCAGCCGGGCGCGTTCGCCTGCCACCTGAAGGCCGCGCTCGGTGTGATCCTCGGCGTCGATCACCAGATGGCCGAAGCGCTCGGCCAGCGTGACGAAATCGCCTTCGGGGTCGATGATGGCCTGCTGCACCCAGGGCGCGCTCTGCTCCAGAAGGCGCCTGAGCAGATGCGACTTGCCGGAGCCGGAATTGCCCTGCACCAGGAGACGGGTCGCCAGGAGTTCCTCGAGGTCCATGGCCGCCCCGGCGCCCGCCGTGGTCAGCCCCATCTCGATCGCAACCGTCATGCCCGACTCAAGTCCCCGTCATCTGCGGCAAGGGGCTTATCAATCGGATCGGGATGCGTCGAGCGAAACAGGTGGGAACATGCCGTGTTGCCCACGGCGGAATTTCAGCCGGGATTCGAGAGCCGTAGAAGTGCGGGCGGGGATAACGGCGAGATCAGCGTCACGCCTATATTTCGGTTAAGCCGGAATTTTGCGACGAGGCTGGCGTCCGATTCTATCCGCTGGACGGAATATCCGGCGCTCTCTTGTATGCATTATCCCAGTTGCCATCCCCAGCCGGTTTGCCTTAAATGCTGCAACGCACCCGCGGGCAACGGCCGGGGCTCAAAAAACCACACAAGATATCGAGGGGACGCACATGGCGCGTAACGTTCTGATTCTGGGAGCTTCCTACGGTTCCCTACTGGGCACCA
>Ga0105237_10002010_pt1 | contig 25895 bp, 10 predicted proteins | sample KBSC24metaG_FD_81520 | JGI IMG/M metagenome (GOLD analysis project Ga0105237, IMG submission 81520) | Corn rhizosphere microbial communities from Kellogg Biological Station, Michigan, USA - KBS C2-4 metaG | ecosystem: Host-associated > Plants > Roots > Rhizosphere > Soil | place: Michigan, USA...
AATTTGAACCAGAGATTGGCAATACTCGCGCCCAATACTTTACGGATACCAATCTCTTTACGGCGCTGCTCAGCGGAGAAAGCGGCCAGTCCAAACAGGCCGAGACAGGATATGATGATAGCCAAACTGGTAAAACCTGCCGACATGGTGCCGAGCATTTTTTCAGTTCTGAACTTGCGGGCGAATTTCTCATCCGTAAACTTGTATTCGAAGGGATACTCGGGGTTGTATTTTTTGTAGATGGATTGCAGCGTTGCTACGCTTTTTGATACGGGTGCATTAGGGTTTAATCTTAACCCGATGCTGCCTGTCCAATCCTTAATATAACCGATGATTGCCGGTTTTACAGGCTCGAAAGGTGAACCCCAAACAAAGTTTTTGGCAATACCTATAATTGTGCGATTGGTACCCTGCCAGTTGATGGTCTGTCCCAGCGGATTTTTCAGGCGCATCAGCTTTACCGCGGCTTCATTTAAGATAACACCGGACGTGTCTGCAGGGCGACTCATGGTAAAATCGTGACCCTCATTTAGCGTTAAGCCATAGGTATTTATAAAATGATAGGTAACTGCGATCTGGTCTATTGGTAGTTTATCTTCACCTGGTAGTTGCCCGGGCCATTTGATCCCCCACGAACTGCTATTATTGCTGGTAATACTGCCCGACGTTAAAGCGGCGTCAGTAATAGCACCTGCATTGATGGCATCCTGCCGGAAGCTTTCAAACTTCTTATCCAGGGAGCCTTCCAACGGCATTTCTATCAAACCATTTTTGTCATAACCGATAGGCAGGTCTTTAATATAGTTGATCTGCTTATAAATAAATGTGCTAAACAGGATCAACGCAATTGCAAATGTGAACTGGATGACAACCAGCACCTGGCGTGGCTTCACCGTTGCTTTGGCCGATACCAATTGTCCCTTTAATACTTTAACCGGTTTGAATGAGGATAGGAAAATTGCAGGGTAACTGCCGGCAACGAGTCCTGTTATAATAGTCACAGCCAATGCTGAAACCCATGCCCACAAGTTATCATAAGGCATTTTTAGTTGAAGATTTATTAAAGTATTGAAACTTGAAAGCAGCAAGAGCATCAACAATACCGAAAGGCCAAACGCAAAGAACGCCATCAGGAGAGACTCACCCAAAAACTGCTGGATCAAAGAACTGCGCAGGGCGCCGACGGCCTTGCGTACCCCTACCTCGCGGGCACGGCGCTCTGAACGGGCGGTTGACAGGTTCATGAAATTGATGCAGGCAATAAGCAATATGCCAATAGCCAGGAACAGGAACAAGCGAACAATATCGATACTACCGCCCACACTCACTCCATTTTTAAATTCGCTATGCAAATGAAGTTTGGAAAATGGGAACAGGAATAACTTATTCTCTTTATTATGTGGATCATAGTGCCCGATCACGTCTTTAAGCTTTGCGTTAAACGCGGCCAACCGGGTGCCTGGTTTAAGCATCACATAGGTTTGGAATGAGTAGTTTCCCCAGCCGGAAGTTTTGATCCATGATTGCTGAGCTTCAAAAGCCTTCCAGGACATTAGTGCACCGAAACCGAAACTGGAATTCTGCGGATTATCTTTGATCACAGCACTCACTTTCATCGGGTATTGGCTGTTGAATTTGATCACCTGCCCAACAGGGTTAATATCCCCGAATATTGCTTTTGCACTTGATTGGGTAATTATTACGGATGATTGATCGGATAATGCCGTATGCTTGTCTCCATAAATAAAATCGAAAGTGAACATATCCAGGATCGAGGCATCAGCAGACATCGTACTGATTTTTAATGCCTTCTCCTTGTAATTCACCAAATAATCATAGGCCCAGTTCGAGCGGGCGGCCTTATCTACTTCGGGAAAGTCTTTTAAAATTGCCGGAGCCAGGGGCACTGGCGTCGCGGTGCCGGTATTAATTTCACCGTTACTTGGCTGGTTCCGCATCATCCAGTAAAGGCGGTCGCTATTCGTATTGAACTTATCAAAGCTCAATTCATTATAAACGTACAACAGCAGCATAAAGCTCACAGCCATACCAATGGCCAAGCCGCCAATGTTAATGACGCTGTAGAGCTTATTTTTAAGCATGTTGCGCCAAGCGATCTTGAGGTAGTTTTTGATCATAAGATTTCCCGGTTATATCTGATTATAAGACGTTATTTAATTTTACAAGGTTGCATGCCAACGTTCAAAATCTTAAACATTTTTATGCAACCATAATTTGCAAACTGCCCACCGAAAACCGCCAACTATCTCACTCGCTCCTAAGACTTTTTACGGGGTTTGCCAATGCAGCTTTGAGCGATTGAAAACTTACCGTGATCAACGCGATGGCAAAAGTTAATACCGCAGCTAAAGCAAATATCCACCAGGCCAATGGTGTACGGTAAGCAAAATTTTGCAGCCATTGATGCATCGCGTAATAGCCTATCGGTGTCGCGATCAGTGTGGCAATCAGCACCGGTTTTAAAAGATCCCTTGACAGCAGTAACAGAATATTCCTTACTGATGAACCCAAAACCTTCCTGACGCCGATTTCTTTTGTGCGTTTGGCCGCGGTAAATGAAGCTAAACCGAACAAACCCAAACAGGCAATGAATATGGCGAGGCCGGAAAATATGCCCAGTATGGTTTGCTGCCTGATATCGTTTTTATAGGTGGTGTTAAATTTCTGATCCAGGAAGCTGTACTCAAACGGGTAAACCGGCGCCAGCCTGGTATAAACATTCTTTATGTTTTCAACCCCGGTCCGGATATTGCCTGGTTTCAATTTTATCACAGCCACCCTCCTGTCCTCAGCTGGGGAGATCACCAGGGCATCCATATTTTCTTTTAGTGATAGAAAGTTGAAATCGTTTACCACACCTACGATCATGCGCTTTTTATCATCGCGGATGGTATTCTTTATCCATTTGCCAATTGCCTGTTCGGGTGAAAAACCGAGCTTTTTAGCTGCAGTAGCATTAATGAGGACAGAGTTCATCGTATCCGAAGCAAACTGAGGCGAGAAGTTCCTGCCAGCGATAATTTTCAATCCCAAGGTTTTCACATATTCAAAGTCCGCAAACTCGGTGCGGGATTTGAATACATCATGCTGTCCTTCAGCCGCAAAACTATGGATATCAAAAAAGCCACCCGGCTCACCAGACATCAGGGATACAGAGGCGACGTTGGGGTTATTTTGCAGTTCAGTTTTAAAGGAATTACGATGATTATAAATATCGTTGTTATCCAAACCTACAATCACCGTTTGCTGCTGATCATAGCCTAATGACTTTGTTTTTACATATTTCATCTGATTCATGATCACGATGGTGCCAATGACCAGCAAAACGGATATGCTGAATTGCACCACTACCAAAGCCTGCCTGAAAAATGCTCCGCCCTTGCCTAAACGCAGTTTGCCCTTTAAAGCCTGTATTGGCGAAAATGCAGACAGGAAAAATGCGGGATAACTTCCGGCTAAAAACCCGACAACGATAATGACGCCAACCAGGAACAAATAGATAGGATATGAATTCCAGGGAACGGTGAGATCATAACCCAAAACCTGGTTATACCATGGCATCATCAGAACTAATAAACCAATAGATAATATGCAGGAAATTACTGCCAATAATATGGATTCACCAATAAACTGAGAGATTAAATGATTTCGTAATGCTCCTAACACCTTGCGCAGGCCAACTTCTTTTGAGCGCTCTACTGCCCGGATGGTAGAAAGATTCATGAAGTTAATGCAGGCGATCAGCATGATAAGGATAGCGATGGATATAAAAATGTAGACCACTGTTTTGTCGCCATGTTTCACATTGTCAAATGAAGAGGCCGGCTCAAAGTAAATGTCGGTCAAAGGGGTCAGGGCCAGGTCCATCTTCATGCCAAAACGGGCCATATCCTTGCCGAGGTATTTGTTCATGAATTGGGGGAAATATTTTTCTACCTGCTTAGGGGTAGCGTTTTTATCAAGCAGCACATAAACGAACAAATTGTTGTTGATCCAAACGTTAAAGTAATCGCGGTGAACATAGTTGGATATTGGCACCACCAGGTCAAATGCCATATGTGAATTGGATGGAACATTTTTAGCAACGCCTGTAACTTTTAGCTGCAACTCCTTATCCATCTGCACTACCTTGCCCATGGCGTTATCAATGCTGCCAAAATATTTTTTCGCGGTAGTCTCGGTTAATACTACACTTCCGGGGTCTTTTAAAACCGTAGCAGGATCGCCTTCGATAAGAGGGAAACTAAACAGGTCGAAAAAATCCGCATCGGTGACGTAAACGTTTTTTTCGGTAAATGCTTTTTGATCAAAAGAGATCAAAGCACCGGTTGGCTGTACCCGCACTGCTTTTTTGACCTCCTTCGGAAAATCAGTTAATAAAGCAGGCGCGTAAGGCCCGGAGAGATATGGCGTTGGGGGCACTTTTTTATCAAAACCGCGCATCACCCGGTATATCTGCTTTTCATTTTTGTGAAAACCATCAATGCTGAACTCGTTCATGATATACAGGAAGATCATCAGACACACGGTGATGCCGATAGTCAACCCTAAAACATGGATCAGCGAAAAAACCTTGTTTTTGTACAGGTTGCGCCAGGCGATTTTGATGTAGTTTTTTAACATGATATCTGCATTTATTGCATTAGACCGCAAACCGTCTGCCAATCATTTCAATCAACTCACAATCAAATAATTATATAAATATTTATTGCAAATATGTTCGTAAATGAACAGTGGGTGTACGGATGCAATACAGTGATTGGAGGTTAGTTAATTAGAGATTAGTCAGCTTAAAAAGGCAACTAATCTCTAATTAACTAATCTCTAACCTATTCGCTCCGCAAACTTTTTACCGGGTTCATCAAAGCCGCTTTTATGGATTGAAAACTAATTGTGATAAATGCGATCAATATGGCCATTGCCCCGGCAAGTATAAACACCCATAAACTTATACTGGTTCGATAAGCATAATCCTGTAGCCATTTATGCATCGCGTACCAGGCTATCGGTGTTGCGATGATGATAGCAATCAACACCAGTTTAATAAAATCCTTTGCCAATAATCCTATAATGCGGCTTACGCTGGCGCCCAACACTTTTCGCACTCCTATTTCGCGGGTACGAACCTGGGCGGTAAAAGCTGCTAATCCGAACAGGCCCAAACAGGAAATTAAGATAGCAATGCCGGCGAAATAAGTAAACAGCTTTCCCTCCTGTTGTTCGCCCTTGTATAAATTATTAAATATATCATCAAGGAAATTATAGCTAAATGGGAATTCACCATTATATTGTTTAAAAGACATTTCAGCAGCATGAATGGCCTTTGCTGCGTCACGCCCATTAGTTTTAATATAAATATTCCGCAGAATATCCGGCTGATAATAAAATACTGCAGGGGCTATTTTTTCCTTCATTGAAGCAAAATGGAAATCTTTTGCTATACCGATTATTGTTCCCTTCGTTTTCCAGGACCTGAACCTCCTGCCAATCGGGTTTTTATAGGCGATCTGTTGCACAGCGGCTTCATTCAATATAAAGTGACTTGTATCATTAACGGCACCTGTAAAGTCGCTACCTTGCGCCAATTTCATCTTAAAGAATGACATAAAGTCCTTGTCGATCGCTATTGGGTGAACAATAAATGTTTGTCCGACCGCCTTTCCATCCCAATCATTATCCCCCGAAAAGCCTCCGATCCTGACTATGTTTCCACTTGACCGGGTGACAGCCAGTATACCCGGCTGTTTTAATAATTCAGCCTTCACCGCATCATAATGTTTGGACATATCACGCATCCAGAAAGCAAAGACATGAGTTTTATCATACCCGAGGTCTTTTGAGCGGATGTATCTTAACTGGTTAGTAATGATAATTGTCCCGATGATCAGTATCACAGAAAATGAAAATTGTGTAACCACCAATATTTTCCGGAACAGCACATCACCGACACCTGCTGAAATTTTCCCTTTTAAAGCCTTCAGTGGTTCAAAGGACGAGAGTAATAATGCCGGATAAATGCTCGAAGCAGCTAAGGTACCAGCAATGGTTAAGATAATAACCATCCATATGTGATAATCAGCCAGGTTAAAAGTTAATCGCTTACCCGCCACCTGGTTAAACACCGGCATCAAGGCATAGATCAATCCCAAAGCAAAAATAGCCGCGACACAAAACAGTAATGCGGTTTCTACAATAAACTGCATAAACAACTGCAACTTAGCCGCACCAACAATTTTGCGCATACTTATCTCCTTTGATCGCAGCATCGACCGTGCCGTTGACAGGTTTACGTAATTGATGCAGGCAATAACCAGTATCAGGATACCAATGATGATAAATATCCGTACTGTCTCAATTCCTTTATTGGTTCCATCGGCATTATACAAATGCATTTTTGCAAGGGGAAGCAATAAATAATCCGCATCCGTGTCTTCGGGTTTGCGTTTGATATGTATCTGGAATATCTCTTTCGACAGTTTTTTTAATGAAACATCGGGCTTAAGCTGCAAATAGGTTTCGTACGAGAAAAAACCCAGGTCAGTATTCAAATCCAAATGATTATTAACCAACATGTCCCGGATATGAAAGCTCATAGGCATGATCATATCGTACTGCATACTCGAGTTTTTAGGAAAATCGTCTATTACACCGCTTACCGTTAAATTCTGTTTATTGTCGCCGACTATTATTTTGCCGATAGGGTCTTGGTCGCCAAAAAACTTTTGCGCGGTTTGTTTAGTAATGACAACTGAATTGTCATCTGCAAATGGCTTTGCACTATTCCCCTGAATAATTGGAAAATCAAAGATCGAGAAAAATGAGGGGTCGGCATAAATAGCCCGTTCGTCGCCAAATACTTTGTCCTGGTATTTATATAACGACCAGTTATAATTACCTGTCGTTCTCACCATATCCTTAACCTCCGGTAATTGCTGTTTAGCCAATAGCCCGATAGATGCCGGATCAACGGTCCATATCTGCCTGCTGGCGCCGGTCCCGCCCCAAAGCTCCAGCCGGTAAATATCTTTTGCCTTTTTATGGAAGCTGTCAAAACTTAGTTCGTCCTGCACCCATAGCAGTATCAGGATACCAATTGCTAAACCGGCGGTTAAACCGGCAATGTTAATAAGTGAGTAAAACTTGTTTTTCAACAAATTACGCCAGGCAGTTTTGATGTAGTTTTTCAACATGATGCTAAAGTTGGGTTTATAAATATAAACTCTCTCAAGAAAAAAACGTTACAACATTTCAGCCTTAAATCTTTTTAATATTACTCGCTCTTCAAACTCTTCACAGGATTTGTCAGGGCTGCTTTTATGGATTGAAAACTGATGGTAACAAATGCGATCAGTATAGCTGCAGCGCCTGCTAGCGCTACCACCCACCATTGGAAATTTTGTCGGTAAGCGAATGTCTGTAACCAGGAGTGCATAGCCAGCCAGGAAACTGGCGTGGCAATAACGATAGCGATAAGCACCAGTTTGATAAAGTCCCGTGATAACAGGTTCACGATAGTTGATACACTGGCACCCAAGACCTTACGGATTCCTATTTCCTTCGTACGTTGCTCTGCTGCATAAGCGGCGAGGCCGAATAATCCTAGACAGGCGATAATAATAGCCAGCGAAGTGAAAGCGATCGCTATACTGCCCATACGCTGTTCGCTCCGGTATAGACCTTCAAATTCATTATCCATAAAGGCATTGTTAAATTGCTGGTTCGGCGAAAACTGCATCCATTTGTTTTTAACCTGGGCTACCAGGCCGGTAACATCTGCAGAATTGAAGCGTACGCTCAACGCGCCCCACTCATCACCATACATCAGGAACAAAGGAGTTATGTTTTCGCGCAACGACCTGAAGTTGAAATTCTTCATCACACCCACAATGTGATATTTATTCACTTTTGTTACGAGGTTGTCCGCAGGGGAATAAAGGGTCTGCCCTACCGGATTTGCAAAACCAAGCAATTGCGCGGCAGCTTCATTAATCACAATGCCGGAGGTATCGGTTGGCATATCCTTGGAGAAGTTTCTGCCTGCCACCATTTTTATGCCAAGCGTGGGGATGTAGTCAGCGTCAACATACCATTCCTGGGTAAGTACAGCCCGCTTTTGGTCTATAACGGGGTCTTTAAAAAAGGTGGTGCTATTGCCGTAGTTAGAAGTTGGGAGCGCCCCGGTCAGAGTCGCATTTTGTACACCAGCCAATTGCTTCACTTCCTGCTTAAAAGCTTTGGCTTTTTTTCCCAGTGTCCAGGTATCCCATACGATCATTACATGATCGCGTTTATAGCCCAAATCCTTACTCTGTATATATTTTAGCTGGTTGTAAATAACCAACGTACCGATGATAAGTGTAATAGAAATAAAAAACTGAAATACAACCAACGAACTGCGCAGAAATCCGGCTTTAAACCCTCCGGCCAATTTTCCTTTAAGCACCTCGATAGGCTGAAAACCTGAAAGATAGAGTGCGGGATATGAACCAGCCAGGCAGCCTACAACAATAATGAAGATAAACAAAACCGGGAGCAACCAGCCAACAATTTGTGAAGTAATAATCAATTCCTTGCCTGACATCTGATTGAACACTCCCAAAAGCGCCCAGGCGGTAAACACCGCGATTATAGCACCTACAAGGGTGACAATAATGGATTCTGTTAAAAACTGCGCGATGAGATATTTGCGCGGCGAACCCAAAACTTTGCGCACTCCCACTTCCCGTGCCCGGTTTGATGAACGTGCTGTAGACAAGTTCATGAAATTGACGCAGGCTATTAGCAAGATGAATATGGCTATCGCAGAAAAGATATAAACATACTGTATGTTCCCGTTTCCATCCAACTCGGCTATGCTGTTTGATCGCAGGTGAATGTTCTTTAAAGGGATCATATTGAACCGGAAATAGTTGCCGGTCTGCTCAAACTTCTCAAAAGTCATGTGCAGGATACTTGATAGCTGCGGCCCGGCATGGCGGTGCATAAAGTCAGGTAGTTTTGCCGCGAACTTTTTGGGATCAGCATCCGGCCTGAAGAGTATATAGGTGTTAAAATTATTACTAAACCACGCGTTTTCCTTGCTTTCATTAAGTCCTGCCATAGCGATATAGAAATCGAACCCGAAGTGTGATTGTTTCGGAACATCTTTAATTACGCCAGTTACTTTATAAAGCGAAGTATCATCAAAAGTCAGTACTTTACCCACTGCGTCGTTGCCGTTAAAGTATTTTTTGGCCATCCGTTCGGTTATCACAACGGTGTGCCTTTCCTTTAAAGCTGTCGCGGGATTCCCGTGGATCATCGGCAGGGTGAAAATATCAAATATGGTAGGATCAGCATATACCATATTGTTTTCCTGTATATTCTGATTGCCTTTTTTTACTTTAAAACCTCCCCTGCTCCTGAAACGTGCCACCTGTTCAATTTCAGGAAAATCAGCTTTTAATGCGGCCGCAGTTGGTGCAGGGGCTACAGCGTATGAGTTTTCATTACCTCCAAATTTGATCTCGTTGTTAATCCGGTAAATGCGGTCGGCTTTTACATTGTACAGGTCGTAGCTCAGCTCATCAAATACATAAAAAACGATGAGAAGGCAGGTAGCGAGACCCAAAGCAAGGCCCAACACATTGATAGCGGTAAACCCTTTGTTTTTCAGAAGGTTACGGAACGCAGTTTTGATGTAGTTTCTGATCATGATAATGAAGATTACTTTACTATTGGCTATACAGTATCAGACGCTACTAAAACAATATAGGTTGCACTTTTTTTAATTAAATTATTCGTTTTTTAAACTTTTTACCGGGTTGTCCATTGCCGCCCTTATGGATTGAAAACTTACGGTTGCCAGGGCTATCAAAAGCACCATTCCGGCGGCTAGTAAGAATATCCAGGTATTCATGCTTATCCGGTACGGGTAATTTTGCAGCCATTTATTAATTGCCCACCAAGCCGCCGGTGTAGCTATTATTGCCGAAAGTATAACCAGCTTTAAAAAGTCCGCGGAAAGCTTCCTGACAATGCCTTCTACAGAAGCACCAAGTACTTTCCTTATGCCTATCTCTTTCCTGCGGCGTTCTGCCGAAAGTGTTGCCAATCCGAAAAGCCCTATGCATGATATAAATATGGTGAGTATCGCACTGAAGGTTACGATCTGCTTCCACTTGGCTTCTTTATCATATTGCTCGGCATTACTGGCATCTTTAAAAGTGTATTGATAAGGGATATAAGGGTATAATGCTTTAAACGCTTTTTGAATATGGTTAAGCACATCCGCCTGGTTACCATCTTTTATCTTAATAAAAATATTGCCAAACGGATCTTGCGGGTTCATGGTAAAAAGCATCGACGGCGTTTTCTCGGTAAGCGACAGGAAATGATAATCCTTCACCACACCCACCACCGTATATTTCTTTTTATTGTAAAAGAAATCCACTACTTCGCCCACCGGGTTTTTCCAGCCTGCCTGTTTTACAAACGATTCGTTAACCAAAATCGATGCGTTGCTATCAGAAGCCATAGTTTTTGAAAAATTCCTTCCCTTTACAATAGGTACTTCAAACAGCGGCAGATAATCCTCATCAACATGTCGCATATCAAACTCGGCTTTCTGTCCGTTATTAACATGGGCTGATGTTATCCAGCGGCCACCCTGATCGGCTGTTACATTTTTAACCGCGGGATCTTTCAGTAATTCATTTTTGAACAAGGCCAGCTTTTGCTTATCGAGCCCCCACGAACTTATCGATACTATATTTTTATCATTATACCCCAAATCAAAATGCATCAGGTAATTAAATTGGGAATAAATGGTAATAGTGGATATGATAAGAAATGTGGCCAGGGTAAACTGCGATACTACCAAACCCTTTGATAGATAATTTTTCCCTGCGAATTGCTGGCGGTTATACAGCGATTGAACCGGGTTAAAGCCCGACAGAACCAATGCCGGATAAAAGCCGGCCAACAGCCCTGTTAATAAAAATATGCCAATATAACCTGCTACTAATTTTACACTTAGCAAGTACGAAAAAGCAAGCGATTTATTAGCGAGAGCGTTGAAATAAGGCAAAACTGCTATTACCAAAACAATGCCTAATATAAATGCGATGAGGCTCAAAATGAATGATTCCCCCAGGAATTGAGCGATCAGTTGTTTGCGTTGCCCGCCTACAACTTTGCGGATGCCGATCTCCTTTGCTCTTTTGATGGAACGCGCAACCGTCAAGTTCACAAAATTGATGCAGGCGATCACCAAAATGAACAATGCAATGCCTGTTAAAATGTAAGAGTAAACGGGATTGCTGGCATCGCTTAAACCATTATCCGCGGGATACTCTGTGCTCGTATGCATTGCAAGCAAAGGCTGCAGGCCGAACGACACTTTATCAGTAAAACCACTTTTTTGTTCTTCTTTAATCTGGTCGGCTGCTTCCAGAACAAACACCCTGTTAAGCTTTGCCTCAACCTTTTTTATATCCACGCCGGGTTTCATTACAAAAAATGTATTGAGAAAGAAATTAAGCCAGTGTGTGTCGTTATTCGATGCCTGGTTAAATTTCATGGATAACAGCATTTTGACTTTAACCGATGAATTTTGCGGTGATTTTCTCATGACCGCCGTGACGGTAAATGGCTCAAATTTATCATTCGCCTTAATGTCAAGTACCTGCCCTACTGCATTCTTTTTACCAAAATACTTCTCGGCTATTTCTTCAGAAAGCACAACGGAGTGAAGATCCTTCAATGCGGTTTGCGGGTTTCCATTGATCAGCGGAAATGTAAAAACAGAGAAGAAATTTTCATCCGCATACAAAGCGGGCTGGTCAAAAACGTCAGTGCCTTTCTTAATGGTAATATTTGCATTTTGCAATCTTACAAAATCTTCAATCTCTGGTATCTGTGCCTTAAAATTAGGCCCATGTACCTGCCCGGTACTCGATATTTTATGCACCACGCCCTGCGGGTTGGTAAAAGCCGCCGTCAGGTGATATATGCTATCCTTTTTTACATTAAAACGGTCGTAACTCAGCTCATCCATTGTGTACAAACAGATCAACATACAGCAGGCAAGCCCTACACTGAGCCCTACGATGTTGATAACTGAGAAAGCCTTGTTCCGCCAAAGATTTCTGAATGCAGTTTTGATGTAATTCCGTATCATGATGTTATTGGTTTATTGGTTCAATAGTTCATTGGTAAATAACCCGGACTCCCTCATTCGCTTCGTAAACTATTCACCGGGTTAGCTAATGCTGCTTTGATGGATTGGAAACTGATCGTCACAAAAGCGATCAAAATAGCCACAGTGCCCGCTATGACCAGTATCCACCATTGTATATTTATCCGGTAGGCAAAATCCTGTAGCCACTTACTCATCGCATACCACGCTAATGGTGAGGCAATGAGGATGGAAATAAATACCAGTTTAATAAAATCCAAAGACAACATACTGACGATACCCGAAACACTTGCACCAAGTACCTTACGGATACCTATTTCCTTATTCCGTTGTTCAGCGGCATAAGCAGCAAGCCCGAACAATCCTAAACAAGCAATCAGGATGGCCAATGTGCTGAATGAAATAAAGATGGTCCCGATACGCTGTTCGGCACGGTAGGTCGAATCAAAATCCTGGTCCATAAATGAATAAGTGAACTGCTGATTGGGTGATAACTCCTTCCACCGGCTTTCGATCTGCGACATTAACGCTGTAAGATTCGCGGTACTGACATGCGCTGTCACGGCTCCCCTGTCCTCATTGTAAACCAACGCCACAGGTTTTATCTGATCCCGTAAGGAACTGAAATTAAAATCCTTCATCACTCCAACAATATGATATGGCTGTATGCCATAACTATCGCGGTATACCGTTTTATTTATAGGGTCCTTAAAGCCAAAGCGTTTTACAAATGCTTCGTTAACGATCATCGCGGCAGTATCCGATTTCATCTGGCTTGAAAAGTTGCGGCCGGCAATCAGCTTGATGCCTAATGTGCTCATATAATCTTCATCAACCGGCCAGAACTCAGATAACACATCCTTTTTGATATCGATAGGCAATTCAGGGAATAGCCCCGTCACGTTTCTGTCCTCGCCGGTTGGCAAATAGGTAGACATGGTGGCATTTACAACACCCGGCACTTGTTTCACTTGCTCTTTTAAAATTTTCGCCTGTTTGCCCAGCACGTTGGTATTCTTGATCACCAGCATCTGATTGCGGTCAAATCCAAGGTTTTTATTGTGAATGAATTTGAGTTGGTTGTAAATCACCAGGGTGCCTATTATGAGAAAGATAGAAATAGAGAACTGGAAAACAACCAAAAAGCTGCGAAGGAAGCCGCCTTTGAAACCGGCTGCCAGCTTACCTTTCAATACCTCGATAGGCTGAAATGCCGACAGGAAAAATGCAGGGTATGAACCAGCCAGTAAACCAATCACCAGTACGGTAACAAATAACGACGGCAGTAACCATGTCATGGAATGCGAAGTAAATGCCAGGTGTTTAACAGCGATTTGATTAAACAACGGCAATAAAGCCCAAGCCAGCACTACCGCGATAACCGTAGATACCAGTGTTATTAAAATAGATTCAGTTAAAAACTGGGCAATTAAATATTTACGTGCTGAACCCAGTACTTTACGAACCCCGACTTCTTTAGCGCGATTTGATGAGCGCGCGGTTGACAGGTTCATGAAATTTACGCAGGCGATCAGCAAAATGAATATCGCGATCAGCGAGAAAATATACACATATTGAATGCTGCCCCTTTCCATCAGTTCATACTGCGCAGTGGAGCGTAAATGCAGATCAAGTACCGGCGTTAAATCATACCTCAAATAATTACCATTGGTATGCATCGACGATGGATAGTTTTTATAGGCAATGGCTTGCATCTGGGTCTCCATCTTTTTGATGTCGGCCCCCGGTTTCAGCAGCAAATAGGTGTGCACACCACCATATCCCCACCCACCAGCACGGTATTCAGGGATGGATGAATAGGACAAAAAGAAGTCATAGTTAAAATGGGATTGTGACGGAACATCCTTTATTACACCGGTAATTTTGTATTGGCTGGTATCATTGATGGTCAAAACCTGGCCGGCCACATCTGTTTTACCAAAATACTTTTTAGCGGTGCTTTCGGTAATTACGGCCGAATGTGGTTCATTTAATGCCGGGTGGCCGCTTACCACTGGCAAAGTGAATACATCGAATATGCCCGATTCAGTATAGACAATGTTCCTTTCCTGGATGTTGTCATTTCCTTTTTTGATATAGAATTTTTGAGGGGATATAAACAAGGTGTTAGTAGGTATAAACCTTGCCATTTTTTCAATTTCGGGAAAGCTTTTTATGGCCTCCATCAAAGGCTTTTCCGCTCCCGCATAAGACGCTTCGTTTCCGTTTAATTTAGCAATTTCTGTTATGCGGTATATCCTGCCGGCATTTACGTTGTACTTGTCGTAGCTTAATTCATCCACCACATAAAATACAATAAGCAAACAGGTCGCCAAACCAACTGAAAGGCCCAGCACATTGATAGCCGTAAAGCCTTTGTTTTTTGTAAGGCTGCGGTAAGCGGTTTTGATGTAATTCCTGATCATAATACACTGATTTTAATTTTGATTGTAAACTCCGTGCAACCCGGAATGTTACAACATTTCCTACTCGCTTCTTAAACTCTTTACCGGGTTTGCCAATGCCGCTTTAATGGATTGAAAACTAATGGTTGCCAGGGCTATTACAACCGCCGTTATGCCTGCTGCCGCAAATACCCACCATTGTATATCGATGCGGTAATCATACCCTTTAAGCCAGGTGTACATTTTCCAGTAAGCCAGCGGGAATGCTATGGTACAGGATAATATAACCAGCACCATGAAATCTTTTGAAAGCAGGATGGTCACATTGGATACGCTTGCGCCTAAAACTTTGCGTATACCTATCTCTTTCACCCGGCGCTCTGCTGTGTAAGCGGCTAATCCAAACAGCCCAAGGCAGGAAATAATGATCGCCAAAGCTGCAAACACCCGTGACAATTTGCTCACCAGTATCTCGCTTAAAAACATTTGATCAAACTGATCGTCAACAAAACGATAATCAAATGGATAAGCAGGATTATCGTTTTTCATTACCGCTTGAAGGGCTGAAAGCACCTTTTCCGTATTATCTGTCGGTTTGATGCGGATATACATTGTGTTTGTATTTTTGGGAGGGACGCTAAAAAACATTACCGGGTCTGGCTTACCGTACATATTACCATATACATAGTCGTTAACAACGCCAACAATGGTGGCAGAGGTAGTGTCCTTACCATCTCCGCGTACATGCTTCCCAAGCGGACTACCTTTTCCCATCAATTTTGCCATCGATTCGGTGATCACCATACGAATCGGTGCGCCCGTATCCTGGACAGTTAAGTTTCTTCCTTCGAGTATCTTCAACCCGGTTGTTTGCATGAATTCAGGCGTGACATATCGTTGTGATATCAATACACGTGAACCGGGCGGCTTCTCATCCCATGTAAGCCCGTTGGTGTTATTGCCTCCATAAATGATCGCGTGGTCGGCAAGGGCAGCGTTTTCAACCACGCCAGTATTTAAAAGGTCCTGCTTTATCACATTGAACTTTTCACCCATTTTACCCTGCACATCCATTTCGATCAAATTATCTTTATTAAATCCAAGCTTCCTGCTTTTGATATGTTGTATTTGCTGATACACTAATACTGTGCAGATGATGAGCATGATGGATGCTGTGAATTGCAATACCACTAACCCCTTACGGATAACTGAGGCCCAGCTATCCTTCAGTTTAATACCCTTAAGTACCGATACCGGGTTGAATGATGACAGATATAAGGATGGATAGCTACCCGCTATTAAACCGCAGGCAAGGGTGATAAGTATCAATCCAAATAAATGAGAAGGATTCCCCAGGCTTATGGTAAGCTGCTTTTGTACCAATGTATTAAATACCGGTAAAACCGCCACCACAATGAATACCGCGATAATAGCAGCAATAAACGACATAAATATGGCCTCGCCTATGAATTGGGCAATCAGCGAGCCTTTACCCGCACCAAGTACTTTACGGACGCCTACCTCGCGGGCTCGTTTTTCGCTCCGTGCCGTTGCCAGGTTCATAAAGTTAATACAGGCAATAAGTAAAATGATCCAGGCGATCACTGTAAAAAGATGAACATATTCGATCTGGCCACCACCAGTCATCCGGCCTTCTTTAAATTCATCATACAGGTGCCAATTGTTCATGGCAAATAAAAACACGTGGCCCAATTGTTTTGGATCACGTTTTTGAATAATATCGTACAATTGTTTATTAACCGTTTCAGGATTCACACCAGGTTTTAGTTCCACATACGTATTCGCCGCCTGATTTCCCCAGCTTCTTAACCAGTCGTTTTGATCGAAGTAGGTTTGAAAAGGCATCAACCATTCAAACTGCATACTTTCATTGGGAGGCAGATCTTTCAGCACGCCGGTAATTACATAACTCTGCTTATTATCTACTTTAATAGATTTGCCAATCACATCGGTTTGGTTACCAAAAAACTTCTTAGCTGCTTTTTGAGTGATCACCAATGAATGCACTTGCGCGAAAGCAGATTTTGCATTTCCCTGCACAAAAGGCAAAGTAAACATATCGAATATGGAAGGGTCGGCATACTTCCCCGAGGCAAAAACAGACTTATCGCCTTGTGAAAAAAGGAATGGGATAGTGCCCTCATTTGTGCGACATACATTAGCAATTCCGGGTAACTCCTCCTTCATGGCTGGCGCCATCACACCGGGGGTAGATGAGTGCGTAAAAATGTAGGTGTCAAATTTTTCATTTTCGCGGGCAATATATAACCTGTCTTTTTTGACATTTACCGAGTCGAAATTTAGCTCATCCTCTACCCATAAAAAAATAACTGCGGCACAGGCAATTCCTATCGCCAAACCAAAAATATTGAGAAAACTATAGGTCTTGTTTTTTGTAAGACTGCGGATCGCTGTTTTGATGAAGTTGCGTATCATACGTTAGTCATTAGTTCATTTATCATTATGTCATTAGTGAGAGATTTACAGGAAGGTTTCTCCTGATCTTTCAAAACCGGCTTATGCTGCCGCTACCACTTTTTCTGGTGCTCACCTTTGCGGTACCGGTATAGCTCACGCCACCTGAGCCGCTTATGGCAGCATCGATCTTGTCACTTGCATTTACTTTTACACCGCCTGAACCCGAAACATGTATCGCAGAGTTAGAAGTGACCAGCTCTGGGGCTTCAAAATTTCCTGATCCGGTTACTTTGACGGTTGAATTTCCGGCTGTACCGGATATCCTGATATGGCCAGAGCCTGAGATACTACTTTTTAAGGTTTTCACTTCTATTTTTCCGAGCATGTCTCCTGAGCCGCGAACCCTTAGTTTTAATGCATCGGAGGTAACGCCATTTTCTAAAATCACATTACCTGAGCCGGAAATACTGATACTGTTGAGGTTTTTAGCTGTTACATAAACCACGATCTTTTTGTGGTGGCGCCACCAGCTTTTTTCGCTATACCAGCTTTTTTCACCGGTCGACCAGTTATCATGCGCGTTATGAATTTTTAATGTATGTCCACTCACGTCGGTAACGATGCGGCTAATGATCTCGGCCGGGGCTTCAAACTTGAGTGATTCGGTCGAACCCTGTGTAATGTGGACAATGAACGGGCCAGCTATTTTGATGCCATTAAATGAGGAGACAGGGCGCTCTACAGTTTGTAATGAATCTGTTTTCTCTATAGTTTGCGGGGCCGCAAAAGCGTAATTCCCGCCGGCTAATAATGCAACAACTAACAATATCTTTTTAAACGATCTCATAATTTTCATTTTATAATTATTCACTTCTTAAACTTTCTTCGAGAGCCGTGGCTCACTCTGAGCGTAGGCTCTTAACAGGGTTTGCTAATGCTGCTTTTATGGATTGGTAGCTCACGGTAACCATGGCAATTATGATGGCGGCTAAACCTGCCAGCACCATCACCCACCATTGAATATTTATGCGATAGGCGAAATTCTGCAGCCACTTAGTCATTAAGTACCAGGCGACAGGTGTGGCTATTAAGATCGAGATCAATACCAACCTGAGAAAATCTTTTGACAGCGTACCTGCGATAACCGAAACACTTGCACCCAATATTTTGCGTATTCCTATCTCTTTGGTGCGTTGCTCAGCAGCATAAGCAGCCAGGCCAAATAAACCAAGGCAGGCAACTATAATCGCCAATACTGTGAATATCAAGAATATGGTTCCGGTACGTTGTTCGGTGCGGTACGTTGCTTCAAAACTTTGGTCCATAAATGAGTACTCAAAATGACTTTGAGTAAGCGCTTCCCATTTACTCTTGATTTGTGCTATTAAAGCAGGCAAATTCGATGTGCTTACTCTTATACTCAGGTCGCCGGTATCTTCGCCCCTGATAAAAATTACGGGTGCAATATTCTCACGCAGGGATGAAAAATGAAAATCTTTTACTACGCCAATGATATGATAAGGTTTAGCATGACTTGAATTTGCGTCTACGTTCCTGAATAAAGTTTTATTAACGGGATCTTTAAATCCTAAAAACTTGGCGGCAGTTTCGTTGATGATCAGCCCAGTGGAATCGGTTGGCATTTGGTTTGAAAAATTACGGCCTGCTACTATTTTCATATCCAGCGTCGGGATATAATCTTCATCCACATTCCAGCTTTGAGGGAATATGGATTGCCTGGTATCCGCGGTTGCATCTTTGAAAAAGATAGAGCTAGAACGCGATTGTGAAGTTGGTAAAAAACCGGTTAAAGTAGCGTTGGTGACTCCTGGCAATTGCTTTATCTCGTCTTTAAAGGCCTTAGTATGATTGCCTAACTCAAAAGCTTTATTAATAATAAGCACCTGCTTTCGGTTATATCCGAGGCTTTTTGTTTGTATGTAATTGAGCTGGTTATAAATTACTATGGTACCAATGATGAGAAATACTGATATCCCGAATTGAAAAACAACCAGCACGCTGCGAAGCTTACTGCCTTTAAAGCCTGTCGCCAGTTTTCCTTTTAGTACATCAATAGGCTGAAAGGCGGACAGGAAAAATGCGGGATATGACCCTGCCAGGCATCCCACTACAATTACAATGGCAGCAAGCGATGGCGCCAGCCAGGCTAATACAGTTCTGTTAAGCACCAGTTCCTTATTTGCGAGATTGCTGAACGCCGGAAGCAATAGTGTTACAGCCACCACAGAAATGATGGCCGCCGCGAGGGTAACCAGGATAGACTCTGTAAGGAATTGAGCGATTAAATATTTACGGGGAGATCCTAATACTTTGCGAACACCTACTTCGCGCGCCCGGTTTGAAGAGCGGGCAGTGGAAAGGTTCATAAAGTTTACACAGGCGATCAACAATATAAAGATGGCTATCGCTGAAAATATATAGACATACTGCATTGTACCATTATGACCAAGCTCGCCCGAGCGATCGGAATGAAGATGAATATCGGTAAGCGGTGTAAGGTCAAGCCTGAAATAGCTGCCGCCTTTTTCAAATGCGTCAATCGTTAAATGCAATTCCGACTGCATCTCGCCGCTGCTATACCTGTTCAGAAATGGTTGCAATTTCTTTTCGAATGCCTTTACATCCGTACCTTTTCTGAATAGTACATAGGTACTGTAATCGCTGCGCAGCCATTTTGTAGACTTGCTGTCAGGAAAAGCCGACATCGACATAAAAAAATCGAAATTAAAATGCGACTGCTTTGGTACGTCCTTAATTACTCCTGTAATATTAAGGAGTTGATTATTATCGGTTTTTAAGATTCGTCCTAAGGCATTTGTGGTGTTAAAGTACTTTTTAGCCGTACTTTCTGTAATCACCACGCTATTGGGATCTTTCAAGGCCGTGGCGGGATTGCCATAGAGCATCGGCAAGGTAAAAACATTGAACAGATTCTGATCAGCGAAAACGGTACCATATTCCAGGATGTTCTCATTACCCTTCTTTACATGCATTCCACCGGCAACTTTCAATCTTGTTGCGTCCTCCACTTCAGGAAAATCACTTTTTAATGTCTGCGCCAATGGTGCCATGGCCACAGCATACAACACCTTATTATTTCCGAGTTTTAAATCTTCATTAACACGGTATATGCGGTCAGCTTTGGTATTGTATCTGTCAAAACTCAACTCATCAAATACATATAATACAATAAGCAGGCAGGCCGTGAGGCCCAGTGCCAGTCCTAAAATATTGATAACCGTAAAGCTCTTGTTTTTAACAAGGCTACGAAATGCTGTCTTTATGTAGTTCCTGATCATGACGTGCGTTTGCATATAGGTAAACAAAGGAATTGCCAAATAATAATCAACTGACTATCAATCGATTAAATTAAAATAAAATTCCCATTTTGTTCGCAAATGAAACAGTAAGTGTACGGTAGTGATACAGCGGGGTCAGTTAGTCAAAGGTCAGTGATTGGAGATTAGTTGAATTATCGCACTACAAACGTCCAATTAACTAATCTCTAATCTCTGTCTTCACTCTGAGCGAAGGCTCTTTACGGGATTACTCCTTGCCGCTTTTATCGCATGCGAACTAATGGTCAGCAATGCAAATACAACTGCCATCATACCGGCAATCACAAATGCCCATACGTTTACGTGTATCCTATAGCTGAAGCCTGTCAGCCATTTATTCATCATATACCAGGCAACAGGTGATGCAATAACGATCGAGATGATTACCAGCCTTAGAAAATCATTCGTCAATAATCTTGTTATGCCCAATACGCTCGCACCAAGGACTTTACGGATGCCTATTTCTTTTGTCCTTTGTTCGGCTATAGATGCAGCTAACCCAAATAAACCCAGGCAGGCAACAAAAATGGCCAGCATTGAAAACACAGTTGCCGTACTGGCGGTATGCTGTTCGGACACATACAGGTTTTGAATGTGTGTATCCAAAAACTCGTAATCAAAATTGGAATTGGGCAGATCAGCTTTGAAAGCACTTTGCACTTGTTGCATAAAACTTGGCAGGTCGTGGCTGTTGTATCGGATCAGTAATGTATTTAGTCGTTCGGTGCGCTTATTCGTAATGTAATAAATATAACCGCCGATCTCATTTTTAAGCGACTCGTAATTAAAATCCCGCACTACACCTGTGATGATAGCGTGGTGGTTCATTTCAGTATTAGCATATTTGCCAATAGCGTCCTGCGGTGTTTTATAGCCCAGGTATTTACTCACCGATTCGTTAACCAACAGATAACAGTTTGTATCAGTGCTGGCAAGGGTTTGAGGGATCGTAGTTCCTGCAAGCAATTTCAATTGCATAGTTTTCACTATAGCACCATCTGTATTGCAAGTACTTACCGGATACCCAGTATTATCGGTTGTTAATTTCCTGACGGTTTTGCCGCTTTCTAAATCACCGGGAATGGATTGCGACAGTGATGCGCTTTCCACGCTAGCCATGTTCTTGAGGTCGTTAATTAAAGCGGAAACTTGTTGCTTGTTCTGCGCTGCCTTGATAGAAACAGCGACCACTCCTTTAGGATTATAACCCAGGTCTTTGTTCCTGATATAATTGATCTGCTGAAGGATGACGATAACCGAAATGATCAGTATGATGGAAGAAGCAAACTGGAATACAACCAATGATTTGCGGATAAGATCAGCAACCGAATGCTTTATCTTCAGCTTGTTCATTAAAACAAGCGGGGAAATGCGCGACATGGAAAAGGCCGGGTAACTGCCTGCTATGATGGTTACTACGATCCAGGTTAATAACAGGCCCATCAGGATCGGTGTTGCTGACAGCGCTGCGGGCTGCAGTTCGATTCCGGTGAGATTTTGAAAAAAGGGCCGTAGTACAAAGCAAGCCAAATACCCGATGACGATAGCGATAAAAGAAAGCACCGCTGTTTCGGTGTAGAATAGCGCAAGCAGGTGCCGTCTGTCTGCACCCAATACTTTGTTCACCCCTACTCCCTTCGCACGTTTTTCGGAGCGCGCGGTAGCCAGGTTCATATAATTGATGCAGGCTATACACAGCACTAAAAGTGATAAGAACAAAAGCGCTTTTACTGTGCCGATACTGCCTATCCTGGTTGAAAAGCCTGCCCTGATGTCCGCTGAATACAGGTGAATATCCGTTAGCGGCTGAAACAGGAATTCGGTAAAAAACTGTTTCTTTTTTGCTATATTTTTATCTATAAGTGCTGTGGCAAGTTTTTGCACCTGTTGTACATCGGCACCGGGTTGCAGTAAGCAATAGGTTTCATAACTGGAATTACCCCAGTAAACCTCTTTACCCATCCATGAGTCCATGATGTTATAGATCATGTCGCAATCAATAGTGCTGTTTTGGGGCATATCCTTATAGACGCCTGAAACATGCAAGGTATCCTTGTTGTCTACATAAATAAGTTTTCCAAAAGCCGGCTCCTTGCCATACAGCCTTTCCTTTGCAGACTCAGAAATAACGACCGATCTGGGCTGAGCGAAAGCAGTTTGAGCGTTCCCCTCGGTAAAGTTGATGTCGAACATCTTGAAGACCGATTTGTCGGCCAAATACAGGCCTTTTTCGCTAAAATTCTTTTCGCCGGTCTTCAGTGATACTGTAGCACCGAAATCGTGCTTTATTAACCTGGTCATTGCCTTTACCTGCGGTACATCCTGTAAAATAGTCGGCCCGGCTATTCCAGGTAATTGTGCCCAAACTTTTGAATTATACTCCGCAGAAGATTGCAAGTTGACGCGGTAAATATCCTTCGAGTTTTGGTACATGCGGTCAAAACTCAATTCGTATGAAGCACACGCGAATAATGTAATGCAAACACATATACCGATAGCTAATCCTGCGATATTAAGGGATGCGAAAAGCTTGTTGGCAACAATGTTGCGCCAGGCTGTTTTGATGAAGTTCTTTATCATGGCGTTTGGTTCATTGGTTAGTCTATAGTCGATAGATCATAGTTCTTATCAAAATTGCCATGGACTATCGACCATGGGCTATGAACTCCCTCACTCTGAGCGAAGGCTCTTCACCGGGTTAACCCTTGCAGTTTTTATGGTTTGATAAGCTATGGTTATAGCTGCAATCGCAAATGAAGCAGCTATTGCAATTACAAATATTCCCGGACCGATGCTGATATGATACGCATAGTTATCCAACCAGCTATTCATTATCCAGTAGCCCGCCGGCGCGGCAATTACAAATGCTATAACGATCAGTACAACGAATTCTTTTGAGAACAGGCCAATGATACTCATGATCGGCGCTCCCAGCACTTTACGTATGCCAACTTCCTTAGTGCGTTGCGCTGCTGCAAACATAATGAGTCCGTACAAACCCAGGCAGCCGATAATTATGGCAATGCCCGAAAATACCTTAAAGGCTGTATATTCCTTTTGTTCCTGGACGTAAAAGCTGGCGATATGGTCGTCAAGGAATTTGTACTCAAATAAATTATCCGGGAATAATGCAGTCCATGACTTACCGATCTTGTCGATTGTCTGATTGATATTGCCAGGTCGTATCTTTACACTGGCCATAAAAAATCGGTTAGGCACATATGCCAGTACGCAAGCCCTACGTTTTTTATGTTTTGATTCGCTCTGAAAATCCTGGACCACACCCATTATGGTAACGGCAGTTTTATCAAAGAAGACTTGTTCACCCACTGCCTTATTGGGATCCGTGATACCCATTTCATGAATCATAGTTTCGTTGGCTACAGCAGTAATTGAAGAATCTTTCGGCGATTTTTTGGCGACCTTTTGACCGGCCTGCATTTTCATTCCGAACATATCGATGTAATTTTCATCAACAAATTTCAGTTCGCTGATGCCATCTTTTGTGATACCGAACTTGGGGGCGGTAAAGCTGTTAAACGCGTTGTTATAGGACGGTGCCCCATTTGAAAAAGTAACCTGTTCTACACCAGAATTGTTGATTAGTTGCTGATGCAACACATTTTGTTTCGCATTATCAGGAATAAAAAATGAAATGACAGCTTCTTTCTTAAAACCCAGGTCCTGGTTCTCAAAGAAGTTCATTTGATTGGCCACGATGATGGTCCCTACAATCAGTATTTGCGAAATCGCAAACTGTGCAACAACCAATCCTTTACGCAAAGTAAAACCTTTCACAAATTTTACTCCCTGATCTTTAAGCGAGTCGATCGGCTGAAACGCAGATTGCACAAATGCGGGGTATAAGCCCGCTATCAGGATGACGGTTATGGCAACACCCGTGATGTAAGCTATTACAACAGGCTGCGCCAATTGTGCAGGATCGAGTTTAATATTAAGCCATGAGTCTGAGCCGGACAGGAATAAGGAAGCAAGCGTGATACCGAGTACAAGGGAAAAAACAACTAATATGGCAGTCTCGCCCAGAAACTGCCCAATCAGTTGACCGCGGTTGGCGCCCAATACTTTACGAACCCCAACTTCCTTGGCCCTTTTTATAGCCTGTGCCGTTGCGAGGTTTACAAAGTTGATACAGGCTGTGATAATAATCAACAGCGCGACACCAAATAAGGCATAATAAGTATCCTTTGATGTAGGTGTAATCACATTATTGATATAGCGCTGATCGAAATGAATATTTTTCAATGGCTGAAGCGGCAGCCTCACTTCTTTTGGATTAAGATCCCAGTTTTTATGAAGAAATTCAGGAATACGAGCCTCCACACGTTGAATAGAATAATTTTGCGGCAATAAGATAAAAGTGAAGTACCCGCCGCCAATATTCCAGAAGTTGTTCATTTGATCTTTTACCTGGTTCCTGATGGTTTCAAATGACATCAGGATTTGCAGTGGTACGCTGCGGTTCGGCGGCAGATCTTTAATAACACCGGTAACCTTGGCGTTAAATTGATTTTCCACATTGATCACCTGCCCCATCGGGTCAGCGTTGCCATAATATTTTTTTGCGATGCTTTCGGTCAATACAATCGAATTAGGCTCTTTTAAGGCAGTTTTGGGATCGCCGGATACCCATTGAAAATCAAAAATTTGCGGGAGGTGCTCGTCGGCAAAGGCAAAATCTTTTTCTTTGAAGCGGTTGGTACCAATCTTCATCATTACTTCCTGGCTATACATCACCTGCGAAACCTGCTCCAGCTCGGGGAAATCGACACGCATTTTTGGAGCAACAGCCAAAGCCACATTCGAATTAAAATCAATGGCATTTAGTGTAACGCGATAAATTCGGTCAGCTTTGCTGTAATTGTCGAAAGTGAGCTCGTTTCTGACAACGAGGAAAAGAATAAGGCACGATGCAATGCCCAATGTAAGCCCCGAAATATTCAGGAAAGTGTAACTCCAGTTACGCCTGATGTTCCTGAAAGCTATAATAACGTAGTTTTTGTACATGACCCCTCCTTACCTCCCCACCAACCGGCGCGGAGAAAATCTAATATTAAACCTGATGCAGATAACCTATATACTACCCGGAACCCTCGTATATACAGGTAAGGGTGAGGCAAATTCTCGAACTAACTCCTTCTCAGAAAAGAAGGAGTTAGGGAGACACATTAATCAACTGATAGTAAAAAACTAATACAGTTTGGGTATGATCTTTTATTAGATCATTATATTTTCAACCACAGTCTGACCGTCAAGCAAGCGGATGATACGGTGACTGTAACGTGCATCATGCTCCGAGTGCGTTACCATGATGATAGTAGTTCCGTGCTCGTTCAGATCAGTTAACAATTCCATTACGTCATTACCGTTGCTGCTGTCCAGGTTACCGGTGGGCTCATCCGCAAGTATCAGTTTGGGTTTGTTTACAACCGCACGGGCAATAGCCACACGCTGTTGCTGACCACCTGATAA
>Ga0105237_10002012_pt1 | contig 25888 bp, 12 predicted proteins | sample KBSC24metaG_FD_81520 | JGI IMG/M metagenome (GOLD analysis project Ga0105237, IMG submission 81520) | Corn rhizosphere microbial communities from Kellogg Biological Station, Michigan, USA - KBS C2-4 metaG | ecosystem: Host-associated > Plants > Roots > Rhizosphere > Soil | place: Michigan, USA...
ACTATGTTAGCGAGCAGGTGATAACGTTGAATTCCGGGACGATCGTCCCTTCGGGCACGACTACCAGCGCGTCGGGCAATTCCCTTGCCTCGCTGTTTGGAAGGGCCATGTATAGCTATAAAGGGAAGTATATAGGGAGCGCGACATTTCGTCGTGACGGCTCTTCCAGATTTGGCGCGAACAATCGATGGGGCAATTTTATTTCCGGCGCCGTGGCCTGGCGATTTACGGACGAGCGTTTTATGAGCTGGTCCGGCGGGGTGCTCGACGATGGGAAGCTGCGTGTCAGCATCGGGCAGACCGGTAATGAACGTATCGGCAACTATGACGCGCAGAACAAATATGATTTCGGCAGCTATTTCTATAACCTGCAATCCGGGGTAGCGCCCAACACTTCCTTTGGCAATCCCAACCTGAAGTGGGAAAGCACCGTACAGAAGGATGTGGGGGTAGACCTCAGCTTTTTCAGGGGCAGGCTGCTCATCGTTGCCGACTATTATATCAAGACCACCAGCGACATGCTATACAGCCGTCCGCTGCCCAGGGAGACAGGGTATAACAACGTCCGGGTGAATGTAGGCACTGTAGAGAACAAGGGATTTGAGCTTACCCTCACCGGAAGGCCGCTGGTGAAGAGAGGTTTCGACTGGCTGGTCACAGGCAATCTTTCCATCGAGCGGGGTGTGGTAAAAGAATTGAACGGAGACCAGCCCTTTATCACCGGCAACAGCAGCGATGCGGGGAATGCCGCCTGGCTGATCAGGGAGGGCGGCGCCCTGGGTGACTTCTATGGCTGGAAGCAGGTGGGTGTATATGCGTACGATCAATCCAATGCTTACAATGACAATTGGGAAAAGCTTACGCCCAACTTCGACAAGGATGGCAAGTTCCAGGGATATACGTTCAAAGGCCAGCCGTATACCGGGGCTGTACACAGTGTTTATGGGAGGGGAACGAAGCTGAAGGGCGGCGATGCGGAGTTTGCCAATATCACCAGGGACAGCGTCATCGACAATTCGGACCGTACCGTGCTGGGGAATGCGCAGCCCAAATTCTATTTCTCCGTAATGAATACCATTAGGTATAAACAATTCTCTCTTTCCTTCACCTTCAATACCCAATGGGGTAATAAGATCTACAACAATGCCGCCAGGGTGCTGGATGACTATGGCACTGCCAATATCATTCCTCAGCCCTATGTGATCTATCATATGTGGAGGAAGCAGGGAGATGTCACGAATGTGCCTGTGTACAGGAGCAGCAGCGTGGGGAATGTAAGGGTGAGCGATAGGTTTATCGAGGATGGCTCCTTTGTGCGGCTGGCGTATATGCAGCTGAGCTATCTGCTACCTTTCCCGATGGCCCGGAAAATATTCGCACAGAATGTGAACGCCTATATCTATGGCAGCAATCTGCTGACATGGACCAACTATACCTGGTATGACCCCGAATTCCCTTCTTCGGACCCTCTGCAATTGGGGCAGGATGGCGGCAACTACCCAAGGCGCAGGGAAATAGGATTAGGCCTCAACATATACTTCTGACCTTAAAAATACTGACATGACCCGAGCTTGCGAGAGCCATGATACCATTAAATAAACATTAACTCATCATGAAAAGACTCTTTTATCTTATCGTATTGGCGTCGGCGGCGGTCCTGCCTGGCGCCTGCAAAAAATTTTTAGACAAGAAACCGCAGACGGAGATCGTGACCAGCGCCTTCTGGAAGACCGAGGATGATATCAAGGCCGCTATTGCGGGTATGTACAGCGGCTTGCAGGATGTCTGCAGCACCAACTTTTTTTATTGGGGTGACTCCCGCAGCGATAACTTTTATGATAATCCCAAATACGGGAATGTATCGTATTATACGAATGGGCTGACCTCATCCATCAATGGTTCCGACTGGAGCACGTTGTATACTGTCATCGGTCGTGCGAATGACCTCCTGAAGCATGTTCCCCAGGTAAAGATCCTGCAGCCCGGCATCGATCAGAAGGCCATCAACTATTATCTTTCCGAAGCCCGGAATGTGCGGGCCTGGTGCTATTTACAGCTGGTAAAGGTATGGGGGGATGCACCGTTGTGGACCATTCCCTTTGACAGTATTGGTATCGATCCCTACAAGGCCCGAACGTCTGCCCAATACCTTTTAGACAGCCTGATCATTCCCGACCTGCTGACGGCCGCTGCTTTGTCTGACCCCAACCAAAAGCTTGTATGGGAGGCGAATTTAGGGACCTCTTATGCTGCCCTGATGGATGCGAGCATGTGGAAGCATGATTATACCAGCGCCATCAATTGGTATAATAAGCTCACCGGACTCAAGCGATACGGCCTGGAGCCCACCGCCACCTGGAAGAATCTTTTTATTTCTCCTTCGAAGACCGTGGAAAATATCTGGAGTCTTTACTGGGACTGGACCACCGATGGGGGCGCCGGCATATCCGGTGAGATCGGGGCCGGCAATACGAACAGTACGTTTATGACCTCGGATGTCATGTGGAACTATTTTTCCACCACTACCAGCGATATCCGGGGCGCGCAGTCTGTCGACCTGAAAGTAAAGGCACATGACAAGGCGTGGAAGTTCTATGCCCCAAACCTGGACTCCAAGGGCAACCAGATCTATCCTGCCAACAACCAGGCCAATGTATACTTTCCCCTGTACCGGCATGCGGATATGATGCTGCTGCGGGCGGAGGCCGCCAATGATCTGAGTGATCCGGCAACGGCGCTGACCCTGTTGAACCAGGTGCATGTACGTGCGGGGTTGACGGCGTATGCTGCGACGGACCTGCCCGACTCGGCGACCATGAGCAATGCCATTCTAAAGGAGCGGCAGTATGAGCTGTTCGCCGAAGGCCGCCGATTTTTCGACCTTGTCCGGAATGGGATCGTGGTGAAGGTCATGGACCCTATCATAAAGGCCCGGAAGCCCGATGCCATCGGCTTTGGCGCGGACACGAGGACCATCCTTTGGCCGCTGAACATTGCGGTGCTGAATGCCAATCCCAAGCTGGTGCAGAATGCGCCTTATAACTGATATGTTCCGCTTAACTGACTGATAAAAAATAGTATATGCTACAACGATGGTTTGTTCTTTCAATAGTGTTGCTGACGATGCTCACCGGCTGTAAGAAGTTCCTGGGACTAAATCTACAAGAAGATACGGCTCATGATCCCTATGTGCTGGACCCGCATATTAAAATGAATGCCTGGCAATATTTACGGCATAGGAGTGGTGTCGAGGCTGCTACCGGAGGCGACTCCGTATTCAAGCTGATGTATCAGGCCGTGCTTTATTCGGGCATCGACACCAATGAGTACACGAAATCCGACAGGACCTTTATTTTCCTGCATAACAATGCGGTGATAAACTATACGACCACGGCTCCCATTGTACCTACCAATACCTGCTACTGGGGATATTATAAGGTAACGGATTCACTCCGCCCGGCAACTTCCTGGACAGACTATACTCCGGAGCAGGTAAAGAGCTGGGTGCAATATCTTATCGTGCAGGGGAGCTATACGTATGAAAACCTGACGCCTACGGAGATCACCGTCAATACATTGCAGCCACCGGGGACGGATACGCTGAATCCGGAAGGCATCATGACCCTGGAAAGGTTGAAGACGCAGGACGCCAAGATCAGGATCAACGGTTTTGTCAATTCTTTCAGCTATGTGGATGTGCGCTCGGGCGGCATACTAAGCACCAATGGTCCTATTCATGTGGTCGATGCATGCGTATTGTACAAACCTCAATAATAGACATATGCCAATATAGTTGAATAAATAGCAGTTTTAGCAAAACGGATGCAGGCTAAAAAGTGGTTAGTTGCATTTGATCATACGGCCTGTTTGCCGGGGTCAAATTAACCAACAATTGCCAATATGAAAAGATTACTATGCGCCTGCATCTTCCTTTTCTGGACCGCTGTCCTGTCTGCACAGGTCACTCCGGTGAAGGGGAAGATCATCAGCCTGACAGGGGAGCCGTTATCGGGAGCCTCCATTGTCGTCAAGGGAACACATACCGGGACCGTCTCGGATGCGGAGGGGAGCTTCCAGCTCAACGTTGCTCTTAACACCATCCTCGTCATTTCACACACAGGATTTCTCACCAAGGAGGTAAAGGCCGCCGGCACGCTTAGCATTGCCCTGACGGAGAATAAGAACGACCTGGACCAGGTCATCGTGGTTGGATATGGTACCCGTAAGAAATCCGATGTCACGGGCTCCATCACTTCCATCACCGAGAAGGCCATACAGGATGTGCCTGCGGCCAACCTCAGCCAGGCCCTGCAGGGACAGGGGGCCGGCATCGATATACAGAAGAAGAATGGGAATAGCAAACCAGGCCAGTCGCCAACCATTCTCGTCCGCGGTATGCGAAGCGTCAAGGCGGGCAATGACCCTCTTTTTGTCGTTGACGGCATACCATTTCAGGGAAGCATAGACGATATCAACCAGGATGATGTGGCATCCATCGAAGTGTTGAAGGATGCGTCCTCCACCGCCATTTATGGGAGCCGCGGCGCCAATGGCGTTATACTGGTGACCACCAAGCGGGGCCGGGCGGGTATGAAGCCAACCGTGTCCTATAGCGCCTATGCGGGCGTTTCCAACTGGCTGGGGGAATATCCCGTAATGAACGGCCCGCAGTATCTGCAGCTAAAGAAATGGGCCACTTTTATCGGCAATCCGGGTATGTATACCTCGGTGGATGACCCGGCGATACTCACCTCGGCCCTTGCGCCGGAAGAAAGACAGGGTGTCGCCATGGGCCGCAGCACGGACTGGCAGAAGCTGGTGTACCGGTCAGGTGTCAGCACAGACCATCAATTAAGTCTTTTAGGCGGTACGGATAATACGCAATATGCATTGGGCGCGGGCTATTATAGTGAGACGGGGGTATACCCGGGGCAGTCGTTCAAGCGATATTCCCTGAAGATAAGCGTGGATCAGAAGCTGGGCAACTATTTCAAGATAGGGCTCAGCACGTTGAATACGTTCACAACAACCAAAGGGGAGAGTGTCAACCCCATGGGGCAGGCATTACGGGCCAGTCCGCTGGTCTCGCCTTACGACACGACGGGCAAGCTGATCAATGGCTTTTTGCCGGGCAGCGCCAACCAGGTATGGAATCCACTGGCGGATTTCCTGCCGGGGGCATCTATTGAAAAGAGGGACAGGCTCGGAACTTTCTCCACCCTGTACCTCGAGGTCAGCCCCTTCAAGGGTCTGAAGTACCGATTTAATGGCGGCGCCGAGATACGCTCCGACATCTATGGTAATTTTTACTCCAGGTACACGACGAACAACCTCGGGGTTTCTTCCACGGCGGAGAACGCTACCACAGAGACTACCAGCTATACGCTGGAGAACCTTCTTATCTATGACAAGACCATTGCGGAGCGGCATAAGATCAATTTCACCGGATTGTATAGCTTTCAGAAATATTCTCCGCAGAACAGCGACTTCACCTATAACAACCTGCTGTCCGACCAGGCTCAATACTATAACCCTGCCCTTGGCTCGAACTTTACCGGGAAGGGCTACCTGCAGCCCTGGTCGCTCATTTCGTATATGGGCCGGATCAACTATTCCTACAACGACAAGTATCTGTTGACGCTGACCATGCGTTCAGACGGATCTTCCCGGCTGGCTCCGGGTAACAAATACCATGTATTCCCTTCTGCCGCGGCTGCCTGGAATGTGATAAAAGAGCCTTTTATGAGCAGGGTTTCGGCCTTCTCCAACCTCAAGCTGAGAGCCAGCTTTGGTTCGGTGGGCAATCCTGCCATCGACCCTTTCCAGACCCTGGGCTCGCTGACGAATGTTTCTTACAATTACGGGTCTACGGTGACGACGGGGCTTTATCCCAATGCGGCGCCTAACCCCAGCCTGTCCTGGGAGTATACGGCCACAGCTAATATCGGCCTTGACTTTGGATTTTTCCAGAACAGGTTGTCGGGTTCTATCGACTTCTATCATGCCTATACGAAGGATATGATCATGCCTGTATCGCTGCCGGCGACATCGGGTATACCTGCACAGATACTTACCAATATCGGCAAGAGCGAGAATAAGGGTGTCGAGCTGCACCTGGCAGCCGATATCATACAGCCCCGGACCAGTCACGACATCGGGTGGTCGGCGGATGTCAACTTCTTTATCAACAGGGGTCAGATCACACAGCTGCTGCCCAACATCAATACAAAAGTGAATGGCCGTCCAGCCGACATTGCCAACAAATGGTTTGTGGGCGAGCCCATCGGGTCCATTTACGACTACCAGCGGATAGGTATCTGGCAGGCTACTACCAAGGATTCGCTGGCGGCCAAGACCCTTGGACAGACGATCACCGGCACGAAGTCTGTTATCGGACAGGCAAAAATTGCCGACCGGAATGGAAATGGGGTCATCGATGCAGGGGATATGACCATCCTTGGTACACCGCAGCCTAAGTGGGAGGGTGGTACCACGCAGCGGATCACCTATCGCAACTTCGACTTTACCATCGTGGTTTTTGCGCGTGTGGGAGGAATGATCTCCTCCGCGCTGTTTGGAGCAGGTTTTTCCAATACCATGCAGGCCAACTACAACAACCTGAATGTGGCCTACTGGACGCCGAACAACCCGACGAATGCCTGGCCCAAAGCCAATTCGGCGCAGACCAATCCGCCCAATCTTTCCACCTTCGGATATTTCGATGCGACCTTTTTAAAGATCAGGAGCATGAGCCTGGGCTATAGCATTCCATCCGCCATCGTCAAGCGGTGGGGTGTCAAGTCCGTGCGGGTATATGCTACCGCAAAGGATCCTTTTATCCTCTTCTCGCCGTACAGGAATAAGTACCATGGGCTCGATCCCGAAGCCAGCGGTCCCAAGTCGAGCAGCGATCCTACTGCGACGCTCAACCTGGATACGCCGCCATCCTGGTCCATGCTTTTTGGTCTGAATGTAACTTTTTAAAAATCCTATCATGAATAAGATAATTTTTTTGATGCTATTGACCGTCCTGTCGGGAATAGCCTGTAGCAAGCAACTGAAAGAGAATCCGCAATCTGTCGTAACACCTGATTTTTTCAAGACCGCCCAGGGCTTTCAATCCGGACTGGATGCGGCGTATGCCGGCATGCGTAATCTTTGGGGTACGGAAAACCTCTTTACCATCACCTGTATCGGGACCGATGAGTTTATCACCGGCAATGACGGGACGGGGAACAATATCAACTATTACAGCAGCGGCTATACGCCCGCCGATGGAAAGCTTTCCCCTATCTGGAACAACTGTTACACTTTTATCAATACCTGCAATGGATTGGTTGACTTCGGTCCGACGATCACAGGAATGGACACCGTGAAGCGTTCGGAGATGCTGGGTGAAGCCAAGTTCCTGCGGGCTAATTATTACTTTGTCCTTGTGCAGTTCTGGGGGAATGTCACGCTGAACAAGCATTTTCAGTCCTTGCCCAGCACCGCCGCACAGCGTGATCCAAGCTCCGATGTGTATGACTTTATCATACAGGACCTGCAGGATGCTATTGCGGCGCTGCCCCCCAGCCCGACACAGGGTGGGATATTGCCCGGCAAGGCCACTGCTGCCGCTGCGAGACATCTGCTGGCGAAAGTGTATCTGACAAGGGCCAGCTCGTCCGCGGCACATTCCGACGATTATCAGAATGCGTATACCCTGGCTTCGGGATTGATCACCAACAGCGCCTCTTTGGGTCTGGGGCTGCTACCCGACTTTGGGAGTGTGTTCCAGGAAGGCAATGAGACCAATAAGGAAGTGCTTTGGACCGTGCAGCATACGTCCAACATAGCCTACAATGGCTCGGCGGCACAGAATAGCAGCGGTCCGGATAATGTGCTGGTGCATATGTGGGTGCCCAAGTACGAGACCTTTGTACCGGGTATGCAGCGGGACATTTTGGATGGAAGACCTTATATCCGTGCCGTGCCCACCCGCTGGCTGACAGATACCGTGTTTGCGGACAAGACCAATGACACCCGGTATAGCAAGACCTTTCAGACCGTCTGGTACTGTAACAATGCCGCCGGTATCCCTAAATGGCCTAACCCTGTTCCAGCCGGCGTCGATCCTTCCCTGGCAGGCAAGCCCAAATTTACGCTGGGGGACACTGCCTGTTATATGCCCGGCATCGATGTTTCGGATGCCACTATCGCCGCTACACGTTATCTGCTGATGCCGCCCCGGAAATATAATATCCAGATGAGGCCATATATGCGTAAATATGTGGATACGCATCGTCCCGATATGAATTCGCCTTCGATACGTCCTGTCATCGTGTGGACCTTGTCGGAGACCTATCTTATTGCCGCCGAAGCTGCGTATATGATGAACCAGCCGACGACCGCGCTTGGATATATCAATACCATTCGTGAGCGGGCGGCTTATCCTACCGGGAATGTGTCGGCGATGGATGTTACCGAGGCTGATCTTTCGCAGGACTTTATATTGAATGAACGTTCCCGGGAGCTGTGCGGGCAGATGGTAAGGTGGTGGGACCTGGTACGGACGCATCAGCTGCTGCCCCGGGTGATCGCGCATAATTCGGATGGCAGGTTCAATATTGTTCCTAAGGATACCTTGAGACCTATACCCCAGACACAGATGAATGCGGTGACGTCGGGTCCCCCTTATGGACCGATGGGAGACCCGTTGTGGAATTAATTAATGGCTGATCCGCCAGATAGTATTACCGGCGTCATCTGCTACGAGGAGCGATCCGTCTCCGAGTGCGATGACGCCGACTGGCCTTCCATAGACCTCGTTCTTTGATGCGTCGGCCATAAAGCCTGTAAGGAAATCCTCCGGCTTGCCCGGCTGTCCGTTGTGGAAGGGAACGAATATGACCTTGTAGCCTGCGAATTCGCTGCGATTCCATGAGCCGTGCTGACCGATGAAGGCGCCATTGCGATATTTTTCCGGGAATGTGTTGGCGGTATAAAAGACCAGGCCCAGCGAGGCTGTATGCGCGCCTACCGGCACATCGGGAACCAGCGTTCTGGCTACCAGGTCCGGACGTTGGCCTTTTAGTCTTGGGTCTTCATGGTGACCAAAATAGGCATAGGGCCAGCCATAGAAGCCTCCTTCTTTTACGCTGGTGAAATAGTCTGGTACCAGGTCGTCTCCCAGGCTGTCCCTTTCGTTGACAGCTGTCCACAGGATCTTTGTCCCCGGCTGCCAGTCCATGCCCACCGGGTTGCGGATGCCGGCTGCAAAAACGCGCTCCCCTGATCCATCCGGATTGATCTCCAGGATATCCGCCCGTCTTGCTTCGTGATCCATGCCGTGCTCCGCATTGTTGCTGCCCGAGCCTACCGACACATAGATCTTCGATCCATCGGCATTGGTGATGAGGTTTCGTGTCCAGTGATTGTTATATCCGCCAGCCGGGAGGTCCAGTATCTTTTGACCCGGACCTGAAATATGCAGCTGGCCCGAGGTATAGGGCCACCGGTAAACGCCATCGTTGTTGCCGACATAGAACCAGCCATTCAATAGTAACATGCCCAGGGGCTGATTGAGACTTGTCATAAACGTGTCTCTCAGCTCCGGCACACCGTCATGGTCGGCGTCGCGGAACAGGAGGATGTCATTGGCGCTCTTTTTACGACTGGTTTGCGACTCGGAGACCAGCAGGTCTCCATTGGGAAGGATGTAGAACCAGCGCGGGCTGTTCAGGTGGCCGGCATATTTGGTGACAGTGAATCCCGGAGGAGCGACCGGGGTTTTGTCTTCGGGCCATCCGATGACCTTACTGCTGCGTTTGTTCGACCCCGTGGCATATGGTTCCGGTAATGTTTGTGCGTGGCAGACCGTTGTCATGCCCAGACAAGTGGACAGGGCTGCCAATGCTAAAGTATGTTTCATGGCGGGGGTGGGGGGTTATCGTTTTTTGGTGAGGTCAACCAGTTTATCTTTTGCCAGCACGATCTCCGTGCCTGCCAGGAGGAAGGCGCCCAGCCCATGTGTATCGTTGGTCTCACGGGGACGGTCATAATAAAAGCGTATGTCTTCCGCGATGTTGGTACCGATGCAGACGTCCTGCAGCTCACCTTCGGGTGTTACTTTTTTACTAAGCCCTTCCCATCCATTCTGCGCGATGGTGATATAGCTCTTATCGATCCAGCCCTGGTTCACCGCATGAGCCACCGTATATACGAACATGGCCGTGACCGATGATTCCAGGTAGGAGTCGGGTCTGTCCAGTACCTGGTGCCAGAGCCCGCTGATGTCCTGGTAGCGGGAGAAGCCTTTGATCTGACGCAGCAGCAGCCTCGTAAGTTCCGCGCGTTTGGGATGGTTGGCCGGCAGATTGTTCAGCAATTCCGTCTGTGCGAGAGCGAGCCAGCCGTTGCAGCGTCCCCAGCGGCCCACGCCATTCATGGCCTCGTCGCTGTAGTAGCAGTGAAAATAAAGGCCTGTTGTGCTGTCGTACAGGTAGCGATTAAAGCTCTCCACCTGCTGGATGGCAAAGTCGAAATATTTCGGATCACCCGTGAGCTTTCCCATCCTGGCGAGGAAGGGCACGCTCATGTACAGATCGTCCGCCCAGAGCGTCATATTGTGCGGATGGCTACGGGACAGGGTGCCGTCGGGAAGCTTTAGCTGCTGGTTCAGGATATAATCGCCTACTCTTTGGAGGTAGTCCATGTAATCCTTTCTTTTGTCAAAGCTGTATACGTCCAGCAGACCTGCCGACATGGCGCCGCAGTCGTCCAGGGAGCCAATATGAAATACCGGTCTGTACTCGACACTCTTGGCCCCCGCGTCGTATTGTTTTTTAAAGAAATCGAGACTACTGAAGATGAAGTCAAAATTCTTACGGGAATAGTCCAAGTATTTAGCGTCCTTTAGCACGGATGCTGTCTGTACCATACCCACCGACAGTACGCCATTGACATAGGCCCATTTATTGAATTTACTCTCCGCCTTGACATCCGGGGAGGTTGGGATGTTTTTCAGGGATCCCAGTTTTTCCCCTGTCTTGCTGTTGACAAAACGGAAGCTGGTGGTCTGGATGATATGATCGGCTACTTTACGTACCAGCGCCTCGGCATCAGTGGCGACAGATGACTGGGCCCGGAGGGCGCCCGCGTACAGGAAGGAGAGGAACAGCAAGTGTTTGATTTGCATAATTGATAGTTTTTCAACAATTAAAACCGCTGGAAGCGGTTCGTCCAGAACCGCAGGTTCCGACCGAGGACGAGCGAGTGCCCGGAGCTCGGACGAAGGCCTCAGACATTAGCGATATGCGGGAATTGGGCTATTTTTCGGTCAAGACCAATTCCCGCACTTGTAATATTCCGATAAATTTAAAATATTCTGAAGCATATGCCAGAATAGTTGAATACAATGCTAATTACAATAATTCAAGGCCTGGAAAATTATAGTTGATTGCAGTATGAAGTCTATAGCTGTATTTTTTCTATGCCTTATTCCCTTTGCATTTGTGCGTGCCGGTTCCGTGCCCAGCTACGTTGTCAAGAGCCCTGATGGGAGCCTCTCTTTCGAGCTGCGGGTGGGTAAGGAAGACCTGTCTTTTAGCGTGCTTTTGGGGAGCGTTGCCATTACCGGCCCATCGGCTTTGCGGATGTCGCTGGATGGGCGTTCCATTACCCAGGGAGGTGTCGTCAAGGACAGTCGTCGTTATGAGGTCCGTGAGAAATATCCCTGGCTGGGAGCGCATGAGTGGGCCGTCAACGAGTGTAATGGGCTCGAGCTGCATATGACGCGTGGATCCTCCGTCTATACGATAGATATACGCGTGTTTAATGATGGTGCTGCTTATCGTATTGTAGTGCCAGGAGCGGATGGCGTTGGCCGGACGCCGGATGAAGCTACTGTATTTAATTTTCCGGGTGCCGCTACCATATGGTATCATGATCTTGTGGGGCATTATGAAGGGGTGCATGTAAAAAAAGAGCTGTCGCAGGTGCAGGCTGGAGAGTGGGTAGCTCCTCCTGCTACGCTCAAACTGCCACAGGGAATATATGTTGCTGTCACAGAGGCAGCGTTGCAGGGCTATTCCGGTATGGCCCTGCAGGCAGATGGGAAAAGTGGGCTGGTGTTGAAAATGGCACAGCATCAGCCTGCATCCCATCCATTTGTGCTGCGGTATAGTCATGAAGATTCTGTGCGTTTGTCACAGCCTGCTGTTGTAAAGGGCGTCATTACCACGCCCTGGAGGGTGATCATGGTGGGGAAGGACCTGAATACCATGGTGAATAGCGACATCCTGCACAATCTATGTCCAACGCCTGACTCCGGGCTTTTCCCCCAGGGGGCTCAGACTAGCTGGATCAAGCCTGGTCGCGCCGTATGGAAATACCTGGATGGGGGAGGGGACGGAACACCCGAAGTGATGAAGAAGTTTACGGACCAGGCTGCCGAGCTGGATTTTGAACATAATATCCTGGAAGGTTTCTGGCGGAAATGGACAGACGAGCAGATAAAGGACCTGGTGGATTATTCCGCGAAGAAGAATGTGTCTATCTGGCTTTGGATGCATTCCAAGGACCTGCATGACAGCGTTGCCCGAAGAGCGCTTTTCCAGCATTGTCATGAGCTGGGAATTGCCGGGCTGAAGATCGACTTCTTCGACCATGAGGCGAAAGAGGTTATCGACCTGTACGATGCTATTTTGAGGGAAACTGCGGTGCAGCATCTGATGGTGGATTTCCACGGATCGAATAAGCCTACCGGCTTGTCGCGTACATGGCCCAATGAGATGACCCGAGAGGCCGTGAAGGGAATGGAAGCCAGCAAGCTGATGGACAGGGCCACGCATGAGACGACGATACCTTTTACCCGGCTGCTGGCAGGACCTGCCGAATACACTGCCGTACATTTTGGCGAAAGGCGGCGTAATACCAGCTGGGCCCATCAGATAGCCAGCGCTGTTGTATTGGGTGGCGAGCCTATGCTGACCTATGCCGCCAATCCCGAGAATATCCTTTCCAATCCTGCCGTCAATATCATCAAGGCCATACCTGCGGCGTGGGATGAGACCATTGTGCTGCCCGGCTCCGAGATAGGCGAGATGGCCGTCATGGCCCGCCGGAAGGGACAGCGCTGGTTTGTGGCCGTCATGAATGGGAATGCTCAGAGACAGATCAAAATACCACTTAATTTCCTGAAAAGCCCCGCCACCGCCTCCATTGTGAAAGACGTCCCCGGGAATTCAGGATCGGAAACGGTGGAACAGGGCAATTTTAAGGCAAGCGATGTTCTTGAGCTCAACCTGGAGGCGGGTGGCGGATATTTATTGATGTTGTCGCCGGCGGCGGCTCCGTTGGTATACAATGTGCGGGATTATGGGGCCGCGGGTGATGGGGTCACGCTGGATGGGAATGCCATCAACAAGGCTATCGAGGCTGCTGCCAGCGCCGGAGGGGGTACCGTGTATTTCCCTGCGGGCAATTATCTCTCGTACACTATTCATCTGGCCAATCATATCTCGCTCTTTATCGACCAGGGCGCTACGATCATTGCAGCGGCTCCCGTGAATGGTGTGGGTTATGACAAGCCCGAGCCCAATGCTTTCGACAAATACCAGGACTTTGGTCATAGTCACTGGAAGAATAGTCTTATCTATGGAGAGGGGCTGCATGATATTTCTATTGTAGGGCAGGGACGGATCTGGGGCAGGGACCTGACCAGAAGCACTAATGTTCCCGAAGGAGGCGGCAATAAGACCATTAGCCTGAAGCTTTGCTATAATGTTACCATTCGTGATGTGTCGGTGCTGCATGGGGGGCATTTTGCCATTTTGGCTACCGGCGTCGACAATCTTACCATCGACAATATGAAGGTGGACACCGACAGGGATGGGTTCGATATCGACTGTTGTAAGAATGTGCGGGTGTCGAACTGTACTGTAAACTCGCCTTTTGACGACGGCATTTGTCTGAAGAGCTCGTTTGGGCTGGGATATTCACGGGCCACGGAGAATGTGACCATCACTAATTGCCAGGTCAGCGGGTATGACGAGGGCAGTCTGCTGGACGGTACATTCAGACGTACGTATAAAAAATATTCGGACAGCACTACGACCGGACGTATCAAAATGGGGACGGAATCCAATGGAGGATTTAAGAATGTCACTATCTCCAACTGTGTGTTCGACTATTCGAGAGGGTTGGCTTTGGAGACCGTGGATGGGGGACTGCTGGAGGATGTAGCCATCACCAATATCACCATGCGGGACATCGTGAATGCACCTATTTTTATTCGGCTGGGGGCCCGGCAGCGCGGGCCTGATACCATACCCGTGGGTGTCTGCCGGAGGATCATCCTCAGCGATATTGTCGTATACAATGCCGACTATCGTCATGGCGCGATCATCAGCGGATTGCCCGGGCATCCTATCGAGGATTTGGAGATGCATAATATCCGCATTTATTATAAGGGGGGTGGCACGGCTGAGATGGCGCGGCGGGATGTGCCTGAATTCGAGAAAGATTATCCCGAGCCATATCGTTTTGGGAAGATGCCCGCTTATGGGTTTTTTATACGGCATGTCAATGGCCTGAAGATGCGGGATGTGGATGTCAGTTATATGAGTCCCGAGCACCGGCCTGCTTTTGTGATGGATGATGTCAATGGGGCAAACCTCGATCATGTACATGGGGAGCAGCCTGAGGGGGCCGAGATGATGGTGCAGAGGGATGTGAAGAACGCTGTCATCAATTAAACCTTGAAACAAAAAACCCCGCGGATGCGGGGTTTTTTGTTGGCTATTGTTTAATGAGTTTGATGGTTTTTATGAATCCTTCCTGTTCGACCTTCAATATGTATACTCCCGGCGGGTAGCTGCTGGCATCTATATCCACTATACCATTTGGCTGGGCCACCAGTCTGACCTGCAGTTGTTTGCCATCTGTGCTATACAATCCCAGACGGGTCTGTCCCTGACCGGCCAGCGATAGATAGAGGCGGAAGGCATTGCGGGATGGATTGGGGGATACTTCCGCGATATTCGCCGGCTTGCTGGCCGTAAGGTTGTTAGCCTCTGTACTAATGAGCTTGTCGCTGTTGGCAGCGGAGACCTGGTCTTTGCCGCATAGGGCCCTTGTGCCGTAGGCGAGATCGATGCGGGTGAATCCAAAATTATCTTCCCAGTCGATGATGGCGATGGAGGGCAGCGGCGTATTATGGAAATACGGCGTGGCAGTTGAGAAGGTCGTATCTCCGGGGCTTATGACCAGGCTGCCATGCTGATCGGACCCGATGAGGATCCAGTCTATCTTCACCTCGAATGGATTGGGATTGAAGACTTCCCAATTACGGATGTGGGCGGGGTCGTTGGAACAGAGCGGCTTGATATCGAGATCCTTTACAAAGAGGTTGGGGAATTTTACATCGCCCACGGCTGCATCTGCCCGGATGAGTCCATAGCCTGTGGCGTAATCAAATCCCTTGTCGAAGCCCGTTGTATAGGGGTTGTCCATGTCTACGGCGTGTATTTGTAAAATACCCTTTATCTGTGCGGGGGTAATGGTATGCAGCTTTTGCGCATCGATCATCAGGGCTGCGACGCCTGCGGCATGGGGTGCGGCAGCTGAAGTGCCGAAGAAGTTGGGGAATGTGTCGGTATCCTGCGGGATATCGCCATTACCGAATGGATCGAAGAACGAGGTATTGCCTCCATCGGGTGCTACGATCTCGGGCTTGGGACGGATCAGCGGTGTGATGCGTTGTCCATTGATATCATAATAGTTTGCTACGCCGCCTACGGAAGAGAAGCCTTCCACGACGGGTGTATCCACTCCATAAGGAGGTGTCCGCAGGTGCCAGGCGGCGCCTGTGGCGATGGCTCCATCCGCCTTGGCATGACCTACGAGGGCGGGGGCAAGGATGCCGGGGATGGCGGGATTGGTGAGATAGAAGAGGGCGTCGTTATAAAGCAGGTATTTCAGCCGGGTGGGGTCGGGGCCTGCGTATTTTACGATGACGAGGTAAAAGGTAACGCTGTTGGTGGAGTTGAAATATCCGAACAGCTCTATGGGGTCGCCGCTCCTTATGTTGTCGGAGGCACCGGCAGCCACGATCTGTCCCTGGCTGTTGAGGAGATAGATGTCAAGGTCGGACGCGCATCCTACACCGCTGGCGGAGAAGGAGGATTGGTCCCATTGGAAGGAGCTGATGAGCACGCCGCCGGGCGGGATATAGATAGGCTGGAAATAACGGGGAGGATCAGCCGGTCCGCTAAAGTTATGGGCGGTGCCGCCGCCCTGACCTAGCGGCTCAAAGGTGGTAGGGTGATAGTCACTCTCATAGGAGCGTATGCTGGAGTTACCCGCAGCTGAAAAATAAGTGACGCCCCTGCTTTTTACCTGGTCGATGGCCTGGGCGATGATCCCATCCTGGAAATAAGGTTCGGCGTAATAGATGATATCGTCCGTGATGACATTACAGCCTGCGTCTGCCAGCTGGATAATGCCCTGGGCGAAATCCGCCATTCCATTGTTGGCTGTATGAAAGGCGATCTCCGCACCCGGCGCGACATCATGTACTATTTCCGCCATGGCGCGTCCTTCGTCGGTGCCGTTGGAGTCGAGGTCTTCCAGGATCTGAACGGGTTTTTTATAGTTGAAAGGATTGCCGGGGCCGGGGAGCTCGCCGTGTGCTACTCCCGTGGGTGCGCCGCCGAGATTGTTATAGCTGTCGGAGAGGATGCCGACCTTGACTCCCGAGCCATCCACTTTATATTTTTTTCGGGCTGTATAAGAGAGCTGGGCCGTATCACCCTGGCTGACAATGGGGATGGGCTTGGGGGCGGGGGCCGGACCGAGGAGGGTGGTCATGGCCGGGCCGGACATTCTACCGGGCGTGCTCACGGAGTTGGCTACCCGCAAGGGCTTATAGGCCGGCTTGACCCAGCGGATGGAGGCGGCTGATTCCAGCTGAGAAAGGGCGCTGAGGGGGATGAGACCGGAAATAACCCTTCCATAGGTGGCTTTTACCAGGAATCCCATTTTCAGGAGCTCGGCCCGGGTGGTTTGAAGATCGCCTGTTGCCGTCACATCCACTACTATCTTATCTCCTTTGATCTGGAGAAAAGAGTTTAGCGCGTCGGTAGGTACTGTGGGCTTTGTGGACTGAGCGATCTTGGCGTTGGGTCCGTAGGTGTCGGACAGCTTCTTTAGTTCGGGGCTTAACCTGGATGGAACTTTTGGAGGGGTTGTCTGGTCGGGTGAGGGGCCGTTAAAGGCAGGGTCTCCTTTTACCTGGGCGTGGAGGGTGGTAGCGGAAAAGGCAAGCATCACCCACACCGCAAGGTGTAGTAAATTTTTCTTCATAATGCACTGGTTTAATGATTAATGTGCGGGACTGCTTTCGGCGGTCCCTATGAAGAAAAAGGTACACTATTTTCTAATATGGGAAATGGGGAATTTGTCCACCATCAAGGGCTTTCGCGTACTCCATATACTGTGGTTCCTTGTACGCAAGTCCCGCCTGTATCAGCAGTGTTGAAAAATCTTTGTAATTATAAGGTGTTATCTCCTGGTATTCCCATTTTTTTTCACCCATGGCGTAAGGCCGCAGCCAGTCGAGAGCAGTGCGGATGCCTGCGCCTTCCTTATTATGATAATCCCACAGGTCTACTCCGACGAGGGTGCCGATCTTGGACAGATCGAAGAATGCCTGCAGGTTGTATGCACTGTAGTGCATGGAATTGGTCCGCGCCAGCTCGAGAGGCATCTTTCCATCCTGCTGGATCTGGCTTTCTATACGGGTCTTACCTTCTTCCACGAGCTGTCTGGCCTTGTCCCTGTCCCCGATGAACAGGGCATAATCCGCGGCTTGGGCAAGGAACCAGACACCGTGATTATTTCTCCCACGATGCTCTTCCTGTCCTTTTTGGCTGGTGAGCATCCAATGAAGGTATTGTCCATACCATGCACGAAGCGAGTCCGCGTTGGCATTTGTCCAGGATTCGGAGCCTTCCACCAATCCCGCTGCGTCGGCAATACCCATCAGTGCGATAGTCTCGATGATGCCGATGCCTCTTCCGTCATTCACTCCCGGTATGGCCTGTCCGTATTCCAGGTGGGGGTTCATACGGCTGCTGTCTTCCAGGAACCATCTTTTTAGCAGCCCGGCTGTTTTGGCGGCATATTTTTCTTCACCCGTCACATACCAGGCGAGGGACAGGGCGCGGGTGGCATTTTCCAGCATGCCTATATAAGTCCTGTCCGTGATCTTGTATATCTCCGGATTGCGCTGCCCATCCAGGCTCTTATACGGCAGGCCGTTGGGTTTGCTGCTATCATACCAAAAATAGGGCGCCTGGCTCATGTAATCGTGCTTGTTGCCGCTGGTGGGTGTACGCTGCTTGAACATGACGGAGACCGGGGGCATGTCTAAGAAATTATCGGCCTGTCGTTTCAGTTCCTCTGCCTGCTGCTGGGCCTGGGGGTCCCTGGCTGCATAGTTTTTTTTTAACAGGGCCAATTGGCCTGCATCCATGAGAGAGACGCGGGGGATGACAGCGCCGCCGGTGGTGAATTTCAGCGTATAGGCGGTCACTGTCTTTGCATTGAAGCCGGGAACATACAAGGTCATCGATGCCCTGTCATAGTGGATGTCGGCTGTATTCTTTTTTGCAAGATGTGAATCCAGCAGCAGCTCCTTACGTCCATCGGCATAGACATAATATACATAGCCTATCCATTCGGAGACGATGAGGTCGCCATGGCCTGCTTCTTCCACGCCATCACCGCCGTTGGGAAGGGTAGTGATGGTACGGGTGCCGCCTTTGCCGTTTGCGCTGGCAATAAGCACCGCCTTGTTGGCCAGGATATATATACTATCGCCGCTGGCCTTTACGCCATTGGCTCCGGCGAGCCCATCCATGAATAATTTGGGCATATCCTTTTCGATCTTATAAACCTTGCCGGCCTTCGAGTCCGACACATATACGACGCCTTTTTTATCCACGGTGACATCATTCAGTCCCGTGGCTCCCTGGATAGGGATCTTTTTTTCGATGCTGCCGCGGCGAATATCGATGACGATGACATCACTGATATCGGCTACAAAGAGTCTGTTCTCCCACCGGCCCAGTCCCTTAGGGGCGTTCAGCCCTGTGATCCAGGAGGGATCGTAGCCTTTGCCATCCACACCCAGCTTGCCGACACCTCCCTTGCCATCCGCATCCCATCCTCCTCCGTCGATAAGGGATACATATAAGGTCTTGCCCGTAGCGTCAGGCAGGACGGATTCAGGAATGGCGATGATCGTGTCTGTCTCCCAGAGCTTGTCGAGCGTGGGATGCTGTTGCGCTTGCGCTATAAAGGGTAGTGAAAGACCCAATGTGATAAGGAACCTGGTCATGCGTATGCTTTTTTCAAACTAAAGTTACTGAATTCACGCTGGTAGCCAAGAGGGCTTTTGCCCGTGATCAGCTTAAAATATTTATAGAAGCTGGTGAAGTTGTTGAACCCACTCTCATAACAAAGCTGTTTGATACTAAGGTTATTTTCGATGAGCAGCTTACAGGCATGTCCTACTCTTATTTCTATGAGGAATCGGGAGTAGGTCTTGCGGGTCCTGGATTTGAAGAATCGGCAGAATGAGTTGGGGCTGATATTGGCCACAGCGGATATCTCTTCCAAAAGTATAGGGCGTCGGAAGTTCTTCAGGCTGTATTCGTAAATGGTATTGATACGCTCGTACTCGACTTCCTGGAAGGTGTGTTGAAAGCCGATGGATGACAGCTGCCGGGTCTGTGGCGATACGGCAATACTATACAGGGCTTCCATCAGGAGCAGCAGCCGGTGCATACCATCCGCCTCGAGTATCCTCTCCAGCAGGTCGGCTACTTTTTTCCGGGCTTCCCCTTCTACCTGCAGCCCTCTTTTGGCCTGATCGAGGACCGTCTTGAGGTGGACCGTTTCCGGAAGATGCAGGAATACATCCCCACAGAAATTATTACAGAAATGGGCGACACGCACGTCGGCCGTCACATCGGTATATTCTTCGAAATAGGCGTCGTCAAAACGCCAGTAATGCGGCAGGTTGGAACCGACGAGGACTACATCCCCTGCCCGAAATCGCCGCATGCTGTCTCCTACGAATTGAGTGCCTTGTCCTCTCTTGAAATGGATCAATTCAACTTCCGTGTGAAAATGCCAGCGATTGTTGATGTAAGGAACAAGATCCCGGCGGACGCTGAAAGAGTGTCCCGGCTCCCTGGAAACTTTAAGCAGTTGAGGTCTCATGTTTAAGAAAGTTTATGTGATGAATGGCGCATCAATATCCCGGATTGGGTTTAAGGTTTGGATTCAGGTCTAGTTCGGATTGGGGTATCGGCAGCAGCAGATGGTTATTGTCGACGTTATAGCCTTCGGCTGCCTTGATGGATTGGTATTTTTTAAGACGTATCAGGTCCCAGCGTCGATGTCCTTCCACGCCCAGCTCCCATCGTCTCTCGTTGACCAGGGTATCGACAAAGTCATCCGAGGTCACCGTGTTGGTGAGATCAAGCAATTGGGATGTCAGGCCGGCCCTTGTCCGTACGGCATTGATGCCGTTGAACTTGCCCGCATCGCTGGGGTTGATCGCGTTCATTGCCTCCGACTGCATCAGCAGGACGTCGGCATAACGAAGGACGATCCAGTTGTTGCGTCCGCTGGAAGAGGATGCTACGCCCGGGTCGCGCCATTTGGAGATCCAGTGTTTACCGCCGTCTACGGTGCCTACTGCTACTTTACGACGTATGCTGTCTGCGGGGCTGAAGGAGTTGTAGTAAGAATCCAATGCGTAGAAAGAACCATATCCACCCAGCGAGGTGGGGTCGAACATACGGTTGGTCAGGTTGACCGCATTGGGACTGGCGCCGAAAAGTACGGCGAATATGACCTCTTGGGCCGCGGCGTTTTTTTGGGCCGGGTCGAAGATGGTGGCATAGTTCTTTACCAATCCGAGTGTCGAGGGGTTGGCGGTAGAGTAGGTGATCACCTTATTACACTCATCGAGGGCGCTCTGGTTGTCCGTAGAATTTCCGAAGCTGGTGCTGGCGCGCTGCAGATAGACCCTGGCCAGCATGGCGCTGGCGGCTTCTGAAGAGACCATGCCAAAGCTGGTAAGCTGTTTGGTGTGGTAGCAGTTCTGTTCCGCATTTTGCAGGTCCTTTATTACCTGTTGATAAACGCTGTCGGCCGAGGTGCGGGAAGGATAAAGATTGGCGTTGTCGGGATCAAGAAGCAGGGGAACGTCGCCATAGGAACGTACCAGGTCGAAGTAGGCCATACCTCTTAAAAAGCAGGCGTTGCCGATGATATTGTTTCGTTGCGTAACGTCCATATTGATGCCCGGGACATGTTTGATCACGTCATTAGCATTCTTGATCAGCTTGTAGGCATTGACCCACCAGTTAGTGACCTCTCCATTGGTAGCGGTTTGCGCACCCATGAAAAGATCGCCTCTGTCACCCGAGATGGGATTGGGCTGATACGTATCGCCGGAAGTCTCGGAAATGATATACACTGTCCGTTGATAATAGGTTTGCGCCTGCAAGGGAGAGAACACCGCATTGAGGGCTGCCGTTGCGTCGGCGGCTGTCTGGTAGAAATTGCCTGGCGTTAGAAAACTATGAGGCGTCTCCGTAAGCGCCTTTTTACAGGAGCTTATGAGCATCCCCGGAAGGATGGCCGCTGATAATAAAAAAACAAATGGCTTGTTCATATAAATTAGTTTGTAATGATAATCTTGTGGCGCCTAGAATCCCAGCTTTACACCTAACAGCCAGGTCCTGTAGTGAGGATAGGCGTTGTAATCCGTACCCAGCGACAGGGCGTTGCTCGTAGCGAAAGAGTTTACTTCCGGATCGAAGCCGCTGTACTTGGTAATGGTTATCAGGTTTTGCGCCGTAACATAGACGGAGGATGATTTAAATATTTTGCTAGCCTTTGGCAGCGGGAGGTCATACGCCAGCGTCAGGGTTTTGAATCGCAGGTAGCTGCCGTTCTCGATGACATCGCTGGTAACGCCTGTGCTACGTCTGAGTACGCTGCTGATCCGGGCATTGGTGTTGCTGGTGCCGGGTCCTGTCCAGCTTTTTGTGCCTATATAAGCCAGCCTGTTGAAGTTGTTGCTGCCATTCTGTATCTCGTACAGATTTTCATTCAGGATATTATTCCCATATACACCCTGGATGAAGACCTTTAGCTGCCATCTGCCATAGGTAAAGGTGTTGGTCATACCGTAGGTGAACTTTGGCAGAGCGTGACCGATGATAGTCCTGTCGGCGCCGCTGAGCGCGCTGTCGCCCGTGAGATCACGGTAGATGGGGTCACCCGGCTTGACCGACTGTTTGGTACCGCTCTTTGTGATCTGATCCTGGGTCTGCCAGATGCCGTCAAAAATATAGCCGTAGAAAGAGCCAATGGGCTTGCCTACCAGCAGGATGGCCGATTTAAAGGTGGCCGAGGGGAAAACGCTTCCGCTGAGGTCGCCCGCATAGATCTGTTTGTTTGGACCCAGGTCGAGCACTTTGTTGGCATTGGTGGAGAAGTTCAGGGTGGTGGTCCACTTGAAATTATCCTGGTTGATATTGCGGGTGGTCACGGCCAGCTCGAAGCCCTGGTTCTGTATGGCGCCGATATTCTCCAGGATGGAGGAATAGCCCGAGGTCTGGGGGATGCTAACATTCAACAGCAGATTGGATGTCTTTTTATAATAATAGTCAGCCGTCAGCATCAGCCGATTGTCCCACAATCCCAGGTCTACGCCCACGTCGAATGACGAGGTGGATTCCCACTTTAAGTTCGGGTTGGGTATATTGGAAGGCTGTGTGCCTACTACGCGGGACGGGCCTGTACCCATTGAATAGGCGGCATTGGAGGAGTACATGCTAAGGGAGTTGTAAGAGCCTATCTCCTGATTGCCCGTAATACCATAGCTCGTGCGCAGTTTCAGCTCGCTGATGCTTTTTATCCTGCTGATGAATTTTTCATCGGAGACATGCCAGGCAAAGGCGCCCGAAGGGAAATAGCCCCATTTATTGTTTACGCCAAATCGCGAGGAGCCGTCTGCACGCATGGTAAAGGTGAACAGGTATTTATCCATCAGACGGTAGTTGATCCTTCCAAAGTAAGAGGCCAGTACGTTCTCCGTAAAGGACGAGGATGGCTGGGCGGCCGTGCCGATGCCCAGGTTGTCGGCCCCCTCGTTGTTGGTAGAAAGGTTGGTGATACCGGCCGAAGAGGCTTTGTTATACCAGTGCTGGAAGGTAAAGCCCGCTACCGCATTGATCGCATGGATATTATTGATCTCCTTATCATAGGTGACCGTGTTTTCGTTCAGATAGTTATAGTATTGCCCTGTGCTTTGGGAGGCTGATCCTCCATTGGAAGCGGCCACATAGAGGTCCGTGGGCACAAATTGTTTTTCGCCCGTGTTGCGGTAGTCTACGCCCAGGCTCGACTTGAGCTTTAGCCCTTTTATGACCTCGTATTCGAGAAAGGAAGTGGCGAAGGCCCGGAAGTTATAGATGCCATCCTGCGCCTCGTTGGCATAGGCTACCGGATTGCCCAGGGGAGAGGCCAGAGGGCCCGGGCCGTTGAGATAGGTATACTTACCGGAGCTGTCGCGTACCGGCAGGATCGGGTTGAACCGAACGGCATCCCATAAAACGCTGGGGGTGGTGCCGCCGCCGCTGGTATTTACGGATGGGACATTCTGAAAGCCATAGGAAAATTGGGTGGAGACGCCGAGCTTTAGCCTGGAGCTGATGTCCTGGTCCAGGTTGTAGCGGAGGATACCTCTTTTGAAGTTGGAGCCGATGATGATACCCTGCTGCTGGTAATAGTTAAAGCTAAGGTAATAGCGGGAGTCAGGGCCTCCTCCGGCAAATCCGGCCGTAACGCTGGAGACCGGCGCTGTCCTGAAAATGGCGTCCTGCCAGTTGGTGCCTTTGCCAAAGCTGCTGATCTGCTGAGTGGTATAAGGCAGGGCAAGGTTGGTGCCCTGGAGCTGGTTTTGTTGTGATTGCAAGGAGTCCAGGAAAATACCGTATTGGGTGGCGTTCATCATGTCGTAGCGTTTGCTGACCTGCTGAATGCCTGTGAAACCGTCGATATTGACCGTGCGTCCGCCGCTCCTGCCTCTTTTGGTAGTGATGAGGATAACTCCGTTGGCGCCCCGGCTTCCGTAGATGGCTGTCGCGGAAGCGTCCTTCAATACGTCGATGGATTGGATATCGGCGGCGTTCAAGTTAGAGATGTCTGCACCCGCATAGCCGTCCAGTACGTACAGCGGCTCGCTGCTGGAGGTGATGGAGTTGGTACCCCGTATACGGATGGAGAATACCGAACCGCCCGGCTGGGTCTGGTTTTCCGTAACGATGACGCCGGCTACCTGGCCTTCCAGCATTTGTGCAGTGCCATTGATCGCCGTCCTTTCCTGGTCTTTTATGGGTACCGTGGCTACCGAGCCCGTGAGGTCTTTTTTACGTGTCGTACCATAGCCGATGACGACCACTTCGTTCAATCCTTTTGAGTTAAGATCGAGCGTAATATTCAGGGCATCCTGGGAGGGGCCTACCTGGAGCTCCCTGGTGTCGTGGCCGACGGCCGACACGATGAGGGTCACCGATCTTCCTTCCGGTATGGAAATGGTGAAGCTGCCGTCTTCGCCGGCTGTGACGGCGGCGCTTTTCTTTAATCCTTTTACGATAATGGTGGCGTTGGGAACAGGTGAATTGTCGGGAGAGACTACCCTCCCTTTTAGCTCCCTGTGGGTAAGGGGAGTTTTTTGAGCGGATAGGTCGTATGCTAACAGGACAAGACAGAGCAGCATACAAACCACGTTTCGCATAAGCATAATGGCAAGTTTTTGTTATGTGAGTAGAAGTATACAGTGTCAAGTTGGAGAAAAATGTAATCACTACAACTATCTGAGGACTAGTTTATTTACGGAAACGGTTGCATGAAAGGCTACTACAACGTTTTCGTAGAAAATCCGGAGGGGAGCATAAAGTTTATGTAATTTTCCTATGCACTAGCTGCCCTCCAAAACGAAGCAGGCTTTTTAAACAAACTGTCGCTTGTCAATGAATACGGTAAACCTCAAGCAACTTGCGAAAGAGTTGAACCTAAGCGTGTCCACCGTGTCCCGTGCTCTGCGGGATAGCTGGGAGATCAGCACGCCGACCAAACAAAGGGTCTTCGATCTGGCAAAGAAAATGAATTTTCAGCCCAATCCCTACGCCAGCAGTCTCCGTAAACATCGTAGCCGTACAATTGCAGTGGTCATCCCGGAAGTGGCCAACAATTTTTTTGCCCTGGCGATAAAAGGTATCGAGACGATTGCGCGGGAGAAGGGGTATCATGTGCTGATATACCTGACGAACGAGGATGGAAGTGAGGAGATGGCGGTGGCTGCCAACCTGCAGAGCGGCAGGGTAGATGGGGTGATCCTTTCCTTGTCGGGTGAGACGACGGATATCCGTCACCTGATGGAGCTGCAGCAGCGGAATATACCTTTGGTATTCTTTGATCGAGTCTGTGACAGCATAGAGGCGCCCAAGGTGGTGACCAATGATTATGAGAGCGGGTTTGTCGCGACGGAGCATTTGGTTAAGGCCGGCTGTCGGCGTATAGGGCATCTGACCATCTCCATGAGCCTTTCCATTTCCCACAAAAGAATGAAGGGATATACGGATGGGCTGCTAAGATATGACAAGCCTTATGACGAAAATATGATCGTCCATTGCGAGGGCAGGGAAGAGGAGAACTATAAAAAGATAAAGGACCTGCTGGCTTCTGATCAGCGGCCCGATGGGATCTTTGCCTCAGTGGAAAAGCTGGCTGTACAGGTATATCATGCCTGTCGGGA
>Ga0105237_10002014_pt1 | contig 25856 bp, 22 predicted proteins | sample KBSC24metaG_FD_81520 | JGI IMG/M metagenome (GOLD analysis project Ga0105237, IMG submission 81520) | Corn rhizosphere microbial communities from Kellogg Biological Station, Michigan, USA - KBS C2-4 metaG | ecosystem: Host-associated > Plants > Roots > Rhizosphere > Soil | place: Michigan, USA...
CCGTCATGGCCGCCGCCGCGACGCCGGAGCCTTCCACTTGGATGCTGCTCACCGGCGGGTTGCTGGTCGTCGGAGTCTGCTTTCGCCGCCGCGCGGTCCGCTAATTCTCTCGCGGGCCTCTCCAACTGTCTCCAACAGTTGAGTTGCTAACGGCCCGTTTCCTCCTTAATATAACCCCTCTCTCTTTATGAAATCGACGCGCACCTCCAAGAAGAAAAAAGCGGCCTCCGCCGCTCCCTCCCACCGCGGCCCCGTGATGAACGGAGCGGAGGTCCTCGTTGCGAGCTTGGAACGTGAGGGCGTGGACACGATTTTTGCCTATCCCGGCGGAGCGAGTCAGTTCCTTCATCAGGCTCTGACCAAGTCCAAAAAAATCCGCACCATCCTCCCCCGCCACGAGCAGGGCGGCGGCTTCATGGCGGCAGGCTACGCACGTTCCACCGGCAAGGTGGGCGTGTGCATGGCCACCAGCGGTCCCGGCGCGACCAACCTTGTGACGACGCTCGCCGACGCCTACATGGACTCGATTCCGATCGTGTCGATCACCGGCCAGGTGCCACAAGCCAACATCGGCAAAGGCGCCTTCCAGGAGACCGATTTCTTCGGCATGACGCTCCCCATCGTGAAGCACAGCTACCTCGTGCTCGACGCGACCGACATTCCCCGCGTGGTGAAGGAGGCGTTCTACATCGCCAATAGCGGCCGTCCCGGTCCCGTGGTGATCGACATCCCCAAAGACGTCCAGATTTCCAAGACCCAGCCCATCTTCCCCAGCAAGATCGAGCTGCGCGGCTACAAGCCCGAGAAGAAAGCCGATGATGTGGCGCTGTACGAACTGCTCGGCCTGATCGAGAAGGCGGAGAAGCCGGTCCTCTACGTAGGCGGCGGCATCATCTCCTCCGGCGCGTCGAAGGAACTTCTGGAATTCGCCGAGCTGACCAACATCCCGGTGACGACCACGCTGATGGGTATCGGCTGTTTCCCCGAGACGCATCCCCTCTCCCTCAAGTGGCTCGGCATGCATGGCACCTACTACGCGAACCGCGCGGTGAACGAGGCCGATCTGCTCCTCGCCTTCGGCGTGCGCTTTGATGATCGCGTGACCGGCAAGGTTTCCGAGTTCGCCAAGCACGGCACCATCGTCCACATCGACATCGACTACGCCGAGTTCGACAAGAACAAGCACGTGCATCTGCCCATCCTCAGCGACGTGAAGTACGCGCTGGGCCGCCTCAACGCGATCATCCGCAAGGAAAACCGCGCGCGGAAAATCTTCCCTGCGTGGAAAAAGGACATCGAGTCCTGGCGCAAGGCGCAGCCGCTGAAGTTCCACGACTACGACGACAAGATCGCGCCCCAGCTCGTCATCCAGAAGCTCTGCGAAATGACCAAGGGCGAGGCGATCATCACCACCGGCGTGGGCCAGCACCAGATGTGGGCCGGCCAGTTCTACAACTTCACCAAGCCCCGCACCTTCCTCACCTCCGGCGGACTCGGCACCATGGGCTTCGGCTACCCGACCGCGCTCGGCGCCAAGGTGGCGAATCCGAAACGGCAGGTCATCGACATCGACGGCGACGGCAGCTTCCTCATGAACGTGCAGGAGCTCGCCACCTCCAAGGTGGAGAAGATCCACGCCAAGGTGATCATCCTCAACAACCAGCATCTCGGCATGGTGGTGCAATGGGAGGATCGCTTCTTCGACAGCAACCGTGGCCACACCTACCTCGGCGATCCTAGCGACCGCAAGGGGATCTACCCCGATTATCCGACGATCTTCAAGGGCTTCGGCATCACCTGCGAGCGGGTGCTGCACAAGAAGGACCTCGAAGGCGCGCTCCAGCGGCTCATTGACGCCGAAGGCTCCTACGCCCTCGACATCATGGTCCCCTACACCGAGCACGTGCTGCCGATGATCCCCGCGAACCACACGTTCAAGGATATCATCACGGATTAGTTTCCGCAGATGACGGGCTGGGATTTTCCCGCCCGTCATCTCGAGCGGAGGCGAGACGAAAGACTTTTCTTTCCGTCAGGCGCACCCGAGCCGAAGTCGAGAGATATGCGTCAAAGGTGGATTGGGTGTGGCGATAGCGAGCAGGGAGTTTACCCGCAAAGGCTTTTCCTCTTCGCCCAGGCGACAAGCGGGATTGCCTTTCGACCTTCGAAAATCTGGCCGCGCCACCTTCACGTTTCGTTTTTGCAGGCCATATCTCTCGACTGCGGCTCGGGCGGCCTTTCCGGTCGGACACCTCTTGGGATTCGCCTCCGCTCGAGATGACGAAAAGGAAATGCCTTCGTGCCTATTTAAATCCCTTGTCCCACTTAACGCGAGACAAGTAACACGACTCCGTATAAGTTACGTCCACTCACATGCCTCAAGGTTACCTCGCGCTCGTCCTGCACGCGCACCTTCCCTTCGTCCGCCATCCCGAATACGAGGAATTCCTGGAAGAGGACTGGCTCTACGAGGCGATCACGGAGACCTACATCCCGCTCATCAACATGATGGACGGGCTGCTCAACGACGGGTGCGACTTCCGCTTCACCATGTCGATCACACCGCCGCTGGCCGCGATGCTCGGCGACCAGCTCCTGCAGGACCGCTACGTCAAGATCCTCGACCGCACCATCGAGCTCGCCCACAAGGAGATCAACCGCACCAAGGGCGACCACCAGTTTCACGAGCTCGCCTGGTTCTACCTCCACCGGCTGGAGAACTGCCGCCACGTCTTCGTCGACCGTTATCACCGCAACCTGCTCACCGCCTTCCGCAAGTTCCAGGACGCGGGCAAGCTCGAGATCATCACCTGCGGCGCCACCCACGGCTACCTGCCGCTGATGAACGAGTACCCCGAGGCGGTCCGGGCGCAGATCATGATCGCGCGCGACCATTACCGCGAGTGCTTCGGGCGCGACCCGCGTGGCATCTGGCTCCCCGAATGCGCCTACACACCGGGCATCGACAAGTTTTTGCAGGAAGCCGAAATCCGGTGGTTCGTCGTCGACAGCCACGCCATCATGCACGCCGAGCCCCGGCCCCGCTACGGCGTCTTCGCCCCGCTCTTCACCCGCTCGGGACCCGCCGCGTTTGGACGCGACATCGAGTCGAGCGTGCAGGTCTGGTCCTCCAAGGAAGGCTATCCCGGCGACCCGAACTACCGCGATTTCTACCGCGACATCGGCTACGACCTCGACTTCGACTACATCAAGCCCTACGTCCAGTCGAACGGGCTGCGCAAGTTCACCGGCCTCAAGTACCACCGCATCACCGGTCCCAGCAGCTGGAAGGAGCCCTACCGCCCCAACGTCGCGCGCGAGCGGGCGGCGGAGCATGCCGCCAACTTCGTCTTCAACCGCACCAAGCAGATCGAGCATCTGCACAACATCCTTGGCATCGATCCTCTTGTCCTCGCGCCCTACGACGCCGAGCTCTACGGCCACTGGTGGTACGAGGGACCCGAGTTCCTCAACTATGTCTTCCGCAAGGCCCACTACGACCAGCAGACCTTCCGCACCACCACGCCGGGCGAATATCTCACCAACTACCCGACCCAGCAGCTCGCCACACCCAGCGCCTCGTCCTGGGGCGCGGAGGGTTACTACAAGGTCTGGCTCGACGAACCCAACGCCTGGATCTACCCGCATCTCCATACCGCCACGGGACGAATGATCGAGCTTGCGCGCCAGTTCCGCGACTGCTACGGCCTGACCGACCGCGCCATGAAGCAGGCCGCGCGCGAACTGCTCCTCGCCCAGTCGAGCGACTGGGCCTTCATCATGAAGACCGGCACCATGGTCGCCTACGCCGTCAAGCGCACGCAAGACCACATCCTCCGCTTCACCCGCCTCTACGAACAGATCAAGAGCAACACCATCGACATCGACTTCCTCGGCAACTGCGAGTGGCGGAACAACATCTTCCCCAACATCAACTGGCGGTATTATATTTGAGCCTTGTCTAGTTGGACAGATAGGTGAGCTCCCCGGCAATCGATGTTTTAAAGTGCACTTTGCGGTTCTTCGCGAGGCAATTTACCATCTCTCCATTTCCTTAGGTGACTTTCCCAACAGGGCAAGCCTTTGAAAGTCAAACTGTAAGGCAAGCTCCCTGTATGATTGGCACAGCCGATGCCCCATCAATCTTGAACACCGAAGGGCACTTCCCTTCTACAAATTAAAAAATAAACACCATGAAAACTCCTCTATCCATCGCTGCCGTTGCTCTTTTGGGACTGGCTGTAGTGTCACCCCTCAGCGTCCGCGCGGACAGCGACGACGTCAAAACCACGACAACCACAACCAGCAATACGGTCTCATCTCAGGGAACAATCAGCGAATTCAGCCCGGATTCCTTCATGATCAGAAGCTCCGCCTCCTCCGCTCCCGTCCGTTATTCCTATACGAAAACGACGACCTATGTGGATGAAGCGGGAAATCCCGTATCTATGGAAATGGTCAAATCGGGCGCCCCAGTAACCGTCTTCTATGACCGGAACGGCGACCAGATGATCGCCAGCAAAGTCATCGTGAGACAGGCGCCGGTCAGCACCCAGAGAACGACCACGACCACAACGACAAAGAAGGACGATGAGTAATCGTCCGTTATTTTAGGTGAACCTGATTGCCACGTCTGAACCCGGACGTGGCAATCAGCTTTCGTTTATTTGACCGCCTCGTCAATTTGCTTCATCACCTCGGGGGTGAGCTTCGCTTGGGCGTCGATGGCTTGCAGATTTTCCGTTAGTTGGGGGACCTTTGAGGCACCGAGAATGACGGTGCTGACGTGGGGGTTCTTCAGGCACCAGGCGACGGCAAAGACCGCGGGGCTCAGGCCGGTTTCCTTGGCAATTTTGAGGACCTTCTCAACCTTCGCGCCCTTGTCCTCCACGTCGCGGGTCATCTGGTCCTTGAGCCAATCGTAACCGTCGAGCTTCACGCGGGTCCCCTCCTGAAGTCCCTTGGAGTGCTTGCCGGTCAGCAGGCCCGAGGCGAGCGGCGACCAGATCGTCGTGCCGAGGCCGTACTCGTCGTAAAGCCGGGCGTATTCCTGCTCGACGCGATGGCGGCCGAGAATGTTGTACATCGGCTGTTCCATGGTGGGCGGGACAAGGTGGCATTCGCGGGCGATGGCGTGGGCCTGGGTGATCTCCTGCGCGCTCCATTCCGACGTGCCCCAATACATCACCTTGCCTTGGTGGACCAAGTCGCTCATTGCGCGCACAGTCTCCTCGATCGGTGTGGCGGGATCGGGACGATGACAAAAGTAGAGATCGAGGTAGTCGACATTGAGCCGTCGCATGGCGTTATGGCATGCCTCAATGACATGCTTGCGGCAAAGCCCGGTCTGGTTCGGCTTGCCACCGCCCCAGAAAACCTTACTCGAGACGAGGTAGGTCTCGTGCGACCAGCCGGTCTTCTTGAGGATGTTCCCCATGACCACTTCGGACTTCCCGGAGGCATAGCCCTCGGCGTTGTCGAAGAAATTGATGCCCCCGTCGTAAGCCTCGATCATCAGGTCCTCGGCGACGTCGTCGCTGATCTGGTGCCCGAAAGTAACCCACGACCCGAAGGACAGCGCGCTGACCTTCACTCCTGCTTTGCCAAGACGACGATATTCCATGCCGGTGAGGGTAATGAGCGATTGAATCGATGCAAGCCGAGTCCTGTCCGGGATCGCACAGCTCTCCTCCGGAATCTAAATTTTTGCACTGCCCCGCTATAGAGGTTGTCTTTTTTCGCCCGCACCGTCACCCTTTGGTGCATCGGGTAGCCGGCCTTGAGGGAGGCGGCATCATACCCCTGAACTAATCAAAACGGGAGGACATCATGGCGGATCAAATTCCAGGAGCGGAAAAGAAAATGGTGGCGGGTATTCTCGCCATCCTGTTGGGCGGACTCGGTATCCATAAATTCTACCTCGGCTACACGAAGACCGGCGTCATCATGCTCGTGGTCAGCCTCGTGCTCGGCGTCGTCACCTGCGGCATTGGCTTCAGCCTCATGGGCATCGTCGGGCTGGTCGAAGGCATCATCTATCTGACCAAGACGGACGAGCAGTTCGTGGCCACTTATGTGACCGGCAAGAAGGAATGGTTTTAATCCTTGGGGATTCTTTTCCCAAGCCAGTGGCTCATTTCTGATCTGCACGGGCTGGAATTAAATCCAGCCCGTGCTATTCATTGAATTATATGCCGTGGTATTACGCTGGACCTGAAGCGAAGCCGGTCGGGCCCGTTTCGCTGGAAGAATTGCAGGCCCGTCGCCAGAGCGGCGCCATCTCGCCCGAGACTTACGTCATCGAGCATACCGGGCAACCCAACGAGCCGCGCGCCTGGAAGCGTTACCGCGAGGTTTTTCCTTCAAGCGAAAACCTTCCTCCCTTGCCGCCGATCCCCGTAGTAGTGCCCGGCGTTCCTCCTCCCGCGGCGCATCCTCTGTTTCCATCCGCCGCCGCTGCGGCTTCCCATCCGGCTTCCACTTCCACGGGTTCTCCCGCTCATCTCCCTCCCCCGGCGCGGAAAACCAACAGCTTGTGCGCGTGGGGCTTTGGCCTGGGCATCGCCGGATTGATTTTTTCGCTGGCGTGTGGTGTGGGCGTTTTTCCCGCAGCGGTGGGCATCCTCGTCTGTTTCGCCGGACTCGCCCACGTTAAGCGGCATCCGGAACAGGGTGGGAAAAACCTCGCCATCGCGGGATTGATCTTCTCCGCCTTTGCCATGGTGATCTCGCTCATCATCATCCTGGCCATCGCCATTCCGATCATCAAGGAACGCGCGCAAACCGCGACGGAGCAAACCTCCAACAGCTCGGAATAGCCGAGTTTATCCATGGATTCCGCGCAGGCCGCTCCCCGCTGCACGCCGGTCTCGACCCGCACCCAGCTCGTCCTCGCCTCCTGCGCCTGTGCGGGTGCTACGGCTTTTCTCTATGCGGTCGAGCCCAATGCCCATTCGGTTTATCCCCGTTGCCTCTTCTACCAGGCGACCGGATTCTATTGCGCGGGCTGCGGCATGACGCGCGCCCTCCATGCACTCCTGCATGGACGCATCCTTGAAGCCCTGCACGATAACGCCCTCTTCATCACAGCCATCCCCCTCCTCCTCTGGCTGGCGGTTCCCCATCTGATCCGCGCGTGGAAAGAGAATGCCTGGCCCGTGGCCGACATCCCGGGCAAAAGCCTGATCCGCCTCGGGATCGCCCTCGTGGGCCTCATGGTCGCCTTCATGGCCCTGCGCAATCTACCGGGCTGGCCGTTCGATTGGCTGAAGCCGGTTGCGGCCACCGGGTAAAACTTCCGTCATCCTGAGCTTGTCGAAAGATCAGACGCGTTCCGCCGAATCAATCCATGGAACGGAAAACAAAAAGACAACCTCTGTCTGCTCAAAGCGCGTCTGATCCCTCGACAGGCTCGGGATGACAGAGGGAAAACTTCACCCCTCGATCGTATTGATCTCGACCGGCTCGACCTGCACGCCATGGGCCTCGAGCCAGGCCACCGCTCCCTTGATCACGTCGCGCTCGCCCTCGAACTCCAGGGCGATGATACCGATGGTCGGCGTCACGGAGGCGTTGCGGATGTTGAAGACGACATCGAACTGCTTGCTCATCTCGTAAATGAGCGGCTTGCGGGTGCCATCTCCATTGAAGGTCAACCAGAAGCGTTGGGTTTCGCGGGCCATGCGATGAGCTAAGCCAGCTTCGGAAAACTTGTCGAGCTCCGGCACGCGGGGCTAAGTCCCACCCGGCACAATATACTCGAGCTTACAGACTCCATACGATCCTTTGGGAATCTCCGCGCGGGTCTCGTCAGCGTTTCTCTGCTTGCCATTCGCATCCGTCGAGCCGAGTAGGACGAGATCACCCTTGACCAAGCCGAAGTGAAAATGAGTGGGACGAAATGCGAAGCTGCCCCAACCGACATCGATCGTCACCGTGTGATCGTCTTCCATCCCAGCCCTTAAAACGCATCCGACGTAGTGGCCCATTGAGTAAACCCCTCCACGAAGCAAACGGCCTTCCCGATCAAAAAGATAATAGGCGATACTACCAGGCCCTCCCTTGTTGGTCACTTGGTGCTTACCGTTGAGGACCAAGATTTCGTCGGGCCCGGCTCCCTCGCGGATCTTCCCAGAAAACAGGTTGATGAAATAAGGGCCCAAGCCGAAGTTTTCGCGCGAATCGTGATAAAGACGCAGAATGGAGGCCCTCTCATAGTTCTCGGGCCGACTCAGGAGCGCGTCAAAGGCAGCATGCCAGTCGTTCGATACGTATTCGCTTCCCTGTAGGATTTTTTCCTTCGGGATCGAGACATCAGCCAGAATAGTGGCCAGTTCCCTGCCGGAGCGCACACCTTCTCGCTTCCAATGGTACCCGAGGACGATGGCGTCCTGTCGGGCATCGTACTGCCAGACCATACCCAGCAAACGACACAGCAGTTCGAAACTGTCCCTTCTGGTCGGCGAAATACTGAAAGAGCCGAGCGATGTCTCCGGATCGTTAGTCGACTGCATTTTTAGCCAGTCGGCGAGACCGTCGGGCAGGATAATTTTTTTGCCCGCGATTTCTCCCAATAGTTCTATTCCCTGCCGATAGGAAGGCACGGGCAGCATGAGGGAATTCAGAGTTTTCTTCCCGTCAGGCGACGGATAGGTGCTCTTCTTCAACTCGATCTCCTTCGGGAAAGGCTGGTCCAGGAAGGCGTTCGCCGGTGGCGGAACGGCGTGGATCGATAAACCCAAAGCGAGCCAAGCCATCAGAAGCCAAGGCAAAGGAAACTTCATAAGGTCTGGTTTCTGGGAGCGAAGGCTGCCGACGACTACTCTTCCTTTGCCGCGGAAGTCTTGATGAATTCCTCCAGCGTCGACTTCACCAATTCGAACTCCTTTTGGAGTCGGTCGGCAAATTCCGTGGCCATGGCAAAATCGGAGGCCTTGCCCGCATTCTGCAGGCTGGCGCAGACGAGCTGCATCCGCTCGGCGCCAAAGTTGGAGCAGGCGCTGGCCAGCTGCATCGCCTGGATATGGATCCCCTGCCCGCGCTTCGCCTTGATGTCAGCGCGGATCTGCTGCAGCGCCACCGGCGTCTCCTCCGCGAAAATATCGACCAGTTCGCGCACCGCCTCCGAGCCCGAACCGGTCATCTCACCGAAGCGGGAGAGCACGCCGAAGTCGACTACCTGCCCGATGTTTTCGGAAGAGCGAACCAATTCCTTTTCGAGGGCCTCAATCCGCACCGGCTTGCTCAGATAGCCGTCCATACCCGCGTCGAGACACATATCGCGGTCAGAATCCATTGCGTTGGCCGTCATGGCGATGATCCAGACCCGGTTCTGGCCGGTCCAGCGCTTGCGGATCTGACGCGTCGCCTCCAGCCCATCCATGTCGGGCATCTGGATATCCATCAGGATCACGTCATACTTCTGCCGCTCCAGCGCCTGAATTACCTCGACGCCGTTCTGCACCACGTCGGGCCGATAACCCATCTGGCTGAGAATGCGGGTGGCGACCTTCTGGTTGATGATGTTGTCCTCCGCCAGCAGGATGCGCATGGGACGGCGCTGGCCGAAGCCGGGATCAATCCGGCTGGTGGAGCGAAGTAGTTTGCTCGAGACTTTCCCGCCCTTGAACGAAGTCGCGAGAATGTCGTGCAGCTCCTGCCGGTGCACCGGCTTGGCGATGCAGGCGACGAAGCCGGGAGGGAGCTTGTCGCTCCCGTAGGCGGCCTGCTGCCGCAGTGAGCTCATCAGGATGCAGGGCGCGCCCGAACCGCGGTTGCGGCGCATCTCCTGGACGAGTGCCTTGCCCGCCTCGCCCGAAAAATTCTCCTCGATCAGCGCGGCATGGAACGTCTGGCTCGACCGCAGTTTCTTCTGCGCTTCGGCAGCCGATCCGACCAGCACTGCATCCATTCCCCAGCGTTGCACAAACGCTTCGATCATCAGTCGCACGCCCGGATGGGTCACTGCAATGAGGAACGACTTGCTCTTGAGGATGGGATTCGGCACGAGAGGCTTGGGTGGCAGCGCCTCCTGCAACGGCACGGCGACGTGGAAACCGGAGCCCTTCCCCTCCTCGCTCTCGACCCAGATGCGGCCGCCCATCAACTCAGCCAACTTGCGGCTGATGGCCAGCCCGAGGCCGGTACCACCGAACTTGCGGGTGGTCGATGCGTCGACCTGCGAAAACGACTGAAAGAGACGGTTGACCTTGTCGGCGGGAATGCCGATGCCGGTATCCCAAACCGAGAAGAGAACGAAATGATCGCCGCCCTCGTTCTCTGCCCGCTCGACCTTGATGCTCACGTCGCCCTGGGCGGTGAACCGGACCGCGTTGGAAAGCAGGTTGACCAGGATCTGGCGCAGGCGCGTCGCGTCACCCTCGAAGCCGGGCGGCAGTTCGGGCGCGATGTGCCAGTGGACCTCGAGCCCCTTCTCGCCCGCCTGAAGTGCGACACAGTCCATTGCTTCCTCCACCAGCATGGCCAAGTCGAAGGCATGATTCTCGAGCTCGAGCTTGCCCGACTCGATCTTCGAGAAATCGAGAATGTCGTTGATGATGGTGAGCAGCGTGTCGGCGCTCTGACGGATGGTCTGCGCGTAGTTGCGCTGCTCCGCGTTAAGATCGGTGCCCAGAAGAAGGCCGGTCATGCCCACGACGGCGTTCATTGGCGTGCGGATTTCGTGGCTCATGTTGGCGAGGAATTCCGACTTCGCCTTGTTCGCCGTTTCCGCCGTGTCGCGGGTGGAAATCAATTCCTGCTGGATGCGCTTGTGCTCGGTGATCTCCTCGCAGACGCCGCGATAGCCGGAGATCTTACCGTTCTTGTCGTACATCGGCGCGCCACGGGAGGTCATCCAGATGATTCGCCCGTCCTTGGTCTGCGCGCGGAATTCAAGGTTGTTGAACCGCTGCCGCTTCTGCATGGCATAGAAAAACTTCGCCGAGGTCATCACCGCGTCCTCCGGTACGACGCAGGCGAAGGCCGCTTTCGTCACACCCTCCTCGACAGTATGACCGAGGATTTCCTTGTAGCGGTCCGAGAGATAAATCATCTGTCCCTCAAGCGTCGATTCCCAGATGAACCAGCCCGGGATATCGGTCACTTCGCGATAACGTCCCTCGCTCAGGCGCAGCTTCTCCTCCGTCTGGATCTGGATGCGGTGCGACTCTTTGATCTCGAGGAAATTCAGTTCGTTTTGCGCGAGCATCGCCAGGTCGCGCAACGCCTGCAGATCTTCGGCACTCGGGACGCGCGGTTTGTGATCGATGGCGCAGAGCGTTCCCACCAAGCTTCCGTCGGTTGCCGCCAGGGGGTTTCCGATATAGAAGCGGATGTGGGGCTTGCCAGTGACGAGAGCGTTGTCAACAAATCGCTCGTCAAGCTGCGCGTCGGGGACGACAAGCTGCTTGTTCTCGAGGATCGCATGGGCGCAAAAGGAATGCTCGCGCGGATCTTCCACCTTATCCGACCCGTAATGCGCTTTCATGAACTGACGGTTTTCGTCAATCAGGGTCACGTTGACGATCGGTACGTTCAGGATACGTGCTGCCAAACGGGTGATACGATCGAAACGCTCTTCCGGCGCTGTATCGAGAAGATTCAGGGCGCGAAGGGAGGCGAGACGTTGCGTCTCATTTGCAGGTATCGGAGCGGCAGACATTTGCTGTAATTTCTATGGTAAATGCCGTTGCAATTCCATTACCACCCAATTCAGTTGGCTAATCTTACCACAATTAGCGTTTAATGACAAACATCGTTCATGTAGGTATTTCTTCAAAAAAGAGAATATCGGGATTGCACAGGCGCGCCACTTCCTGAAGAGTTTCCCACTTCTTTATGCCCACACCCATCGGAATTGTCGGCGGCAGCGGTCTATACCAGCTCGCCGCGTTCACCGGACAGAAGGAAGTCCGGCTCGAAACCCCCTTCGGCTCGCCTTCGGACGCCTTCATCCAGGGCCAGCTCGCCGGCCACGAAGTCGTGTTCCTCCCGCGTCATGCCCGGGGTCACAAGCTCATGCCCAGCGAGATTCCCCATCGGGCGAATATCCACGGCTTCAAGCAGCTGGGGGTGAAGTGGATCATCAGCATCAGCGCCGTCGGCTCGCTCCAGCACGATTACGCCCCCGGCGACGTCGTCCTGCCCGATCAGTTCTTCGACCGCACCAAGGGACGCGCCGCGGACACCTTCTTCGGTGAAGGCATCGTTGCCCATGTCGCATTCGGTGATCCGGTCAGCACGGAATTGCAGGAAGTCCTTCACACCTCAGCCCAAGCCGCCGGAGCCAAGGTCCACAAAGGCGGTACCTACGTGAACATCGAAGGCCCCCAGTTCTCCACCCGCGCCGAATCGGAAACCTATCGCTCCGCCGGTTACGCCATCGTCGGCATGACCAATCTCGTCGAGGCCAAGCTGGCCCGCGAGGCGCAGATCGCTTATTCCACCGTCGCCATGGTGACCGATTACGATTGCTGGCATCCGGAGCACGACAGCGTGACGGTCGAGATGGTCATCCAGTGGCTGCACCAGAACACGGCCACGGCGCAAAAGATTCTCCTCGAAGCCATCCCCCGTGTCGCGCAGCTCAAGCACGCAAAGGCCCACGAAGCGCTCAAATACGCGATCCTCACCCAGAAAGACCACTGGCCCGAGGCCACCGCGAAGAAGCTCGCGCTGATTTTGGGGTAATTTCCGCCTGTAGCGGCGATCTATGACCGCCGACGAATAGCAAACCGGCTCTTTTTCCCGTCGGCGGTCATAGACCGCCGCTACAGGCGGAACAAAAAAAGAAGATCGTCTATCGGGCGGGGCCTTTTTATCCTCTCCTGTTTCCGCCATGCCACCCACTACCCCTTCCCGCCCGACTCCCGGCGAAGACGCGGAAATCACCCGCTTCCTTCAGCAGCTTGAGCAGGGGCGCGGCATCTCTCCCAACACGGCGCGCAATTACCGTCAGGCGCTGATCGAGTTCAAGGCCACCGTACCCGACAAATCATGGTGGACGCTGACATCCGCCGACTTCAAGACCTACCTCTACCGCCTCGCCCGGGAACAGAAGCTCGGTCCCGCCACGGTGCGCCTCCGGTTCGCCGCCCTGCGCACCTTCTACAAACAGGCGTTGCGCGACGGCAAAGTGAAGCTGAACCCGGTATCTGATCTTCCCCTGCCCAAGATGCCACGACGTCTCCCCATCTTCCTCAACCAGGAACAGATCGTCGCCCTGCTTAATGCCCCGCGCCAAATTTGGGACAAGAAGGAAAAGCGCCGTGCCGCCGGTGAAAAGAAAAAGACCCGCGAGGCTAAAAACTGGCAGATGCTTCGCGACGTCGCCTGGCTCGAGCTTTTTTATAGCGCGGGGCTTCGCCTCTCCGAACTCGTCACCCTGCGCCGCGATAATCTCGACCTTCACCAGGGCACCGTCCGCGTGCTGGGCAAGGGCAGGAAGGAAAGGCTCTGCCCCCTCGGCGATCCGGCCATCCGCGCCCTCGCCGAGTATCTCGACGCCTGCCCTTTCGATGGCGACCGTATTTTCATCTCGGAACGAGGCGAACGAATCGACGGACGCACCATCCAGCTCGCTCTCAAACGCTATCTCGCCGCCGCCGGACTCGATTCAAAATTGACGCCCCACAAGCTCCGCCACACCTTCGCCACCCACCTGCTCGACCACGGCGCCGATCTCCGTAGCGTCCAGGAACTGCTCGGCCACAGCCAGCTCACCACCACGCAAATTTACACTTCAGTCTCGGTCGAACGGCTCAAACGTGTCTATGATCGCGCCCATCCCCGGGCCTGACCGCCCCTTTCGCCTCTCCCGATGAAATTCCTCGTCAAGTTCACCCTCCAGGTCGCCTACAACGTCGCCTTCATGACGTTCTTTTTCGTCACCGGACCGTTCTTCCTCTGGCGGCTCTGGCGGCGCGGCAAGCTCCTGCCCCAGTTCGGCCAGCGGTTTGGCCTCTACTCGAAGGAAGTACGCGAGCAGCTCAAGCCCGGCGCTGATCTCTGGATCCATGCCGTCAGCGTCGGCGAGGTCAAGATCGCCCGCGTCCTCATCCGCTGCCTGCGGGAAATCCGGCCCAACCTGCGGATCGTCGTCTCCACCACCACCGGCACCGGCTTTACCGAAGCCAAAAAGAACCTCGAAGACGCCCAGACCTTCGTCATCTACAATCCGATCGACTTCCTCTGGAGCGTCGTCTCCGCCTTCAAGGCTATCCAGCCGAAGCGGCTCATCCTCGTCGAATCGGAAATCTGGCCCAACTACCTCTGGTGCGCCCGCCGTCGCCATATCCCTGTCTATCTCGTCAACACGCGCCTCAGCGATCGCAGCGAGGAACGTTACCGCCGGATGCGTGCCCTGATCCGCCCGCTCCTTCAGGAGATCGACCTCGTCTTCGCACAGGACCAGACCGATGTCACGCGCCTCAGCCAGGCCGGTTTCGCGCCCGAGACCATCTTCAACCTCGGCAGCCTGAAGTATGATGTGGCCGCCATCGACGCCCATGTCGAAAAGGACATCGGCTCCTGGTGGAGTCGCACGGGTTGGAATGACGGCCAATCGATTCTCCTCGGCGGCAGCACCCATCCCGGCGAGGAGGAAGTGCTCGTCCGCATCTACCTCGAATTGCGCACCCGCTGGCCGAAGCTGCGGCTGGTCCTTGCTCCGCGCCATGCCGAACGCGGCAGCTCAATCCGCGAGATGTGCGACCGCATGGGACTCCAGGCGGTGACCCGCACGCAACTCGCTGCCGCCACCGAACCACTCGCCAACGGCAGCTCGCCCGACGTGCTGGTATTGAACTCGACCGGGGAACTGAGCTCCCTCTACAAACACGCCACTCTCACCTTCGTCGGCAAGAGCCTACGCGGCCAGGGAGGACAGAACTTCATCGAGGCCGCACCGGTCGGCACCCCCATCGTCGTTGGGCCAAACATGCAGAATTTCAAGGTCATCACCCGCGAATTCCTCTCCCGCCAGGCCATCATCCAGGTTTCCGACGAATTCGAGTTGGCGCAGCAGCTCCAGGTGCTTTTCTCCTCGGATGAGGCTCGTCGCGAACTCGGTTCCCGCGCCCGCGCCACCTTCGAGGCCAATCTCGGCGCCGCCAAACGCACCGCTCAGGTCATCGTTCAGTCGCTGGCTCCCTCGACAGCAAAAAAGTGAGGAAAATCTTCAGCCTGTAGCGGCGGTGCTACTTTAAAGCGCCTGCCGAGGACGAGGCCGCGCGGAAGCACGAGCCCCATCCAACGCCGGACTCTGCTGCTGCACCCGAGCAGCTACTCCATCCAGGTTCCGGGAAAGACGGCAGGCGGAAGCCGCCTTTTGCAGCTTGGCGCAGGGCGTATCGATAAAATAGAGAATCGTCTCGTAATAGGGTCCGCGCGAACGCCGCAGCGGATGGCAGGCGACCACGATACCCGTGCAGCAATGACGCTCGCCTTGGTGATCGAAGGCAAACTCGACTTCGGTGCCCTCCGCAAAGAACCACTTGGTCATCAGGCAAACGCCTTTAGGGGTCCACTGAACCTGCTCCTCAATGAGCTTGATCGAATCCGAGAAACTAACGGTAACCTGAGGTTCCCTTTCAGCCCGGGTTTTGCTTGGGTTGGGCATAAGCAATCGGTCTAGCAGGAGTTCCTTTTATTTAACATCAAATAATATTCTGTCAAATCGGGCTATTGCTTCTTTTTACCTTGGTGGACAAGAGGTGTTTCTTGGAAATTTTAAGGGGCAATAACGGTGATTTCATTCGTTTTTAATGGGATAAACTTCCCACCCTCGCTCCCTGACCCTTTTTTAATTAAGCACACTTATCGACGCGCGCCTGATTTTTCTTCGTTTTTCTTCTTCTTCTTTTTTAGGCCCGGGGATGGAACTGGCGATGGACTTGTTTCAAACGCGCCTGGTCGACGTGGGTGTAGACCTGGGTCGTTGCCAGACTCGCGTGGCCTAGCATTTCCTGGATCGCCCGCAGATCCGCCCCATGACTGAGCAAATGAGTGGCAAACGAGTGGCGCAGGAGGTGGGGCCAGATCTTCTTTTCCATTCCAGCCAAGCGCGCGAGCTCCTGGACGATCTGCCAGACGCGCGCCGTGGTTAACCGCCGGCCATGTTCGGCAAGAAACAATTCACCGCCCGTACGAGGCTTCACCAACTCTGGACGGCCCCGTGCCAGCCAGCGGTCGATGGCCGTCACCGCCTTTTCCCCCACCGGCACGAGCCGTTCCCGATTGCCCTTGCCGATCACGCGCAGGAGTTTCTCCTCATGCAGATAGTTCTCCAAGCGCAGGCTCACGATCTCCCCGGCACGCAGACCGCTGGCATAGAGAACCTCCAGCAAAGCCCGGTCGCGCAGGCCTAGCGGCGTCTCCCGCAACTCGACGGCGAGCAACTTGTCTACTTCCTCCTCGCTCAGGGTATCAGGCAGAAATTGGTCGAGCTTGGGCAGGTCGAGGGCGGGCAGCAAATCACGCTCGAGAAGGCCTTCCCGCCTCAGGTATCCGATTAGGTGACGCAGCGCCACCACGATCGTCTTCATCGAGGCCGGGGCCAGTTTGCGCCCGGTACGCTGCGTTTTCAGAAAGGATCGGAGATCGTCCGCGGTCAGTTCACCCGGAAGGCGCGCTCCGCCCTCCTTTTCCATCCACTTCGCAAACGATTCCAGAGCGAGACGGTTGATCAGCTGGGTGTTGACCGCGTGGCTTTTTTCCGTGGCCAGGTAGCCAAGACATCCTTCCAGCGCGTTTTCCCAGGCGGGGTTCATCATATTAAACCATATCCACTTTAACCCATCCGTCATCCTGAGCTTGTCGAAGGATCAGCCGCCGGTAGGCAGACACGAACTAAATACCTTGGACACTTTCCGGAAGCTGATCCTTCGACAAGCTCAGGATGACGGAATTGGAAAAAGTATCTACTGCGCAGGTGCGTCAGGCGTCCCTCCGCAGGCGTTCAATTCCGCCAAAACCGACGGATCGCGCACGTCGGCCCAGGCGCGGCGCAAGGTGACTCCGCGGAGCTGGTCGCCCGACTGGACGCTGGCCTTCAAAGCGTCGGTGAATTCGTATTCGCCGCGGGGCGATTTTTCCAGCCGCGCGGTAAACTCAAAGATGCGCGGGGTGAGAAGATAGATACCCGCATTATAATAGGCGTTGGGCGGCGGCGTCTTGAAAGCACCCTTCTCGACCAGGTCGGTCATGAATCCCTGCTCATTGAGGATAACCGCCCCTCCCTTGGTCAGGTCCTCGCCGTCCTTGACCGCGATGACACCGTCCTCCTTGAAGGCCCCGGCCAATAACGCGTAATCCGTCGGTGGGCGAAGCAGGATATCGCCATACGTCAGCAGAAAGCGGTCGCCGCCCACCCATTCGCGGGCAATCTCGGGCGCCTTTCCGGTACCGTCCTGGACGACCTGCTCGCCGTAAGTGATCTGCACGCCCCACTTTTGACCATCGCCGAAATGGTCCCGGATGACGTGCGCGCACCAGCCGACGATGATGAAGAAATCGCGGATTCCGGCCTCATCGCGCAGGCCCTCGACGATGTGCTCGAGGACAGGCTTACCCTCGACCTGGACCATTGGCTTCGGGAGATTCGCCGTCAGGTCGCCCATGCGCGTTCCCTTCCCGGCGGCAAGAATGACTGCTTTCATGGCTCGATTCTGGCGGCACGCGCCACCGGCTCCAAGCCCAAAGACTCTGGCTACTTCCGGAAAATCAGGTCGAATATCCACGTCCACCAGCTGGTGGAATTGGTGTTCCCCGGCTTGGCCGAGGAAACGCCTGATGCGGAGCCCGGAGAACTGGCCGCGATAGACGTGTCGGAATTCGAACCGGAGCTGGGCGAAGAAGAACCGCCCGGTTGCCCCGATGGATGCATCGTGACGCAGACCGCCCCGGTCACGATCACTTCGCCGTTGGGTGGCGCGCCGAGCAGGGAACCACTCAGGATAAGCAGTCCGTCCGCCTGCCGGCTCTCCTTGGCATCCTGCAGCACGCCTTGGGTGATGAGCTGCGGTGTGACGATCTTCCGGCCCGTTTCATCCTCCTGATGGGCGGGATCGTGAATGAGCAGCATGTCGGGTTCCGCATTGACCAACGTGACCGCATGTCCCACACCGAGGGCCGGAGTAAACACGGCGTTGCCGGAGCTGTAATTGGCGTAGATATAGGCCAGCAAAAGGATGAAGCCCTTGTTCGGATCGTCGTTTTCCCTGAGCCACTCCTGGCTGAAGGGCTTCACGCCCTCGTCGGCGATGCCCCGATACTCGACATCGCATGCGTAGCCGGAGTCCCGGACATATTTTCCGATACCGCCCGCAACCGTCTTCATCTGCGTGCCCCAGTCGAAACGCGCCTCGGTGGCGCTCATGACGGAATGAACGGTGTGGATGTAGCCGTTGTCCCGACTGTCCTCTTTCTGGATCAACTTGGGATAACCGTGCTGGCCGAACCAGACGATGAGATTCGTGGTCGATGTGGGCAGGCAGGTCTCCTCGATCTGCGCCAAGTCGGGCATGCCCGTCTTTTCCTCCGCCATCGCCGGAAAGACACCCAGCAAAACCAGTCCCATGCCAAAAAGCTGGCAACACCAGGGGATTATTTTCAGCCAGGTAGTCATGAGGAAGCTCAAGAACAGTGGACTTTTAAGTCCCCCGTTCCGTTAAGAAAGTCTGTGTAGTCTCGCTCCACTTGTGCTTGAGAGCAAGTCGGCTTTGGCTCGAAATCAGGACCTAAAACTCGGCCTGGGTCCGGATGACCTTCCCGACGAGGCCGTACTGCTTGGCTTCGTCGGCGCTCATCCAGAAATTACGGTCGGTATCGCGCTCGATCTTCTCGACGGGCTGGCCGGTCTGGACGGAGAAAATCTGGTTGAGCCGCTCGCGCATCTTGAGGATTTCCTGCGCCTCGATGCTGATGTCGGTTGCCTGGCCGCCCACACCGCCGCTGGGCTGGTGCAGCATGAAGCGGGTGTTCGGCAGGGAAAAACGGTTCTCGGTCGGCACCGCGACGTAGATGAGAGCCCCGGCGCTGGCCACCCAGCCGGTCCCCAGGATTTTGACCTTCGGCTTCACGAAGCGAAGCATGTCGTGGATGGTATCGCCCGCCTCGACGTGGCCGCCCTGCGAATTGATGATGAGCTTGATGTCGTTGTCGTTGATGGAGGAAAGGAGGATCAGCTTCTCGCAGACCTCGCGTGCCACCTTCTGCGAGATTTCACCGAAGAGCAGGATGGTTCGCGTCTCGAGAAATTTCTCATCGAGCTTGAGCTTGGGTTCCTTTTCCTTCTTTTCCTCCTTCTCGGGAGAATCGTCACGAAACCAGGGCTGATGCGGCAAAAAATCCATACCGGGAACATACCCGAACTTGCCCCGCTGGCAATCTGTCTCTGGCCGGAATAGGTTCGCGGGAAACGGACCAGCCCGTTATTTTCAGACTTCCATGCCCGCTCCCCGAAATTTCGCCCAGCCCGCCGCCCGCCGCGCGTGGACCCGGGAATTGCTCGGTCTCGATCTCCGCGACGAAACGAAATGGGATGCACTCACTCGGGAACTCTTCGCCTGGCAGTTTGCGCACGTCCCGGCCTACCGACGGCTTTGCGCAGCCCACGGTATTACTCCGCAACGTTTTCCCTCGTGGCGTGACTTGCCCGCTGTCCCACAGCAACTCTTCAAGCGGGAAAAACTTTTCAGCCACAAATCACTCCGTCCTTCCGTCACTTATGAAACGAGCGGCACGACCACCGGTGAACCGGGACGGCAATACTTGCTCGATACTTCCGTTTATCGCATCCTCTCCGTCGAAGGCGCGCAACGCGCCGGATTCTTCCAGGGCGCACCCCGGCTCCATTTCCTCGTTCCCTCGCCCGCCGATGCACCCCATTCCTCGCTCAGCGCCATGTTCGGCTTCTGGCAAAAAGCAGCAAAGCAACCGGCCTCTTTCTGGATGCATCAAAATCGCTTCGAACTCTCTGCTTTTCGTCGCACCCTCCTCGAGCAGATCAAAACGCACCGCCCCATCGCGATCTGCGGCACCGCCTTCAGCTTCGTCCATCTTCTTGACGCCTGGGCTGAGCTTCCTCCCCTGCGCCTGCCGCGCGGCAGCCGGGCGCTTGAAACGGGCGGCTTCAAGGGCCGCAGCCGCGAAATCTCCAAGCCGGAACTCTATGCGCAGCTTGGACGTCTTTTCTCCCTTCCCGACCGCGACATCTGGAACGAATATGGCATGAGTGAACTCTCCAGTCAGGCCTACGCGCGTGGCACACGGGGGCTGCACGAGGTTCCACCATGGGCCCGGGTCCTCGTCTGCGATCCGGCAACCGGGCGTGAAGTCTGCCTAGGCCAGCGCGGACTCGTCCGCTGGATCGATCTCGCCAACATCGACTCCGTCCTCGCCCTGCAGACTCTCGATCTCGCCGAACGGACCCCGCGCGGCTTTCGCCTCATCGGCCGCCTCTCCCGCACCGAACCGCGCGGCTGCTCGCTCGGCATCGAGGATATGATCACCGCCGAAACGCGCGAATCCGCTCCACCGCTGCAAATCGCATGACTCTCCAGCAACGCCTCGATCTTCTCGCCCGCGCCCATCCGCGACTTTTCCCGCGCGCGGAACTGCTGCGCCTCGTCCATTCCCAGCTCGGCCATGTCGACGCTCTCGACACTTGGATTCGGCGCGATGGCATCTCCGTCCGCGCCCGCACACCTCGGCTCATCTACCACGTCTGCGCAGGCAATCTCGCCGTTTCCGCCTTCACCAGCCTCGCGCATGGTCTGCTCCTCGGCGCACGCAATGTGGTGAAACTTCCCAGCGAACGCGAAGACTCCACCGCCCGCCGCGAAATTCTCGCCTTCATCCGCAGCCTGCCAGTCCCGTTGCGGAAACTTGTGGAAACGCACTCGACGCTCGACGAAGCCCTCTTCCGCGAAGCCGATGTCATCGTCGCGTTCGGCTCTGATGCCACTCTCGCCCAGCTTCGTACCCGCACGCGCCCAGATCAAAAATTCATCGCCCACGGCCATGCCGTCAGCCTTCTCTGGATCGCCGAGCCGGATCGTCTAACGTCGCGCCAGGCCCGCGCCTGCGCCACCGACGTCCTTACCTACGACCAGCTCGGCTGCCTCTCGCCACAGGCCATCTACGTCCCGCCCGGCACAGCCATCGCCATGCTGGGCGACAAACTCGCCCGTGCCCTCGAATCCCACTGGAAACAGATTCGCCTAAAACCCGCGCGTCCTCTCTCTGTCGCCGCGCGGATCACTGAAGTGCGCGACGTCGCTCACGCGCTCGGCCATCGCGTCTGGCTGCCGTCAGGACGGCATCTCGGCTGGACGATCATCCACGATCCCAACCCTTTCTTCACACCCTCCCCACTGCACGGCGTGATCTACCTGCGACAGGTTTCCCTTGCACGCCTGCCCCATGCACTCGCTTCCGTGGCGGAACGTGTCTCCACCGTCGGCATCGCGGGACGATTGTCTTTGCCTTGGGAAAAAGCGTTTCTTAGCCTCGGCGTTTCGCGCTTCTGCGCCGCAGGCCGCATGCAATTTCCACCCCTTACCTGGCACCACGACGGCCGCCCCACGCTGGCCGATCTCGTGACCTGGATCGATCGCGAGTCCTCTCCATGAATCCCCCCGCATCACGATCCACCTGGCCCTATTGGACCGCCTGCGCGCTCTGGCTGCTCGTCTTCGCCGCCATCACGACCGACGTGATGAGACGCCCCATGAAGCACACGACCATGCCGACCTACCGCCTCGCTTCCGCGCAATGGGCGGCGGGTCAAGACGTCTACGACACCACACGCGAACACGACGCCTTCCTCTACTTCCCCCCGGCGGCGGTTCTTTTCACGCCTTTCGCCGAGCTTCCCTTTTCCGCTGGAGAAATCCTGTGGCGGGCCGCGACCTTTGGCCTTTTCGCCTTTGCGTTGTTCCGCCTGGCCGGATTCTTCCTTCCTCGCGACGATTCCGGAAAAACCTTTCTCTACCTCTCACTCCTCGCCATCCCTGCATCGCTCGCCAGCCTCCGCAACGCCCAGTTCGATTTGCCGCTGGCCGCGGTGATCGTCCTCACCGCTGCGGAAATTTCCCGCGCGCGTCACAACGCCGCCGCCGCGTGGCTCAGCCTCGCCGTCGCGCTCAAGCCCCTCGCCGTGGTGCCGCTCCTTCTCTTCGGCGCATTGGAGCGGAAGCTCATCCCGCGGCTAATCGTCGGCCTGCTCCTCGTTGTCGCGATCACCTTCCTTCACTGGAATCCCGCCTTCGTCGCACACGAATATACCCGCTGCGTTGAAACGCTCGCATGGGCCTCGCAGGCCAACGAGGCGCGTTACAGCGATCTCGCCGCGCTCCTTTCCCACATCGACTTTAACCCGTCCAACGATCTTAAGACCATCGTCCGCATCGTGTTTGCGCTGGTCTATCTCGGCCTCGGTTTCGCGGCGACGCGACGCCTCAACCCCGCCGGAATCTCGTGGGCCATCGGTGCGTTGAGCGCCGATTACCTAATGCTCTTCAATCCCCGCACCGAAACGTGTTCCTATGTTTTTCTCAGCCCTTTCGTTGCCAGCCTCGCTCTTCTTTATTGCCGGAAGTCGGAACGCCGGTGGCTCGCCTTCCTGCTCGGTTGCGCCGCCCTCGGCCTCGCCTGCGACGGTGTGCCCAAGATCGGAACCTTCAGCGTGCACGACATGACGGATCGTTGGCTCAAGCCCCTCATCGCCTTTCTATTCCTGCCCGTCCTGATCGAATTTATTTTCAGGCGACAGCCCAATGCCGCTCCCGACTCCGTCATCCCGAGCTTGTCGAGGGATCAGACGCGTCCTGAATAAGCGTTCTGCTGGAGGACCTGCGATACATACACGCTCCGGCGTCCTTATGCTTTTTGATCAATCGAAACGCGTCTGATCCCTCGACAAGCTCGGGATGACGGATCGTTTTCGTAACTTTCCGCCAACGGCCAACGTCTGAAAAGGGAATGCCTCGACTCACCGCATTTCTTTTCCTCCTCTTGTTTCCCCTGCTCTCGCCGCTTATCCTGCTGCGCGCCTTTGAGACCGCCCCCATGCCGACTGTCACCGACCTGAACAAACTGATCGAACCCGGCAAGTACCGCGTCACGCTCCGCATCGACGACCACAACCGCAATCTCGTTTACGTCACGCCCAAGGGTTTCAAGCCGGGAGAAAAACTCCCTCTCGTCTTCTTCTTCCACGGCGCGGGTGGATCGGCACAGCAGGCCTCCCGGACCTACGGCTGGACTGAAAAGGCCGACGCGGAACGCTTCTTCGTCGCCTTTCCCGAGGGTCTTCCCTTGCGCCCGGACAGCAAGGGCCCCTTTCACGTCTGGCGCGACGAGCGGGGCGAATTCGCGAGCCCGATCGATGACATCCATTTCTTCGAAGTGCTACTCGGAAAGCTCGAGGCCGTCCTCCCGGTTGACCCACACCGCATCTACGTCACCGGCTTCTCCAACGGTGCGGGCATGACCTTCACCCTCGGCTCCCATTTCTCGGATCGCATCGCCGCCATCGCGCCGGTCTCCTCGCAAAGCTTTGTCCGGATCGATTCCCTTGCGCGGCCCCTGCCCGTCTTCTATCTCACCGGCACCGCCGATCCCTTCATCCCTTATCACGGCGGTAAAATGACCGTCCCCGGACTCCCATTCGGTCACGACCGCGACTACCCTCCCGTGCAGGAAACTGTTGATCAGTGGGTCCATCTCGACGGCTGCCCGTCCAAGCCGCGACTCGTCGACGACAAAGACAACGTACGCACCGTTCTTTATGGACCCGGCCACCGTAACGCGGAAATCCTCTTCACCACCATAGACGGCAACGGCCACCACTGGCCCGGCTCACTCGAGCCACTGCCGCGCGCCATGAGCGGCCCCACGCTCGACCCATTCAACGCTACCGACCGAATCTGGGACTTCTTCAAAAAGCATCCGCTAAAATAAAAATCGGTGCCCTGCAGCCTGTAGCGGCGGTCTATGACGGCCGATGAACGGTGCTCCGCCAAATTAAAACTCGCCACAGCACCGAATAGCCCGTAGGATACCTCACGTTAAATCTGTAACGGCAACGGCGCTCTGTAACCGCCGCCAACACTTCTCAAGTTCCGTTACGCCAATCCGTCCAATGAAGTCAGCCCTCGGCGCAGAACCTGCACCGAACCTCCGCGCAGCACGCGGCTTCCGTATGTTCCCCGATAGACGCTGACACTTACTCCATGAAAAAGTCGCGGCACCGCCGCTCCAATCCTCGCCGCCCCGCGCGGCCCCAGTCCTCCTCCCCGTCACCAGCACCGGCCCGATCACAGTCGCGTCCGAATGCCTCCCGACCTCCGAAAGCGAAAGCTCCCCATCCGAAGCCCAAGGCCAAGGTATCGCCGCCGCCTCTTCCGTCTCTCCATTGGCGGGAAGCGCTCGTTCCCTTGTTGACCAGCAGCGGTTACCAGCCACTCGATGAGAAAGCCCTCGCCCGCCGACTTCGCGTTTCCCAACAGGAGACCGAGGCCTTCGCCGCATTTCTCGCGGAACAGGAAAAGACCGGTCGCATCATGCGCGTCCGCCACAGTCTCTATGTCGCTCCCAAGCAGCTCGGCTATTCGGTTGGTGTTCTCCAAATGAACGAGCGGGGCTTCGGCTTCCTCGTCCCAACCGATCCCGCCGAATCCGACTTTTACGTCGCGGGCGAAGACACCGGTACCGCCTTCCACGGCGACCTCGTCCTCGCCCGGCTGAAAGAACAGCGTGGCGGACGCCAGCGCGATTCACGCCTGCGCGGCGAAGTAGTGAAGGTGCTGCAACGCAAGCGCCGCCAGCTCGTCGGTACCCTGCGCAAGACGCCGATGTTCTACTACGTCCTGCCCGACGAAACCCGTATCCCCTACGACATCTCCGTCCCCCCTCCCCAGGACCCGGCCACGCTGGGCCAGAAAGTCGTTGTCGAACTGAAGGATTGGCCCGACCGTCGCAAGCCACCCGAGGGCCTCATCACCGAAGTCCTCGGCGCGCCCGATGCTCCCGGCATCGATCTTCTCTCCATCATCCGCAAGCACGACCTGCCCACCTCCTTCCCCGAGAAAGTGGAACAGGAAGCGGCCAATATCTCCGCGCTCATCCCCCCGTCGGAGATCGCCCGGCGCGAGGATTTCCGGAAGATTTTCACCCTCACCATCGATCCCGACGATGCCAAGGACTTCGACGATGCGCTCTCCTACCGCATTCATCCCAACGGCGACTTCGAGATCTACGTCCACATCGCCGATGTCTCCCACTACGTCCGGACCGGCTCCGCGCTCGACACCGAAGCCCGCTCGCGCGGCAACAGTATCTACCTCGTCGACCGGGTCATCCCGATGCTGCCGGAAAAACTGAGCAACGGCATCTGCTCGCTCCAGCCCCATGTCGACCGGCTGGTCAAGACCGCCATTGTCACCCTCGACAAGCGGGGTGAGATCAAGGCGTTTCGCTTCGCCGCTGGAATCATCCACAGCGCGAAACGCTTTACTTATCAGGAAGCTTTCGCGCTCCTGGGCAAGCCGGACAAAACGCCCCTCTCCCACCACCTCCATGCCCTTAATGACATGGCGCAAATCCTGCGCAAGCGGCGCTTCGCCAAAGGCGCGCTCGACCTCGATTTCCCCGAGGTGAAGGTCCGTGTCAATGATCTCGGCATCCCTACCCACCTTGAGCGGACCGAGAACGACATCTCCCACCAGCTCATCGAGGAATTCATGCTCCTGGCCAACGAGGTCGTCGCGCTCGAGCTCAAGCGCCGCAGTCGTCCGGGCCTCTACCGCATCCACGAGAATCCCGATCCCGAGCGCCTCCAGGAATTCCGCGCC
>Ga0105237_10002017_pt1 | contig 25829 bp, 14 predicted proteins | sample KBSC24metaG_FD_81520 | JGI IMG/M metagenome (GOLD analysis project Ga0105237, IMG submission 81520) | Corn rhizosphere microbial communities from Kellogg Biological Station, Michigan, USA - KBS C2-4 metaG | ecosystem: Host-associated > Plants > Roots > Rhizosphere > Soil | place: Michigan, USA...
ACGCGTGTAAGCGTTCAGCTTGTCGCGATTGTTCCAGAGATTCGTGAACGCGGTCTGCTGAAACTTGCCGACTTCCGAGCGCTGGCGCATGGCGTGATAGGCAGCCAGCGAATGAAGCATCCATGACTGCACGTCGTAGCTCGTTTCTTCTTCCACCAGTTCAACGTCGAGATAGTTGGCGCCCCGGTCAATGCTTTCCGACCTCACCTCAATCCCGGCCTGGCGCGCGAGACTCATGCCCCAAACGACATACGCAGTCATGAAGTGATCGCTCTCGCCTTCTTTCCACCAGCCCCAACCGCCGTCGGCGTGTTGAAAGTCGTAAAGACGGTCCAAGCTCTGCCGCGTGATTCGCTCGAGCTCTTTCAGATCTCGACGACCAGACGGATGTGTGGCCGCAGCACTCGACTCTTCGATGCCGCCAAAGATCTTGTGCATGGCGGTTTCGGGTTTCAGACCGAGATCGCGCAGCGTCCTGGCAGTGATCACCGCGGGCAAAAATCGACTCATCGTCTGTTCAGTGCAGCCGTATGGATAGTCGATCAGATACGGCAGCGCATCGAGCATCGTCGTTGCCATACTCGGCGCGATCTGGACCGTGAGCTTCGTCGAGTCAGCACGACGCTCTTTCGGAATATCAAGCTTCACAGACACGCTGTCGCCGCGCATCTTGCCCGAGCGCGAAATAAACTTCTCGATTCCATGCTCGAATATCGTGAACTTCTTCTCCATCGCGTCGGCGTATTTGCTGCCACGCGCCTCCACTTTCAGTGTCGCCTCGCTTGCGTGGTTTACGGCGACGAGCCAATCGACCCTGGTCTCGCCGTTGGCCTTCACCTGAACCGGCGACGCGGAACCGCTGACGGTTTTTCCATCGACGATCAAGCCGGACACAGTCAGGCCGTCAGCATTCAACGCAGGTGCAACATTCATCGGCTCGTCTGTGTTGTTGTTGATGACCGCCGACACTGTCACTTGATCCCCAACGACGAAAAACCGTGGCGCCTGCAACCGCACGATCAGCGGTTGCTTGGTCCTGGTTGATGAACTGCCGATGCCGAATTGATTGCCCGTCGTGACAACGCGCGCCGTCGCAGCCCACGTTGTCAGTGAGTCGGGATACTTGACCTTCACAGTTGCCGTACCATCAGCGCCGGTCTTCACATCCGGCATCCACAAGATGGTCGAACGAAAGTCGCTCCGCACCTGGACTGCCGGTTCCTGCCCCGGCGACGCTTGCGGCGCGGCCACTCCAGGTTGAAGAGTCGCCAACTTTTCATAGACGCGACCGTTGAGCGGCAGTTCGCTAATCTGTTTTGCAGAGACGGCATCTAAGGCGTAGCTGTCGCTACGTCCAACGAGAGTGCCCGACGGTCGCATTTCCTCGTCCCTTGGCCCACTGTCGTCCTTATACCGCGCACCGATGTACCGGCGATCGAGCAATTTTCCGTCAACCTCGACGAACTGCACGTAAGATTTTTGACTGAGCGTGCTTTGCGTCAGCACCGAGTGCGGACGTTTGTTGCCGTAGTAGAACTGTCGTGGATCTCCCGCGTAATCCTGCTGGATGTATTGGACCGATTGATCGACCAGGCCCAGCGCCACTTCTGCTGACACAGGTCGACCGTCTGCGTCTTTCGTCGCGATCGCCAGAGTTCCTTCTTCTCGCGGTTGGTATTGTTCGCGATCGGCATTCACCGCGACGGAAAGAAAACGCTCGACGGGTGGAACGACGACCTGTTTGATATCCGAATACCAGCGCGTGTCGCTGATCATCGCCGCGCTCAGATAAATGTTCGGTACGTGCTTCTCTTCGATTGGGAGCTCGATGAGTTTTGCATTTCCGGTGACGTGGATCAGCTTGTAACTGAATAGGTCGTCACCTTCGACACTGAACAGCACATAACGATCGCTGACGGGAACAGAGATCATCACGGGCGCCGTTTGCCCCGCGCGAAAAGTGTCTTTGTCGACGACGATTTCCAACCCGTCGCGACGATAACCGAGATCCGTGGTCGTGTTGGACGCAACGAAAACGTACGTTTCCGTTTTGATCGGCGGGAGGAATCGATCGCGCTTTAGGTCGATGCCCTGGCTGCTCTGCCACGCAACGCGATAGTAGCCTTCCCTTTCAGGAGTGAAATTGAGTTGGGCCGCACCCTCGCTATCGGTTTTCACCGATTGCGTCGATATCTCTTCGTGCTGGTAGCCGCGGAATTTCAATCGCCACGGACGCTGTCCGCGATTGATGAGTGGAGGAAACATGTCCAACCGCTGCTGCAAGTCGCGCAGCTCTTTGCCTTGCACTTCCCTGCCCTGCGGATCGATCCAAATCTCCCACCAGTAATCGCGCGTGATCTTCACGGTGCCTTCGGTCTGAACGGGTTGCTGGTTCGCGTCCACAGCTTTGATGTCGACTGTAACCTTGTCCTTCGGCGCGTAAATATTCCTCGCGGGACGCGGATAGACGTAGTAACGCTGCCGCGTGACACGCACGTTGTCGCTCGCGACGATCTCGCGACGAGATGAATCGACGACGCGCGCTTCGATCCGGTATTCGAAATCCTGATTGTAATTCTCGCGTGGCGTGTCGAATGTGAGTTTCGCTCTTCCGGTCGCATCCGTCCTGATGGTCTCGCGTTTGATGATCGAACCGTCGCCGAAGGAGTAATAGTTTTGCCGCAGTGGTTCGAAGTCGCCGTAATACCAGGAATATTCGCGATACGGGTACCAGTAGTGATAAAACGGACTTTGGCGGACCACGACCTCGACCGACGCATTGCTGACTGGACCACCGAAGTAATAGTCAGCCTGAATCTCGACCTCAACCGTTTCTCCGACTCGAAAAGCCTTCTTCTTGCCGTCCTGCTCGGGAGTTTTTACAGAAACTTTGAATTCGGGCAGTTTGTATTCTTCGAGTCGAAAGAGTTTCGCGCTGCCGATGTGATTGTGTCGACCGTCGTCCCAAAACTGAATGTTGTATTCGCCGAGCGGCAATTGCTCGCCAAGCTCGAGCGATCCCCACGCGCTTCCGAAACTATTCAATGTGACTTTTGCATTCGTCAGCTTAGTTCCCTGAGGGTTAGTGATCTCGTATTCGAGAATCTGGTTCGCGGGCGTGGAGTAAGCGCCGCCGTCCGAGTGTCTAGCGATGAACTTCCATTGCAGAGTTTCTTTTGGTCGATACGCTGGGCGGTCTGTAAAAGCATAAATCCGCCAGCCGTTCTGCACATTCATGGCAGAAGCGTTACCCAACGCGAATGCCTGCCGGTCGTTGCTCGCGGCGGTTGCGAGGAGGTTCCGGTGTTCACCCAGCTCGTTCAATTCGAAGCGCGCCAGACCGTCTGCGTCGGTCGTCTGCCGCAGGCGGCGCCAGTGCCACTTGCTGTCTCGATAGTAACTTTCCCAAAGTGCGACGTTTGCGTTTGCGACTGGAGCACCGGTGACGGCGTCGGCGAAAAATGCAAGCGCCTGGGTAGTCGACGATTTAAGAATGAGTGTCGCGTCAGAAATCAGAACGATGTCACGCGCTGAAATCGATCCGCTTTTTGCTTCGAGCAGATAGGCGCCCACCGGCAACTTTCCATCGATGCGCGACACTTCGTTGAAAGGCGCATGAGTCTCGCTGTTGGCGATACTTTTGGACCATGTCTTAACAGGTGTGCGCCCCGCAACAGACAGTTTGTAAATCCAACTGCTTAAATCATCTTCACCTTCGTCCTCACCGGCAGAGCTCTTGAAGCGCAGGTCGCGCGTGATGTCGAACTTGTAAAGCGCCAGATCGACATGCGCAAGATTACGCGTGTTCATTGCAAACTGGAGCTCCGAACCCGGCAGGAAGATGTTTGCGACTCCGATCGAAAGCAACGGATCGGTGATGCTTTTAATATGCTCGCGGGCGTTGTCGTAATAACGCGTCTCGCCTTTTGCAAATTCCCGCGTGAGTCGACGGAAGAGTTCAAGGGCTTTCGCATAGTCAGGTTGCTGTTGCCACTGCCCGTCCGCGAGAAACTCGACGGAGCCGTAATTCATCATCCACTCGGCATAGTGATAGAGCGCATCGTCGTACCAGTCTGACTGTTTGCCTGCTTTGAGTGCTTCTTCGAATTCGTCGGGCACCCGCTGGCGAGCGCTCAAATCGCCGCCACCGCCGCGCATCGTCATGGCGATCAGAAAATTGAGGTGTGCGATGTCGTTTTGTTTGACGCTGATCTTCAGTGCGTTCTCGAGAATGTTGAGCGGGATGTAGTTGCCGTAGAAGGTGTAGACGTAATACTCGTCCGCGCGCGGCGGGTGTGCGGCCCGGAAGACTATCTTCAGATAACGATCGCGCGCGCGATCGAGGTCGTGTTGTCCGGCCCACCAGTCGAGTGCCTGCTGGTAATAATTCCATCCGTTGGACCAATCTGACTGGCCGCGACGTGCCCAGAAGAAATCTCCGAGGGACTCGTTGGCTTCGGCCCACACGAGATCGCGATCCGTCTCTTTTTCGACGACGCGGATCAGTTCCTGTAGTTGCTTCTGCGCCTGCTCGAACTTTGTGTTGTCGGACGTTTGTGTGGCAGCCTGCGCGCGCCACGCGGTATCTGCGAGGCGAAACTCGACCCAGCGCGCGTCGGCGGCGCTCAGCCGGAGTTTATCGACTCTGGAATAGAGTTCGTTGGCACGAGCATAAGAGCCCTGAGCGTACTGGGCCTCTGCCTCGGTTCTCAATTGCGAGTAGTCGGGTTGTTGTGCGACTGCGTTAAAGAGCAGGAAAGTAACAGCGGCGATCGAAAGGATGAAGATTCTCATAGCCGGGTTCAAAGCCTCAGAAATACGAAAAAGATTGGGAGACTCGGTAGGACTGCGGTCATTAGACCATTGTTCACGCTCCGCAGTTGCCTGCCGTTCCAGTTAATTGAACGACGGAGTTAAGGATACTTGCGTTGATGGAGTTTTCCTCGCCAAGGCGCAAAGTCGCAAAGAAGAGAGTTCGAGGCAAAACTTTGCGCCTTTGCGCCTTGGCGAGGAAAATTTTCTTAAGAATTCGAGAGCAGGAACACGGCGAAGGAGGCGAGCCAGTGTTCACCTGCGTAGTCGCCGCTCGCGACGTGAGCGAGGGCGGCGGAGGCGTGTTTCTCTGCTGAAGAAGCCAGGACTTTGCGTGCCGGATCGTTCACGGGCAAAGCAGCCGCAATGCTTCGCATACACCACGCGCGGCTGAGGTTTAAGCCGTCGAGATGGACCAGCTTCGGATCTGTTCGATCGGTGACGATCGCGGGTTGTAACAACGCAGCCGGATCGCCTTTCGCCACTCCCGGCAGAAACCTGTGAAACCACGTCGCAAATTCACGCGACGGCATGACGCGGCGCATCAAGTCGGCCTCCATCAGCGCCGCGGAAAAGAAATCCTCACCACCGGGCTCCCACGCACCAGGATAGTTCGTGCCCTTCCCGTAATACGTGCGGCTACGCTCGACTAACATCGTCTCCAACTCGCGATCGCCAACAGCTTTTGCGTAGTCGAGTGCGAAAGCCAAACCGAATGCAGTGTTTGGATGAACACCAGTTCTAATCGGATACGTCTGCTTCGGCAGAAACATCCGGTACGACTTCGAGAGCAACTCCGACAGCGGCTGAAGATTCTGAGACCACTTCTTACCGTCCGCGTCGTTCCAGGAATGTAGCTCTTCAGCGAGTTTCAAGGCCCACGCCCAACCGTACGTCCGCTCAAACGATTGGCGGTTCGGTTGCTTCATGTATGCAACCTCGGCCTGAATGTTTTCCGCCGTGAGGTTTTCGCTGAGCGCATCTCGTATGCGTTGTGCCTCGGGCAAGCCTGGCTGCATCTTCAACAGACGAATCAACATCCAGTGACCGTGCACAGACGAATGCCAGTCGTAACAACCGTAAAAAGCCGGATGCAACGCCTGCGGCCCCTTGACGTCGCTCGCGTTGTTGATGACGTGTTCGGGCTTGTTCGGAAACTCTCGCGCGACACACTTCAGCGCGAGCGCGGCAAAATGTGAAGCCTGCTTTTCAGTGAGCGTATTCATTTGGGAACGGGCGACGTTTGGTAAAAGCAGTATCGTCAGAAACACGAGGAACGATGTGATGGTTTTCATATCGGGTCAATAGCGATGCGATGGTCTGCCGATGTGTATATGCGGGCCGGTTGCGGTGCCCGGGATGGCAGAGCGAAACGCCAGATACGGTATGCCGTTCTTTTGCAAAAACTCCAACAGCGCGCGACCTTCAACGCCGTCGGGATGAAGCTGAATATCCATTGCGTTGTGATGGTCCAAACGCCAGCGATCGTGAATGGCGCCTTGTCCAAACACGGCGATCGGTAGTTCCCTCTTGAATGTGTCGGAGAAAAACCGCTGAACCTTCCAGGCCTCGCTCAACCCCCAACCCGATGAACCCGTGTAGCGCGTGAATGAAGAAGTGCGAACGAGGCTTTGTCTGGCGAGACGTAGATTCTTCGCGAGCTCCTGTTCGGCTTCGGTTTCAACAAAGATGCCGGCTACCTGTGCGTCGGCGTTCGTCATCTGCCGGCGCGTCTCCTCTACCTTGGCTTTTTCTGAAGCTAACGCGCGCTCGTTCTCTTCAACCTGAAGTTTTGAGATCAAACCCTCGGCGAGCAGCTTTCGAGATAACTCGAGCTTCTCTTCGGCCTTCTTTACGTCGCCTTCGTAAATCGTAATCAGTTTTGTGAGGCTTGCTTTGTATTCGTCAGTCGCTTTGACGAATTCCTCGCGAAGTTTGGTGAGCTCGGTGGGCGGCTTAGGCGCGGGTTTCTTTTTAGTCTTCCTTTGTGCCAAGACGGCACTACAGGCCACAAAAACGCACAAAAATATCAGCAATACTCTTTGTGCCTTTTTGTGGCTCACTTCACTAGCGTGCCCGTGCGGCTCCAACGCGTGTTCACAAAGAAATCGACGAGGATGCCGTAGTTGGAAGGCGGCGCACTCTCATCGTAGGACCAGTAGACAAACATCGCGCGCCCAATCACGAGATCGCGAGGCACGAATCCCCAGTAACGACTGTCTTCACTGTTGTTACGATTGTCGCCCATCACGAAGTACTTGCCCTCAGGAACGGTGAGCTCATCCTTACCCTGAAAAGCGTCGTAATCCTGATTGTCGTCTTCAGGACCGGGCCTGTAATAGACGTCGTAAAGCTCGCCGGGTTTGCGAGGCGGCGACTCGACGATCTCCAGCGGATCTTTGCGGTTGTGATCTCGGGCGACGATCCTGTGTTCGGGGACTACCTTGTCGTTAACGACGACGCTGTTTCCCTGAATGCGAATACGATCGCCGGGTATTCCGATGACGCGCTTCACATAATTTGTGAAGATGGGACGATTGTCAGGGCGATCGTCGCGCTTCGGATCGAACGGGTTACCGGGATATTTGAAGACGATGATGTCGCCGCGCCGGATGTCTCTTTGCGGTAGAAACGGCAGCGACTCGCCCGGCGCGAAGATGAACTTGTTGACGAGCAGGTGATCGCCAATCGTGATCGTGTTCTGCATCGAGCCGGTGGGCACCTTGACCGCTTGCACGATAAAGGTCATGCCATACAACGCCATGACAACCGTAACGACGGCCGATTCAAAGTACTCACGCCAGACGGTCTTCGGCGGACCTTCCTTTTTCACCGGAGGCGGCGTCTTCTTTTCGTGGCCGTTACGATTGAAAAACCTCGAAAGTGAAAACGGCTTCGCTTCGGTTGCCGTTTCTTTATCGACGCGTGTTTTGCCAGTTGTTTGATTGCTCGCCATTCAAAAACATCCTAGATACGTTGATCGCAGCGGTCAAGTTTACCCACAGATGAACGCGGGTTCCATTTGGATGATTTTTATCCTCATACATCCGCCTCTTCTGTGTTTATTTCTGCTTCATCCAACCTCATGCCCTCGAGCGCTGCCCGCGCCGCAGCAGCTTCCGCGGCTTTGATTGAGTGCCCTTCGCCTTGAATGCTTCCACCATCCCACGAAACTTCGACGTGGAAGATACGTTGATGCGGCGGACCGAGCGTTTCGATGACCGTATACCGCGGCGCGGCGCGGCGCTCTGCCTGCAGCCGCTCTTGTAACATCGTTTTGTAGTCGGCCTTCGCAGCGGTCTGCGGGTCGGCGCCTTCAAGCTCATCCCTCAACGCGTAGCAGACAAAGTTCGTCGCCGCTGCAAGGCCGCCGTCAAGGAAGATCGCGCCGGTGATCGCTTCAAACACGTCGGCGAGCAGGGCATTCTTTTGACGGCCACCACTCTTCTCTTCCCCGCGTCCGAAACGAAGAAAGTCGCCGAGGTTCAATCCCTGCGAAGCCTGCGCAAGCGTCGGCGCACTCACGAGACGGTGCTTCATGCGCGAGAGCTCGCCTTCGGTGCCTCCTGGATACGAGTCACACAAATAATTCGACACGACCAGCCCCAGCACCGAATCGCCGAGAAACTCCAGCGACTCGTTGTGAAGTTTACGAGCCTGGCGTTCGTCTCCGGGTGCTACCTTCTCGTGTGCCCACGAACGGTGAGTGATGGCGCGTTCGAGCAAAGCACGATCTTTGAAGTTGTAAGCTAGAACCGTTTCGAGGAGGTCCAGGTCGGGAATCGTTTCGGGATTTTTCAAAGCGCGGTGAATTATAGCAGAACAGACATTGCCAAAGACCAATTGCCGATTGCCAACTTCGAATCGGCAATCGGCAATAGAATCTGGCAATTACTTTAGCGACGGTTACGTGGTTTATCCGGCTTTCCTGGCGCCGGCTTGGTCCCAGTCGCTGGCGTCGTCGTCGTGCTGGCCGGTTTCGTAGTGGGCGTGGTACCAGCCGGCGTCGTCATCGTGCCGTTGGTACCCGCAGCTCCGTTATTGGTTGCCGGTGTTGCAGCGGGCGTCGCTGAAGCCGGGAGCACCGTCAGTGGCGTCGGCTCGGGCGGCAGTGGTTTCGACAGAATCCCCGCGACCAACTCGTTCATGCCCTCGGTCTTATCACTGTTGCGGTACTTGTACCAGGTGGTCAGACTCTCCTGCCAGGCAGCTTTCGGTGTTGCAAACTTGGCATCGGTACCTGCAAGCGCGACAGCACGGGCGTAGGCGTCGATCATCCGATCGACGATTTGATTGATATTCGCCAACGCCAGTTTACTTTCCGGAGTTTCATCTTTGCCGGAATACATCTTCTTGTATTCGTCAGACTGCTTGGCGTACGCGCCGGTCTCATACGCGCCGGCGATGTAAGCGTACGTGTAAGGCGACTTCTTCAAAGGAGTCTCAAACTGCGCTGCCTTGAGAAGGTTTTTGAGCGCCGCCGCTGGATCCTGTTCGAGGGTGAGCGAGCCGATGGTGTAGTTCAAATAGGCAAGAGCAACATCGCGACTCGCAAGCGGCTGCCAGTCTTCCAGAGTCTTGCCCGATTCCAGAAGTTGAAGCGCCTTTCTCGCGTGGCCTACGGCTTCCGCGGTCAGCGTCGGATTCTTGAGCGGAGCCACGAGATAGCCACTCGCTCCGAGATCCACGAGCACTTTCAGGTTTTCCGGATCGGCCGCCAGCATCTCTTTACCGAGCGCGTAGGCTTCCACATACTTCTGCTCGTTGTAGAGCAACGCCGGCAAGCGGGCTTTGCGCACGCCTTCCTCGTATGCGGTGGACCACTTCTTCAAGTAGTCGATGATCTTCTGTTGTGCTTCCGTAACCTCACCGGCGGGACAAGCCAAATACTTCTTCGCGTCGTCGTAAGCTTTGGCTTGATCGCTTTGTCGGTTTTTAAGAAAGGACTGGTACAGCGCGTCCTTGGCTTCTTGTGAACATTGATCCTGAACTGAATTAACCGCGACTGCGTTACGCGCTGCTACGGGCAGAGCGAGTATCGCGACTGTCGTTAAAATACTTAAAAACGTGATCAGCTTTTTCATTAGTCGTTCCGAACCTCCAAAAAAATCATTCAGCAGTCGCGGCACGGGTCCAGCCCAAATTATGGACGCCACGGGAAAATTTAGGATGCGATGGATACAGAGACCGGTTGCCGATCTTTGCATACAAGGGGACGCACAGATGCTTAGAACCTGGGTAAAGAAGAACGTCCGCAATATTCCTGCAACTCCATGAAATGTGTCAAGCGTTGTAAGCGAGAAAGAGCCATAAAAGCATAAAAACAGAGCAAGCCACCTTGGTGACTTGCCCTGTTTGACTGCTCGATTCTTAGGATCTTATTGAGGTTGAATGCGACGAGGCCTTTGTTCGGCAGGCGCAGTCTTCGGTGCATCAACCGGTTTCTTCTCGAGCGGCATCAACACGCGCTTCACGGTGCTGCGGGGTTCGGAAGTCGTTGTCGCGGGCTTCGATGCGTCTGGCACTGGCGCGGTTGTGGCCTGCGTGCCAGTTGTCGCGTCGCCTTCACCGTTTTCCGCATCTGCTTCAGAGTCGGCAACTTCCTTCTCTTCGTCGTCAAGCGTCGAGGCGACCTGGAGATTGATCGCGGTGCCGAAGCGATGATTGAGTTGGCGGTAAATCTCTCCAGCCACTGCTGCGGGGAAATGGCGGCGAGCGTCAGTTCCCTGCGCGATCACGACCACTGCGAGTCGCGGATTAGCGAGCGGAGCATAAGACGTGAACAAACCAACCCAGCCACCCTGACCGATGCACGTTCCGGTCTTGCCGGCAACTGTCTGCGCCGGGTCATAGGCCCTGCGACCGGAGCCGTAGTTAACAGCACCGACCATCCCCGGAACCATGCGCTGCCAGACTTCCGTGGTGATGTCCAACTGGCGCCGCACTTTCGGGCTCATCTTGTTTAGTTCTTTTTGTGTGTGCGCGATCTGCGGGACCAGCAACTTGCCGCCATTCGCCATTGCCGAAACCAGCGTACCCAGTTGCAGCGGCGTCACTTCAAAGCCATCAGCATGTGAAAACATTCGTCGCTCGACGACGTCCGGCTTCACTTCGGGAAGTTTTCCCGGAAACTCAAACGGAACGTTGATTCCGGTCTTCTCGCCCAAGCCGAGTTCGCGAGCGTACTTCACCATCTTTTCTCCGCCGATGCGGGCGCCGACCTGTTGGAAGAAAGGATTGTCAGAGTGGGCCAATGCAGAGGTCAAATCGAGTCTGAATCCGTCATTAGCAGTGTCGAAAAGCGGGACAGCGTTCTCGGAGAGTCCAGCTACGCCCGTGACGAGTTTGATCGTCGAGCAGGGTTTGAACCCGCGACGCAGCGCCCACTCCTGGTTGACGATCGAATACACGCGACCGGTCAAAGGATCCATCACCACAACGGTGCCAGCATGCTGGCCCAATGCGTTTACGGCTACGCGTCGAACTTCTGCATCTTCACCGGCAAGATCGTCTTTCGCGATGAATGACTGAACTTCATCGCGCATCGCTTTGTCGATTGCCATCTGTCTCGCGATGGCAGCGCGGCGGGCGGCTTCCGCGCGGCGACGAGCTTCAAGAAGAGCGCGTCGATTACGTCCCGCAATAGCACGCATCTCTGCGGCGCGCTCGCGTGCGGTGAGCTTCCTGCCGAGCCTTCGTTCTCGTGCCCTGATTGCATTGGACTGTTCGCGAGCGACGAGTGCTCTTTGACGACGAACATCACGAGCCGAGAGTCGACTTCCACCACGACGGCCGCGAGAACTTCTCGCTACCTGCCGTCCGCCACGACGACGTGAGTTCCTGGCTGAGACTTTTTTACTTTTCTGAGCGCGGGCGCTTCGGCCTGACGAGCGTCTCTTCCCGTAAACCGTGTCGGAGAAAACTGTTCCGGAAAAAACCAAACAAAATAGTGCGAATAGAACAAAAACGAGCCGACGGGATTTGGGGGAATAGAAATGCAAGGTCATCAGGCCTATGTACCTCTCTTTTTAGGGATGACTCACCAGCAGGTGAGTAGTGTCGAACCGCCGGTTGCCGCCTGCGACAACCTCTCCTCAAGTGAACCACCGCTTGCAGTTCCGAGCTTTCTCAAAAAACGCCTCATTTAGTTACTTCGGTCAGACCTTCTACTGCAACATTGAGGGTGGGAAGAGCTTCCCTGACGACGGTCTCTTGGGGACATTGATTTGAGACCGCCGCAAATATAACATCAACAGCGACTTGGAGGCAATCAAAAAGTAATCGATTATACACATTTCGCTGGAACGCTACGTGCTTACGTTCCGTTTTCGTTCGGAGTTCGGGGCTGAACTCAAAACCTCGATGTGGACCTTTAATAAAGATAAACACCGAAAGCATTGGTTCTTCCAGATCGACTGCCTTCTCTGCGGCCCTCTGCGTATCTCTGCGTTCTCTGCGTTGAAATGGTCGTTAACGCAGAGATACGCCGAGGGCCGCAGAGAAAAGCCAGGCCCCGACCAACGTCAGATGCACGTACCGTCTTCTTAGTTTCACATGAGATTCTCCGCCCAGATACAGAGTTTCCGAGCGCGGCTCCTGCTGCTGCTCGCGCTCATGCTGGGTCTCACCCTTGGCATCCAGTATTACTTCAACCTGCGAGCGGTCCGCGCCAACGCCCGCATGATCATCGAGCAGGAACAGGCCATCATGACCGGCATTGCGCTCGGCCTGGAAAGCCTTCAGAGCGACCAGTACCTCGACGAGATCATGAAAGGCCTTCGCGAGCCTCTGTTACAAGACAAAAATGTCCGCGTCAAAAATATTCTCGTCGTGGACGACGACGGAAACATCCATGACAGCATTATCCCCGACTTCAATCCACGCGAACGCGACGACAAGTCGCTAAACTACGTCCAGTTCAAAGACATTCAGCTTCTGCCGCTGAGAAGCGCCGTGCAGTACACAACGCAACACGAGCAACTCCCGTCGTGGATTCCACCGTCGACCAGCGTCGATTTCAGTCAGGCGGGCGCGTTCTACTTTCCTGTCGAGACTGACAAAGGCCGGCGATTCATCATCGTCGTGCTCGACTCCGCAAACACGCTGACAAACGTTCTCGAGCGCCAATCGTCACGTTCAGCTGTTTACACGCTCGCGGTGTTGTTTGTGACGACACTCGTCACAGGATTTTTCGTTTGGAGATTCACTCGACCCATCAAGGAGCTCTCGACTGCCGCTCGACAGGTCGCCGGAGGTAGGTTCGATGTGCAAGTGCCCGCGGATCGTCTCGACGAGATGGGCACACTCGCTTCTGCCTTCAACGAGATGACCGCGAAACTCGCGCGCGCTCGCGAGCTCGAGAGCCAGCTTCACCAGGCCGAGAAAGGTGCGGTCGTAGGACGGCTCGCCGCCGCGATCGCGCATGAGATTCGCAACCCACTGAATTACATTAACCTGACGCTCGATCACCTTCGCTCGTCGTTCGCTCCACCGGATCCGGAAAAGCGGGCGACGTTCGTACAGCTCACGGACCAGTTGAAAACCGAAGTCGCGCGCATCAATCGTCACATCACAGATTTCCTGAAATACTCGCGGCCGTCGAAACTCGATCTGCAAAATGTCGACCTTCGCGCGGAAGCTGAAGATGCGCTGCGACTCGTCGAAGGCAGGGCCGAGGAATGCGGAATCAAAACGAATATCGTGCAGGATGGTGAGCTTCCCACGGTCCTCGCCGATCGTGAATCGCTGCGTTCGGTGTTCACTAATCTCGTTATCAACGCGGTCGAGGCAATCGATGGCGAAGGTGGGAGCGTCTCGATTAAGCTTTCAAACGCGGAACCAAATTCTGTTAAGGTGGAAGTTATCGATAGTGGTTGCGGCATCGATGCCGGCGACATTTCGAAAGTTTTCGAACCGTATTTTTCGACCAAGGACACGGGCACCGGGCTGGGGCTGGCGATTGTAAAGAAGGCCGTCGACGATCACGGCGGTACGATCAGTGTCGCTTCCAGGAAAGGCAGCGGAACGACGTTCACGATTATTCTACCGGCTAAAGAGGGCAGATATGCCACGGAAGAACATTCTGGTAGTTGACGACGAGAAGTCGCAAAGAGAAATCCTTGAAATGATCCTTTCCGGCGAGGGCTACGACGTTACGACGGCCGCTTCCGGTGAAGCCGCACTCAAGTTTGCTAAGGATCGACGATTCGATCTGGCGTTGACGGATCTGAAGATGACGGGCATGGACGGCATCGAGCTGCTGTCGCAACTGCTGGCTTACGACTCTTCGATAATCGTTATCCTGCTTACCGCACACGGATCGATCGAATCGGCGAAGGAAGCACTGCGCCGCGGCGCGTTCGACTATCTCGAAAAGCCATACGATAAGTCCGCCCTGCTCGAAACAATCAATCGCGCACTCGATCGTCTCGAGGCGATCGACAGCGAGATCGTCTCAGCGTCTCCGAAGATGGAAACGGTGAAGAAGATGGTCCTCAAGGTGGCGCGCTCGAATTCGACGGTGCTGGTTCGTGGTGAGTCAGGCACCGGCAAAGAGTTGATCGCGAGGGCGGTTCACAACCAGTCGCCCCGTGCTGCGGAGATGTTTCAGGCAGTTAACTGCGCCGCGATTAACGAGAACCTGCTCGAGTCGGAACTGTTCGGACACGAGAAGGGTTCGTTCACCGGTGCACACGCGGAGAAGAAAGGTCTCTTCGAGATCGCGGATCGAGGGACGCTGTTTCTCGACGAGATTGCAGAGTTGGATGTTGGTATTCAGGCAAAGCTGTTGCGCGCGCTTCAGGAGCGGAAGATCCGTCGTGTCGGTGGTACACATGAGATCAACGTGGACGTTCGAGTAATTGCGGCGACGAATCGCGATTTGCGCGCGATGGTGTCTGACGGTCGTTTCCGAGACGATCTGTATTACCGCATCAACGTCTTGTCGATCGATGTGCCTCCGCTTCGTGAACGACGTGAAGACATTCCGGTTCTGATCGAATACTTTCTGAAAAAACATACGAAGAACACGTCGAGACTTGTGACTGGTCTAACCGCTGAGACAAAGAAGTTGATGAACGACTACAGTTGGCCGGGGAATGTCAGGCAACTGGAGTCGGCGATTGAGCGCGCGATATTGCTGAGCGAGGGTGATCAGATCACGCCGGACGACTTGCCGACCGAAGTGCGCCAGGAAGTTGGACCAACGGCAGAAGGCGCATTCAAGCTGCCGGCTGAGGGAATCAATTTCGAAGAGGTCGAGCGCAACCTGATCACGCAGGCGATGGAACAGACGGACTATAACATCACCCGGGCCGCCAAACTCCTGGGCCTCACCTTCCGCACCCTCCAATACCGCCTCGAGAAATTCGGGATCAAGAAGCCCGACGGCAGGGATGGCAACGAAGAGGAGTGAGCCACAAAAAGGCACAAAAGGAACAATAATCATTTTATGCTTTTTGTGGCTTGAACTAACTCAACGCATGGATCGCAACGATCTAATCACGATTGATCCCGACATTCTTGGCGGCACGCCCGTTTTTAAGGGAACTCGTGTTCCAATCAAGACCTTATTCGAACATCACTCGTACCTCAGCGCCACCAGTGGATCGACTTTCGTCGCTTTGCGGCCGGGTATGTAACACGCAACTAATGTCACACCAATCAGCAATGCTGCGATGGTGATGAACGTTGCCGGATCAGTTGGCTCGACGCCAAAGAGCATCGTCGTCATCAATCGCGTAAGAGCGAATGCTCCGACCAAACCAAAGCCAATTCCGATCATCGCCAGTATCATTCCCTCCCCGACCACCATTCGAAACACGTCGCGCGATTGAGCTCCGATAGCCACGCGAATTCCGATCTCGTGTGTGCGCTGCGTCACCGCGTAGGACATCACGCCATAAATACCGACCATGGCCAGTATGAGTGCAACCGTTGCGAATACCGTTAGCAACACTAGATTGAATCGTCGCCCGGACTTTGACTCTGACAGAACCTGTTGCATGGTCTTCGACTCACCCAGCGGAAGATCCTTGTCAACCATTTGAATTTGATTTTTTACTGCACCGACCAGACTCAGAGGCTCAGTCGCAGTACGAACTACCAGAGTCATCGATGGGGACGGCACTTGGAGATAAGGAAAGTAGACTTCGGGTTTCGTGCTGGTATCCAAACCCACTCGCTTCGTGTCTGCAACCATTCCCACTATCGAAATCCACGACTCACCGTCATCGAATGTTATACGTTTGGCGATAGGGTCTTCGCCGGGAAAATAAATCCGAGCCAGATCGTTGTTGATGATTGCCGCGAGTGGCGCATCGCTATTGTCCCGGTCGGAGAAGTCTCGTCCTTTCATCAAGGAAATACCGAGCGTACTGAAGTAGCTCGGGCTGACGCTGCTCGTATTGATGATCATCTCTTTGCCGGCTTCCGGCTCCGGACGTCCTTCGATGCGGAAGTCGGACCCGGAAAGAGAGAGAGTAAGAGGCAGCGCTGTCGTCGCACCGGCAGACTGAACACCGGTAAGCGACTGAATGCGCTCCAGCGCCTGTTGAAAGAAGGCCGCCTGTTGACGATCCTCTGGATATCTGGATTTCGAAAGCGTGAGGTTTACGGTCAATACTTGATCGGGATTAAAACCCAGGTTCGTCTGCTGCAACCGTACGAAGCTCTTGATCATAAGGCCCGCACCAATGAGCAGCACTAGTGAAAGTGCTACCTCGACTGCTACCAAGATGTTTCGCGTGCGTTTGCCGGCGGCGCTTCCCATCGAGCCTTTCGAACCTTCCTTTAGCCCTTCGTTCAGGTTTGGCTTTACCGCGTGAATTGCTGGAACTAATCCGAATAGAAGCCCTGTGATCAGCGAGATGGCGAGAGTGAAACCAAACACTCTGGCGTCAACCCCGACTTCATTGAGTCGCGGAATATTGTCTGGGGCCAGTGCCAACAGAATATCCGTACCCCAATAAGCGAGTAACAAGCCGAGGCAACCTCCGGCGAGTGAAAGCATCAGGCTTTCAGTAAGCAGCAATCGCAGAATGCGCAACCGGTTGGAACCTAAGGCAGTGCGAATAGCAATCTCTTTCTTTCGGGCCGCTGCTCTCGCGAGCAAAAGGTTGGCGATGTTTGCACAAGCTATGAGCAGCATAAAAACGACTGCTCCGAGCAAGACCAGCAAGGCCGGACGAATCTCCTTAACAGTCTGTTCTTGTGTAGGAACGAGGCTAATGCCAATACCTGTGTTGCCTTCCGGATACTGCTGTTCCAGACGACGCTCGATAGCCGTCATCTCGGCTCGAGCATGGTCAATTGATATTCCGGATTTGAGTCGACCAATGGCGAAGAATGAGTAGTTGCCACGACGTGATTCACCCGCCGTCGGCGCCAGCGGCACATACAATTCAATGGGATCATTGACGACTTTGCCCATATAGCCGAAGCCAACCGGAAATTGAAAGCTGGCAGGCATAACACCTACGACCGTGTAATTCTGGTTATTGAGTGTTAGTGATTTGCCTACAATTCCGGGATCCGAATTGAACCGGCTTCGCCAGAGTGTGTGCCCCAGGATTACAACGCGGGCGGCTCCCTCATTGTCTTCACCAGGTAAAAAGGCCCGACCAAGGAACGGTGTCGCACCAACCAGCGAAAAAAGATTGGCGGAAGATCTGATGGTCAGCAACCGCGCCGGTTCGCCTGCGCCGGTGAGGTTCAGATTTGTGAATGTATAAGCTGAGATTTGCTCGAAGGTCTGGTTTTGATCTACCCAATCGCGCAGATTGGCAAACGATACCGGCATTTGATACATGCCCCTGTCCGGACTTTCTTCCCAGATAGTTACCAGACGAGCCGGATCGTTGTATGGAAGCGGGCGCAGCAATACAGCGTTGACTACGCTGAACATCGCCGTGTTGGCGCCAATGCCGAGGGCCAGCGTGAAGACTGCAATGAAAGTGAAGCTGCGATGCTTGAGCAGTGTGCGAAGGCCATAGCGTAAGTCTTGCAGCAAGTTTTGCACGGTATCTTAGACGCAGCAGATCTGAAAAGTGTTAACGAGGATGGTGTGCGCTGATCGACTACGTACTCGCAGGTCGTAAATTCGGCATCAAAAAACCCGACGGCAGGGACGGCAATGAAGAGGAGTGAGCCACAAAAAGGCACAAAGGCAGACTAAATCCGACCCGAGGAGCCTGTTTTCTTCTGAGGGGCTATCTAATCATCAAAACTAGGACCGCTTACTTCTGACTCAGAATCGCACGTAATTTGTCAGGCGATTCCCAGCCTTCCCAACCGTACTGCCGTGCTGTTTCAAGCTTTGATTCAATCACGGCCAACTGCTTGTCAACTTCATCTTTCTTTTCCTTGCACGCGCCCTTTGTGTCCAGCGGATTTTGCTCATATTTCTGATACCAGTCCCCAGCACATTCAATATAACTATTTACCGATTTCTGTGTGTCTTCCCATGCAGTTTTCACCTCTGGGTGACCAGGATGGTAATAGCCCATCAAGAGACCTATCTTGTTACCTTCGCTATCCCACTTCTCAATCACAGCGTTGTAATTATTGAGCATCTCTCTCCTTGCATCGGCCACCTTTTGCCTTTCTCCTCCCCTGAAACCTTTGAGCGCCCAAGCTACGTCAGTAAGGTCGATCAAATCGCGCCCCGCCGTAAGACATTTGCCAATGAGATCATATGCGTGAAGTATCACTTCCTGTTCTTTATCGAGGTATTCCTTGTGGGACTGTAGTGCTTGATCTCCACGTGCCTTCAGCCACGCTTGTTGGAACTCTCTCTCCTTCAAACTGTTTTGAATGGAAGCGGAAATGCACTGACCGAATAGACCTCCGATCAGCACCGTGACCAATGCGACTATAACGTTTGAATCAAGAAACAAACGCCAACAGTCACAAGTCTTTTCGTCTCTGGACGGTGCAGACCCGGTCGGCTTTTGGTCGCCTGGAGCTTCGTCGTCGTCTTCTATTGACATAATGGACACCGGCGCGAACTACTACCTAAGGGGACCTGCACGGCGTAAAATAAACTCCGGAAGCAGCCCTCGTAATTGATGTGGGCAGCGCTCTTACAACAGGGAATAAGATTCTGCGATCTCTTTAACGCTTCTTTGCGGTCTTCTTAGTTCCGTGCTTCTTCGCTGCTTTCTTTGCACCTTTTTTGCTAGGTCGAGTGCCTGGAGGAAATTTTCTCGGCATATCTCACCTCGTTGTCATTGAGTTTGTAAGGTCCAACTGAAAAGGTTAACTGAGTTCAGACGCGAAATATGAGTTTCTTGCGATTTATGAGATTACGGCAGCGCGTATATATCACCAATCGACGGGCTTGACAAGAATTGTGTCCGACTGCCATCAAGGAGCCTGACGGCAGGGACGGCAACGAAGAGGGGTGAGCCACAAAAAGGCACAAAAGGAACAATAATCATTTTGTGCTTTTTGTGGGTTGAACTAACTCAACGCAGCAGGCCATCTGATGTCACTCAGGTTAATGGCTCATGGCGTAAGTAATGACATTCATACCGACCTTGTAGGCTACGACACCGTATTGGGCGGGATAGCGTGAGTCGTTGATCCATTCCCAGGCATCGCCGAGATCGCAGTTGCGAGTAATGAAAACCATTAGGCGGCCGTTCTTGTTTTCGACGCCCATGTAATGCGGCGTCACGCCGCCCTTTTCGTATGTGACACCCTGAATCAGTGCTGCGATTCCAGGAACCTGGACCACGCCGTCGAGATCGAAGTAGCTGTGGAAGATCGGGTGTGTAAGCGGCAAGTCTTTGATCTCATACTCAGGCAGAATCTTCTTTATCTCGCCTCGCGCATGTTGCCACTCGGCTTCTCCGTGAAAATCGTCGAGCATTATGAAGCCTCCGCGCATGAGGTATTCGCGCAGCGCTGCCGCGTCCGCGTCTGAAAGCTCCATCTGTCCAGGCTCGACGATGTAGGCGAACGGGTAATCAAATAGCCGCTGGTCTGTCGGAGGTATTTGCACGGGGCGGCCTGAGAGGTGCAGGTTTGAGCCTGCCCATTCACGAATTCCCATCATAAAGTTGTAGTCGGCCTCCGGGTAATCAACCCGCCATGCTCCACCGAACCAGCGGTTATATATCGAGTGCGGCGAATCGTAAACGATCCTGCAGAAGGTATATTCGCCAGGCCAATCACCGTCTGTGAACGGACGAGGATGATTGGGAGTGGGATTACCTTGAAAAGGTTCGACCGGCTGTTGGCCGACAACGGGCATTAAGAAGGGCAGAAGTAGAAAAGCAAGCAGGAGCGGAATCAATATAGGAGAGCGCCGTCTCGACATCGGATTGATTTGACTCGTCTGAACTGGAGCAACCGTGAGTCGTTAGATGCAGCCGGATGAAAAACGTCGACAGAAAAGTAGTGCAAGATTCACGTGAATTCAAGGACGTTGCGTGTGTTCGAAGCGCGTAAAGAGAAAAGGTCGCTGGAATCGCTTCCAGCGGCCTTCTCAAAGCGTGCTCCCCGCGGCTACGTGAGTGTATAAGCCAGCCTGATTTTGTCGCGATCAGGGCGGTTAAGTTGGTACACGATCATATCGCCCTCACCAACGGGAATCATTTGTTCAACAAAAGGCTTTATCGCTGATGGAGGGACGCCGCCTCGATGCCACACCTCAATTAGAGCTGCCGGCTGGTCATCTTCATACTGGTAATAGACCCACAGATTTCCCGCGCGTGGCAACTCAATGTATGTATAACTCGGGCTGAGGTTTGTGTTTGTGATCCAATAGACTGCGTTTTGGGTCAGAGGCAATTGCTTCAAATTCAAGTCGCTCAGGTTTGGGGGAATTTCCATTTCTTTGCTCCTTTGGTTGATAGATCGCGCCTTTCGGTAAGGCACGGTAAGGACTAGGTTGGCCTCTCAGATGCTGTTTACCAGCTCAGGCCATTTGCGTTTTGGTGATTTGAAAGTAGTACCTGGACGGTCTGTGATCTTCCCGACTATTAACGCGAGAACTGCTTGGTAAAACCACCATGACTAGTCATTGTTGGATACGGTCAGTACCGTAACGCGGTAGCGTCGGGTCGTACGTGAGCATCTCAATGTTCGAGACTGACCCGACGCTACCGCGTTACGGTACTGACCTTATCCAAGTCTGAATCCTGACTTTTGACGCAAAGCCACGCGCGAAATCTACGGCGCGATTCGAATTGATCCGACAGTGCTTGTTCGTCCATGGGCCCTGATGGTTACGGCGTAGGTGTCGGCGGGGATATTGTCCGGTAACCTGATAACAACCTGTGTGAAGTCGACGTTGGGTACCGCGCGTACATCTTCCGCCCTCACGTCGAAGAATTGACTAATACTGCGCGCCAAACGAACCACGACGGTGCGCGGCAACTCACCAGGATCCAGTTGCAGCCCTCTAGCGAACAACGTCACTCTCGTATTTCGATCCGCACCGGTCGTGAACCATTCGGGAATACCCACAACACGGAATGGATCTCGAAGCATAAGAAACGAATCGAGAGCGGCTGCCTGGTTCGCGGTTGGGCCTGAATCGTCACGCAGTAGTTCCAGTACGTCGTCATCGAAAATTGTGCCCGTACCCTGAGGCGGAAACCCAATCACCGCGTTGGAAGGGTTGGAAAGAGTAATAAAAAACGGCTCGGTCGACTCCGCATTTGCGTCGCCGCAGATCTTTACCGGTACAGTGACTGACGTGACGCGGGGCTGAAAGACAATTGTGCCTGACGCAGTTTCATAATCTGTACCCTGGTTACTGCACGATGCACTGGCCCGCGCGAACGGGCCCTCGGTTCCATAATTAGCGGTGACCGTGCGTCCTGTGGCCGCTGAAAGTGTGAACGTGAATAATGCCTCTGTAGTAGTACCTGCGTCTCCTTCGACGACAGTTGCATCACCGCGAATGATCGCCGTATCAGTGGTACGATCCTGGATCGTAACAACGAGACTGATGGGCGCTCCAGGGGTCTCAGGATTGCCCGCGTTTAATTGGACCGTGAAAGTTTCGTCCGGCTCGGTTGCCACATCCTCGGCAATTGGAATCTGAAAACTCTTACTCGTTTCACCGCTGCTAAAATTCAGAAACCCAAATGGAGGTACGTAATCCACTCCCGCCGTCGCCGTGCCACTCGTACTCGTGTACTCAACCGTCAGACTACCTACACTTCCACCTTTGCGCAGAACGGTGACGGTTGCAAACCCCACGTCTTCGTTCACCGTTATTGAATCCACACTGAACTGTAGATTTCCGGCTGCACCCGTTGCGTCACCCGCAGAAAACTCCGATGTATTCCCATTCGCATCCGTAGCCGTCGCTGTCACGACTCGTCCGGTCCCCAGTGGCTTGGAAACAGTCACATTGATCGTGGCGTCTCCATTGCCATCGGTGTTTACAGACGTCGTGTCGAAGAACAATGCGCCTTCTCCGTTTCCTGATGGATCCAGAGCTGCACTCGAATAGAAATCGATTTGGAACGTTTCGTTTGGAGTTGAATTTAGACTTCCCTGAATCGTAGTGCTGTTCCCAATCGACGTCACCGACGTTAACACCGGAAAGTTTTGTAGGTTATTGGCGCCCACGTCCGAGTCGGTCGAATCATTGGCAGTGACGCCGTCTGCTCCCTCCAGATCGATTCCAAGACCAGCGTTTGAAAAGATCGAATTGCCGCGGACTGAATTGCGCGCACCTCTGAATAGGCCGACACCCGCGCCCCCATTGAACGCGATCTTGTTCGCGGCGCCGCTTTGCGTACCGCCGACTGTGTTATTAAAGGAGTCGAAAAATTCGATGCCTCCGGAAATGTTCGGAACTGGTTTGTTACCGACCGCACTCAAGCCAATGAGATTTCCCTGGATGACGTTTCCCTGCGGTGGTCCTGAGCTAAAACTCCCGAGTTGTATTCCAGACCGATTTCCGGAAATGACGTTTTGCGCTCCCTGCGTCAATCCTCCTATTAAGTTGTTACTACTGAAAATTACAATCCCCGCGACTGTCGACGCACTGAGCGCCTGTGTACCGGAAGCGTCAGTCCCTATGTAGTTGCCCTGCACCGTGACTCCCGGACCAAACGAACTCAACCCCAGCACAACGTTTCCAAAGCCGCTGTTGCCTGAAATAACGTTTCGTGCTTCGGGCGTGGTTCCGCCTATCAATGCATTGTCTCCGGCCACAACGCCATTGTTGCTGTTCCCCAATGCAAAGATTCCGAAGATGTCTGTACCGATAAAATTGCCTTGCAACTTACTTCCGTTTCCACGGATCGAAACACCGGTGCCGTTACCCGAGATAATATTTCTCGCTTCGAGTGTTAGACCACCGATCAGCGTGTCAGGGGATTTCGCATCGATGCCAGTCAGATTGTGAATACTGCTAAAGCCGGTGGCGTCAGTTCCGATCAAGTTACCTTGAATCGTGTTTCCCGGAGACTCAATATCGATCCCGGTAGCGTTTCCCGAGATCAGATTACCCGCGCCCGCTGAGTTACCTCCGATCAGATTGTTTGTACGCGATGAAAACGGGATTTTGATTCCAGCAGAACCGTTACCGATCGCGGCTGTGCCGGCAGCATTCGTACCGATAAAGTTTCCGGCGACAATGTTGCCACTACCACCGATTTCCATACCGTGAGTTACGTTTCCGGAAATGACATTGCGTGCGGCGGCAGTCGTCCCTCCGATTACGTTATTTGACGAGTCAGACAACTGTATGCCGGTATTGTTTGGACGCGGCAGACTTCCGGCCGCATCGACGCCAATGTAGTTACCCTGAATCACATTGTTGTCGCACGCGCGCAGCACGATGCCGGCAACCGGAAAACCTCCGATTGCGAGGCCACGCACAGTAGTGTTACCGGCGGTAATAACGAGGCCACTCGAAAAGGGTACGTTGGTTCCGTCGATTTCAATGAGAGGCGCACCTGCGTATCCGGGTTGAGTGGTCGCGTCGATCACCACTGGCCCAGTGATTTCCGGCAGCGATGTTAGTAAGTTAATGACCTTCACTCCCGGTCCAGGAATGTTGAAGACAATCTTGTCCGCGCCAGGGGTGGCGTTCGCATTTGTGATCGCCTCACGCAAAGATCCGGTTCCATGGTTGTTAGCATTGGTGACGACAAAACTCTGGCGCGTCGCGGCGAAGTTTGCGATTTGCGGCGCGCTCAAATTATTGAAGGTCTGACTCGGTGGACCAAAGGTGAAAGCACTTAACGATGGAGTGACGGTATAGTTGCCGCCACTTGCGACTTCAAATGAATAATTACCGTTGTTGTCAGTAATTCTTAATCCTGATTGAGATCCGCTGAGCGTCACAGTAATGCCTGACAATCCGCTGCCGTTCTCACTTACCTGTCCGCTGATCGTGAAAAATGATGCGTTAGTAGCGGTGGCTGTAAAGGCGAGAGTTTGATTGCTGTTGAGATTGCCGAAGCTCTGACTTGGCGGCGCCATCGTGAAGTGAGACTTGGCGGCACTTACGGTAAAACTTCCCCCTTCGCGCAGGTGCGAAAACTCGTACGAACCATCGCTGTCAGTGATTACGGCAGTCAGCGTCGCGCCATCGCTTAAAACAACTTCAGCGCCGCTCAAAGGCGTGCTTCCTTCAAGGACGTGACCACTGATGATGTATGACGCGCTCAGTTTCGTTATGAAGCTATCGCCGAAACCAAGATTGACGGGTTGAAACCCATTCGGAGTGGCCGGGAAGTCTGGCGAGCGTGCCACCCCGGTGATGTAGGCGTTCCCGGCTGAATCGAGCGCGATTCCGAAAGCCTCATCGTTCTCGGTGAATGAATCGATCGGCGGGGGAACGCCACCGATCAAGGTTGAATAAATAAACGCACTACCGGCGGAATCGATCTTGGTGACAAACGCGTCCTCATCAAACGCGGGCGCCGAAGCCAGATAAAGCGTGGCAGGTCTCAGAGGATTGATGGCCAGCGCAGTCGCCGATTGCTTCGTGAGACCCTGGTTCATTGCAACCCACGTTTGTCCGTTGTCCGTACTCTTCAGCAGTCCCTCAAAAGTCGAGACTAAATAAAGAGTGGAGGCACTTACCGGATCAAAAACAACTCTCCCGAAACGAGACTGAGGTCTTACTGACGTCCAGTTATCTCCTCCATCGACGCTCTTAAAAAGCCCGTTCCCATTTGCGATGGCGTAAACAAGACCAGGCGTGTGCGGGCTGACGCCAACAAACCCGGCATGTGGGCCTGTTTGATTCACACTGACCGATTGCCACGTAGCGCCAGAGTCAATACTCCTGAACACTCCACCGGCGCTCGACGACTCAGCGGCAAAAACTCTTGCAGGAGTGTGCGGATCTACTGCGAGCCACACTGGAAAAAACGGTGGGACATTTCCACTCGGCGCCCAGTTGCCTGCTCCGTCCGTTGTTTTGTAAATCGGACCACCACTTGCACCCGCATAGAGCGTTGTCGGCGTTACTGGATCAATAGCCAGGCTGAGCAGGTTCACATTTGTCATTCCGTTCGTGCGCAAGGTCCAGCTATTCCCACCGTCTGTACTTTTGTACACGCCGCCAACGCTGCCGAAGTCAGTGCCTGCGGAGACGTAGAGCGTAGTAGGCGTCGACGGATCGATCACGAGGCCAGAGACAAAATGACCAGTTAGACCATTATTGATTGGCGCCCACGTTTTACCAGCATCAGTGCTTCTGAAAACGCCGAGTGTCGTTCCAGCGTAGACTATCGCGGGTTGAGTCGGATGAACGGCAACGTGGACTATCGAGGAAGCCTTCAGACCGTAATTATCGTTGCTCCAGTTAGCCGCGCTGTCGACGCTCTTAAACAACGCGCTTCTGGTACGTAGCGCACCTGCAACAACCGGGAAATCGAACGAGCTCGTAAATCCGGTGACATATGCGTTGCCGTTTACGTCGACGACAATTCCGCGACCATTCTCATTGCCTGATCCGCCGAGGTAAGTCGAATAAACAAGCGCAGACCCCTGGCTGTTTAGCTTCGCGACAAAGGCATCGCCGAGTGAGCCAC
>Ga0105237_10002018_pt1 | contig 25825 bp, 17 predicted proteins | sample KBSC24metaG_FD_81520 | JGI IMG/M metagenome (GOLD analysis project Ga0105237, IMG submission 81520) | Corn rhizosphere microbial communities from Kellogg Biological Station, Michigan, USA - KBS C2-4 metaG | ecosystem: Host-associated > Plants > Roots > Rhizosphere > Soil | place: Michigan, USA...
ATGCTGCCCATCTCCACCACCAGGGCGAACAGGCGATAATCGCGATCCATCATTCTTTCCCTGAACGATCGAATGCTTTGAGCATTTTCCGTCTAATGCAGCAATCGCCGTGCCCTTATGATGGTGGCCAAGGAGACGATTCATGACCGACCGCACGACCAAGTCCGGCCTCGCCGTCGCATCCGCGCTGGCCCGCTTCATCGACGATCAGGTGCTGCCCGGCACGGGCATCGAGCCCGAGGCCTTCTGGGCGGGCGCGGCCGGGATCTTTACCCGCTTCGCGCCGGAGAATGCGGCGTTGCTGGCGACCCGCGACGATCTGCAGGCGAAGATCGACGCCTGGCATGCGGAGCGCGCCGGCCAGCCGATCGACGGCGCGGCCTATCGGGCCTTCCTGCGCGGGATCGGCTATCTGGTCGACGAGCCCGCGCCCTTCGCGGTCGAGACCGCCGGCGTCGATGCCGAGGTCGCGACGCTGGCCGGCCCGCAGCTGGTCGTGCCGATCCTCAACGCCCGCTTCCTGCTCAACGCCGCCAATGCGCGCTGGGGCAGCCTCTATGACGCGCTCTACGGCACCGATGCGCTGGGCGACGCGCCGAACGGCGGCGGCTACGACACGGCGCGGGGGGCTCGCGTGATAGCGCGCGCGAAGGCCTTTCTCGACGAGGCGGTGCCGCTGGCCGAAGGGACATGGGCGGACTTTGCCGGCGGCGAGCCGGCGCTGGCAGATCCCGCGCAGATGCTGGCCCGTGACGGGCGGTGCCTGCTGTTCCGCCATAACGGCCTGCACATCGAGGTCGTGATCGATCGCACCCACCCGATCGGCCGGGACGACCCCGCCGGCATCGCCGACGTCATCCTCGAATCCGCCCTCACGACGATCTGCGATCTGGAGGATTCGGTCGCGGCGGTCGACGCCGAGGACAAGGTCGCGGCCTATGCCAACTGGCTGGGGCTGATGAAGGGCGATCTGGAAGCCCGCTTCCAGAAGGGCGGCGAAACGCTCACCCGCACGCTGGAGGCCGATCGCACCTACACCGCGCCCGATGGTTCCGCGATCACGCTCCCTGGCCGCTCCTTGCTGTTCGTCCGCAATGTCGGTCACCTGATGACCACGCCCGCCATCCTGCTGCCGGACGGCTCCGAGGCGCCCGAGGGCATCCTCGACGGCATCGTCACCTCGCTGATCGCGCTCCACGATCTCAAGGGGCTGGGCCGGTACGGCAACAGCCGCGCCGGCTCGGTCTATATCGTGAAGCCGAAGATGCATGGGCCGGAGGAATGCGCCTTCACCGATCGCCTGTTCGACGCGATCGAGGATCTGCTGGCGCTGCCCCGCCACACCATCAAGGTCGGCGTGATGGACGAGGAGCGCCGCACCTCGGCCAACCTTGCCGCCTGCATCGCGGCGGTGAAGGGGCGCATCGTCTTCATCAACACCGGCTTCCTCGATCGCACCGGCGACGAGATCCACACCTCGATGCGGGCCGGCCCGATGATCCGCAAGGCCGAGATGAAGGGCGCCGAGTGGATCACCGCCTATGAGACGCGCAACGTCGCGATTGGCCTCGCCTGCGGGCTGGCCGGCAAGGCGCAGATCGGCAAGGGCATGTGGGCCGCGCCCGATCGCATGGCCGATATGCTGGAGCAGAAGATCGGCCACCCGAAATCCGGCGCCACCACCGCCTGGGTGCCCTCGCCGACGGCGGCGACATTGCATGCCATGCACTATCACGCGATCGACGTCGCGGAGCGGCAGGCGGCGATCGCCCATGATCCGGTCCCGGGCCTCGACAAGCTGCTGACCGTGCCGCTGGCGCTGGGCCACAATTGGGATCCGCAAGAGGTCGCCGCCGAGCTGGACAACAATGCGCAGGGCATCCTGGGCTATGTCGTGCGCTGGGTGGACCAGGGCGTCGGCTGCTCGAAGGTGCCGGACATCCACGATATCGGCCTGATGGAGGATCGCGCGACCTTGCGCATCTCCTCGCAGCACATGGCCAACTGGATGCTGCATGGCGTGGCGCAGGCCGACGAGGTGGAGGCGGCGCTGATCCGCATGGCGGCGAAGGTGGACGGCCAGAATGCGGCCGACCCGGCCTACACCCCGATGGCGGGGCGCGAGGGCGACAGCCTCGCCTTCCAGGCGGCACGCGCGCTGGTGTTCGAGGGGGTGGAGCAGCCCAACGGTTATACCGAGCCGCTGCTTCACCGCTTCCGCCAGCGGGTGAAGGCGGGGTGATCGAAGCGCGCGGTCCCTAATCCTCCCCCGCGAGGGGGAGGGTTCAACGGAGGCACGTGACTCCGTTGAGCATCCGCAGGATGGTGGAGGGGGAGGACGGCGGCGCCCCTATCGAGAACACGCCGCCGTCCTCCCCCCCGGTCGCCTTCGGCGCCACCTCCCCCTGGCGGGGGAGGATGTGAGGCGCGCTGTCGGAATGTCGACCGGCCCTAGCCGCTATCCTATTGGTCGGGTAGCAATTCGCTCTCTCAAGAACAGCTTGGGGAGCAAGGGTGCCGCAGCGGCTGGTGCAGATCGTCTACAACCCGGCATCGGGCGGCTATGCGCCGGCCCGCATCGGGGCGCTGCGCGCGGCCTTCGAACGGCAGGGCGCGTGGGTGCGGCTGTCGCCCACGGGCCGCGATCCGATCGCGATCGACGCGGAGGCGGATGGGCTGTGCGTCGCGGGCGGGGACGGCACGGTGCGCCATGCCGCCCAGGCGGTGCGGCGGGCGGGCCGCGCGATTCCGATCGCCATCTATCCGAGCGGCACGGTCAATTTGCTGAGCCGCGAGATGGACGAGGATATCGCGCCCGATGCCCTGGCCGCGCGCCTGCTCGGCGCCGGGCATCGGCCTTGCTACGGCGTGGCGCTCGCCGACACGATCTTCCTCGCCTGCGCGAGCGTCAGCCCGGAGGCGTGGGCGGCGGCGTCGGTGTCGGTGGCCCTCAAGCGCCGGATCGGCCGTGTCGCTTATGCCGCCGCCCTGCTGCCCTTTCTGCGGCGCTGGCCACGCCCGCCGATCCGGCTGGACGTCGACGGGCGGGCCATTGCGTGCGAGGCCTTCTATGTCGCCAAGGGGCGCTACTTTGCGGGCCGCTGGATATTGTCGCCGCGCGCCGGGCTCGCGGAAAAGACCATGCAGCTGGTGATCCTGAAGACGGCGCGGCGGCAGGACATGGCGCGTTTCTGGGGGCGCCTGCTGCTCCGCCGTCCGATCGACGACCTGCCGTTCGTCGAGACGATCGCCTGCACGGCCTTCACGGCCAGCGCCGCCGCGCCGCTCGCGGTGCAGGCCGATGGCGACGTCGCGGCGACGCTGCCGGCGCGGTTCGCGATCATCCCCGCACCTTTCGCCTTCGCGTGAGGGCGTAGCGGCCGGGCGAGGCGGTGGATGGTGGGCAACCTCTGATCCAGGACCGTCACCCCAGCGCAAGCTGGGGTCTCAGGCGGCGGGCGCCGCATCAGGACTTCACGAGATCCCAGCTTTCGCTGGGATGACGAGAGTGATGGGGTACAGGAAGGCCGTCGCCCTCGTCCGGGCCGCCGCCACCGGCAGTGCTCAATGGAAATCCCGCGACCGGGGGATGATGCGGGCATCGCGCGGATGGTGCCCGCGCACCACCTGGGGATGGGCGACCACGTCGGCGCGGGCGAGCGTGACCGGCGGCGGGCCGTCCTCGCTCAGGCGATCGAGCAAGGCGGTGCGGTCGACGATGCGATCGGCCATCAGGTGCACCACGCCCTCTTTGCTCTTCTGGACGACGCCGTGCGCCTCCATCAGCCGGCTCGCCATCAGGGCGCGGCGATAGCGGTCGAGCATCCGCGCCCAGAGCAGGATGTTCACGATCCCCGTCTCGTCCTCCAGCGTCGCGAAGATGGCATTGCCCTTGCCCGGCCGCTGGCGGACCAGCACCACGCCGGCCACCTTCGCACGCTGGCCGTTGGGAACGTGGAGCAGTTCCTCGCTGGAGAGGATGCGCTGGCTCCGCAGCGTGGTGCGCAGGAAATGGAGCGGGTGCCGCTTCAGCGACAGGCGGGTGGTCTGGTAGTCGGCGGTGACCTCCTCGCTGAGCGGCATGGCGGGAAGCCGGGCATCGGGCTCGGCCGCCAGTTCGCGGGCGCGGGCGGCGGCGAAGAGCGGCAGCTCGGCCGCGCCGGGCATCCGCCGCACCTCCCACGCCGCCTGCCGACGGCCGAGATCCAGCGAGCCGCAGGCGTCGGCATCGGCGAGCAGCCGCAGCGCGCGGGCGGGGAGCGGGACGGACGGCTTGCCCTCGCCCGGATCGACGCGGACCCGCCGGCCGATCTCCTCGATGCTGGCGAAGGGGCCGCCGGCCGCGCGCTCGCTGGCGATGGCATCGCCCCAGGCCTCCTGGAAGCCGTCGATCTGGCGAAGGCCCAGGCGCAGGCCGAAGCCCGTATCCTTGCGATATCCCGCCGCGCCCCAGGTCCAGCGCTTGTGGACGTCGCCGTCGGCGGCGCCGGCCTCCACCGCATTGTCCCAGCCGCTGCGATTCACGTCGATCGCCAGGATCGCGACGCCATGCTCGGCCGCGTCGCGCACGATCTGCGCGGGCGCGTAGAAGCCCATCGGCTGGGAATTGAGCAACGCGGCGGCGAAGACGGCGGGGCAAAAGGCCTTGATCCATGATGAGACATAGACCAGCCGTGCAAAAGACAAAGCATGGCTTTCCGGGAAGCCGTAGCTGCCGAAGCCTTTGATCTGGTTGTAGCAGCGCTGGGCGAAGTCACGCTCATAGCCGCGCGCGACCATGCCTTCGACCATCTTCCCCTCGAAATCGCCGATCGTGCCGACATTGCGGAAAGTCGCCATGGCGCGGCGTAACTGATTGGCTTCGTCATTGGTGAAGCCGGCCGCCGTGATGGCGAGCTTCATCGCCTGTTCCTGAAACAAGGGGACACCGAACGTCTCACCAAGGACTTTGACCAGCTCGTCGGGATTGTGCGGCGGTTTGGGCCGAGGGAATTCAAACGGCTGCTTCGTTTGCCTGTGTTCTTCACGTCGACGCAGATAGGGGTGCACCATATCACCTTCGATCGGGCCGGGGCGGACGATCGCGACCTGCACGGCGAGATCATAGAAAGATTCCGGTCGCAGGCGCGGCAGCATATTGATCTGGGCGCGGCTTTCGACCTGAAAGACGCCGATGCTGTCCCCCGCCTGCAGCATGGCATAGACGATCGGATTCTCATCCTGAATGGTGTCGAGGTCGTAATGACCGAAACCGTGCGCCTCCATCAGGGTGAAGGCCTTGCGGATGCAGGTCAGCATGCCAAGCGCCAGCACATCGACCTTCATGAGCCGCAGGGCATCGATATCCTCCTTGTCCCATTCGATGAAGGTGCGGTCCTCCATCGCCGCATTGTGGATCGGGACAAGCTCGTCCAGTCTTCCTTCGGTCAGCACGAAGCCGCCGACATGCTGGCCGAGATGGCGCGGAAAGGTGAGCAGTTGATCGACGAGCCAGCGTAGCCGCTCCAGATCGGCGGCTTCCAGGTCGAAGCCGGCATCTGTGAAACGCCGCGTCTCCATTCGATCGGCGTAGCTGCCCCATACGGTGCTGGTGAGACGTGCAGTCACATCCTCGGAGATGCCCAACACCTTGCCGACTTCACGCACGGCGCTGCGCGGACGGTAGTGGATCACGGTGGCGGCGATGGCGGCCCGATGACGCTTGTACCGGCCATAGATGTGCTGGATGACCTCCTCACGGCGCTCATGCTCGAAATCGACATCGATATCGGGCGGCTCCTCGCGTTCTGATGATACGAAACGAGAGAAGAGGAGCTTGTGCTTCACCGGATCGATCGAGGTGATGCCGAGCATGTAGCAGACCACGGAATTGGCCGCAGATCCTCGCCCCTGGCATAAAATAGGAGGCTTGGCCGTCTCCCGGGCATATTTCACCGCTTCGTAGACGGTGAGAAAATAATAAGCGAATTTCTGACTGCGGATGATGCGAAATTCTTCGTCCAGAAGTCTCTGGGTTTCTTCGGGAATACCCTCAGGATATTTCTCCCGCGCCAGTCGCAGCGTTTCATGTTCCAGCCACGCCATCGGCTCCCACCCCTCCGGCACCGGCTCGTGCGGATATTCGTAGCGCAGGTCGTCCAGCGTGAAGGTGATGAGGTCGAGGATGTCCCGCCACGCCGTCACCGCCTGCGGGGCCTGCCGGAACAGCCGCGCCATCTCCTTCGCCGGTTTCAGATGCCGCTCGGCATGGGCGAGCAGGCGCTGGCCGGCGTCGGCGAGGGTGGTGCCCTCGCGGATGCAGGTGATCACGTCGTGGAGCGGGCGCTGCTCGGGCGTGGCGTAGAGCGCGTCGCAGGTGGCGAGCAGGGGCAGGCCGGTGCGGCGCGACAAGGCGAGCAGCCGGGCGAAGCGGCGCTGGTCGTCGCCCTGCCGGTTCATCGTCGCCGTGATCCACAGCGGGGCGTGGCGGGCGAGGCGGCGCAGCAGGAATTCGTGGCTCTCGTCGGCGACGGCGATCAGCAGCAGGCCCTGCGCATGCTCGATCAGATCGGCGAGGCGCAGCACGCATTCGCCCTTGTCGGCCCGCAGATTGCCCAGCGAGAGCAAGCGGGTCAGCCGCCCCCAGCCGGCGCGATCGACCGGATAGGCGACGATGTCCGGCGTGCCGTCCGCAAAGGCGAGGCGCGCGCCGACCACGAGGCGGAAATCGGGGCCGGCCAGCCCCTGCTCGCGCGCGTCCCTCAGCGCGACATGCGCCTTCACGACGCCCGCCACCGTGTTGCGATCGGCGATGCCGATGCCGGCATGGCCGAGATCGATCGCGTGGCAGACCATGTCCGCAGCATGGCTGGCGCCGCGCAGGAAGCTGTAGTTGGTCGCCGCCAGCAATTCGGCGAAGGCGGGCGCGGCCTCGCTCATGCGAACAGCCCGTGGACGTACCAGTCCGGCGCATCCGTCTCGCGCTCGTAGAGGCCGTGCCGGAACAGCCAGAAACGGCGGCCGCGCACGTCCTCGACGCGGAAATAATCGCGGGTGAGCAAGGGCTGGTCGGGGCGGCCCGGGGTGGCGTCGGCGGGGTCGGCCAGTTCCTCCTCGTCGCAGTCCATCGCATCGCGGCCGGGCCGTTGGCGCAGCACGGAGGGCGGCGGATCGGGCAGGCGGGCGACGCGCACCCGCCACCATTCGCCGGCGATCCGCTCCGGCCCCTCGAACCGCGCGACCTCGTGGACATTGCGGCGCCAGCGGAAGCGCAGAGGCGGGCCGTCCGGCACTTCGGACATGGTCACCGCGATGCGCTGGGGCGGATCGAACAGGTGGAGCGGGCGCAGCGGCGGCTCGCCGGCGGGCGGCTGCGGCCAGGGGGCGGGATCGGGCAGGTCGACCGCCGGCAGAGCGAGCGCCTGCTGCTCGGGAATGTGCGTGCCCTGCGCCACGAAGCGGCGCACCCGGTTGCGGCCGAGGCGGATCGACAGCCGGTCGACCAGCGCGGCCATCGCCTCCTCGGCGACGCGCCCGCCCTCCAGCTTCAGCTGGGTGGCGGCCAGCGGCTCGATCGCCGGCACCGCCAGCCGGATCATGTCGAAACCGAAGCCGGGATCGATCGGATCGGCGAGCGCGTCGATCCGCTCGCGGAACAGGCGGGCGGGGACGGCCGGGTCGCGGGTGGGCAGCCCGGTCTCGATCGCGATCTCGCGCACCGCGCCGTCGCTGCGATAGAGCCGGCCGGCGAAGCGGCGGCCGCCGCCATGCCGCTCCTCCAGCGCCACCGCCGCCTCGCGGGCGAGATCGTCCAGCACCGCCAGCGCATCGTCGGTGCGCGCCAGCGGCTCGGCGAAGCGGCGCTCGAACAGCAAGGCGGGGAGCGCGCGGCGCGGGCTGATGCGGCTGTCGGCGCGGCCGAGCAGCCGGTCGAGCGCCGCGACCAGCTCTTCGCCGAAGCGCGCGGCGAGCGGGGCCGGGGGCCGGTCGGCGAGGTCGCCCAGGGTCTTGAGGCCAGCGCGGCGCAGCGCCGTCTCGGCTTCCTCCTCCAGCCGCAGCGCCGCGATGGGAAGACGGCGGATCGCCTGCCGCTCGTCGGCGGCGGGCAGCGACTGGAAGCGGGCGAGCGCCTGCGCCGCCTCGGGCGTATCGGCGAGCGCGAGGCGCAGGGTGAGGCCGGCGGCGGTGAGGCGGCGCTCGATGTCGGCGGCGAGGAGGGCTTCGGAATCGAACCTTTCTCCGTTCGGGCTGAGCCTGTCGAAGCCTGTCCTGAGCGACGCCGCAGGCGGCGTCGAAGGGCCCTGCCTTTCTTCTTGCACGGTGGAAGAAAAGGACAGCCCCCTTCGACTTCGCTCAGGACAGGCTTCGACAGGCTCAGGGCGAACGGATTTCTTCGTGTGGAGCGTAAAGCTCTCCACGCAGCCCGTGATATCCAGCGTCACCCCGTCGGGCGGATCGAGCGCGACCATCGGCGTCCAGCGGTCGCAGCCGTCGGCGATGCGCTCCAGCCACAGCCGGTCGCCATGGGGATCGTGGTCGACCGCCGCCAGCTCGGGGACACGGGCGCGGGCATCGGCGAGGGTCAGGCCGGGGGCGAGGCCGAGGCGCAGCGCGGCGGCATCGAGCGCCACCACGCGCATCGCGCCGCGCTGCTTCTCGACGAAAGCGGCCGGCGGGCCGTCAGGCCCGCAGCGGCGCCGCCTCCGGTCCGCCGGCAGCAGCGGGAACCACAGCGCCAGGAAGCGGCGCGTCCCGGAAGGCGGCTTGCTCACGATGCCACTCCACCCGCCAGCGGCCGCCGTCCGGCCGGCCGCGCTGGCGCAGCAGATCGATGTCGAAGGCGGGATGGCCCGGCGCGTCGGCCTCCAGCGCGGTCGAGGGGGCCGACGCGATGCGCCAGCGCGTATGCGCGGCGCTGGGCGCGGGATCGGCATCCACCCGCAGCATCAGCACGGTGACACCCGATTCCTCGGCCGCCACCGCCAGCCGCCGGCTCGCGGTGAGATCCAGCGCGGGCGGCCGCTGCCACAGTTCGATCACCGCGGCGCCCACCGGCGCGCAGCGCACCACGTCCGCCGCCGCGCGCAGCAGCTGCACCGGATCGGGCGGCACCAGCAGCACCAGCCTCGCTGGATCGAGCCCGATCTGCGCCAGCCCGGAGGGCGAAAGCCCGCCCCCGGCCCGTTCCGCATCCTCCTGCCGCAGCCAGAGCAGCGGCGTGGCCGGCGGCACGGCCAGCCGGGCCAGCATCGCGGCGAAGCCCGCCGCCGCTGGCCCGTCCGCCAGTTCCGCCGCGAACAGCTCGTGCAGGCGCGCCCGCGCCAGCCCGCCGCCCAGCGCGCGATCGAGCGACTCGACGCCGAGCGGCGCGTGGACGGGCGCATCCTGGGGGCGCCGGCCCTCGATCCGGGCAATCCTGTTCCGCAAGGCGCATAAGGCGTCCACCGACTCGATCTATCCAATGTTCCCTATATGTTCCAATTCGCGCTTTTGGTGTAGCGGAGTCAAGGGGCCATGACCGGCCGATTTCCGGGATCGCTGCACAGGAAGATAATGCCGAGTAATGCTAAATCGGTTTCAGTATGAAACGCCGCGCCGCAGCACGAGACCTTTATTTTACTTTGAGACCGATCATGATAATCTTCGGTGTCGTCATCGGGAGAGTGACGCGAAGGAGAAGAACGGTGGAGCATATCGATCCAGCCGTATGCGAAGTGGAGTTTCGCTTGCTCTGCATCATGAGCGCGATCTCGCTCGCCATTTCGGGCACGGTGATCTTCCTGCTCATCTGAGGGCGCAATCCCCCTTCCGCGCCGTTCCGCACATCCATTTTGCACGCCTGTACATCAGCCGCCGCCACGGGGCTGGCCTATCCGCGCCTTGGCCGATAAGGAGCGCTGTCCTTTTCTCCCAGGAGCAGCGTGATGACCTTCCCGATCGCGATCGAGCCCAACCCGGCGGCGCTGGCGGCGGCCGAGCGCGCGGTATTGCTGGAAGATCCGGGCTTCGGGCGCGTGTTCACCGACCATATGGTCACCGCGACGTGGACGGAGGGCCAGGGCTGGCACAGTGCCAGGGTGACGGCGCGCCGGCCCTTCACGCTCGATCCCGCCTGCGCGGTGCTGCATTATGCGCAGGAGATATTCGAGGGCCTCAAGGCCTATCGCGCCGACGATGGCGGCATCACCCTGTTCCGCCCGGAGCAGAATGCGCGGCGCATGAACGAGAGCGCGCGCCGCATGGCGATGCCGGACATTCCCGAGGATCTGTTCCTCGGCGCGATCGAGGCGCTGGTGAAGATCGATGCCGACTGGATCCCGGGCGGCGAGGGCAGCCTCTATCTGCGGCCCTTCATGTTCGCGTCCGAGACCTTCCTCGGCGTGAAGCCGGCCTCCGAATTCATCTTCTGCGTGATCGCGTCCCCCGCCGGCTCCTATTTCAAGGGCGGCAAGAAGGCGGTGTCGCTGTGGGTCTCCGATCATCTCAACCGCGCCGGCCCCGGCGGCACGGGCGCGGCCAAGTGCGGCGGCAATTATGCGGCCAGCCTGATGGCGCAGGCCGAGGCCTATGAGCATGGCTGCGACCAGGTGGTGTTCCTCGACGCGGTCGAGCATCGCTGGGTCGACGAGCTCGGCGGCATGAACATCTTCTTCCTGTTCGACGACGGGCGGATGGTCACGCCGCCGCTCACCGGCACGATCCTGCCCGGCATCACCCGCGCCTCGATCCTGGAGCTGGTGAAGAAGCGCGGCATCGCGGTGAGCGAGGAGCCTTATGCCATCGACCAGTGGCAGGCGGACGCCAAGTCCGGCAAGCTGCGCGAGGTGTTCGCCTGCGGCACGGCCGCCGTGCTCACCCCGATCGGCCAGGTGAAGAGCCATGCCGGCGACTGGACGATCGGCAATGGTGACGGCGGCGCGCTGACGGACGAGATCAAGGCCGAGCTGGTCGGCATCCAGCGCGGCCGCGTTGAAGGCCCCGAGGGCTGGGTGCGGACAGTGGCCTGAGCCCTCTCTGCCTTCTCCCGCTTTCTCGGGAGCAGCGGGAGGGCGAGGGTCTTCTTCGCCTTCGCGGCGTCGAGCGACAATCAACGGGCTTATAGGGTGATCCAAGGCTTGATGCCTTGTCGCTCGACGCCGCGAAGGCGAAAAGGCGAGGCAGCCCCTCATCCAACCCTCTCCCGCGAAGGCGGGAGAGGGCTTGAAGAGCGGAGAGGCGTTTGGCCTAACGCTCGCTGTCCAGCGTCGCCATGCCGTGTTCCGGATAGCGTTCGCCCTGCGCGGCGCCCTTCGGCACCGCTTGCTCGATCGCTTCCAGCTCCGCCGCGCTCAGCGTCACGTCCAGCGCGGCCAGCGCGCTCGTCACATGGTCCGGCCGCCGCGCGCCGATGATCGGGACGATGTCGTCGCCCTGCGCCAGCACCCAGGCGATCGCGATCTGCGCCACGGTCACGCCCTTGGCGTCGGCGATCGCGCGGAGCTTCTCGACCAGCCCGAGATTGGCTTCGACATTGCCGTCCTGGAAGCGCGGCGAGGCGGCGCGCCAGTCGCCCGGGCCCTGCGTCCGGCCGCCATAATAGCCGGACAGCAGTCCGCGCGAGAGCACGCCATAGGCCGTGATCCCAATGCCGAGATCGCGGCAGGTGGCGAGGATATCGTCCTCGATCCCGCGCGAGACCAGCGAATATTCGATCTGCAGGTCGGCGATCGGGTGCACGGCGGCGGCGCGGCGGATGGTCTCCGAGCCGACCTCCGAGAGGCCGATATGGCGGACATAGCCCTTGTCGATCATCTCCTTGATCGCGCCGACCGTCTCCTCGATCGGCACGTTCGCGTCGAGCCGGGCGGGGCGATAGACGTCGATATGATCGACGCCGAGCCGGTCGAGCGAATAGGCCAGGAAGGTCTTCACCGCCGCCGGGCGGCCGTCAAACCCTTCCCAGCTGCCGTCCGGCCCGCGCAGCGCGCCGAACTTGACGCTGAGCTGGTAGCTGTCGCGGGGCCGTCCCTTCAGCGCCTCGGCCAGCAGATGCTCGTTATGGCCCATGCCGTAGAAATCGCCGGTGTCGAGCAGGGTGATGCCGGCATCGAGCGCGCCGTGCACGGCGGCGATCGCCTGGGCGCGATCCGATGCGCCATAGGCGCCGGACATGCCCATGCAGCCGATGCCGAGGGCCGATACCTGCGGACCGGTCTTGCCGAGAGAGTGGAGTGTCATGCTTGGGGACTCCTTATGGGGTGGCGCCGATATGCGCGCTGGCATGGCGTTCGATAATCCGGCAGATGTCGCACGGGCTGTACGGATATCCGGACAATGACCGAGCTTGCCGATCTCGATGCCTTCGTCGCCGTCGCCAGCGCGCGGAGCTTCCGCGGTGCCGCGAGCCTGCGCGGGGCCTCGCCCTCCAGCCTGTCCGACGCGGTGCGGCGGCTGGAGGAAAGGCTGGGCGTCCGGCTGCTCAACCGCACCACCCGCAGCGTGACGCCCACCGAGGCGGGCGCGCGGCTGCTCGAACGGCTGGTGCCGGCGCTGGGCGAGGTCGGCGCCGCACTGGACATGGTGAACGACTATCGCGACAGCCCCACGGGTACGCTGCGTCTCAACGCGCCGACGGTGGTGACGCGGCTGATGCTGCCGCCGATCGTCGCCGGTTTCCTGAAGGCCTATCCCGGCATCACGCTGGAGCTGAGCAGCGACGACAGCTTCATCGACGTGCTGGCCGCCGGCTTCGACGCCGGCATCCGCTACGAGGAGCGGCTGGAGCAGGACATGATCGCGGTGCCGATCGGCCCGCGCCGGCAGCGCTTCGCCTCCGGCGCCTCGCCCGCTTATCTGCGCGAGCGGGGCGTGCCGGCGCATCCGCGCGACCTGCTGGCGCACGATTGCATCCGCCACCGCTTTTCCAGTGGCGTGATCATCGGCACCTGGGAGTTCGAGCGCGAGGGCGAGATCGTCCGCGTGTCGCCCGGCGGGCGCTTCATCGGCACCACCATCGACAGCGAGCTGGCGGCGGCCGAGGCGGGGCTCGGCATCATCAGCAGCTTCGAGGGTTTCCTCGCGCCGTTCTTCGCCAGCGGCGCGCTGGAGCCGGTGCTGGCCGATTGGTGGCAGCCTTTCTCCGGCCCCTTCCTCTATTATCCCAGCCGCCGCCTGATGCCGGCGCCGCTGCGCGCCTTCGTCGACCATATCAAGCGGGCTTGACGCCAGTCCTCCCCCGCCAGGGGGAGGTGGCGCCGAAGGCGACGGAGGGGGAGGGCGGCGGAGTTCGATCGGGAAGGCGCCGCCGCCCGCCCCCTCCGTCAGCTTCGCTGCCACCTCCCCCTGGCGGGGGAGGATTCAAATCAGCCTCAGCCCCTTGATCTCGCCCGACAGGTCGGCGACCTCGCCGGCCTCGAAGCTGGCGACGGGATAGGCGCAGTAATCGGCGGCATAATAAGCGCTGGGGCGGTGGTTGCCCGATGCGCCCAGCCCGCCGAACGGCATGGTGCCGGCGGCCCCGGTGGTCGGCCGGTTCCAGTTGAGCACGCCGGCGCGGGCGCGATCGGCATAGCGGCGCCACAGCTCCTCGTCGGCGGAGATCAGGCCGCCGGAAAGGCCGAAGGCGGTGGTGTTGGCGGCTGTGATCGCGGCGTCGAAATCGGGCACGCGGATCACCTGCAGCACCGGCGCGAAGATTTCGGCGTCGGGCACGGCGAGGCCGGTCACGTCGAGGATGGCGGGGGTGACGAACGCCTCGGAGCGGCCCTCTATGCCTTCGAAGGGACGGATCACGGTCGCGCCCAGATCGACCAGCGCGGCGACGGCCTTGTGGGTGTTGGCGGCGGCGGTGGCGGAGACGAGCGGGCCGAAGGTCGGCTCCGGCATCTCGTCCCACGCGCCGATGGTGAGGCGGTCGGCCATGGCCGCGACGGCCGCGACGATCGCTTCGCCCGCTTCGCCTTCCGGCACGATCAGCCGGCGCGCGCAGGAGCAGCGCTGGCCCGAGGTGATGAAGGCCGACTGGACCGCGATCGAGGCGATGGCCTCGGGCTCGCCGTCCCAGGCGATCAGCGGGTTGTTGCCGCCCAGTTCGAGCGCAAGGATCACCTCGGGCCGGTCCACGAAGACACGGCGGAAATGCGCCCCGGCACCGGCCGATCCGGTGAACAGCAGCCCGTCTATCTCCCCCGCGATCAGCGCCGCGCCGGTGTCGCGCCCGCCTTGCAGGACCTGGAACACGCCGTCCGGCAGCCCGGCCTCGGCCCAGCATCGCGCCATGATCTCTCCGACCCAGGGCGTCTCCTCGGAGGGCTTGAACACCACCGTATCGCCGGCAAGCAAGGCGGGCACGATATGGCCGTTGGGCAGGTGGCCGGGGAAATTGTACGGCCCCAGCACCGCCATCACGCCGTGCGGCCGGTGGCGCAGGATGGCGCGGCCGAACGCCATGCCCTGCTCGCGCTCGCCGGCCCGCTCGGCCTGCGCCTTGATCGAGGTCTCGACCTTGGCGACCATCGTGGCGACTTCCTGCTTGCCCTCCCAGGCCGGCTTGCCGGTCTCCTGAGAGATGGCGCGGGCGAGCGCGTCGGCATTCTTCTCCAGCGCAGTCTTATAGGCGCGGACGAAGGCGATGCGCTCGTCGAGCGGGGTGACGGACCAGCGTTCGAACGCGGCATGGGCCTTGGCGAGGGCGGCGGAGACCTGCTCCGGCCCGGCGGCCTCGCCGGTCCAGAGGGTCTCGCCGGTGGCGGGATTGGTGGAGGTGAAGGTCATGCCGGAGATGTAGGATAGTTGTTACGGGAACGACACCCCCACCCTCATCCTCCCCCGCCAGGGGGAGGTGTCAGGCGTAGCCTGACGGAGGGGGAGGACGACGGAACACCGGAGAGGGCACCGCCGTCTTCCCCCTCCGTCGCCTTCGGCGCCACCTCCCCCTGGCGGGGGAGGATCGGTCTAGAGCGTCCACTCCGCCTGCGCGAAGAGAGTCCGCTGGGGGAAGGGGTGGTAGAGGAAGTATTTGTCGTTGTTGACGTTGTCGACGCCGAACGAGACGGTCATGTGGTCGCTCGCCTTCACCTGCGCGCGCAGGTCCACCACCAGATATTTGTAGAAGCCGCCGAACGTGTCGCCGACCACGTCGCTATTGTCGAGCGCGCCGAAATTGCGGCTGGTGTAGCGGCCGGCGGCGGTGAGCGAGAGCTGGTCGGTCGGCCGCCAGGTGCCGACCAGCGTCGCCTTCCAGCGCGGCACCTGGGGCAGCAGCTTGCCCTGCGCGGCGGGGAAGGCCGCGTCCTTCCGCGTCTCGGCATCGGCATAGGTGACGCTGCCCGAGAGATCGAAGCGCGGCAGCAGGTCGGTGCGCTGCACCGCCAGCTCGACGCCGCGCGCCCGCGTCCGGTCGACATTCTGCACGAAGGTGGCGAGATTGCCGTTCAGCGTGCCGACCTGCGAGATCAGGGCGTCCTTCACCACCTCGTTGAACAGGGACAGGCGGATCGAGCCGTGCGCGTCGTGCCGCTCGATCGCGAGCTCCTCGGACAGGGCCCGCTCCGGCTTGAGCGTGGGATCGGGGATGGCGAGCACCGGCGTGGTGACGACCTGATAGAGCTCGCCCACCGTGGGGAAGCGCCACGCCTCGCCGAAGGAGGCGCGCACCGTCCAGCCATGGCGCGGCGCCCAGGCCAGCGACGCCTTGGGCGAGAATTTGCGGGCCGAGAGCGTCGGCTGCGTGGGCGTCGGCGCCTGCGACAGCACGCCGTCATAGGCCTTCCACCATTCGTAGCGCCCGCCCGCCGTCAGCGTGACATGGGGGAGCAAGGTCCATGCATCCTGCGCCCACAATGCGGCGGTGCGGGTGCGGCCCTGCGATCGTAGGTTGATCGCCCCCTGATCGCCGCCCAGCCAGTCGGTGGTGGCGTAGCGGTTGCTGTTCAGCCGGAACCAGTCGCCATGCGCGCCGAAGCTGATCGTGTGGGCGGGGAGCGGCCGCCACACGGCCTTGGCGTCGATCGTCTTCCAGCCGGTGCCGTCGAGCCGGGTGATATTGCCCGCGCCGCCGCCATTCGCGGCCGGCAGCAGCCCGGTCGGCACCGCCTGGGCGTCGTGCGCGAAATCGTAGAGCGTGCCGATCACCTGCCAGTCGAGCGTGCCGCTCGTCCCCCTCGCGGAGACCGAGTGGGACCAGTGGCGTTCCCGATAGCGATAGACGCCGCTGGAGAAAGCGGACGTGTAGGTGCCGTCCGCCCGGTAGGTCTCGGCCGACGCGCGGGTGTCGTTGAGGAACAGGCCGCCGACATAGGTGAGCCGGATGTCCGGCGTCACGTCCAGCGCGGCCTTGAGCTTGAGATGGTCCTGCCGCTGATTCTCGAAGCCGCTCGCGCCCAGCACGCAGATCGGCATCGCATTCTTGTTGAGCGCGTCGAAGCTGCCGTCCGGGCAGGTGCGCGTCTTGGTCGCGGTGACGTAGGTGAGCGGCTGGCTGCGGCTGGTGACGTGATCGATGCTGGCGAACAGCGCCAGCGGGCCGAAGCGGTCGCCGATCGTGGCGCCGTACTGGTAGCTCGGCAGGGTGTCGCGGGTGCCGTACTGGCTGAAGCGCTGCACGCTGGTGCCGGCCGTGGCAGTCGCTTCCAATGTGTCGGGCAGCCGGGTGGTGATGTTGACCACCGCGCCGATCGAATTGCCCGGATAGGCGGCAGAGAAGGGGCCGTAGAGCACATCGATCCGCGCGATCTCCTGCGGGGAGACGAGGCTCCAGCGCGGGCTGGCCGAAGTGTTGTTGTTGCCGATCAGCGAGGAGAGCAGCACCCCGTCCGCATAGATCAGGCTGCGCGCCGAGGCGCCGAGGCCCGAGGTGCGCGTGGCGAGCGGTGCCTGGGTGTCCCCGATATGGCGCTTCCGGACGATCAGGCTGGGCAGATATTTCACCGTGTCCTCGACGTTCACGGCGTTGACCGTGGCCTTGATCGCCGCGGCGTCGATGCTGGCGCGGCTGGAGGGCGCGTTCTCGATCCCTTCCTGCTGCTTTTGCGCGGTGACGAGGATGTCGCCGGGCGGCACGTCGGCATCGGCGGTCGCCGCGAAACCGGGGGCGGGCGCCGCGAAGGCGGCGAGCGAGACGGCGGCGAGCAACGGCGCGCGCAGCCTGTGATGGCAGGTCATGGAAATCCCCTTGTCTGAATGCACGCGCGACCGTGCTCCCGCAGGGGAGCCGGCGCGCTCGTGATGGTTCAGACGAGGGCGGGTGGTCCGGTGGCGGGCGGCGGAGGGGCGGCCAGGCCGCGCCCGATGGCGATGGCCAGCGGCCTGGCGGCGAGGGCCTCGGCGCGCACCAGCGGGGGCAGGTCGAGCGTCGGCAGCACCGGCTCGGCGAGCGCCAGGCCGAGATGGGCGAAGGTGCAGGGATGATCCTGCATCGGTTGCTGCTGGTCGTGCCCGGCCTTGCCGTGGTGCATGGCCATGCCGGGCATCGCCATCGTCATGTCCATCGGCCCGGTGCCGGTGCACATGGTGATGCGGAAGCCATGCCCGTCGGAGACCGGCATCCAGCCTTCCGGCACCAGCATGCGCAGCGCCAGCGCGCAGGCGAGCACCGCCAGCGCGAGCATCCGGTGGCTCCGGGACCGGCTGCGCATCGCGTCGATCACGCGCCGGGCTTTGCGCCGGTCGGCTGGGAAGGGCAAGCGGACTTTGGCACGATGGTGGTTCCGGCCCGCGCCGTCATGGGGGGCATGGGCAAGGGACCGAGGTGGGGCAGGATTTATTCCCGGAGTAGGAAAGGCGTCTTGGTGCCGATTGCAAACACGCCCGAGCCGTATCTCTCTTCGTCATCCCGGCGGAGGCCGGGATCCATTCGCGCAGCCTCGGCCGCATCGCGATGAGGCGGCTTCCGTGCGTCGCCAGGACCAGGGGCGCTGCATGGAATGGATCCTGACCTTCGTCAGGATGACGGATCATCGGGCCACGTTGGCGATTGATAGAACGCCAAGAGAAAAGGCGGCCCCGTCACGGCGCCGCCTTTTCCTGAGGATTCCCCTCCCTGAAAGGGAGGGGTTAGGGGTGGGTTCGTCTCCGGATCGAGGTCACGTCCGCCTCGGGCGAACCCACCCCCGACCCCTCCCTTTCAGGGAGGGGAGATTTTCCGATCAGAACGTAACGCGGAACTCGCCGCCGATGATCCGCGGCTCGTTGATCATGCCGGTCAGGTTGTTGAAGTCGATCGCGCTGATCGAGCGGATCTGGTTGGTGATGTTGCGCGCGAAGGCGGCGATCTCCCAATGCTCGGGCGCCTTGTAGCCGATCTTCAGGCCGCCCTCGGTGAGCGAGCGGCCGCGGAATTCGGCGGCGTCGTAGAGGAAATAGTTGATCCGGCTGCGATAGGCCCAGTCGGTATAGGCGTAGATCTCGCCGCCATTGCCGAGCGGGATGCCGTAGCGCGCGGTCACGTTGAACACGTAGCGCGGCGCCTGCGGCAGCGGGTTGCCGTCGATGATCGCCAGGCCCTCGGCATTGAGCGGATCGATCATCGTGCAGCCGCCGCCGCACGGCGCGATCGAGATGCTCTTGTCGCGGATCTGGGTGTAGTTCCAGCTGCCGCCCGCCGTGAGCGCGAGATGCTCGATCGGGCGCACGTCGATCTGCGCCTCGATGCCGTAGCCGACCGCGTGATCGGCGTTGATCAGCGCCGCCGAGTTGCTGGCGCCGCCGACGGCGGTGAGCTGCAAATTCTTGGTGCGCCACCAATAGCCATCGAGATCGAAGTGCAGCTTGTGATCGAGGCTTTCCATCTTCAGGCCGCCCTCGGCGGAGATGGTGGTCTGCTTCCTGGCCACGCTCGGCACCGATCCGAAGGTCACGCGATCCTGGATCGCCGGGCCCTGATAGCCGGTGGCGACGCGGGCATAGAGGTTGACCGTCTGGGTCAGCGCATAGGTGGCGCTGCCGTCCCACGTCACGTCCGAGCCACGGGCGCGGGTGGTGATCGGGAGGACGAGCCCGCCGGTCAGCGCGCCCGGCGCGGCGGTGCCGTCGACGATGTCGCGCTTGCGGTCGTGGCTGTAGCGCACGCCGGCGCGCAGCGTCAGCTTGTCGATCTTGTACTCGCCCGAGGCGAAGATGCCGTAATTCTGGTTCTTGTCGTCGTGGAAGACGTCGCCGTCCTGGTTGCCGAGCGCGTCGAAGTCGAGCTCGTGATAGGTCAGCTTCTGGTGGAAGTAATAGGCGCCGCCCTGCACGCGGAAGCCGCCGAACTCGTCGGAGGCGAAGCGCAGCTCCTGGCTGAACTCGCGCGGGCGGACGATGTCGCCGGTATTGTCCGGGAAGCCGCCGGCGTTGAGCGCGGGCGGGCTGGCGATCGGATTGCCGTTGCCGGTGGGGAAGGGATAGGCGTTGCCGCCGTCGATGTCGCCGATCGACTTGACGTGGGCGCTCTCATAGCCCGTCACCGAATAGAGCGTGCCGAGCCCGTCGAAATGATAGTCCAGGTGGAGGTTGGTGCCCCACTGGGTTTCCTTCTGGACGCTGATGCCATCCTGCGAGACATGGTCCTTGTCGAAGCCGGCGTTGAAGTGGTTGCTGCCGGGCTCGAACAGGCCGGCGCGGAACAGGCGGGGCTCGCCATCCAGATCGCGGGCATGCACGTCGACGCGGGCGTGGAAATCGCCGCTGGTGTAGGCGAGCTGGAAGCGGCCGGCGAGGTCGCGATAGCCTTCCAGATGCTTGGGCGCATTGCCGTTGGTCGCGTCGTTGGTCACCCAGCCGTCGCGGCGCTGGAGCAGGCCCGAAGCGCGGAAGCTGAGGCCGTCGCCCAGCGGGCCGCCGACGGCGCCCTCGGCATTGACGGTGTTGTAGGTCGCCCAGCTGCCGGTCAGGTAGCCGCCGAACGTGTCGGTCGGGGTCTGGGGATCGAGCTTGACCACGCCGGCCGGGGTGTTGCGGCCGAACAGGGTGCCCTGCGGCCCGCGCAGCACCTCGACGTTGGAGAGGTCGAACACCGGGAAGGCCTTGAGGAAGGCGCTTTCCACCGCGACGTCGTCGATCACCACCGAGACGGGCTGCTGCGCGTTGGGATCGAAATCGGTGTTGCCGAGGCCACGGATGTAGAAACGCGGCTGGGTGCGGCCGAAGGAGCTCTCGACCTGGAGGCTCGGCGTGCGCGACGAGAGGAAGCGGATGTCGAGGCCGGACGAGTTCAGCACCGACAATTTCTCGCCGCCGATCGCGGTGACGGCGACCGGCACGTTCTTCGCCGATTCGGCGCGGCGGGTGGCGGTGACGACGATCTCGCCGGGCTGCGCGGCGGCGACCTGCGTGGTCGGCCCTTCCTGCGCATGGACAGATGCGGCGGCGAAAAGGGACGCGCCGCAAAGCAGCGCGCGCGAAACGGATGTGCGGACAGTGGTCGAGTTCATGATACCCCCAAAGTGGCCGCGGCATCCTCTCCCGTCGGCTCGGTGCTCTCGTCTTTGAAGAGTCGCGCGCCGGTAACATTCGTGACTTTTTTGCTCAAGCAGAGCGTGGTCGCATGGCTGGATCGTGTCCCAACCGTTGCAGGATTGCCGCACGGGCCAGATCCTTGGGGCGCCCGAACAGGTGGCAATGCGCGATCAGTTCGGGGATGGAGGGGACGGGGAGGGTGGTGTCGCCAAGCGGGATGGCGATGCGGCTGGCGGGCCGGATCTCCCGCCAGCCATCGGAACCAAGGGCCTGGAATCCCGCCATGATATCGACCGGCAGCGGCGCGCCGGTCCAGCATCCGAAGAGATCGGAGCGGAACCGGTCTGAGGGGCTGGGGGCGCGGGTGGGGCCGAGTCGGGCGAGCAGGGCCGCGCCGTCGCGCCGGCTGACCAGCAGGTCGACGTCATGGACCGATATGTCCGCACCATGCAGCACGGCGGCGGCGCTGGCGATGATCCACCACGAATCGTGAGCGTCGCGCATCATGTCGGCGATGGTCAGCAGGGTGGTGCGGAGCTTCTGGTCCATCCCCTTTTACCGAAATCCCCCTCCGTTCGGGCTGAGCCTGTCGAAGCCCTGTTCTTCCCTTTTGCGCGGTTGAGGAAGAAGGACGGCACTTCGACAAGCTCGGTGCGAACGGGTTTCATTCCACATTCCCAAGCTCACGGATAGCGCACCGGCTTCGGATCCTCCGGCAGCGGGATGAACTCATGCTCGTCCGGCACCGGGGCGAAGCGCTGTTCGCGCCAGTCGCGCTTGGCCTGCTCGATCCGCTCGGGATCGCTGGAGACGAAGTTCCAATAGATGCTGCGGCCTTCCGGGAACGGCTCGCCGCCGACCAGCATCAGCCGGGCCGGGCCGCCATCCGCCCGCAGCACGATCTCGGCGCCGGGCTGGAGCACCACCAGCTCGTGGGGGGTGAAGCCGCCGGTCTGGCCTTCCACGCCGATCGTGCCCTCCACCACGTAGAAGGCGCGCTCGACATGCTCGGCCGCCACCCGATAGCGGGCGCCGGGCGCCAGCTGGATGTCGGCATAGACCATGTCCGAGAAGGTCGGCACCGGCGAGCGCAACCCGTCCGAGGTGCCGGCGATCAGGGTCAGCGTCACGCCCTCCGCCTCGGCCGAGGGGATTTCGTGCGCCTTGTGGTGGGAGAAGGCCGGGGCCGTCTCCTCGTGCGCCCTGGGCAGCGCCACCCAGGTCTGCAGGCCGTAGAGGCTGGAGCCGGCGGCGCGCAACTCGGGCCGGGTGCGCTCGCTATGGACGATGCCGGAGCCCGCCGTCATCCAGTTCACCTCGCCGGGCCGGATCGCCTGCACCGAGCCGACCGAATCGCGGTGCATGATCTCGCCGTCGAGCAGGTAGGTGACGGTGGCGAGGCCGATATGCGGATGCGGCCGCACGTCCAGCCCCTGGCCGCCCTGGAAGGCGGCCGGGCCCATCTGGTCGAAGAAGATGAACGGGCCGACCATCCGGCGATGCGCGGAGGGCAAGGCGCGCCGCACCGAGAAGCCATCGCCGAGATCGCGGGTGGGCGGCAGGATCACCATGTCGATGCCGTCCATGGCGTGGGAGCGCAGGGTCATGGGTGGGTCCTTCCTGACAGGTTCGCTATACCTACATCCGTTCGCCCTGAGGAGGGACTGAGCGCAGTCGAAGGCCCGTCTCGAAGGGCGTGCGCCGCGCCTCATGCTTCGAGACGCCATTTCGACTTCGCTCAGTGGCTCCTCAGCACGAACGGGAGGGACTGATTCCGAAGAAAAATTGGCCGCCGGGGCTGGGGAGGGGGAAGGCCCCGGCGGCCTGGGTACGGAGCGGGAAGGGGGAGGGAACCGCTCCGCAATCCTTTATGCCGCGTCGACGAGGACCAGTTCACTGTCCTCGATCGCGGTCACGGTCAGCGTGTCGAGCTCGCTGATCGCGGCGCCGTCACGGGCGTTGACCCGCACGCCATCGATCTCGACCGCGCCAGTGGCGGGCACCAGATAGGCGCGTCGCGCCGCACCCAGCGGATATTCGGCGGTCTCGCCGGCCTTCAGCGTGGCGGCGACCACCCGCGCATCGGTGCGGATCGGCAGCGCCTCGTCGTCATGGGCGAATCCCGAGGCCAGCGTCACGAACTTGCCGGCGCGCTCGCCCTTGGGGAAGGGGCGGGCGCCCCAGCTCGGCTTCTCGCCGCCACGGGTCGGCAGGATCCAGATCTGGAAGAGCGTCGTCGCGACATCCTCCAGATTGTATTCCGCATGGGTGATGCCGGTGCCGGCGGACATCACCTGCACGTCGCCCGCCTCGGTGCGGCCGGTATTGCCCAGGCTGTCCTTGTGGGTGATCGCGCCGGTGCGGACATAGGTGATGATCTCCATGTCGCGGTGCGGATGCGGCGGGAAGCCGGACTTGGGCGCGATCACGTCATCGTTCCAGACGCGGAGATTGCCCCAGTTCATGCGGGCCGCATCATGATAGCCGGCGAAGGAGAAATGGTGCTTGGCATCGAGCCAGCCGTGATTTTCACCACCGAGGCTGGCAAAGGGACGGAGCTCGATCATCGGGCGTCCTTTCCTGTCTCTGGAGAGCGGCGCCCCAGTGCGCCGCCTCGTCTTGGCACCCCATATGGCGGCTCCCGCCTGTCCTGAGAACCGGGATAAAATCACGCAGACTTTTCGATATTTTTGAACGATAGCAATGCGCCCGAAACCGGCCCGGCGCGTTTACCCCGCCTGAACGATCGCTCCAGCGCGGGTTCAGGGCGCTTCGCCCATGATCCGGGCGAAAACGATCGAATGGAGAGGACCATGTCGAGAAGCTTCCACCGGGCGGGCATGCTGGCGGCCAGCGCGATGGCGCTCGCGCTCGCGGCCTGCAATCCGTCGGGCACGGCCAACAACCAGGCGGCGGCGAACCAGATGGCCGAGGCCAATGGCGCGCTGCCCGCGCTGCCGGCGGCGGTGCCGCTGCAGCAGGGCGCGGCGACGCCGATCGCGCCGGCGCCGTCCGCTCACGCGCTGCCGGCCGCCGCGCCGATGCGGGTGGCGCAGACCGCGCAGCCGTCCGACGCTTACGCCTATCTCGATCGCGCCAACGGCGTGATGGACGCGATCGGCGATGCACCGCCCGATTATGCCTATGACGATGGCGACGTCTCGCCCTGGGCCTGGCAGACGACCAGCGGCGACGTGCAATATGCCGAGCCGGTCGATGGCGGCTACCGCTATTATTATTACGAGCCGGGCGCCGACGCGCCCTATCTCGTGCGCGATCCGTCCTACAGCTATGCCTATTCGGACGGGGAGCTGGTCGGCGTCTATAACGACAGCGGCGCGCTGCTGCCGCCGGGCGCCTATCGCGACCGGGCCGATTATGCCTCGCGCTATTATGCGCGCGCCGCCTATCTCCATCGCCTGTCCAGCGAGCGCGAGCATCGCGGCGTGGTCGCCGCCAACTGGGCGGCGCGGCGCGCCGAGATCGCGGCGGCGCGGGCGCAATGGTCCGCCAATCAGGCGCGGCAGGCGGACTGGCAGGCCTATCACCGGGCGCATGACGCGCAGGAGCAGCAGCATTGGGCGGCCGAGCGGCAGCAGCGCCAGGCCGAGACGCAGCGCTTCGACCGCTGGCAGCGGAGCGGCTTCCACAATCCGCCGCCGCAGCCGCAAGGGATGGGCGGGCCGGGCTGGGATCGCCAGCGCGAGGCGGACGCCGTGCGCCGGCAGCAGGATCAGCAACGCCAGCAGCAGGCCCAGCAACAGCAGGCCCGGCAGCGCCAGGATCAGGCGCGTCAGGATGCCGAGCGGCAGCAGCAGCAGCAGTGGCAACAGCAGCACAATCGCGATCAGCAGATCGCGGCGCAGCGCCAGCAGCAGGAGCGCCAGCAGGACCAGCAACAGGCTCAGCGGCAGGCCCAGCAGCAGGTGATGCGGGATCATGCCCAGATGCAGCACGATCAGGCCCAGCGCCTCGCCGCGCAGCAGGCCGCGGGCGATCGGCAGAAGGCGCATGCGGAGCAGATGCGTCTGCAGCGGCAGCAACAGCAGCAGCAGCAGGACCGGGCGGCCGCCGACCGCCAGCATGCCCAGGCCGCGGCGCAGCAGGCGCATGCCCGCGCCGCTGATCAGCAGCAGGCGCGCGCGCAGGCTCAGCAGCGCCAGACCGAGATGCGTGCCCAGCAGGCGCAGGCGCATGAGCAGGCCGCCACGGCCCAGCGCGCCGAGGCCCGCCAGCAGGCCGAGGCGGCCCGGCAGGCGCAGGACCACGAACGCGTCGCGGCGCAGCAGCAGGCGATGGCCGCTCAGCGCGCCGAGCATGCGCAGCAGGCCGCCGCGCAGCACGCCCAGGCGATGGAGCGGGCACAGGCGGCGCATGCCTCCGCCCCGCGCCCGCCGATGCCGCATCTCCCGGCACCGCATCCCTCCGCGCCGCATGGCGGGGGCGAGCCGCATCGCCATGAATGACCGCTGGCAGTCGCCCTGCCGTCATGCTTGAACGGGTCCGGCGTATCGGGAGACGGATCACGTGCTCAAGCTGATCGGCAAGGACGGCGGCGAAACGGACATCGGCACGGCGATCTGGGCGGACCTTTGCGAACCCGACGATTCGGAGATCGCCGAGGTCGAGCGTCGCTTCGGCATCCGGGTCCCGGATCGGGGGGATCTGTCGGAGATCGAGCTGTCCAGCCGGCTGCGCACCCATGAGGGCCATCTGATCATGAGCGCTCCGCTGATCGCGCGCCATGGCGAGGTGGGGGTGCTGTCACCGACCGGCTTCATCCTGACCAAAGATGCGCTGGTGACGGTGCGCTTCTGCCAGATGACGGCCTTCGACCAGGTGCACGAGCAGATCGCGAAGAGCGATCATCCGGTCGGCGGGCAGGAGGTGCTGGTCCACCTGCTGGAGGATATCATCGATCGCTCCGCCGACCGGCTGGAGCGGGTGGCGGAGGAGCTGGCCAGCGCCAGCCACGCCATCTTCCGCGAGCCGCAGAAGGACGCGCCCAAGAAGCGGCTCGGCCGCGAGACCCGCCGGCTGCGCGGGCTGATGGTTCGCGTCGGCCAGGCCAGCGAGCAGATGGTGAAGGTCCGCCACGCCTTCCTCGCCATCGGCCGCATCGCCAATTTCGTGCTCGATCGCTGCGAGCCGAAGATCCCCGACGGGCTGCGCGACCGGCTGGAGGCGGTGAAGCACGACATCGAATCGCTCGACGAGTTCGAAAGCTCGCTCACCGGGCGCGTGCAGCTGCTGATCGACGCCGCCACCGCCTTCATCTCGATCGAGCAGAATGACGTGGTGAAGGTGCTGACCGTGGTCTCGGTGGCGGGCGTGCCGCCGGTGCTGGTGGCGGGCGTCTACGGCATGAACTTCCACGACATGCCGGAGCTGAGCTGGCCCTGGGGCTATCCCTTCGCCTGGGCGCTGATGATCG
>Ga0105237_10002019_pt1 | contig 25803 bp, 21 predicted proteins | sample KBSC24metaG_FD_81520 | JGI IMG/M metagenome (GOLD analysis project Ga0105237, IMG submission 81520) | Corn rhizosphere microbial communities from Kellogg Biological Station, Michigan, USA - KBS C2-4 metaG | ecosystem: Host-associated > Plants > Roots > Rhizosphere > Soil | place: Michigan, USA...
AGCTGCTTGTCGTCCGGGCCGATGATCCCTACCGCGAGCTGAATCCCCTGGCCTGGGGCAGGGCGACGCGGCCATCCAAGGGCTGACGCGTCACGCGGTGCTCTGCCGGTGGTCGGCCATCGCCGCGAGCCAGTACGTGAGTGCGGCCGCGGCGAACTCGACGCCGGTGGAGACCACGAAGATCGGGTGTGGCAGGCCGGCGTCGACCATCGAGACCAGTCTCGACACGGCGAGAAGTGCCATGGTGAGTGCGAGGAACCGCAGAAGGGTCGACGGGATCGCCGGTCGGCGCATCGCCCAGACATAGGCGATGCCGAAGGCGATCAATAGTGCACCGCCAGCCCGGGTTTCGGTGTCCACGGTCGCATTCACGGCGCCGCCCCCTGGGATGGTGGCCATCGAGAACAGCACACGACCGATGCCAAGGACGATCAACGTGATCCCGGATACCCAGCAGAATCCCTTGAGAATTCTGAAGATTGCGGCGTTCATGGAACCTCCCTCGTTAGGAGATGATACGACGCAGTTCTCCCTCGTCGGTCATGCCGAGTGTTCAGCGAAGGCCAGAAAGCGCGACCGCTGCGGCATTGGCGCCGCACATGCCGTGCGCGCCGGGCCCCGGCGGCGTGGCCGCCGAGCAGATGTACATGCCGGGCACGCCGATCTCGTAGGGCGACAGCGTGACTCGAGGGCCGAACGTCAACTGTCGGATGTCCTTCGAACCGGTCATGATGTCGCCGCCGACGTAGTTCGCGTTGTAAGTCGCCATTTGCGTCGTCGTGCGGACGGCCGTTCCGACGATCCGATCCCGGAAGCCAGGGGCGAACCGCTCGATCTGACCGATGATCGCCTCGGTGGCGTCGCCCGTGAATCCGTTCGGCACATGGGCATACGTCCACAGGGGATGGACGTTCCCGACGGACCGCTGCGGGTCGGCGAGATACTGCTGACCGACCAACACGAAGGGCCGTTCGGGCATGCGGCCCGCGTGGACGTCTCGTTCGGTGGCCGCCAGTTCGGCGTAGTCGCCAACGGCGTGCACCGTGCCGGCAAGGCGGGCCGACGGATTGCTCCACGGGACACCGCCTTCCACCGCGAAGTCCACCTTGAACGCACCAGGCCCGCGCCGGAATCGCCGATAGGCACGAGACACCCTGGGCGGAAGTCGGTCACCGAGAATGCTTGCGACGGCTTCTGGCGCCAGGTCGAACATCGTCACGTCGGCGGGTGGCAATTGCGAGACCGCGTCGATCCGCGTGCCGGTCTCGATCTTGCCTCCGAGGTCGGCGAGCAGCGCAGCCAACGCGTCGGCGATCGCCTGCGACCCACCGGCAGCCACCGGCCACCCGTGACGGTGTCCAGCGGTGAGGATGCCCAGGCCTATCGCCGACGTCATCGGGTAGTGCAACGGCCGAAAGGCATGCGCCGCAGCACCTCCGAACAATGCCCGCGCTTCCTGGCTGCGGAACGCCCTGGCAAGGGCCGACGCGGGAAGCACGGTGGGCACACCAAACCTGGCCAGTGTCAACGGATGACGTGGCACCCGCAGGAGAGGACCCATGATGTCCTCGGCCAGCGAATCGTAGTTGGCCGACGTCCTGCCGAACAGTGTCCGCCACCGCCTGCCGTCCACCCCCAACCCGGCGGCGGTGCCCTCTACCGAGCGGTACAGCACGCCAGCGCGTCCCCCGTCGAGCGGATGCACGCAGTCGATCTCCGGCAGGCGCCACGACAGGCCGTACCCCTCGAGCCCCAGCCCGGCCAGGAACTGCGACCCGACGGCCATCGGGTGTGTCGCCGCGCAGTGGTCGTGCAGAAGGCCGGGCACGATTGCCTCGCTGCTGCGTGTCCCCCCGCCGATCGCGTCGGCGGCTTCCAACACGGTGACCTGGACGCCGGCCTTCGCAAGGGCGACCGCCGCGGCCAAACCGTTCGGCCCGGACCCGACCACCACTGCAGTGCTCATGCCTCGCCTCCCACTCGCTCCGGTCCTCGCGCTCAGCTTCGGGACGTCACGCCAGCGCCCCGTGATCGTGCCCCGCGGCCTTCTTGCCGGACAGCGACCAGGTGACCTCGGTCGGGATCGGACCGTTGGGCAGCCAGGGCTGCTCGGCGACGGCGTCGGTCACCTTCCACGTGCCGCGCTCGATCACGCCGAGCGCCCCGTCGATGACCTTGTAGTGCTGAACGCTGCTGCCCCAGGCCTGCGACTCCACCCAGACGACGATGAGCTCGCCCGGCTCGAATGCCGCCTGGCGCTGCACCGCTGCGATCATCTCCTCATTGTGTAGGTGCCCGTCGCCGAAGTTGAACCCGATCAGCGAATTGCAGACGAACTCACCCTCGCGCAGGGAGCGGGTGTCGACGTCAGGAAGCTTCTTCAGCAGCACCGAGAACAAGCCGCGGCCCTGGCTGTGCATAGTGCGCCAGCAGATCACCCGCTGCATCGTGATGTCGGCCCACTTTGGCTCGTAACCGAACTCGATGAACTGGTCGACCTGATTCTTGGCGGAGCGGGTGACGTTGTTCAGCTTGGCTTCGGCGCCAGGCGCGAAAGCCCATACCGCGGAGGCCCAGTTGCCTGCGTACTGCCGCATCGACGGCAGGAACGACACCTTGTCGGGCCGGAAGTTGCCGAGGATCGGATAGAACAGCAGCGCGGCGACGACGACGATCGTCAGCCAGACCGAGAACATGTCCCACACGGCGTAGCCGTTCCAGGACGGGAACCCGAGGAAGAGGAAGATGGTCGCATAGGCGAACAGGACGTTCCATTCCAGCGGAACCGCCAATGGGAACGTCGAGATGATGAATAGGTGGAAGCTCACCATGATCACCACGGCGACGATGGTCACCCACTTGTTCGTCGAGAACAGCAGTGTCAACGGCGCCAGGATCTCCACCACGCTGCCAGGTCCGTGGGCCATGAAGCCGGCGAGGTGCGAGGGGCGCAGATCCTCGGGGTAGTTGCGGTAGTGGGCCCGCTTGAGCCACTTGAACGGAATCAACGGGCTGTTGCTGACCATCGGCGGGATGACGTTGGTGAAGTGCAACCCCAACTTCGACACTCCAGCGCCGACCCAGACGACCACGATCAACAGCTTTAGCGCGATGATCATGTCGACGAACGGAAACAGGGCGAACATCAGCAGGGCGGGGAGGTATTGCTCGCCGCGTGCCGCGAGGAAGACGATCTTGTCGCGCAGCCCCATGACCACCAGCAGCACGATCGGCGCGATCAGCAGCACGGGATCGACCAGTCCCGACGCGTTGCCGGGCAACATCGACGATGGCGAATCACTGTGCACCCCAGGCGAAACCAGCGGGATGGCGACGCTAGCCATCAGCACGACGTAGAGACCGACGTCGAACCAGGTCCGTCGGTCGCCGCCGGTCATCGGCACCCACTTCCACGGCCGCAGCCGGATGGTGCCCGGCCTGGCCCAGAACAGGATGCCACCGGTCATCGGCTTGACCTTGCCTGCCAGCGGGCCCCACGACCCGGCGACGCCGATGAGCTCAAGTAGCACCGTCCACAGCACGGCCTTCTGGTAGACGATCGGCTGGTTCCACCAGTGCGAGACGTCGAGGACCGAGAGCCCCGACGTCAGCGTCGCCACCAGAACGCCGCCGAGCGCGTAGAAGAACACCAGCTTGACGATGTAGATGGTGTGCACCATCCGGGGTGAACCGAATCCGTTGTCCACCCAGTCGGTGACCAGGACCCGCATCCGCTCCATGAGCGGTTTCTCCATGAACATGTCCGGGTCGACGTCGGGCAGGTTCGGCTTGATGAATCCCATGACTTGCGCTCCTTTGCGATATGACAGGCTTTGTGTTTCAACGTGTTTGGACGACTCGCTCGCGCAACTCCGGCTTGGCGATCTTGCCGACGGCGTTCTTGGGTAGGTCATCCATGATCGTGATCTCCACCGGCAGTTTGTATTTCGATAAGGACGCACGCAGGTGGTCGCGGATGGCGTCGACGTCGAGCGCCGCTTCGGGGTGCAGTGACACGAACAGCACCGGCTCCTCGCCATAGACCGGGTGTGCGCGTCCGACGACTGCGGCCTCCGCGATCTGGGCTAGCCCGTGGACCGCGACCTCGATCTCGCGGGGGTAGATGTTCTCTCCGCCGCGGATGATCATGTCCTTGGCCCGGTCGACGAGGACCAGGTAGCCGTCCTCGTCGAACCGCCCGACGTCACCGGTGTGCAGCCAACCGTCGACGATGGTCTTGGCGGTCTCCTCGGGTCGGTTGAGATAGCCCCGCATGACGTTGGCGCCCTTGATCACCACCTCGCCTGCCTCGCCGTCGGGCGCGGTATTGCCCGATGCGTCGACCAATCGGATCGTCTGGCCGGGCAGCGGTAGGCCCACCGTTCCGGCCTTGCGCATCCCGTTCAGCGGGTTGGCGGTGCTGGCGCACGACCCCTCGGACAACCCGTACCCCTCGATGATCGGGATGCCGTACCGGGATTCGAACGCCTCGAGGAGTTCCACACTGGCGGGCGCCGCACCGCATACCGCGAAGCGCACGGACGAGGTGTCGGGCTTCACTCCGGCAGGCAGCCCACACAGCATCGTGTAAATCGTTGGCACGGCGGAGAAGTACGTCGCCCTGGTCTGCTCCAGCCGGTCGAAGAAGGTATCCACTTTGAACCTGCCCGCGATGGTCGTTCTGCCGCCTGCCAGCAGCGGTGAGAGCGTGCTGACCACGATGCCGTTGACGTGGAACAGCGGCAGGATCAACAGACTGTGATCGCCGCCGGTGATGGCGAAGCCGTCGATCACCGCGCCGCACATGGCATTCAGGTTGGCGTGATCGAGCATGACGCCCTTCGGCCGTCCGGTCGTGCCGCTGGTGTAAATGAGCAACGCCAGTGCGCTGTCGGAGTATTGCGGCGCGCTCAGGAGTCCGGCAGTCGGCTCGCCGCGGTCGAGGGTTTCGGTGGTCACGATCGGTGCGCCCGCGTCGAATTGCGGCGCCACGTTGGCGATCACCACCGTCGCTGCGGCGTCGGCGACCTGATGGTTCACCTCGAGCGGTGTGAGCGAGGGGTTGATCGGGGTTACCGCCGCGCCGAGTCGCCATGCCGCGAACAGCGCCACCACGAAGCCGGCCGTGTTGGGCAGCATGATGGCCACGACGTCGCCGGCCGATACGCCAAGACCGCGCAGCGACGCGGATGCGCGCTGCACGGCCGCGAGGAACTGCGAGTTGTCCAGATCGGTGTCGTCGTCTGCGACGGCAGGACGCGACGGGTTCTCGGCGGCGCGCAGGTCGGGCAGTGCCGGCAGATTCATGGCGAACGCTCCTTGGAGATGGCTGTGTGAATGGCTATGACGGTAGAAATTCGATGCGGCTGGGGCACCGTCCCCGGCGACTGAAGATCGGGGCCGCTGTTGTTCCCTGGAGACAAGACGGCGGCACCAAATCGCCCACCACCGGCAGTCCGGCGACATACCGTCAAGTGGTGACGAAACAGGCGGTGGCGGACGTCAAACGCGTGGTCGCCGAGATCGGCGCCCAGCTGTACGACCGACTCGCTCCGCTATCGGGGCTCATTCGCGAGTCCCTCGAGACCGACATTCCCGAGCTGCGCAGTGACGCCCGCGTCATCGAGCTGCTCGGCGCCAGCGTCGAAGGGAACGTCGATACCGTTCTTCACGCCCTGCAATACGACATCGCCGTGCAACACGTCGTCGCGCCGACGGCGGCGCTGGAGTACGCGCGCCGGCTCGCCCAGCACGGAGTGCCGGTCCATGCGCTGGTCCGGGCCTACCGACTGGGGCAGCGAAAGATGAACGAGCTGGTCTTCCGCGAGGTCAGAGAGACAGCCATGGACCCGGAGACCCGCGTGGCCGTGCTCGAGTCGATCACCACCACCCTCTACGAGTACATCGACTGGATCTCCGAACAAGTCGTCTCGGTGTACGAAGACGAACGGGAACGCTGGTTGGAGAACCAGAACAGCGTCCGTGCTCTGCGCGTCCGCGAAGTGGTGACGGGACGGACGATCATCGACGTCGACGCGACCAGTGACTCGATCCGCTACCCGTTGTTGTGGCACCACCTCGCCGTCGTGATCTGGTATCCGGGCGACGGTGCCGCCGGGGACGAGCTCGCACGGCTGCAGCGATTCCTTCGTGAGCTCGGTCAGGCCACCGATGTCGGTTCGAACCCGCTGTTCGCGGCAGCAGACCAATCCGCAGGTTGGGGCTGGCTCCCATACCGCTCCGCGCCGCTGAACGCCATCGAATCGGTACGCGAGTTCGCAAGGGCACGAACCGATTCGCCAAGCGTCGCGATCGGAACAGTGGCGTCGGGCATCGAAGGGTTTCGGCGGTCGCATCGCGCGGCACTGGCGGCGCGCGCCGTTGCGATGGCTGGTGGCGCGGAAGGGCCGACGGTCGTCGCGGCCACGGACCCCGGATTGGCGGCCGCCGCCCTGCTCGGTGGTGACATCGGCGCAACCCGAGTCTGGGTGACCGACCTACTTGGCGAGTTGGCTTCGGACACAGAGAACGATGCGCGCCTGCGCGAGACGCTGCGGGTCTTCCTTCGGTGCGGCTCGAGCTACAAACAGGCGGCTGAAGCCCTCGACCTGCACTTCAACACCGTGAAGTACCGGATCGGCCGGGCGGTCGCGCGACGGGGCACCCCCATCGACAAGGACCGTCTCGACGTCGAGCTCGCCCTGCTGGCCTGCCAGTGGTACGGCACGGCTGTACTCCGGTCGGACGACGCCCAACCAACGCGATCACTGGGCGGAGCAGCGACCGGTGGATCCTCGGTAGGCAGAATGCGCGAACCCAACTGCTCGATCGCAGAGAATCCGGTTGGGGCACAACGTAGGACGACGCGCTCCACATAGAGGGTTTGTCTCCAGACGACAAGACACCGTCAAGAGTTGGTCTTGTCGCGACATCGCTTCCCTGTGGCCTCACTCGTAGGTTTCGGTTCGGGAATTCAGCGACGACTTCCTCGGACTCGACACAGATCTACGATCCGCTCCGCGGAGAATGCGAGAAATCCATGCTGTTCGCGATCGCCCTCTTCCTGCTCGTGCTGTCCCCGCTGTTCATCCCGATCGGCGTCACCGTGGTCCACGAGTTCGGTGGCTGGCGCGACGGCCTCGCGGCCGGCCGCACCCGTGTTGCCCGAAAGTTCCTTCGTGCACGCCAGTTCCGCCCGGCCACCGAGCTGATCCGCGCCGCCGCATGATCCGACGCTAGGACACCCCCGAAACGGGCGACTACCTTGGACGAGGTGCACTCCCGCGGCCCAACGTCATTCGGTCCTGGCCGTAATCGTCCTTCCGTGAAGGGGTCCGATGATGAACGGTGCTGAGAGCCTGGTGCGCACATTGGTGGCGTGTGGGGTGACGACGTGTTTCGCCAACCCGGGTACCTCGGAGATGCACTTCGTCGCCGCCGTCGACGAGGTCGAGGGGATGCGCACGATTCTCGGCCTGTTCGAGGGCGCGGTCACGGGCATGGCCGACGGCTACGGGCGGATGGCCGAATCACCTGCGGCGACACTGCTACACCTGGGCCCCGGCCTGGCCAACGGGCTGGCCAACCTGCACAACGCCCGCCGGGCGGCGACGCCCATCGTCAACATCGTCGGCAATCACGCCACCTATCACGAGCAGTACGACCCTCCACTGGCATCGGACGTCGAGGGATTCGCCAGGCCGGTGTCGGGCTGGATTCACACGTCACCGAGTCCCTTGGACGTCGCATCCGATGCGGCACGCGCAGTGCAGGCCTCACTGCAACCGCCCGGGCAGATCGCGACGTTGATCTTGCCTGCGGACACGGCGTGGCTGGATGCCGAACGTCCGGCAACGCCATTGCCCACCCCTGCGCCGTCGCCCGTGGCCGATCTCGCGATCACCCAGGCGGCGCAGGCCCTCGCGTCGGGCAAGAACACGCTGATTCTCATCCGCGGCGCCGCGCTGAAGGAGCCTGGCCTGCGCGCCGCCGCACAGGTGGCCGCCAAGACCGGTGCCCGCGTCGCCTGCGACACCTTCGCGCCCCGGTGGCAGCGCGGCGCCGGACGGGCGCTCATCGAGCAGATCCCGTACTTCGCCGAACAGATCGTCGAGTTCATGTCGGGCTTCGAGCAGCTCATCTTGGTCGGCGCGAAGCCGCCTGTCTCGTTCTTCGCCTACCCGGGCAAGCCCTCCTGGTGCACGCCGGAAGGCTGCCAGATCCTGCACCTGGCCCACCCCCACGAAGACGTGGCGGGAGCACTGCAGGCCCTCGCCGAGGCCATCGGCGCCACGGCCGAGCGTGGTTCGATTGCCGCACTTGTACTTCCGGACATGCCCACCGGCCAGTTGAATCCCATCACCGCCGCACAGGTGATCGGGCGACTACTGCCCGAGGGCGCGATCATCTCCGACGAAGCCGCCACGTCAGGGGTCGGGCTCAACGCGGCGACAGCGCACGCCGCGCCTCACGACTACCTCTCGCTCACCGGAGGCTCCATCGGACAAGGGATTCCGGTGGCCACCGGCGCCGCCGTTGCATGCCCGGACCGCAAGGTCGTGTGCCTACACGGCGATGGCGGCGCGATGTACACGCTCCAGGCGCTCTGGACGCAGGTCCGCGAGGACCTCGACGTCACGACGGTCATCTTCGCCAACCACTCCTACGCCATCCTGAACGTCGAACTGTGGCGAGTCGGCGTCGAAAACCCTGGGCCCAAGGCGTTATCGATGCTCGACCTGCACAATCCGACGCTGGACTGGCTCGCCCTTGGCGCGGGCCTCGGGATCGAGGCCAGCCGTGCAAACACCATCGAGGAGTTCGCCGATCAGTTCGGGGCGGCGATGCGCCAACGCGGTCCCCGTTTGATCGAAGTCGTGCTGTCGAGCTAGGACGCGCCCAGCCGAACCAAGGGCAGAAAGACCATGTCGACGATCTCGTCGATTGCCTCGTCGGTGAGCGGCTTCAAGGTCATCAGCAGGTCGTGCCGAAACAGGTCCCCCGGTAGTCGCGCCACCCGCTCGCTGACCTGACCAGGTTCGATCTCTCCACGGGCAATCGCCCGTTCGATGGCTTCGTCAAGAGCACCGGCTCGGCCCCCCTGGACGAACGCAGCGATCTCGGAGAGGTTGGTCCCGGTATCGCGGTAGAAGCCGCCGAGTCGGGTGAACAGGATGACGGCGAGACGGGCCCGCCGCTTGTTCGCCTGCCGCAGTAGGGCGATGACGTCGCCGCGCAGGCTTCCGGTATCGGGCGCCGCGACGGGGTGCTCGCCAACGGCGTTCACCAGCGCGGCATGGACGAGCTCTTGCTTGCCAGGCCAACGCCTATAGAGCACGGCGCGGCTGGTGCCCGCTCGTGCGGCGACCGCGTCGATCGTGAACTCGTCGTAGCCATGGTCGTTCAGCTCCGCCCACGCGGCATCCAACAGTGCCTTCTCGAGTACCGCACCGCGACGACGCTGCGGAGCGGTGTCCGAACTAAGAGACATTGCGTTCCCTAACGTGAGACGCTACCGTTGCTTTAGATACAGTTCGTATCTTACATGGAAAGGGGTGTTCGCATGCGGATTCTGGTCTCCGGCGCAGGCATGGCCGGTCTCAGCGCCGGCATCAACCTCGGCTCAGCCGGCCACGACGTGACCATCGTCGAGCGAGCGAATCACCTGCGGGTCAACGGATCCCCGATCGACATCCGCGGCGACGCGCTGGCAATCGCGGACGAGATGGGCGTGCTCGACGAGATCCGCGCCCGTCAGGTCGACATGACCCAGAGGGCGTGCTTCGTCGACGAGAACGGCGATCTGGTGGCTCCTCTTCCAATCGACGAGATCAACGACTCACCCGACGATCTGGAGATCCCCCGCGAGGACCTCGCGCACGTGCTGCGCAACGCCCTTCCCCCGTCGGTGACCTTGACGTTCGACGAGTCCATCGCCGAACTCACCGACGACGGCCGCGGCGTCGACGTGCGCTTCACCTCCGGCAACGAGCAACGCTACGACCTGGTCGTCGGCGCCGACGGCATGCACTCGGCGACCCGGCGGATGACCTTCGGCCCCGAGGAGCGCTACCTGCGACACCTCGGCTTCTACGTCGCGCTGGCGCAGCTGCCCGATCGCACCGAAACCGGTAGCGCCAACCCGCTGTACAACTTCCCAGGTCACCTGGCGGGCGTCGTCGAATACCACCACAAGTCGGCTGCGGTGCTGATGTTTCGGTCTCCGTGGATCGACTACGACTACCGCGATCTCGACGCGCAGAAGCAGATCCTCACCGACGCCTTCGCGGGCCACGACGAATGGCGGATCCCCGAGCTCGTCGAAGCCGCTCGCCGCGATCCGGAGCTCTACTTCGATTCGGTCAGCCAGATCGACATGCCGTCCTGGCACACTGGCAGGGTCGTCTTGGTCGGTGACGCCGCGGCGTGCGCGTCCCCGCTGTCCGGACGAGGCACCAACCTGGCGATCACCGGAACCTGGCTACTTGCAAAGGCGTTGCGCGATCACCCGGACGACCTGGACACCGCGCTCGCCCAGTACGAGCGCGACCAGCGTCCGCACGTCACCTATGCGCAGGGCACCGCAGTACCCGGTGGTGATCACCAGGTCCCGGCGACGCAGGACGCCATCGATGCCCGCAATCGGCGCTTGAGGGCCGCGCTCACGCCAACCCCTGGCGACGTCTGACGTCACTCGCCGCACACGATGTCACCGTCTCCACACGGCTCAATCGCGTGAATCGCGACGCCCGCCCGTAGCGTGAGCGGGTGGCATCTGAAGAGAACACCGGCGCTGGGGCGAGCGAAGCGACGGGGGAAACCGTTGGGGCGAGCGAAGCGACGGGGGAAACCGTTGGGGCGAGCGAAGCGACGGGGGAAACCGTTGGGGCGAGCGAAGCGACGGGGGAAGCCGGAGACACACAGGACGAGCAGGAAGCCGAATCACCGCAGGACACGGCCGACAGCCCGTCTGATACCGCCTCCGCCCCAGCGCTGATCACCGCCGCCGGACTGGGAGTCGACGGCGAACACGGACCCCTGTTCTCGGGCATCGACCTTGAACTGTCGTCGGGCTTCCACGCCATTCAGATGCCTGGTGGACCGGGACAGACCGCACTGCTGCTGACGATCGCGGGCCGCTACAAGCCGAGCCACGGCACGTTGACGGTGCTCGGGGATACCGGACCACGCGCCATCCGGAAGCACTGCGCAATCGCTGCCTTCGACGACATCGACGAGCTGGACGAGTCGGTGAAGGTGAAGACCGTGCTCGCCGAGCAACGACGGTGGCTGGCACCGTGGTACTCACGTGTGCCGCTCGACGCGGGCCAGGTCGAGCTGGACTTGGTATTCGGCGAGATCGCCCCGCCCTCCCCCGACACCTTCATCGTCGAGTTGTCCGACCTCGAGCTGTTCCTGCTGCGGATCACGTTGGCGCTGCTGTCGGGCCGCCCGATCCTGGTGGTCGGTGACCTCGAGCAGGTTCGCGACGTCGCACGGCGAGCCGTGGCAGTCGAGCGGCTCGGCGCGATCGCGACGCGATTCACCGTGATCGTCGGGGTGACCAATCCGCTGGGCACCGAAGCACCCGATCACGGTCTGCACGATCACCGCACGCTGAACGGAAAGGACTGACCATGCTGGCTGGACTCGCATTCGGTTCGGAGATCAAGCGTTTCGGCCGCAACCGGATGACGCGCATCGCGATCGTGGTGCTGATGCTGCTCCCGCTGGTGTACGGGGCACTGTATCTGTGGGCGTTCTGGAACCCGTTCGGCAACGTGGACAAGATGCCCGTGGCCCTGGTCAACGCCGACCGTGGAACCGTCGTCGCCGGCCAGCAGATCAACGCGGGCGCCGAGATCGCCAAGAGCCTGACGTCCGACAAGAGCCTGGACTGGCACGTCGTGGACGCCGACGAAGCGCGCAGTGGCGTCGAACACGGCAAGTACTACTTCATGCTCAAGCTGCCCGCCAACTTCAGCGAAGCTGTCGCCTCGCCGATGACCGGGCAGCCGGAGAAGGCCAGCATGGAAGTGGTCTACAACGACGCCAACAACTACATATCGTCGAGCATCGGTCGCAGCGCGATGAGCCAGGTACTCAACGCGGTGTCGTCCCGAATCTCCGGACAGGCCGTCAATCAGGTGCTGTCTCAAATAGTTTCGTCCGGCGCGGGAATCAAGCAGGCCGCCGACGGCGCCCAGCAACTCGCCGACGGCGCGGCGAAGCTCGACACCGGTATCGGGCAGGCCGACGACGGCGCGGGGAAGCTGGTGACCGGTCTGGACACCGCACGTTCGGGCTCGGCACGGCTCGCGTCCGGTGCCCAGCAACTCTCCACCGGAATCGACCAGGCCACCGACCCGCTGCTGAAGCTGACCAAGGCCCTGTCGCTCATCGGCGGCAACACCGATCAACTACAGAACGGCGCCACCGCGATCGGGCAAGCCGCCGACCAGATCGGCGCGATCGCAGCCTCGCAGGACGCTGCCGCCTCCGTCATCGGATCGGTCATCCAACAGCTGTCCACCAGCCCGGATCCGGTGGCAGGCGGCGCCGCCGAGACCTTGCGCGGCCTGCAGGGCCAGCTCCAGGCGCATCAGTTCACACCCCAGATCCATCAGCAGCTGACCGACGCACAGAACGCCGCGATATCGCTGACGTCGACGCTGCGCACACCAGGAAGCCCGCTGCAGTCCGCCCTCGATCAGGTGGGCAGCACCGGACAGGAGCTGACCGGCAAGCTGAATCAGTTGCGCGACGGGGCTCGCCAACTTGCCACGGGAAATACCCAATTGTCCCGCGGCATCGTGCAACTCGACGACGGCGCCAGGCAGCTCAAGTCGGGCACCGCGCAGCTGAGATCCGGTTCGGCACAACTCAAGACCGGGTCCGCCGAGCTGGCGACCAAACTCGGAGACGGCGCCAAGCAGGTGCCCACCTGGACGCCGCAGCAGAAGACCGCGATCGCCGACACCATCGGCGGCCCCGTGCAACTCAATGTCGCCGACGACAACCCAGCACCCAACTTCGCCACCGGCATGGCCCCGTTCTTCCTCACGCTGGCCCTGTTCTTTGGTGCACTGGTGCTCTGGATGGTGCTGCGGCCGTTGCAGAGTCGTGCGATCGCCGCGGAGGTGCTCGCGATCCGGGTGGTCCTCGCCAGCTACCTGCCCGCGGCGGCCCTCGGGGTTTGTCAGGCGATCATCCTGTACTGCGTGGTGCGGTTCGCCCTCGGCATGCAGGTGGCGCATCCCGTCGCGATGTTGGGTTTCATGATCTTGGTGTCGTTCGCGTTCGTCGCCGCGACGCAGGCGATCAACGCACTCGTCGGCCCAGCGGTGGGCCGCGTGCTGATCATGGCCCTGCTCATGCTGCAACTGGTCAGCGCGGGCGGCATGTACCCCGTGGAAACCACGTCACAGCCCTTCCAGACATTGCACGGCTTCGACCCGATGACGTTCGGCGTCAACGGATTGCGACAGCTGATCCTCGGAGGCATCGACGGCAGGCTGTGGCAGGCGATCATCGTCTTGATCGGCATATGGGCCGTCGCCCTGGCGATCTCGTGCCTGTCCGCCAGGCGCGACCGCCTCTGGAGTCTCGAGCGGCTGATACCAGCGATCAAGATGTGACCCGATGAAAGTGAGGAAAGTCGAATGCCCGAACTCGTTGCTCCGGTCATCGCCGCCGGTTCGCTCGGCGAGGTCGAACAGCCTCGTCTGACGGAGGGAAATCTCCTTCTGCGGCCGTGGGTGCCTGCCGACGCGCCATGGATCGTCGACGCGTTTCGCGACCCCGCCATCCAGCATTGGCATACCCGTGCGGTCGACTCGATCGGCGAGGCCGAAGAGTTGATCGAACGATACTCACAGCGATGGAGCGCCGAGTCCAGCGCCAACTGGGCCGTAGTGGCGCCCGACGGCGAGGTACTCGGCAGGGTGGCGCTGTGCGCCATGTCCCTCGAATCCGGCGAGGCCGAAGTGGGGTACTGGGTTCGGGCGGCGACTCGAGGTCGAGGCACCGCCAGTTCCGCGGTGCGGATCCTCAGTTCCTGGTCGTTCGGCGTGGGATTCCACCGACTGTTCCTGCACCACTCGACGGCCAACAAGGCGTCGTGTGGCGTCGCCAGAAAGGCCGGTTTCGCCCTTGAAGGCACCAAGCGCAGCGCAGGCCTACACACCGACGGGTGGCACGACCTTCATCTTCATGCCCTGGTCAGCGGCTGATTCCGGATGTCACGGGGGTGGGCGCTACTGGCTGCCCGATCCGTTCGAGCTGAGACGCCGGGCCGCGTAATCGGCCGCCTGACCGGTCAACCCGTTCACCGCGTACAGGGTGTGTGCGGTGTTGTCGTTGCCACCGGGCGCGCACACCGGATCGTTGGGGATGCAGATGTCGGTGGTCTTGCCCGTGTAGAGGTGCCCCACCGAGATCGGCGGCGCTCCGGTGTAGATCTGCTGCAGGAAGCCACTGGACGGCTTCCCGAAGAGCGCGACCGCGGCGACGTGGTTGGCCACCTCGGGCGCCATCGGGCCGGTGAGCCCTGGCGGCAGGGTGTAGCCGGGAGGTATCGAGTCCTCGGTGGTGTAGGCCATCACGGCCGCCCCCTGTGAGTACCCGCCGAGCACCATCTTGGTCTTCGGGCAGCTCGCCGCAATGTCGCGGATCCTGTTGCTCGCATCGACCACACCCGAAGCGGCAGTGGAGAAGTCGAGGGACGCCGGGTAGTTCACCGGATACACGTCGACCGACTTGTCACCGACCTGCGCGCGGAGCGCGTCGACGAATGCCTGCCCGACGTCACCAACGCCTGGTGGCTCGAACGTGCCGCGGGCGAATATCACCTCGACGTCGGAACATGGGGCGGCTGACGCAGTCGGCATGCCGATCGCTGGGCCCACCAGCCCCGCGAAGGCGACTACCGCACTACCGAACAGACGACTGATCACGCTCATCTTCACTTCCACCGCCTCATGCTGTTTCCCGACCCGGCGCGAGGCCCCAATGCCCGCTCCGCGGCGACATGGTTTTTTACCCGCCACCGCAACCGACGAAACCCGACGATATCTCCACGTGACGGACACCACACCCCTGTCGGGGTAGCTCAGCGGACGGCGACGCCGACCGACACCGACTGCCGACGGAATCGTGCAAAATGATGCCCTGACAACCACGACGACAGGCGGCCCTGCGTGGATCTGAGAAGCTACCGAGTAGTCATCGGGCGCGGCGATGGTCTGGTGGCACGCGTTGGCGATGCGGTGATGTACATCGCGGATGAGTCGGCTGGGGCCGCTCCTCTGCTTGCCGCCCTCGACGCAACCGCGAGCGCCGAAGTGCCCGGTCGCGCTCTGGCCAAGGCGCTCGCCACCGTTGCACTGGGTCCCGACTCGGCGCTGATTCCCCCATTCGGCCTTGTCGCTTCCACCACTGAGGGTCTGCTGTTGATCCTGCGCGGTCCGGTGACCGCCGACGTCGACTCCGATGGCCAGGGCCGCAGGCTGACTGGAGAACGAGCGCTGACCTGGGTCGACGAAACGCTTCCCCAAACCATTGACAAGGTCACGATCGCCGGCCCTGGCGGCGTTGCGGTCGCCATGGGTCCCCACACAGGTCTGCGCGCGGGCGTGGTTCCGGCAGGCGGCTTTGCCGTGGTCAAGTCAGGTGCGCCGAAACCGGTTGCAGCCCAGGCGCACACGCCCGAGAGACGCGATCCGCCAGCCAGCGCTGCGAGACCGCCCGCCGGACCTCGGCGTCCAACCCCACCGCCGTCGCGCGAAGCCCGTCGGGACCGGCCTCCTGCACAGGTACCGGCCGTGGAGACGGCGAACCCCCGCCCGGTCGTCGGCGCCCTGACCACTGGTGACGACGCGGCCTACCCGCTGGACCGGCCCTACGTGATCGGCCGCAATCCACTGGCCGACCCGACGGTGCGCGACTCGGCGGCCTCCCTCATCGTGCTGGCCGACGACCCGCAGATATCGCGCGTGCACGCCTACGTCACCGTGAGTGCCGAGGCCGTATTCGTGCGGGACGCCGGGACGCCGGCCGGTACGTTCGTCGCCGCCCCTGGCGCACCGGAATGGACGAGGGTCGGCGCACAACCCGTGGTGCTGCAGCCAGGATGGTGTATTCGGATCGGTGCGAAGATGCTGACCTATCAAGCGACTGGCCCAGCTCAGTAGGCCAACCGTTCGCGGTCGCCGAGCACACTCCAATTGCCCGAGCGAAGCACCCCCATCGATGCCGGGCCCACCGCCGCATCGTCGCGGACCGCCTTCTGCGCCGCGGCCAGGTCAGCAGGGTGGTGGCCAAGGACCGTGGCGCCGACCGCACGACCCCGCGAAACCACCAGGCGGCGGTACGAGGGAATGGCGGGCAGATCAGAAGTGACCACCTCGTCGCCGGGTTCTGGCTCGACCTTGCCGATCGAAAACAGCTCCAGGTCAACGCCTTTGAGGATGGTCGCGGGGTTCTCCACAGGCACCACCTGGTGGCCGCCCAACGCGTTGACGGCCGCGGCCTCCGCCTGTTCAGTGGCCACCGGCCACAATCCCAGTACCTTGTCGCCGTGCTCGGCTACGTCGCCCGCGGCGAACACGCCGGGAATCCGGGTATGCATGCAGTCGTCGACGAGCACGCCCTTGCCCACCGGTATCCCCGCATCTCGGGCCAGTGCGACGTTGGGACTGTTACCCGTCGCGGCCAAGAACACCTCACACGGCAGGGTGCGGCCATCCTTGAGCACCACACCGGTGACGGCCGGTGACCCGACGACATGGTCGGTTTCGGCGTTGCGTGCCACCGTGATTCCCACCCTCGCGAAATGACCGGCCACGATCTCCGAGCATCGCGGGTCGACCTGACGGCTCAGCAGGCGCGAACCACGCTCGAGAACCGTCACGTCGAGCCCCAGCTGGTGCAGGCCGTAGGCCGCCTCCAACCCCAGCAGCCCGCCGCCGGCCACCACCGCACGATGGGCACGGTGCTGTTGTGCATAGGCGCGGATGCGCATCGCGTCGCTCGCTTCGCGGAGCACGAAACTGCCTGGCCTGTTGATCCCGTCGATCGACGGGATCGAGGCGCTCGCCCCCATGGTCAGGATCAGCCTGTCGTAGGGCAGCGTGTCCCCGGTGCCCAGCCGCACCATTCGCGAGCGCAGGTGGATACCCGTCGCCACGGTGTTGAGCCATGCGGTTACGCCGTGCTCGTCGTACCACTGTTCGGGTAGTAGGTACAGGCCTTGCATGGCCGAACGGCCGTACACCAGACGAGAAATGCCCATCCTGTTGTAGAGGGCGTGGGGCTCGGCGCCAATGAGGTGGATCTCGCATTCGGGGTGGCCGCGGCGGATGAAGTCGGCGGCGGTCACCCCCGCGATGCCGTTGCCGATCACCACGACGCTGACGATGGACTTGTCATAGCTCGCCGGTCGGCTGCCGGTCGTGGTGGCCCGTTCGGGTGTCAGCGAGACGGTGACGTCACCAGTCTTGATGCGCGCGCAGCAGGCCATCCGGCTGGATGCTCCAAGGCCCAGCCGTTTGAGTGTCTTGAGCTCGTCGGCCTCGGGCGCCGACAGCTGATCCATCCCGGCAAGCACCGCAACCGGGTCCGCCCCGCACACCCCCATCCGGCAACCCGCCTCGATCGGCTGGCCGCCCTTCTCGGCGATGTCCAGCAGGCTCATCCCGACGTCCGCGCCCACCGGCGGCCCGTCGGTCCCGAAACGCACTCGCGCCGCCGCACTTTCGGCCGACGGCGCGGCGCGCACCTTGGGCGACTCCAGAAGCACGGGCTCCTTCCGCGTCCCGGTGGTCCAGGCGAACTGCAGTTCGCTCACCCTGGTCCTGGCGATCCACAGCGCGGTCAAGACGGCGATCGTGATACTGATCGGCCAGCGCAGCCAGGCGGCCTGGATTCCGGTGACCTGTGCGAGCGAATCGGTGATGATCGGTCCGGTGAACCAGTAGTACGCATTGAGCGCGACGGCGGCGAAGCCGACCGTCAGCATCGCCGAGCTCAACGGGGTCATCGCGTTGAGCGCGTAGAACAGGCCGACGCTGACGAGCACGAAAAGTACCAGCACCCCGTACTTTTCGGTGGTGGCGACGGCGGCCTGCGCGCGCAGCGTGAAGAACCCCAGAATGAAACCGGGCAGCGCGGCGACGAAGAGCATCCGCGGCGCGCTCCACTTCGGGTCGGGTTCGGCCATGTCCGCCTGCCACGCCGCCCTTGGCTTGAAGTCGTAGCAATTCTTCGTGCAGCCCACGCAGGGTCGGCAATGACTGTTGGGCGAGGTGACGTAGGGCGTCTGCCCGTAGGCGCGCTGAAGCGGAAGCAGCGGGCACACGCTGCTGCACCAGCCGCTCTTGCCCTTCAGGAACACCCCGCCGGTGAAGGCGGAGGCGATGATCACCGCCAGTACGACGGCCATCGCGGGACCGTTGCGGTCCAAACCGGCGATGCGTGCGCCGGCGATGCCCAGGAACAAACTGGTTGCCATCAGGAACCCGTTGCGCGAGAACCAATTCGGCGCGGTACCTGCGCGACTGAACCCGGCGACGCGCGGGAGCTGATTCGACGCCGCGAGCGGACAGATGTTGCGCCACACTCCTGGCGCGATGAAGAACAGTGCAGGCCACAGCGGAACGATGACGTGGAAGAACACGAACAGGCCGCCTGCGGGCCGTACGAACAGCGCCACGATCACTGCCAGATAGGTCAGGACGCTGCAGACGCGCAGCACCTGCCAGACCCGCAGCGGCACCGTCTTCGGCAGGTCGGTGTAGGCGGGAAACAGCTCACGGGTACCGGTGGGATCGATCCCAAGGACACGTTCGGCGAGTTGCAGCGCCCCCGAACGCGTGGGGTCCGCCGCTGCCGGTGGTGGCGGGAGGTGAGCGACCGCGCCGAGGTCGATGAGGCCCGTCGGATCGTAGTCGGGCCTCGCGGCAGGTTGTTCGACCCGTGCAGGGGCGCTCAGCACGATGAGCTCCGTACGACCCAGTCGTACGACGTCACCTGCCGACAACGTCCCGCGGCCGGTCAGCGCGACGCCGTTGACCGTGGTTCCGTTGCGGCTGTCCAGGTCCACCACCGACAGGGCCGTGGGGCTCGGCACCAACCGCAGGTGCTGTCGCGAGACTTCGTCGTCGGCGACGTTCTCCCCTGCACATTCCCTGCCCATCAGCAGTGGCCTGCTCAACGTCAGACGCCGAGGGGGACGACCCCATTCTCGTATCTCTATTACCGGTGGGACAGCCATGGTGAGTTCCCCCGAACCACTTCTGAGTTCCCCGAACTGTTGATGCGAACGCGGCTCCCCGTAGGGCTGTACGGGGACGCGCCGACAGCATAAGTTGCCTGCGGCGCGGCCACAGGCTTTGTCATCCTTCTCGCGAACGAACCAATGCACCACTCGGCCATCCGCCCTGATTGCGGCACCATGGTTCAATGCGTACTTCACGCGCCGTCCTCGTCTCGGCCCTGGCGTTTGCCTTCTTGAGCGTCACCCCAGGTGTTGCGTTCGGCGCGCCCAACTTGGCGGGAATGTCGGTCTTCCTCGACCCGGGACACAGCGGCGTCAACGACTCCAGCCTCACCCGACAGGTGCCCACCGGGCGAGGAGGCACCAAGGACTGCCAGACCAGCGGCACGACCACCGACTCCGGCTACCCCGAGCACGCCTTCAATTGGGACGTCGTGCAGCGAATCGCCGTCGCACTCAATCAGATTGGCGTCAGAACGGAATTGTCTCGGCCGGACGACAGCTCCGCGGGTCCTTGCGTCGACCAGAGGGCGGCGAATGCCAACGCAATGCACCCCGACGCGATCGTGAGCATTCACGCCGACGGTGCGCCGTCGTCTGGGCACGGATTCCACGTCAACTACTCGGCTCCGCCGCTCAACGGTGCTCAGTCCGGCCCCGCGGTGCAGTTGGCGACGGTGCTGCGCGACTCCCTAGTGGCGGCGGGTCTGCAAGAGTCCACGTACATCGGCTCGCAGGGTCTGTATGGTCGCGCCGACCTTGCAGGCCTGAATCTCGCGGAGTATCCCGCGGTCCTGGTCGAACTCGGCAACATGCGCAACGCCGACGAGGCGGCCCAGATGCAGACGCCCGACGGCCAGGCCCGCTATGCGGCGGCCGTGACGCAGGGCATCATCGCCTACCTCACGGCCAAGGCGCCTGCCTCCTAGGAGCTCAGGGCGCCGCATTGCGACACGTCCGGAAATGGTGTCCGGGACGTCGGCGCGGACCAGCGACACTGGAGACATGCCGAAACGGAGGAACCGAGCTCGCTGGATCGTCGCGGGCACGGCCTTCGCCCTGGTGACGATCGCGATATCCGCCGGTGGCGTGATTCTCGGCCGCCATCTCGCGCCCAGCACGGCGTCATCCCCGCAGTCGAGCCTGTCAGCCCCGCAGGCACCGGCTTCGTCGCCGCAAACCGGTACTGCACCGTCGACTCTGGACGCCGACTTCGCCCAGCTGCAGGCGCAACTCCATGCCTCGGTCGGCATCGCCGTCGCCGCGGTCGGCTCCAACCAACAGCCGATCCTCATGGGTGATCTGCCAAGCGGTCCCGCCTGGTCGACGATCAAGGTGCCACTGGCGATTGCCGCACTGCGGCAGGAGAATTCACCGACTCCCACAGCCGCGATGACCGCGGCCATCACCGAATCCGACAACGCGGCCGCCGAGTCGATCTGGGCGGGGCTTGGCGATCCGGTCACCGCCGCGCACGACGTCGAAGCGGTGCTTAAGGAGACCGGCGACCCGACCACCGTCGAATACCGAAGAGTCCGACCGGAGTACACCGCCTTCGGCCAGACGGACTGGTCACTCGACGATCAAGTCAAGTTCCTGTCTAGCGCCGTTTGCGACCCACGAAACGATCCGATCTTCGCGTTGATGGGAAATGTGGTGCCCGATCAGAGCTGGGGCATCGGCACCATTCCCTATTCGCGTTTCAAGGGCGGGTGGGGCCCGTCGACCAATGGGAACTATCTCGTCCGGCAGATGGGCACCCTGACCGCTCCAACTGGCACCGTTGCGGTGGCGATGGCCGTGGCGCCCGCTTCGGGGTCCTTCGACGAGGGCACATCAGACCTCACCGAGGTAGCGAACTGGCTGCGCGATCATTTCGCCGCCCTTCCGGCGGGCCACTGCTCCTCGCCAGGGTGAGTTCGGCCGGCTTCAGTACAAGTACACGCGGGCGTTGTTTCCCCCGGTGCACGTGATCCAGTTTTCGGAGCCCACCGCCGCGCATTGCACTAGGAAGTTCGGCCCGGCGCACTCGGCACCGCTGACGGTGTTGCAGTTGACTGCACCGGGGGCCGCCACCGTACGGGGCAGGCGACTGGCATTGCCGTACTGGTTCCAGTAGGACGTCAGCACGCTGCTTGCGAAGTAGCAGGACGTCTCGGGAGTCCCTCGCCCGGCGTGGCTGCCGAAGCCGGAGGCCGTCGGCAGCGAAAATCCTTGATCACACGACTGATGGCTGAGGCTGTTGTCGGGACCTTGAACGATCGGCGGCAGCCCGCCCGCCTGCGCGGGCGAGGTCGGTATCTGCGACGACTGGGGCTGGCCGGCGGTCTGGCTCGACTGTCCACCAGCCGGCGTCAGCGTCGGGCCTGCGGTCTGACCGGAATTTCCCCTGCCTGCCAGAAGGCCGATGACGACTCCGATGGCGCTCAGCAGTGCCGCTGCGACCACGATCCCGACGGGGAGGAGCCACCTCGGGCGGCGGTTGGCCGGCCCGGGCTCTGAACTGGCGACGGTCGGAGTGGCGGGCATCGGCCCGGAAGAGGGCCCACCGTTGTAGGCCGCCGCCCAGGTTTGTGCCGAAGCGGGCATTGGCGGGGGCCCACCGTAGGCCGCCTGTGTTACCGCCCCCGCGGGGCCGGGGTGCGTAGGGTCGCCGTAGGGCGGCCGGCTCGGCGCCGAGGACGGTCCGACCGTCGTCGCGATGTTTGCAGGCGACTGCCCGGTCTGCGCGAGCGCGCGCTGAGCTGCACGGCCCAACGCTGCCGCCGAGCCGTAGCGGTCATCGGGTTCCTTCGCCATGCCGCGCGCGACGACCGCATCGAAGGAGGCCGGCACGCGTCGATTGACTTCACTCGGCCGAGGAGGCGACTGGGCTATGTGCGCAGCGATGACGTGCTCCACGTTGTCGTTCGGGAATGGCCGATCGCCGGTGAGGCTCTCGTAGAGCACGCACGCCAACGCGTAGATGTCGACTGCCGGTGTCGCCGGTTGATTGTTGAAGCGTTCAGGGGCCATGTAGGCCATGGACCCAATTTGGGTGCCCGCCATGGTGAGTCGCGTATCGGTTCGTGTCTGAGCGATTCCGAAGTCCACCAAGTACGCGAAGTCTGCAGGCGTGACGATGATGTTGGCCGGTTTGACGTCCCTGTGAATCAGCCCTTGTGCATGCGCTGCGTCCAGGGCGGCGCCGATCTGAACGATGATGGCAACCGCCCGCTCAGGGATCAACGCGGTATCGACGAGCAGATCGTCGAGCGTCTTGCCGTTGACGAGACGCATGTCGATGAACAGGTTTCCATCAACGTCACCCCAGTCATGGATCGGGATGACATGCGGTTCCTGCAGGATCGCCGCGGAGTGCGATTCACGGAGAAATCGCGTGCGAAACGTCTCGTCCTGCGAGTACTCCTCGCGAAGGATCTTCAGCGCAACCAATCGGTTCTTGCTGGTGTCGTGGGCTTCGTACACTTCGCCCATTCCACCCCGACCAAGCAAGCTCACGATCGTGTACTTGCCGAACGTCTGACCGACGCGCGAGCTCACTGATACCCCCTCGAATTCGCACTGCGAATGGAGTATCCGCCCGATCGCGGTACGGTGCACCCCATTCCCGTCGGCAGTTATCCACAGGGCCACGGTGCAGCGGCCAAATGCCATACGGATCAGCGGACGACGATGGTCCTGCCGCCGTCGTGCGTGCTCCGCGCGATGATCGCGTCGCCGAGTTGATCGAAGGACACGGTGCGGTGCACACGGCTCTGCAGACGGTGGGCTGCGACCTTGAAGAGGAGATCGGTCAGGACGTGGCCACTCGGGGCGACGTTCGTCGGAGCAAAGCCCCCGCGTGCGTCGAAGGTCGATCCGTCGGCGGCGGTGGTAAACCTGCCGCCCGGCCGTACCACTTCGGCGACGACGGAGTGGTGCCCGGCGACGTGGATGGCGGTGTCGACGTCGCCAAAGAGGTTCCGCACCTTTTGAATTGATCGTGTGGCGCTGGCACCGTCCGGAATGACGAGGTCGGCACCGAGGTCCAACGCCAGGTCGGCCTGCTCCGGCGGGGTGATTGCGGCAACGACGGCGCCGCGCGCCTTGGCCAGTTGGAGTGCGAATCCGCCAACCGCGCACACGGGACCGTGGACCACCATGTGCCCAAGAGGTGCCGATCCGAGCGCCGCGACGGCGTGGAACGCGGTCACCCCGGCCAAGCCAACGGCTGCGGCCTGCGCGACGGCCACACCCTCGGGGACGGGGGCGAGCAGCCGTGCCGGAACCGCGACCTTGTCGGCGAACGAGCCGGGTTGGCCCGCCGATTGCGGTGCCAGAACACCTGCCACGTGCATGCCGACCTCGATGTGGTGCACGTCGTCGCCGACTGCGACCACCCTCCCCACGAAGTCACGGCCCAGCAAGATGGGCACGAATTGGTCTGTCGCGGTGAGGTAGCGCCCACGGACGGCGGCTCGGTCGAAGTCGTTGATCGACGCCGCAATCACGTCGACGACGACTCCGTCGGGCGCGGCGATGGGTTCGTCGACGTCGTACAGACGGGGCATGAAGTCCGGGCCGGTTACTCCCAATGCCTTCATCGCTGACCCTCTTTCCTGCCGTGGGCCTTTGGCCCTCTCCTCGGTTAAACACTTAAGCGTGGACGACATTCCCGGTTCAACGATTAAGTTAATATGAGGACATGAGTACCGCCGACGCGACGCGATGGCTGGACCCGCAGGAGCAGCAAGTCTGGGCACAGCTGTCGACGATGGTTCTGCGGTTGCAGCCGGTGTTGAGCGCACAGCTGCAGCGTGAGTTCGGGATCAGCCAGTTCGAGTACCTGATCCTGGCGCGGCTGTCGGAGGCGCCGAAGACGAGGCTCAGGATGAGCGTTCTCGCCACGATCGCGGGCAGCTCACTGCCTCGGTTGTCGCAGGCCGTAGGCCGTCTGGAGAAGCGTGGTTGGGTATCGCGTCGGCCGGATCCGCAGGACAGTCGCTACACCCTCGCGGTGCTGGCACCCGCAGGACTTCGCAGCCTGAAGGCAGCCGCCCCGTCTCACGTCGCCGCGGTGCGCGAGCTCGTCTTCGACCGCTTGACGCAAGCGCAGGTTCGTCAGCTCGGCACCATATGCCAGCGCATCATCGACGGCCTGCCCGCGGACGACAGCTGGCCAAGCACCGCACCTTCGTGAGTCGCACCTTTGCTCACGTGGCGTAGATCACTTGACTCGATGGAATCGTCTGTCCGGTCTTCCGCTTATACGTGCCAGGAGGCCACTTAAACATTGAAGTGGCGACAAGCAGCACACTTGGCAGAGGAGCCGGATGATGAGCACCGTTAGGACCCAGGCAGTCAGGAAGGGCAGCTTCACCCGCGCAGCACTGTCGGCGGTCTTCGCCACGCTCGCCGTGGCAGGGATCTACGCCGGCTCGTTTGCCGCTCCGGCCGGATGGTCCGCACAGGCCCGTGCCGCCGACGACGCGTGCGCCAACGTCGAGGTGCTCTTCGCCCGCGGCACCAACGAAGCACCCGGCGTCGGGGCTACCGGCCAAGCCTTCGTCGATGCGCTGACCGCCCGCTTGCCTGGCAAGTCCATCGCCGTCTACCCGATCAACTACCCGGCATCGCTGAACTTCGGCCAGGCCACCGAGGGCATCGCCGACGCCAGCAACACGATCCAGTCGATCGCCACCAGCTGCCCGGCCACCAAGATCGTGCTCGGCGGCTACTCCCAAGGTGCGGCAGTCGCCGGCTACACCACCGCCGACAGCGTCCCCGCAGGCGTCGACGTGCCCGCAGGCCTGGGTCCGCTGCCGTCTTCGGTGGCCTCACACGTCAGCTCGGTGGTGCTGTTCGGAACCCCCGACCCCTGGTTCATGAACCTGGTCGCCCACGACGCACCGGCCATCAACATCGGCTCGGCCTACGCACCCAAGACCCTGCAGCTGTGCGCCACCGGCGACCCGGTCTGCTTCCCCGGTGGACTCGACCGCTCCGCACACAGTTCCTACAAGGACAACGGAATGGCCGTCCAGGCCGCTGACTACGTCGGCAGCAAGTTGGGTGCTCCCGCCCCGTCGGCCACGGTGCAGCAGACAGCAGGCGAGGTCGGCGCCGACCAGCCCGCCGCCGCCCCCGAGGCCGTGATCGACGCCCCCGTCGGCAACTAAGTGACACCGCCAGCAAGGCGGTAACCGACCAACGGCCGGAAGTGAGTCCCCAAGACCACTCCCGGCCGTTGGTCCATTTGGCCGTGAGAATGTGCTCTAGGGCTGACGCGCGACCCTCAATGGCCTTACCCTTCGGCGATGAGATCATTCGTCTCCGCCCTTGCAGCGTTGCTGTTGGCGACCGTCTGCTCCTCGTGTGGCATCGCCGACGGTGCGTCCACCTCGACCGTCGGCCGGGCCGTTTCAGACGTGCCGGAGACGCTCTCAGCCGCTGTTGCCGCAGCTCAGGTGAACGCCGATCGGTTCGCGTCCGGCGATTTCGCCGGGGTGTGGGAACGCATGTCGCGGGAGGTCCGCAACGGGATCACC
>Ga0105237_10002020_pt1 | contig 25800 bp, 18 predicted proteins | sample KBSC24metaG_FD_81520 | JGI IMG/M metagenome (GOLD analysis project Ga0105237, IMG submission 81520) | Corn rhizosphere microbial communities from Kellogg Biological Station, Michigan, USA - KBS C2-4 metaG | ecosystem: Host-associated > Plants > Roots > Rhizosphere > Soil | place: Michigan, USA...
CCATGTATGGCGCATGATATTTATTGCAAATAAACCTTTGTTGACTATTTAGATCCATTTTTCTTTTTTTGATCCTTAGAATATTGACTCATCTCTGCCCCTTCTTTCGCTGAGCATGTCCCACTACAGCCGGGGGGCCTGGTCAAAAGTATTGATCACTTTCGGGATTTTAGGGGTTTGTAAACAAACCGTTTACAACTTTCTTTCGGGCAAGAACAGGCAAAAATATGAAGTCCTTCGCTACAGTGTATTTATCTGGACGATTGTCCAGGCTGGCTCATTTCCGTGTCAAAAAGAGTCTGGATGAAATCGCAGCTGCTCTGCACGGAAATTGGCGCGAAGATTTTTGGGGGTTTATGCCGCTTATCGAAAAGAAATTTTGGTCTGCGACCAAAAGAGCCATGCCCTAATGATAGATTTTTTTCCTACTGCAGATGTTTTGACATTGGAGAGCGAAGTTCCAGAAAAGCCGATTCGTAAACAGGTTAACAGGAGTTCACCCTCTTTTAACGTCAGGCAGCTGGCTTTCGCCCATCTAAAAACCGATCTTTTCCAAATCCCGGGTGTTAGCCACTCTACCGTACTTTGTATGCTGCGCAATATGGGAAATGATATCAAACAGTTTGCATCAGCCAAAAAATTCGCCAGTTGGCTTCGCTTGGTACCCAATAACAAACTGAGCGGCGGTCAAATAATTAGTAGTAAAACACCGAAAGGCAAGAATGCCATCGCCTTGGCTCTACACCAAGCTGCGGATAGCATCGGAAACCAAAAAGAACATCCCCTTACACCCTTTTTCAAGCGGATCGCATACCGAAAAGGTCGAAATGCCGCCATTACTTCCACCGCCAGAAAGGTTGCAATTTTTATATGGAATATGATCACTAAGAATCAACCTTATCTGCAGCACGCCTTCATGTCCTATTGGAAAAAGAAAAATGCGCAGGTAAAAAACATTAAGAAAAGGCTGTTTATGCTCAATCTCACAGAATAGCCCTATTAAAAAGCACTTCATTTTCTGCCACTTAAATATTGGTTGAACAGAAAACATCTATAGTACATAAGTATTCAAACTTACTAATTTATAAGAATGATTCATTTTTCTGATAACACCCTCACATTCTAATCCAGAACATGGATGTATAATATCAAATAAATAGTAATTACGACTTTTTTCTCGAAAATGCTGGATTATATAAAAGTTACAACTATCATGAAATAAGACCAGAGGATCCTTTTTGGTCATTTTTGCAGACAAAGAATCATCATAGATCACCGAAGTCATATGACTCCCAAAAGGCACATAACCACAATCCTTAAACTTGCCTTCTTTATCTATTAACACTAATTTTTTGTCTGCTTGATCAAGTTTAAAGCCTTTTTGTATTTTTTCGTTACTACAAATTTGCTTAAGTATCTTACAATTTTCAACCGTTTGTGCGTATACAGACGGCGATAAAAAAAGAAATACAAGAAATGCTGTCCCTTTCATAATTATCAATTTACGATTACTGTCAACTTAATATTCGGGTTCGCAGTAAGCAAATTACCGACCGATTTGATTGCATTGTCCCAATTTCCTGTTGGTAAGTCTTCCGATTGATTCCGGTTTTTTTTTCGTCAATTACCATGCGAGCGCCTTTTATTAGGTTTTGCTCCCAATCTTTGTCTTGGAATGTAGAATTTATGAATCCATTTTCAGCTAATGGTCCATAAATTTCGTCAACCAAGGAGTACCCGTCTTCCGATGTTGTCCGATTAGGATTATCCATATGGTCTGCTAAATTTCCTCTATGAGCTTCCTCATGCAGCAAAGTAAACATCGCAACTAACAATGCAGCGTCCTTATCATCAGGTTTGACTTTCTGCAATAATTTTAGAAATCTTTCATCCAACTCAATATTATGCTCTGACTTTTCCCTCTGGGTTCTTCCTTTATGGTATCCGCCCAAATCTTTAACGATTATTTCCGCTCCGGAGCCAAACTTGAATTCATTCATGAGTGTAGCACGGTTCATATGCCCATACTTCATAAATGCTTCCACAACGCGATCACTTTTTAACAAATCCTGTATACCAGATTTTATATATTTGTAAAAAAGAGGATAATCTCGTTTAATTCTAGCCTCATCTTTTACTGGAAATTTAAATTTCCCTCCCACGTACTTATTAACAGGGTCATTTCCCGCATAAATGTAAGGTGTTTCTCCATTAAAGTTATCACTTAGCGGATCCTCGTTCATCCATCTGCCTATTTGACTATTGTACATCCTTTTCCCATAATCATATTCCTCCAACCCCGTTCCATCACTAAATTCCTTGCTCTGCAATTCTTTCCCATTGTAACGGTAATTATTCTTGGCATATTGCGCCTTCAAAACCTTATCACTTATCCCCGCCATGGTGAGCCCAAATGGATAATAATGATCTTCCTCTAGCATTGCCCCCCTGGTATGCGTCACCTGCAAATTATCAAAGAACACGTCGACATTTGGTGTCTCATTACTCAGGTAAATATACAAATATCCGCTCTTCGTCACGGGTAAATTCATCAGCACATGCCTCTTAAGGATTGTATCACTACCCACTTGGTCGAACCCGCTGCTTTCCGCCACATAATTGAACTGGTTATCAAATAGCACCCAATTTACAAAGGCATGGGGCTTGCTGCTGTTAATGGACGAGCCGGTATCTGACAGAAACTCCGTGATATTGCTGCTCAATGGTGTACTATTAGTTTGTAGGGTAGACATCGAAGGATGCCCTCCCCCTGGTAAGTTCCCTACTCCACTGATCAAAGAAGCCAACACGTCCGTCAAAGGATTCGCTGGCGCCCCTGGATTCGTTCCATTCAACCTATACCAACTGCTTGCACGAATACTAAATTGATCTCCAGCCATTACTTTGAGAGTAATACCTGGACCGATCTTGGGACCAGCGCTGCCCCCATTGAGTCGGGCCACTTTGTTATTGGGATTGGTGGTTGTATCAGTCGGATATCCGGCTGGCAGATCTGTCCGCGTGTTCGAAAGATTGCTGTAATACAAATTCTCCTGTGCACTGTCTGCCACCTCCATCGTGGCGGCTATATATTTGTCCGACTCCTGCTCATCTGTTAACACCATACGCGTATTGCCCAGATGATCTTTTATAAAGTAATCATATTTGAAGCTAGTCAGCGGCTGTCCGGTTGTCGTGTCGGTAACGACCCGTACGCGTCCTTCTTCATCCCCAAAGAATAACAAGGTGTCGGCGGGGTTGCTACCTGCGTAGGTATTCTTACCCTGGTATTGGAAGCTCCCGATATACGCTGTATGCGTCTGAACATTACCCACACTGTCCATCGTCCGCTTTTCCAGTTTGTTGCCAGTAGCATCATAGATGTAAGTAATAGTACCCTTGGTGCCGCTCGCGGATCTCACCTTGATCTGCCAGGGCAGGTTCAGATGATTGTAAGTTATCCCATCTGCAGTGGATGAACCAATGTCTTTGTTCAGATCCCTGGTCATATTCCCGTTCACATCGTAGACATAGTCTGTGGTGGCGGAATCCGTTTTGGAATGGTAGGGGCTTAAGGCCGATGTTCTAAAATCCCCCATGGTCGTTTGGGCATCGTTCCGCCCGTCAAATACGGATTTCAGCTTATTGCTATGCTGGTAGTATCCATATACCAGTGAGTCGATCGGGTGACTTCCTCCCAATTGCCAGCCGGATTGTATCATGGTCCGGATATTGCCATTCTCATCATAGGCCGAATCACCGTCTGTGCCGTTGCCTAATAAGAAGCATTGATCAAATTGCTTGAATATTTTCTTAGGGCGTGCCCCTTCGGGTCGGGCTCTTCACTGTAGTCCTCGCTTCACTCCGGGCTGCCGTTGCGATCCCTCACGCACCATTGCAAAGTCCTTCAATCACTTACTCTTCTGTGCTGCTTGCTTTGTTTTGGCCGGGCAGCCCAAACCGCTCCGTCGCTGTATGTTGGATACCTTTATGCAGTGGGTATTTTTTCAACGGAGGTTCTAGCAGCGGTCGTGCCTGAATTCCCAGGCCCAACATAAGGCGTCTCCGCGGATGGGCTGACCCTGGCAGCATCTGCATGCAAGAGGGTAGCGAGGGGTTGGGATTGGTGGGGATTGGTTGGAGCCAGTTGTGAGGATATAGTGTCAGGTTTCTCGATGCTTATTGTAGTTGCCTTGTGTGCCGCTTAATGTCCCGCTGCTGTATTTGTCCGGGCCAGTCGTTGCAGGTTCAAGCGCTTGCAAGCTCTCAGGATGCCCCAACTGTAAGTTGCGTTCGTCCAAATAAGGCAGCGGAAACCCCGACTATCTCCGTCTTATCCTAACCTCTCCCTCTTTGGATACTACATGGCACATTCATTTCCTTTCAAAAAAGTATTTCGGTGGTTCGAAAAAAATAAACCCCTCCTGGCGCTGTGCGAGGGGATTTATTTTTTTCTTCAAAACCACTACTATGCTTTACTTTTTAATTATGAAAGGAAATGAATTGCACGTCCATGAAGTACATCCAAGGGATGAAGAGACCTTTCGATCATTTTACGATGAAAAAATCCTTGTACAAGGTGCATCCGTAAGGGATGTCCTGCGGCAGTTCGATGAGCTTCCGCTTATTATAAATTACGGGTGGTAACCCATCTTTTTTTATGTTGGAGGAGGCTGGCCAGCCTCCTCCAACAGGCTATTTACTTCTTCCCCAGAAGTAGATCTTCAGGCAGCTTTCCAGCATACTATAGCTTCGGCTGAAACAGATCGTCCGCCGGCTCAGTCGCTTCAGATGGGCACGTAACGTCAGGTTCTTTCGTTCAATATGGTTAGTGCCATTAGCTCGACAGCAATGGATCGAAGTCGGGATTAATCCCCGGTATAGACTTAGTTTGTCCGTCTTTATAACTTTCACCTCTGATAACAGCAATGTATTTACGAACATCCGCAGGGTGCCCTTCGTCCGTTTGCCCATTACTACATCAACTACCTCTCCCGTTCGGCTGTTCAATGCATAGGCTATCCAATATTCATTGCCTTTATGGCCGATAAATGTCCTCAGCCCATCCACTTCCAGCACCCCTTGACGCAGCCGAATTGGTGGTTTGACTATCCCATCCGCTATCCGCCCGATCCTCCGCAATACCGTGTTGACGGCTATCTTCAATATTCTTGCCATACTCCTTACTCCTACTCCTTCACATAGCAGTGTTACAATCATCCGGTCAGTTCCCACTTTCCATGCCTGGTTCCTGTAGACCGATTGCTGGTATCGCTTGCATGCCTTGCAAAAATGCTTTTGAGCCCCATTTTTTTGCCTTCCAGCCTTTTGGCAAGTTCCTTCACAATATTGACATTGCATTGTACCAGATAATTTGAGACACCAATAATAAATAATGGCCCTCTCAGGCCATCTTTCCGACTTAAGTATTATTTTCCTTTCCCTTCCAACAAATAAAAAAGGCCCAGAGGCCCTTTTTATACACTTTTTTAAACTTAGTTGTTAAAACCAGATAGTTGGAGACATTACCCGTTTCCATTAACTTAGATTTTGGTTGTACAGAAAAACCAGATGGTTTGACACATTACCTACCAAATTATCCCATAAAAGTCGGAATCGCTGTCGGCATAATTTACTAAATTTTTTATTAAGATTTATTGGGAAGAAAAGCGGCGCAATTTGATTAAACGAAGTTTAGCCAACTCATAATTTGTTAACTGGGAGTCAATATCCATACTGTATTGTTTTACCGGTCTTATTTTAAATTTTGAGGTAGTATCGCCAACTATTGCCTCCAATGTTTGAATATTAGTAACCCTATCAAATATTTGCTTTCTTAATGGGAAAAAATTGTTAGACGAGAATGAGATACTAGCAAATTCATAGTCAAACTGGCTGTTATTCAAAAATTTTGGAAGCTCACCATTCGCCAGCTTATTAAGTGAGTCTGCATATGTATTCAGAAAAAAATCAAGCGCAGTATTCCCTTTTCTAGTTAAAATTGAGCTGTCTGAAATCACATACTTTCCCGAGTCCTTTGTTGCTTTAACTTCCCCAGCTGGGTTGTGACATGCAATAATCATAAAGACAAAAATCAGTAGTCGATAGTGAGCAAATTTTAGAGGGAATTTCGACATAACAGCAATAAAATTTAAAATAATTTAATAGGCCTAGCCCCGTTAGTATACGGCATTTTTTCCTTCCCGCCGAGTTTTTTAGCAGCACGATTATTTGCGTCAACCTCTTTGTCTCCAAGCATCTTCTTCGCTATTTGCCCCAGAGCCTGCATAAACATAATATTAACATAGCCTTCTTTTGTCATATTTTTTACTAAATCTGGATTCTCTTTTTTAAGTGCGTCAAATTGTTTGTCTGCTTGGCTCAAGATTTGGTCAATCTTCCCTGAAAATTTGATGTCAGAAGTTTTTCCATCTTTACTTTTCGAAAACCCACTGTTAATAGATAAACTGGAATTGAAAGCTTCTATAAGTTGATCTCTATGCCCATCTTCATGCGCAGAAACCTCCGTTAAAAGTCCTGGATTTTCTTTGTCCAAATCCGCTCCAGGCTTTAAATTAGGGTTTATTATCTCGACTATAGTCAATTTTACGTCATAAGTACCATCCTTTTTTCGGACATATTTAGGCCCCCTATCTCCAACGTCATTGTAGATTCCTGTCGCTCCAAGATCATGAACAGTTGCAGGATAAAATGCCACGGACACTCCTCCCGCTGAATTTGTAAAATATTTGGATTGGGATATAATAATATCTTTTCCGTCTTTATCTAAATATGAAATTGGATTGTTGGCCACGAAATTAAATGGGGAATATTGATAATACTTTTCTGCCAATTCGTCAATTGCCTGCCATCTGCCAATTTGGGCGTCATATAACCGCCATCCATAGTCATATTCTTCCAGCCCTGAACCATCGCTAAATTCTTGGCTCTGCAATTCCTTTTTACCATAACGGTATTTATTTTCCGCATATTGCGATTTTAGAGGTTTATCACTAATGCCTGCCATGGTAAGCCCAAATGGATAATAGTGATCCTCCTCCAGCATCGCTCCTCTGGTATGCGTCACCTGCAAATTATCAAAGAACACATCGACATTTGATGTCTCATTACTCAGGTAAATATACAAATATCCGCTCTTTGTCACGGGTAAATTCATCAGCACATGCTTCTTTAGCGTGGTATCACTTCCCACTTGATCAAACCCACTACTTTCTGCCACATAATTGAACTGGTTGTCAAATAATACCCAATTGACAAAAGCATGCGGCTTGCTGCTATTGATCGACGATCCGGTATCCGACAGGAACTCTGTGATATTACTGCTCAAAGGTGCACTGTTGCTTTGCAGCGTTGAGATGGATGGGTGTCCGCCGCCCGGTAAATTACCCACCCCACTGATCAAAGAAGCCAAAATATCCGTCAGAGGATTCGCCGGACTCCCGGGAGTCGTTCCATTCAACCTATACCAGCTACTTGCCCGAATACTAAATTGATCCCCAGCCATTACTTTGAGCGTAATACCTGGACCGATCTTGGGGCCCGCGCTGCTTCCATTTAGGCGTGCCACTTTGTTATTGGGATTGGTGGTTGTATCAGTCGGATACCCGGCTGGCAGGTTAGTCCGTGTATTGGAGAGATTGCTGTAATACAAATTCTCCTGGGCACTGTCCGCCACTTCCATCGTAGCTGCGATGTATTTGTCCGACTCCTGTTCATCCGTCAGCACCATCCGGGTATTGCCCAGGTGGTCTTTTATAAAGTAGTCATATTTAAAGCTGGTCAACGGCTGTCCGCTAGTCGTATCTGTTACAACGCGCACCCTTCCTTCTTCCTGGCCAAAGAACAGCAGCGTATCCGCCGGACTGCTGCCATTATAGGTATTCTTACCCTGGTATTGGAAGCTCCCGATATACGCCGTATGCGTCTGAACGTTTCCCACACTGTCCATCGTTCGCTTTTCCAGTTTGTTACCAGTAGCATCATAGATGTAAGTAATAGTACCCTTGGTGCCGCTCGCAGATCTCACCTTGATCTGCCAGGGCAGGTTCAGATGATTGTAAGTAATCCCATCCGCAGTGGATGAACCGATGTCTTTGTTCAGGTCCCTCGTCATATTCCCATTGACATCGTAGACATAGTCTTTGGCAGCGGTCGTCTTGCCGGTGTTGTAGGGGCTAAGGGAGGATGTTCTAAAATCGCCCATCGTGGTCTGCGGGTCATTACGACCATCAATAACATTCTTCAGCTTGTTGGTATGGTCATAGTAGGTGTATTGGAGCGAGTCGATCGGATGACTGCCGCCTAATTGCCAGCCGGATTGGAGCATGCGCCGGATATTACCATTCTCATCATAGGCCGAATCACCATTGACTCCATTACCCATCACGACGGAAAAATCCAGCCCTGCGGTCCTATCCCATCCGCTGCCGCTGTATTGATTAAAGTCAGCGGCGAGGAAACGATTCACCGCATCGTATCCAAAACCATAAGCCCGTTGCACACCGTCGCCGTTACTCCGCCATTTCGTGCCTGCTATATTCCCATTCAACTGGTTGTTCGCAAAGCCCCAGTCATAGCTTAGTTCCATTCCGAACCATCGGCTGTTACCACCGTGGCTATTGTCGTTATTGGCGTAATCTTTATTGATCCCTTTTAGCCAGCCCCGGATATTGTAGCTATAGTCCTGGGTTTCCAGGAAACTTCCATCCGTAGGCAATTGTCCCAGGTGCTTTTGCTTGACTTGTCCCATCTGGTCATAGTCACTTCGGGCAAGGAGACGCTTGGTGCTGTCAGCATCATTGATGATCTTGTAGACTTCCAAGAGGCGGTTGGCGTGGTCGTAGTTAAGGTTGGTCTTGATATGGGTGGTGGCATTGGTCGTGGCATTGGGATTGTTATGGGCCAGGTAGTTGGCAATGACCTGCCCCGTAAAATTATACAGGTTTGTCACCGTATCCCTTCCACCCCGGTAATTGTCACCCTGGGTCTGGATCACCCGCAGCCGATCGTCAAAATAATGGACCGACGTGAGCCATGCTCCCTTAGACAGGTCATTGGGATCCTCGATCACCCGCACCTTTGTTCCCGTGCTCTGTCCAATGGTCTGTACGGTCTGCTGGTCTGTGAAAGACGGTATGGGTTCCACATGCGCGTTGTTACCTGCATCCAGCAAGCTGTTATAGGCCGAGGTATACTGACGGTCGGCCAGTTGACTGTAATCATCATAGAAGGTCAGCGTCAATGGGATAAAGGTATATCCTGACGGCAACGGATTATCCATCACCTGCACCGTGTTACTAAACGGCGTACCGGATCCACCCGTCACGATCTCCGCCGTAAAGTCCGCATTGTCCGGCGTCTCGAACCCATTGTCCAGGACGATCTCTTGTACGGCCTGGTTGTCGCCGTTGCTTGTCGTCACAAGGGTCAATGAAGACGGCGTACCGGATACTCCGTTTCCATTAACGGTCACGGGACTGCTGGTCTGCGTACCGCTGTTCGCAGTTACATATTGCTGTAATTGGTTGGGAGTGCCGCTATACGTCAGCATGCCCGTGGTGGTCGGCCGATTTTTGTCGTCGTACAAGGTCGTCATCCATTGATTCCTTACCCGCATGTTCCCATCCTGGGTGTATACCAGCCGGTCTCGCAGGTCATAGATCATATAGTTCCAGGCAGCGCCGGGAACTTTTTTTGCCGACATCCGCTTCCGCTGGTCGTATTCATACCGGAAACAAAGCTCATTGATAGTCGTCGTATCGACATTCAGGTTCCAGCTATTTCCATATACGATCGTCACGGCCTTAGGAGATAAGACAAACCGCAATTGGTTCAGGTAGTCATATACATAATAGGTACACAGCCAGCCATGATATCCGGAGAAATCAGTCGCCACCGTATTCAGCTGTACTTTCTTTAATACCACCTGCCCTTCCATATCCTTATACTCCACCACCGCATGCCCTTGCTCGTCGATGGTGACGTTCTTATATAGTTGCCCTGCGGGATAGTATCCTCCTGCTGTAGGGACATTGGTGGTGATATCATTCCCCGCATACGTAAGCGTATCGTTCGAGATATTCCAGATGACCACGCTGTCGGTCGCCGTATTGTTCAGGTACTGCTGCGAAACACCCACCCCACTGCCCGCCCAGCTATTCCCCGGCGCCATTGTTTTCAGCACCCTGTTAAGCGGCGAGGCTTCATATTGCGCCTGGCTATAGTATACCTGCTCTCCTGTATAGGCGGGTTGTTCTGCCGGATAGGTATTTTGATAAAAGCTTGCCTGGTTCGTAAAAGGGTCCCGCTTAAATCCGCCATCATTGTTGTTGTCCGTTGTTTGCACATACGGCTGGTACTTATAAACTTCCCTTCCAAAGGGGTCATAGACGACAGGGGTGACCAGGTCCAGTGGCTGATTGCCGGGCGTTATCTGACGAACAACGGTCTGCAAGGGCCGTCCCAGACCGTCAAAATACTGTGCGGTCTCTTTTACATCCCCATAGGCCGCGGCCCCAAATGTTACCGTGTCCGTGATCCGTCCCATAGCCTCCCGGACCTTTACCCAATTCACCCTTGGTGATACACCACCAGACATATAGCTGGATGGACTCGCAGCCACTGTCCCCGAGGGAGCAGGTACCTGGATTGCCGTAGACGGCTTATTCGAAGGTGCAGTCTGGGCCATCGCCAGGAGCGAGATCCCGGCCAGCCAGACAGTTATTACGGTTCGATATATATAGCGGTTCGTCATGGTCAGGTATTCTTAAGATTTAGGGATTGGTTAATTGAACACCGTTAATGTATATAGTCCAGCCTTTCGACAATAACAGCTGCACAGCTGCCTGGCTACTAACAGACAGTGTTCCTCCTCCCGCAAGCAGGTTAATGACCCCGTTGCTCACCGTCTGTCCGGCGCCACTGGCAATCTGGTTAACGGCGTTGTCTAAAACATTTTGCGCAATGGGCACGAGCGGGCTGTTTGTATCATCCTGGTGATTTTGGGTAGTAGCCACCAGTACGAAATAATTTAGTTGTTTCAATTGTGACAAGTCCTCATGATTCCAATGGTCCTCGTTAATAACCAGTGTCTGCAAACCCGTGAAATACGTATTCCAGTCACTCTTCAGCCGGCTGATCTTGAACGTCGTGTCCCGGTAACCAGTCCGGTAATAACTAAAGGCAGTTCTAATGACATGCAACCCTTTATTGTTTTGCATAAAATCCTGCGCATACGACATGTTCTTACAAGGATCGACCGCATCACCACTGAGCCAATGAAGATAGGTGATGTTGTTCAAGCTGTTCCAGTTATAGATCGAGTCAACGGTAGCCATCGAGGTCTGCTGGTAACAACTACCTCCGAAAATATTCAGGTTTGCCGGTAGATTGCCCCGGTAGTGCTTTAGTTTCATCAGACTGGTCGCCGGATTGTTGAAATTGTCCAGGTGTGCGTTGATCGCATCGTCATTGTGATAAAAAGTGATCGTCTTCAGGGTCGTATCCGCATAGGTGTGGATGTAATAGGTAGCATTCCCGTTTTCTTCACCACTGAAGGCCGTGCCATACGTGGTATTAGCGGGCAAGGTAGCCACATCCGCCGGATTGGCAGGTAGCGTTATACTAGTGCCATCTCCAAAGTCCACATATGCCGCATTGGTATTACGTAACCCATCATACTGACTCCACGCCAGGTCTACCTGGTAGTAGCGGCAGCCCGTTACACCACTGGGTAATGTTTGTCCACTGTTCAACGTCATATTGAAATGAAGCGAATCACTCCCTGTCGACAAAGTCCCTATACGACTGTCCGCTGTGTCGTTATTCCACAACGTCACGTATTGGGATGGGCCAGCAGCATTCCCTAGTAATTTTGCATGAATATTGAATACGCCCACCGGATAGCCCAGTGTATTGGTCCCTGCCAGCGTGTGCATGGTGACGGTATAGCAATTATTACCGCAGCCGGTGCTGCCCTGGTATTGATATTCTATCGACTTGATTATATTGTAATCTTGATCCCTGACTCTTTTCAGGCGTTGCAGGCCATCATATTCATAATAGGTGATGCGGTTGCCGATATCGCAGGCACTGGTCATACCTATCAACGGCTGATAGGTGTAGGTCGTCATCTGTGCCTCCACCGGATATAGGCGCAGTTCATCGATATGACCGCTGCCATTGATCGTGATACTCGTTTGTCCCGTGACCTTATGCACATAGAGGGTCCATCCATTGATGGTTTTACCCTTGATGGGATAACCACTTATGGTGCCGGAAATGGAGAATGCCGAGCTATTGGTCGTCCAATAGGAGACGAAATAAGACTTTGAACTGGACAACCCACTCTTCGAAATATTACTGCTCAGCACAAAGGAACATGTCCCGGTGATCCCATTGGTGGTATCCCGTGCCGATGAACCCACTACCCAGTGACCGGTACCGTCCGACTCAAAGCTGGTATAGGCTATGGAACCCGTATCCGCATTCTTTACTTCCGCCACCGGAAATTCTGACGAATAATCCCAGATATAGGCCATATTCATATCTCCTACTTTGAATACCTGTAGTATATTATCCTGCTCGTCATATGCATCGAAATGCAGCCGATCCTCTATTGGATACGCGCCTATCTGGGACCACACTTTTGATGGTGAAATATTCCTTCTCGGTCCGTTCCAGATAGCATAATCCGTACGTGTCCGATTAATCAATTTACTATTGTTGTAGTGCTCCTGTTGTATCAAAGGGGCGATCATGTTCCTGTTGACCATCGAATCTAACACTGCACTGGCAGCTGCATCCAGCCCGGTGATCTGTGATTTGTCGCCTGGATATATGTTAACGGTCTTTAACGTGTCACCCTTGCTGTTCTTCTGCAAAGAACGGGTCAATTCACCGTGCGCGGGGTTATCATAATAGTAATAGACCGTGTCAGTTATGGGGTTTAAACCATTCTGGTCGTAGGTGGTGGTGACTGAGCTTGTTTTGAATATCCACGGACACACAATCTGATAACGCACCAACGCGTAATTGTTCAGCATATAGTCGTCACATACAATAGTATTTCCCGGATCGGTTGAACACCCTTGGCACTGTGAGAAGCAGATGTAATTTTTATATCCCACAAGGGCCGGTACCTGGTAATAATTTGAAGGAAAATTATTCGGGTCATAGGTGCTGCCATAAGAAATATTGTAATTATGTACTTTAGCATGTAGCAGGGTGCCAGCAGCATTATAAACCAGCTCCTTTTGGAGCATTCCGCGGTAGACGTCGTTATCTGTCTTGTAATGAATATTAAGCGCATTTACTGCAACGTCATCCTGTTGATGTATCGAATATTGTGTACCGGTTTGATTGAATATCGTCCATGGGCTGGAAAAATAAGATACTTTTTTACCATTCGTAGTACTGCCATTTGTTTCCGTCTCTGTCACGACAGCATATCCCACATGGCTGCCTTGTGTTACACCTAGGTAATTGGAAGGAGAAGATGACCGCACTTTATATTGGTATCCGGCGATATATGAGTCTTTTTCATCGAGTATTTGCAGCGCCTCGGTTAAAGTGCCCGAAGATAGATTTGCGGAATCTGGGTTCCGGTATTGAAATGACTTTATATTTTGGTTGCCTATAGAGTCTGTATTGATGAGCTGCTTTATGCGGATACCTCCCGTGAGCATAATATGCGCGGTAGCAGAGGTGTCAACAGCGGTGTACGTTACCAGTCCATGGGCGTTCAGGCTGTTTCCGTCATCGTCGATGCTGGCAATCAGTTCATAATTCCCAGCAGTCAAATAAGGATAGGAAGTGTATGAACTATTCATATTAAGCACAGAAGATATATTTGTTCTTACTCCTTCTGCACTTATTCTATTAAGATATACACTCGGACCATTTCCATCCTGGTGCGTGCTACCCGTCTTGCTACCATAAGCAAGCAGGGTGACAGTCTGTGTTGACCCTATGGAAAACAACGTTGTGTCGGCATAAATTGGCAAGCTGGCGTTATAGCTGATCCCCGCGCCAGCGGTTAGTGTCACATTTTTCGTTACTACATGTCCCGTGCCATCGCCGCTATAGTCATTCCCTTCATAAACCAACTGTGTTGTCCCGCCTGTTGGATATTGAATGATCGTCAAAGCACCGACTTTTGAACTCAACGTGTCGGGGTCACGAATGGCGTAGGAAGAAGCCTGGTTTGCTATATAAGAGCCATAAATTGTCGGGTCGATATATGGCAGAAGGGTGGAATTGCCGTTCTGACCATTGTAAAAACCCCAAAAATCTTTTGCTTTGGATATGATCGAAGGAACGCTGCCTGGAGCATAGTATTGAAGGTTATATGACTTCATTTGTGTGCTGTCGGTGACCGATATTTCATCTACACCATCTAATTTTAAGCGCACCAGATTAGGGTCGGAGGAAGAAGTGTTGCCAAAATAGCTTTGACGAAAAGAGAATTTCTTTATTGTATTGCTTTTACGACCATACACTGCCAGCCCAATAATTTTGTTGGCGCTTGACATGTCCTGTCTCCCTGCGGAGGAGAAAACGACTGTTTCAAAGGGTGTGCTAATCTGAACAAGCCTTCTGGCATCCACAACGACGGTGGAAGCGCTACTCTGTGCAGAAGGCCGGTGTAAATACGTATCACCGGAGGTTGCGGCTAAATAATCCAATTGAGAGCCCTGTGTCTGGGATGTCTGTTCCGTGGCATACGTAAAGTTGATATTTCCGGCCGGCGTTATTATAGTGGTGAGATACCAACTGGAAATATAAGTGGCCGATCCTCTTCCACCTTCGACACTTGAGGTTTCTGCCGTACTGAAAATATAGATGATCCCATTTGCGTCCACTACCTGAAAGCTATCAAGGTCTGCGTCATGGGTAATTTTTAAGTTCGCAAAAGGTATAAAACGTGCATTGTGTTGAGAACTGCTGTCCAGGATGAATTTGCCGGATTGCCCGCCAAAATTATAAGTAAACTGGTCAGGCTGCCCATCGTCGATGCCGGAGGTAAAGCTATTTGTCAACGTGCTATTCGCTACTATGCTATCGACTGTCAAACCGGCCAAATTAAAGTATCCCAGATCGCTTTCATCCGGCGTACCCCGCATGCTTCGCGAAATTACACCCCCAGCACTAAGTGCCCAGCCCAGCCCCACCGAGCCGGCCATCTCTTCCACCTTCATACCCCCATAATGATAGTTGAGGGAGATTGGTAGGGAGAATTTCCCTACTTGTACCGTATAGAGTGGAATTCCGACACTGGGGATACCTGTATAAAGGCCCACTGGAATATCACCAAATTTTCCCAATGACGCCGCATTCGGCGAAGGAGGGACAACATGAGGAAGATCCAGCATAGGCGTAGGCGTCTGACCCATGAGGCCCATACTGATAAATACACTTATCAGCAGAGAAAGTATTACTTGACGTTGCATTCGTCCTGATTTCATATTCTCAAAAAGTTTAAAAATCATACCCAATCCTTACCAGCACGGCCTGCGTCCTCGGCACCTGCTGATAGCTTAAAAAATCCCATAACAGCTGCACCTTCGTCTTCTTAAAGACGCGACTCTTCATGGACACAGTCTTGCTGACGCCAATTAGCCCGCTCCGCGTCCACGTGGACCACTGCCGCAGCTGCTGCACGCTGGCAAAAGGCTTCGCATGATTGTATTCGTAACCTCCTGTCGCCGAGAAGCTTCCCTTTATCTTGACATCCAGGTACGACCGCAGCCCCACTCCCTGGCTTGTAAAGGCAATATGCTGTATCCCCGTTCCCCATCCCAGCTTATAGCTGGCCCCGATGCCCATCGTGCTCCGGTCGTTGAGCTTATAGCCCGCTGAGACACCGAAGTCAGTAGTCGTCGGGAAATAGTTGTTCCGCGTAGTCTGGAAGTTGGCGCCATACTCTATTCGCCTCCAGAAAGTTTTTGTCCTCTGTTCATTGGGGCGGAAGTCCGCCACATCCTTATCGCTGCTGCCACCTCCTGCCTGCAGCAGTTTGTCCTTATAGCTGTTAAACTTCGATTGCGCGGCTTGTACATTGCCTTGTATGGCAGATAATCCCCCCGCTCCGGCCGACGACACCTGCTGACCGATGAGTCCTGTCACCTGGTCCCTTGTCTGTAATCCCGCTAATGCCTGGGGTGCAGAAGGGGTGCCTCCCGGCAGATTGAACAACCCCGCCAGCTGCGAGTTTTTTTGCATAAAAGACCGGAAGGCGGGCAGCTTGCCCAGTATCGCCAGTGCCTGTTTTTCCAGCTTGTCCGGATCGTTCAGCATCTCCTTGTACTGCCGCACTTGTTGACCGTAGTAGTATGCTTCCTGGTTCCAGGCCTGGTAGTCCTTCCCTAAGAGCCCAGAGAGGTTCGCATGCTGTTGGATATACTGCGAGATCTGTTGCTTGCGCTGTTTTATATACGCCTTGATCTGGTCGGCGTCCTGCAGCTTGGCCTGCAGGGCCTGTAGTTGTTGTAAAGAATGTTGTAGCTCCGCGGTATTGAGCGAACCCGGATTTGCCTTCAAATATTTCAACATCCCCTGTAATGAGTCGGTATATGGCTGATACTCTCCGCTAAGGTGCAGGTGCATACTCCCCGTGTCGGCGGCCAGCTTTTGTGACAGCGCTGTATATTGTTGCGCACTCCCCGCAAACAAGGAATTTGCTCCCGCCGAGTCCACCTTAGACAGCTTTTTTTGCAGTTTTGCCTCTCGCCGCGCCATCCGTTCCAGGTATTTCTGGGTCTGTTTGGTTAATTGGTCATCCAGGCTGGTGATCTTGCTTTGCATCCGGCTAAGGAACCACCCAGGCAGGTCAAGACCCGACGCCACCGGCTGGTTCTGCGCATAGCAGTACCCAGACAGCGCCAGCAGCAGCCATAAAAAGAGAGCCCGGAGACTTCGCATGGTAGGCCGGTTTAGGGATTAATGTTTCTTGTCAGTCGGTTTGTTCTTGATTTGGGCCTTCAGCTGCTCCACCTCTTTGGTCAGCTCCTCCACCTTCTTATGCTCCTGTATCAGATACAGCGTCAGCTCTTCCACTTTTTGCAGCAGCATCGCCTGGTTCTCCGCCAGATCGACACCCTGTCGTAGCACTCCATCTGCAGAGATGATCCCCGGCAAATGCTGGTTCACGCGGGTGTATCGTTCTACCGAATCCAGCCCCGGCAGCTTGTAGTCACGCTTAAAGACATAGTCGGGCCAGTTGGCGTAATTCCTCACCACTACCTTGGTGAAGATGGCATTACCATTCACGGCCAGCTTGTAGCCATGCGTACTCTTCGTACCGATGCCTACCGAACCATCGCCCAGCACGCTCACCCGCTCGAGATTATTGGTCCGGATGGCCAGGCGGTTGGTATCGACGGTGCCCACGAAGAAGGTATCCGCGTTGGTAGCGATATTGCCCGTAGTAGACCAGAAATAGTTGAGGTTTTCTACTTTGATATAGACGGTAGACGTATTGGCATTGCCAAACCCATCAATAGCCCTTGCCTTGATCGCATAGCTGCCGGGCTCGGAGCCGATCCACTGCATGCTGTACGGCGCCGTGGAATCATCTCCAATCTTCGTGGTGTCCAGGTAAAACTCCACATGGGTGATATTACCGCCGGACACCGATGCATTCGCCGCAATGGTCACATTCGCATCTTCCGGCAGGGTCACACCGGTGGAGGGGCTGGTGATCGATACGGTGGGATTGGAGCCTGCCGTATGACCGCTGACAATGGTCAATCCGCAGATATCAGCCACCACTGTCGTTGGGATCGTATTTACAAATACCTTGATCTGGCCGCTCGAGTTCGGCGCCACGTTGTAGAAAGTAGCGCCATTGGCCGTATTATATCGAATGTTCACGTCTACGTTGCCATATACGGTTGCTCCCACTACGGTGTACCGGGTTGGATCGACGTCATAACCGCTGCTGTTCCAGCTGCCGGTCATCGAGAGGGTATACACGCTGTCGACACTCAATCCGCTGATGATCAGTTGCGGCACGGCGGCGTTGTAGTTGGCGGTAGAATAGCCGTACTGGAACCAGTGATTGACCATGACACTTGCCGGTAAAAAAGTGCCGTTGGTCATGCCACCCCCGTTATAAGAACAATTACCGCCCAAGCCTGACCAGTTAGCCGTCGATACGGAGCTGACGCTGATGCCGGACGAACTGGTAGCCGTACACACCGCTGCTGCCGGATTGCCCGATACATTGGTCCAGCCAGAAACAGAAACAGCCCCTGCCGTGAAATTAAAGTTGGCGCTCACCTGGGCCCGTACGTGCATCATGCCACCCATACTCACAAGGCATGCGAGAAATACTATCCTTCTTAAAAAGGTCATATATTACAGTTTAGTTGTTGTAGGTAGATGAAAGTCATAAAAGGGCTGGTCGTCGGATCAACCCATAACATCGTGAGAATATTAATATTGGGGATCGATGAGCAAGGACAGAACAGTCCTTCTCAGGAGGCTCCTGCACAGAACAGGAGTACGATAGGTCTTTCGGCGGCAATAGCATGCCTGCCCGGGGTCTAATCATGTTGAGCCGGTTTAGGGATTAAAAAGAGGTGCGAATAGGATAAGTATATATATCAGGACAACCTTCTTTTTTTACATCAAGAGTGGTCGTCATTAAACTTTTCAACTTGACACGAGCGGCACGGCAACACAATCCTGTTCCTGCCAGGTAGCCAAAGCAGAAAATACTCCACAAGAGAACAGAGTGTTCAATAAAACAAATGGAATGCTAACTAATCAGAATAGATGGAATACCAGGGAGTCAATGGATAAGATAAAATCTGTATTACGAAATAAGATAAAATTCTTTTATTATTTCATACTTCCATGAAATATTTTTTTTAACAAGAGCAAATTAGTCTTTAAGGAGCAGTAGGTTTTACCTTTCGCGCTCTTCCTTAACGCCTGACAACAAACTCTTTTAATGCCGGATTGCTCGAGATCCGCTTCACCTCGGAATCCACCAGCTTCAGCACCTCCGGCTTAATACGAAGGAAGTTCTCTTCGATCATCGCCCTTGTTACTTCCCGCACCACCGGCAACTCTTCTTTCAATTCCACACCCGGTCGCTTGACGATCTTTGCATGAAATGCTTTCAACGCCATCTCATTATCCGGATCGTCCGCCAGGATGCCTACAAACTCCCCCGAAGATAGATTGGCGATGGTGGCCGGCGAAATGGAAGGATTGGAATACTCAGACTTGCTGATGGAAGTATCGCTACTCTTCACCCACACTTTCATGCAGCTGCAATGGCACTAACTCTTAATAAAATCAAGGAGTCTTCTTACAGAATGCAATTGATAAAAATCATTTAATGGAGACGTCCACGCATACGGCTCAGCGTTTCTCGCCTCATGTCAAGGTAGGAAGCCAGGTCGTGAACGGGTACTCTTCTAATTAATTCAGGCTGGTGTTCTAGCAAAAAGCCATATCTCTCTTCGGCAGTCAGCATACGAATATTCCGCGCCTGTCTGTGCCATATCCGCAGATATTTATTGGTCAGAACTCTTCCCACCACGTTAAATTCAACATAGGTTCGATTCAAATGGAGGTATTCATCATAGGTAATATAGAATAAATCACTATCCTCCAATGCCTGGATAAAATCCTGGCTCGGCACCTGGTCGTAAAAGCTATCTATGGATACAATGGTTTCACCCTCTCCGAAAAACCAATCTGACACTTCGCGTTTGCGCAATATATAATAGCATTTCAACAATCCCTTCTGTATAAAATAGAGATTGCTGCAGACCTCACCTGCCTTTAATAGGTACTCCTCATTTTTTAGTGATCTTTTCTTTATGATTGTTGGCAAAAACGAAAGGCATTCACTTGTGAGAGGCCAGCCCTCGGCAGCTGCAATGGAATTAAGGAAGGATAATACTTGTTCCATAAGACAGATAAGGTTAATACGCCCTTCAATTTAAGAATGGAATGGATTTCATCGATTTAATTACCCTACGGGTATGAGTTAGTAAATAATATTACCAGAAAATTTCTAATTGTAAGCACTTATTAGCATGAACCATCCTCCGAATGATTCACACATACATTAAGTGACATTTATCACATTCCGAGCGTTTACCCAACATTCAGTTTGTTATTAGTAGAATTCAAAATAATTTTAATCATGTGACATTTTATACCTGGCAACTATTCTTTTGTCATTTTAAACCTTATAATATGAAATACACGTTATCGATCATTCTCCTGCTAATAATCATTCCCATCTTATTCACCGCCTGTAAAAAAAGCCAAAATGGCAAAAATGCAATGCCTGCATATCAAGAAATAATTGAGTCGGCTAAAGATTATTTTCACACGTACATTGAGAATCCCAAACAAGGTTCGTCTGGGGTCAATCGTGTCGATGCCGCAAAAACTATTGATTGGCAGGTAGCGTATGTGGCTAATTTATCACATGGGCCCTGTGTTATAGTTCCGATTCATTATGTAAACGACCTTTTAATAAAGTCCACTGCTGGAGGCGAGAATCTTTTCTCTTTGAATGACATTACTCATCTTATTATCTATAAAGGCAATACGAATACTTACCATGCCGAAATCATCACAGCCTTCCCTGATACAATTGACCTCAAAAGCAGCACACAAGGGTATACCGGCTTTGTTTTGGTGGAAAATTGGTCTGGGCAACGCCTTCATCAGTTTAAATACAATGCGGACGGCTCTATTCTGGAATATAGACCGCAAACAGCAATGCAAAGCCATCCATCTACCATCAGCAGTTCCGATAAAGCTATCCAGCCGAATGCATTGATCACGGTCTGCTACGAAATTGATGGTTATAACTATGGGGTAAACGACCCTGATGGAGGGTATGCCTGGACTGAGAGCCTCGGGTGTACATCTATGTATTTACCTGATAGTCGCGACGGCGGAGGCGGGGGTACCGGAGGAAATGGGGGCTCCGGAGGAGTTGCTTCTGGGTCCGATTATGGCGCGATCGCCGGCTCTTCACGTCCGTTACCTAAAATCGCACTTGTGACCAAGGGTCCAAACATCATAGCAAACATCCAGGATTATTTTAAATGCTTTACCAACGTGGGAGGCTCAGATCATACCTACACTGTAACAGTTTGCGTGGATCAACCCGTGCCAGGCACCCGTGAACCGTGGCGCCTTCAAAGCAGCCCTGGATCAAGCTCTGCCGCTAGCAATCCTGTGGATGTTGGGCATACATTCCTCATCTTCTCTGAAACTTCAGGTGGAAAAACAATCACTAGGAATGTGGGATTCTACCCCAACTCTGCTGTATATCCATGGAGCCAGTCTGCCCAGGGACAGCTGAATGACAATGAAGGGACTTCTTATAATATTTCTCTCACCGTAACCATTACAAACGCTCAATTCTTTAATATGCTCAATTACGTATCTCAAGGTAATAACCCTGGCTACCTCTATGATATGAGCACTAATAATTGTACAACATTTGTAATACATGCATTGCAGGCAGGATTTGTAAATTTATCATCGCAGATTGGATCTTGGACAAGCGGCTCCGGCTATGATCCTGGAGATTTAGGAGAAGATATCCGTACCATACCTTTATCTTCGAATATGTCAAGAAATACGGTAGAAAATCCACATCCCAATGTTGGCAATTGCATTTAACTTACTCAAAATTTATGCTATGAAAATTTTTTTTTCATTGATGCTGTTCACGAAGTTGTTTATCCTCCCAGATAAAATACATTCAGTGCCCGGCTTTAAGCCCTTATACTCCTCTATAGATTGGGAAAAAACAAAGGACTGGAAGCTATACTATATGCGATCAAAAGAAGCATTTACTTATTCTCTCGACACACTAAAGGCGTTTAAATTCATGTCACTGCGACAAGATTCGATGACATTTTTTTTAAAGACTGTAACACAAATTCCGGAAGGAAAAAATCCCGTCTGGATGGGAGCTTATGTAGCTACCTGCCAGCTTGAAAATGGAACCCCCATAAAAATTGAAATCAGCCAATATGGGGGCTTCTTTTATGTAGAAAGGGAACGGCGGTACTATGAACTGGCTGAAGATGTGCGAGACAATTGGCTTTCTTTTTTGACATCAAAATGGCTACAGCTGGAAAGCGCAAAATAGGTGCTCTAGCTTCTTAATATTTATCCCATGTACATATGAAATGGATAAGTTTATTGTGGTCAATTGTGCTAATGGGATTATTAACACTATTAGTATATCTATCATCTCGACCATCAAATGCAACAATCGACCCGGCATTTGGATATGGACTAATAATCTGGATGGTTATCTGTGTAGTCAGTCCAATAATTCTCATGTTACGACTCTTTCGACTTATACGGTCTTCCTCATCGTTTATCTATATTCTTACAGGTACGGCCAGCATTGCTATTGGTATCCTAGGCCTTTACTTGGTAACTCCAAGCGACCAGTTTAGAAATAAAAATAGCATTTTGTTAATTCTTTCTATAAATGTCTTGATTGGGCTATTTATATATATTGATGCCTTTGTTATAACAATCCCAGGACTTCGAAAGAACATATCAGGAAAAAGTAGCCACTAGGCAAGTAAGCCTCCAACCTACTGCTCGAATTCATGAAAACTTACCCCTGGCACAACCCTTGCATCGCACTAATAAAATTAGTAAACCATGAAAAAGAAGAATCCATATCAACAGCTTTCAGCAAATGACAATCCGCCGGGATCCATCGATAATCAGAATAAATCTCAGGATCAGCAGCCCAACAAGACACCCGGCGGCCCTGGCTTCGCCCTGAAAAATCCCGGGTCATTTGATAAGCCAGGCCAGGACCAGCTTTACGCCGATGATACAACTGCCGGCGCCAAAACACCCCCCACCGGCAACGCCCTCAAAGACCCAAAGGACTGGACCACAGGCGACGAGCCGATGACAGGCGCGCAGCGCTCCTACCTCCACACCCTCGCAGGCGAGGCCGGCGAACAGATCCCGGATGAGCTGACCAAAGCGGAGGCCTCTGAAAAGATCGAAGAGCTCCAGCACAAAACAGGACGTGGCCTCCCGGAGCAGGAAAAAGAAAAAGAATGAACGAAAAGGACATATTCGTACTAAATAAATCCCATTATGTCCCTTGTATAAATGGAAATTGGTATATTCAATATTAATAGGATAAGGTTTAATGGTTATGGAAGCTGACTAGTGCAGCCCCTTTCATTAAGGGGCTTTTTTATGCCCGCTGCTTACCGCGTCCCTTATGGTTTCGGTCCAGGCTCAGCCTTGCCCGTCGCCAGGTCCACAGGCACTGATACATGCTCCAGCGCGATCAGCCATTTACCCCCCACCTTGCGATACCCATCCGTCACACGTACCGTGCGGTCTACCGGACGGCCCTGGATATCTGTACCCCTGATCCGCTGGATGCTGTGACTGAACCCGATATTGTCATCCGCCGTGATGCCAAGATCAGTGATAGTGATGCTGGGCCTGCCCTTGAAATGCGAAAAGAATTCCTCCCAATCCTTGCGATACACATCAGCGCCGCGATATTCCTTCCGAGGTACGACATCAAAAATGACAAAACTCGCGTCCCGCACATAGTTCTGCATCATTGCATCGATATCTCCTGCGTTAAAGGCCGCCACAAACCTGTCCTCCAGCGCACGGATCTCGGCTTCTTCACCCGATACGGGCTCTTTTTTATCCTGTGCCATACATACAAATTGAATTCCTATACATAATAACAGGAGCACAACGGCCCCTCTGTTAGCTCGTTTATGTTGCTTCATACGCATTATTGTCCGATATGGAAGACAGCTATTCCCATGCCATCTCACAAGCCCCTGGCACGAAATTATCTGTCACAGCTTCATGAAAGATCCCGAACTCATCTATATCGCACCCACCGCGGAATTTCCATCTAACACATTGCCCGTGGTCCTGTATCGCGACGCGCTACACCTTCCGCTACTCCTCCAGGCTCGTTATGTAAAGCATCTCTTTGACCGGCACGGCTGGAGCAACCCCTGGCACAGCGGCATATTCACCTATCATCATTACCACTCCATCACCCACGAAGTGCTGGGCTTCATCGAAGGCGCCACCACTCTCCAGCTGGGCGGAGAAGAAGGCCAAAAGGTGCAGGTCCACAAAGGCGACGTACTTATAATTCCCGCAGGCGTCGCCCACCGAAACCTAGAAGAAGAACACCAGGTCTCCTGCATCGGTGCCTATCCCGACGGATATGACTACGACATCAACACCGGCCAACAGGGCGAACGCCCCGTTACGGATCGCAACATCGCCGCCATACCCCTGCCCGCACAGGACCCGCTCTATGGTCCGGGTGAAGGCATCTGTCGCATATGGCACGCCGAATCCTACGGTATCACCAGGTAGACGATCAGCGAGCGGAATGCATTCACCGGGATCGAGCCCGTATAAAGGGTAGATGCCAGATCCTTGAAATGCGTATCCGGCGCCGCGGCTATACCGCTCGTGTTGTAATAAAAGGCCGTTTGTATATTCTGGAACGTGCTATGCAGATCATAGCCCGTATTCGACTGCCAGCTCGACAGCGTCCGCGTCGTACCCGCATCCGTAGATGATTTGGTATAAAAGGCCGCCGTAGCCGTATTCGCATAATAATTACTGTCCACAGATCCGAAATTGTTCAGATCCGTACTGGGCGTGAAAAAAGCATTACACAGCTGCCCCGGTGAGCTGTTCGCCAGCTGATCATATTTCATGTTCTCGCCTGTCACCGGGATGCCCGAAAACTCCACCACACACCGCTGACACCAGCCATTGCCATAAAAATTATTATTTCGGGTGGTGATCTTCGAACCATGAACATATATCCCGGCCGTGCTGTTATAGGCGCTGGTACAATTCGTCAACGTGACGTTTTGGGAATGGCTGTCACAATAGAACCCCATGGCCGCATCCGTCGAGTCATACTTTACACCCGATGCCGATTTCTGACCATGCAAAGCCATGCAGTTCGTCAGCCTGCGCTCGTTCGAATACGTGACAAAAGAGCCGTCAGCTGTATAAAATCCGCCTCCATCTATCTTGTTGATACAAAAAGTGTCGACGACGACATTGATGATCTGCGTGCTGTCCCCGCCAAAACAAAGACCACTGTACCCGCTGTTCAGGATGGTCATATTGCGGAACACATTCGTGTCTAGCGGCTGGTCCCATCCGGTATAGGACTTATTACCATCTTTATCGTCCTGCCCCAGACCCGGGATCATCCCGCAATGGTTCACCAGCACATTCTGTACAAGACAATGCCTGGACGTATTGCCGGTGACCAGGGCGCCATTGTTCTGAAAATAGTCCAGCGTGTCATTCACAAATTTGGTATACGGACTCTCATTACCCTGCCATCCATTATTGCCGCCATATCGGAACAGACAGTTCGTAAACGTATGCCCGGTATTGAAATTCGTAAGAATACTCCTTAGATTGCTCCCTTCAAAGTCGATGTTGTATACGTCATTGTACTTGGTGTTGAAAAAACAGTTGCACAGTACATCCAGCGTGGGCGCCTTCAGCACATGCGACCCAAGCCCGCCCGGCAGATACACCTGTATGCTGTCCACGGTGTACTTATTATACCAGCGGCCCGGAATGGTCGTCAACAGCAGCGTCCGTGCATCGTTCTCGACAAAATAGCCATTGCCCCGGTTGACATTATGCGCATTGAAATTCGTCACGGTGAAGATCTTGTTCGTCGTCTGGCTGGCAATGACAGCTGTGTCGATAATATAGAAC